>Ga0308159_1001804_pt1 | contig 28001 bp, 25 predicted proteins | sample PhyCR1_FD_201040 | JGI IMG/M metagenome (GOLD analysis project Ga0308159, IMG submission 201040) | Phyllosphere microbial communities from UC Gill Tract Community Farm, Albany, California, United States - DLSLC.R1 | ecosystem: Host-associated > Plants > Phyllosphere > Unclassified | place: USA...
CCAGAGCAGCCAGCTCGCACAGCGCGGCGCTGGCGGGAGATGATCGGGTGTTCGATGCCGTCCTGAAGCAGTACGGCGCCTGGCGGGTTGGCTCCATTGAGCAACTCTTCAACGCCGGCTATGCGCTCTCGACACTCCCGAGGCCGTCCAACCAGACCGTTGGAGTACTGACCGTCTCCGGCGGCGTTGGCGCCCTCGTGACCGACGAGGCGGCTCGGATGGGTCTCGCGATGCCACCCATGCCACAAGAAGCCCAAGAGCTGGTGCTAGATCAAGTGCCCTTTGCTTCGGCGGCAAACCCTGTCGACATTACCGCCCAGGTCATGCACAGACCCGAACTGCTCGGCTCGACGGCTCGGCTCATGCTGGACCAAGGGGGCTATGGCAGCCTACTGGTCTTCCTGGCCAACGGCGTGCGCACCGACGCGGGGTGGCAGCTGCAGCAGGATCTTGCCGCAACGCTTCGCCGAGAATTTCCGGATCGAGCAGTCGTGTTCTCCGCGCTGAGCTCGTCCGAGCGCACTCGAACATTGGACGCGTTGGGATGTGCTTCCTTTGAAGATCCATCTTCGGCCATGCACGCCATCGCTGCACTGAGTCACTTCGCGGCGAACCACCCCCTCATGGCCGCGCCCGTCTTAAGCGCAGGCTCGCCCGCGGTTCGAGATGCATTGAACGAGCTTGAGGCCATGACCCTGCTGCGCCGCTATGGGATTTCAACCCCGCCAGCCGCCCATGCTGCAAGCGCCATCGAGGCTGTTGAAGCCGCGCGGCACTTCGGCTTTCCGGTCGTACTGAAGGTGTTGTCCGCAGAGGTGCAGCACAAAACGGAAATCGGCGGCGTCATCCTCGGCGTCACCGACGAGGCCGCTGTCCATGCCGCGTTCAGCTCGTTGCGCGAACGCTGGGAGATGCACATGCCAGAGCAGGAGTTCGAAGGCGTGGTGGTGGCGTCCATGATTCCTGGGGGCCTTGAGTGCATACTGGGTCTGCACCGCGACCCTCAGTTCGGACTGGTCGCTGTCTTTGGAATGGGAGGCATCCATGCCGAGCTCCTTGCGGACGTGACGGTCCGCAGATTGCCGCTATGCCCAACGCAGGCCCGAGAAATGGTGACCGGTCTGAAGTCCTCCGTGGTGTTCTCGGGCTATCGTGGATCGCCGCCTCTGGATGTTGCCGCGCTTGAGGCCGCGATTCTTGCGCTAAGCCGGTTTGGCGAAGAGTACGCGAGGGCGCTTCAGTCCGTCGACCTGAACCCACTTGTGGTTCGAGAAGTTGGCCGAGGCGTCATCGCTCTTGATGCCGTCGTCCAGTGGAGCAAGTGACCGCTGGGCGAGGGAGGCATTGATCCGCCGCCGGCAACCCGCTGGGCGGGCGCGCCAAACCGTCAATCGCGATCCGACAACGCACTACATGTGGGCCACATCTCGCTGCTAGGGTGCCGTGCATCACCGCGGCGGCGCAAAGGCTCCCGCCCGCGACCACGCTCACGGCCAGTGGCTCAGGCATTGAAGATGCGCAGTTTTTAGCGAAGGCGCCTGTACGCGCTGAAATGGCGGATGGCTAACAGCGGCTGGCCTATTTCCGAGTAGAGCAGCGCCGCGTTTTGATGCGCATCCAGCAGCAGTGGATCCAGGATAAGACTCTGCTCGTACGCAGCCAGCGCCTCACCCTTGCGACCAATGGCTTCGAGCGCCACAGCGTGGTTGAACAGAATGAGCGGATCGTCCTCGCAATGACGCCGTGCAACGCTATACAGAGATTCGGCCTCCTCGAAGCGCTGCGCTTCGCACAGCATGAAGCCGAGATTCAAGTAGGTGTGGGCGTGTGCCGGGTCATCGCGCAACAAGGCTCTATAGCAGCGCTCGGCTGCCAACGAATCGACGTCCTCCAGGCCCTCCGCCTCTGCAAAACGGGCGTCTACCGCGAAATCGGTCGTGGTGCCCGGACCACCGGCGTCCTCCAAGCGGTGGATGGCGCCCGTGCTATCGGCGACCGCGAGCTCCAACATTATCTGGCCGCTGGTGGGTTCCCACCGGATAGACCCGCTGCGCACCGCAATCCGCCGACCGTCGTCCGAGCCAAGGCGCAGTCCGGCCGTCGACGCGTCCGGCGGAAGTCGGTGGCGAAACTGCCGCAGAGCGGCCAGGATGCGCCGCGTCGGGATGTTGGCAGCGCGCAACTCGAACGCCGAACGCAGCAGCACGGCGTCCTGGAATGAGTACCGGTACCTTCGCTCACGCACCACGGGTGACACGAAACCCAGGTCGACCAGCCGAGCAATGGCATGGCGGCTCAGGCCCGACATGCGGCGGACGGCCGCCATCGTGTACGGGTGGGTCTCCACCGAGGCGGCCACGGCTATCCCCTGGCGCGCGTCCGGGTGGCCGGGGCCGTCTTGGGCGAAGACTTGGGCGCCCGCTTCGCCCCGGCTTTCACTGCGCCGCGCAGCGGGGTCACGACGGCAGCATCGTCGTCCGTGGACTTCGGCTTCGCCACCCTGCCCTTGCCACGGCTCAATGACGCCTTGAGCATTTCCGTCAGGTCGATCACTTCCCCGGCAGGGCGGTCCTCCGGGTGGTCAACGGCCACGATCTCACGACCCTCGATCTTGGCGTCGATGGCGGCCAGGATCCGCTGCTTCTCCTCGTCCTCGAACAGATCGGCCTGGTAATGCTGCTCCGAGATCTGTTCGATGAGCTGGATCGCCAGCTTGAGCTCGGCGGCGCTGGGCGTCGAATGCTCGATGTCCAGTTCGGCCATGGACCGCACCTCGTCGGCGTAAAGGAGCTGCTGCAGCACCAGGCCTTCGTCTCGCGCGCGCACCTGGACCACATACTGCTTGGACTTCCAGGCCCACCGAGCGAGCGCGCACCGCCCAGCTTTCTGCATGGCAGCGCGCAGCAGGTTGTAGGGCTTGCCACCGCGCTTGTCCGGGGCGAGGAAATACGCCTTGTCGTAGTAGATCGGATCGATCGCGTGCTCGGGGAGAAAGGACACGATCTCGATCAGATGGCTGGCGCCCTCCTCCAGCGCCTTGAGCTCCTGCGGCTCGAAGATCACGTAGCGGTCCTTCTCGAACTCGTAGCCCTTGACCATTTCGCTTCGCGGCACCACCTTTTGCGTCTTCTCGGAGACGTACTGCTGGCGCACGCGCGAGCCATCGGGTGTCAGAAGGTTGAAGCGCACCGCGGACGAGGACTCGGTCGCAGCGAAGACTCTCACGGGGATCGACACGAGCCCGAAGCTCAGCGACAGCGAGGCGATGGAGCGGGCAGCCATGGTCAGGTCCTGGATCCTCTGTGGGGGTCCTCAACATGCCACATTCCGGCGCGGCCGGGTAGCGGCGGTCGCCGCGACACTCCAGGCCGGTCCGAGGCGAGGACGCATGGGGATGCTGCGTCGCCTACGGCCCAGCACATTGCACCAAGAGGATGCATTCAGTTCGGACCCGATCCGCAGGTCGCCCCCCTTGGAGGCCGCGCTAGGCGGCCTTCCGCTCTGTAGCCGCTCGCTTCTTTGGCGCCGCCTTCTTGGCGGTCGGGCTCTTCTTCGTAGCCTTGGAGGCGCTGGCTTTCTTTCCGGCGCTCGTCTTTCGGCTGCTGCCACCACCCTTCAGGCTGCGCTTGAGCAGTTCGGACAGGTCGATGACCTCGGCGCCTTCGCCCGGCGCTTCCTCCTCCGGCTCGATGACGGTTTCGGTCTCGCCGGCCTTCACCTTCTTCTGCACGAGTTCCATCACCTTGTGCTTGAACTCGTCTTCGAAGTCACTTGGGTTCCAAGGCGCGGTCATCTCCTTGACCAGCTGAGCGGCCATCTTCGTCTCCGCCGCACTTGCCTTGGTGCTCTCGGGCGGCAGATCAAGTCCATCCAGCGGTCTGACTTCATCGCCCCAGCGCATCAGGTTGAGCACAAGGGCACGGCCTGCGGGAACGACCGCTGCAAGGTGCTGCTTGGTGGCGATCACCACCTTGGCGACGCCGATTTTGCCGGTCTTCTGCAGCACGTCGCGCAGCAGCGCGTAGACCTTCTGCCCCTTGTTGATGGGCTCGAGGTAGTAGGGTCGCTCCAGGTAGACGAAGGGAATCTCCCCGGCGTCCACGAACTGCACGATCTCGATCGTCTGCGTCGTGCGCGGATAGACCTTCTCGATCTCCTCGGGCGAGACGATCACGTACTTGCCGTCCTCGTACTCCACGCCCTTGACGATGTTGTCGCGGTCGATCTCCTTGCCGGTGCGCTTGTTGATGCGTTTGTAGCCGACCGGGTCCATAGAGCGCTTGTCCAGCCAGTCGAAGTCCACGCCGCTCTCCGTTGCCGCGGTGTGCAGACCAACCGGGATGTGGACCAGACCAAAGGTGATCGCGCCTTTCCAGAGCGTCCGGGTTCCGCTTGCCATCGAGTTGACTCCAAGAGATTGTTCGTGCGAGGCCACGGCCAGTGCAAAGCACGGCGCGCGCCGCTCTCCGCCCAAGGCCGTCTTGCAGGCAATGCTTCCGTCCTACCGCAGGGGCCGACGTAGGACCACAAGGCGACCGCAAGTCAGCGCGCCGCAGCGATTCGGGCCACCCGTTAGGCTGCTGCCATGGTCATACGTACATCCAACAGGAACCGACGCGAAGAAGGCACCGGAGACCGCCGCCGCACCGTTCGGACGCCGAAGGGGGCGAACGTTCGGCGTGTCGTTGCATTCGACCTCGCGACCTGGGACCATTTCTCGCGCGCTTACATCGCTCGTCAGACCGCGAAGGCGCGCCGCGCCGCGTGAGCCAGACTCCATGCCACGGTCTGCGCGTTCAGCCAAGGCCTCTACGACGGGCAGAGATCCGGCAGAGGCAACACCGCTCGCGCGGTACTGGGCAAAGCGCGACTTCGCCGTCACGGCCGAGCCGAAGGGGGACACTGCCGCCCGCATACCAGCTGGCGCGCGCCGCCGCTCCGCCAAGTCGGCAGCGGCTGATCTCGGCTTCGTTGTCCAGAAGCACGCGGCCAGCCGCCTGCATTACGACTTCAGGCTCGAACTCGATGGGGTGCTGGTGTCCTGGGCCGTGCCCAAGGGCCCCAGCTACGACCCGCTGGACAAGCGGATGGCCATCCATGTCGAAGACCACCCGCTGTCGTACGCCACGTTCGAGGGGACCATTCCGCCAGGCCAATATGGCGCCGGCAAGGTCATCGTCTGGGATCGCGGCACCTGGGAGCCGGTCGGCGACCCGCGCAAGGGCCTGGCCGCCGGCAAGCTGCTGTTTCACATGCACGGCGAGAAGCTGCAGGGCTTGTGGGAGCTGGTAAAGATCGCCAAGGGGGGCGAAAAGCAGGAACCCTGGATCTTGTTCAAGAAGCGGGACGAGTTCGCGCGCCCCAAGGCCGAATACGACGTGGTCAGCGCCCTTCCGGACAGCGTGATGCGCGACACCGTGGGCGCGAAACCCACGAGGCACGCTCCGCCAAAGCCGGCGCTGCCGCACAAGGCGCCGCGACGGACGAAGTCGACGCGTGCTCCCCCACAGGAAGAGGCAGGCAGCATGCCACTGGCCGCCGCTCGGTCAGCCTTGCCGGCAAAGCTCGCTCCGCAGCTGGCTACGCTGGCAGGCTCGCTGCCTGCCGGCGAGTGGATCTTCGAGATCAAGTTCGATGGCTACCGGATCATGGCGCGCTTCGAGAACGGCCGCGTGCGGCTGCTCACCCGGGGCGGTCACGACTGGTCAGACAAGATGCCAGCGCTCGTGCGCGAGTTGGAGGCGCTGGGCCTGGAGTCGGGCTTTCTGGACGGTGAGATCGTGGTGATGGGCGCGAACGGCCTGCCGGACTTCAACGCGCTGCAGAACGCCTTCGACAAGGGTCGCGGCGCGGAGCGCATCGCCTACTTCGTCTTCGACGTGCCCTTCCTGGGCGGCTACGACCTTCGCCAGGTGCCGCTGCGCGATCGTCGTGCCGTGCTGCGCGGGCTCATGGCGAACCACACGGGCGAGCATGTCCGGTTCAGCGAGGACTTCGAGGCCGACGCGGCGTCGATCCTCACCTCTGCATGCCGCATGAACCTGGAAGGGGTCATGGCCAAACGCGCGGACGCGCCCTACTCGTCGCAGCGCACGGAGTCCTGGCTCAAGCTCAAGTGCAAGCTGCGGCAGGAATTCGTCGTGTGCGGGTACACCCAACGCAGCGACGGGGCGGCTCAGGTGGGCAGCTTGTTGCTGGGCGTTCACGCCGAGGGCGGCAAGCTTCTCCCGGCCGGCAGCGTCGGCACGGGATGGGACTCGAACGAGGCCGCAGACCTGCTGAAGCGGCTCGAACCCTTGCGGCGCGACAAGCCGCCCTTCGACTCGGCCCCCGGCAAGCCCGGACGGTGGTCGAGGCGCTCGAGCGCGGCCGAGGTGTGGGTCGAGCCCAGGCTGGTCGCCGAAGTCACCTTCGCTGAATGGACACCCGAGGGCCAGGTGCGCCACGCCTCATTCCTCGCGCTGCGAAGCGACAAGCCAGCGCGTGCCATCGTGCGGGAGGAGGCAAAAGCCTTCGCCGGTGACAGCGCCGGCCGAGGCTCGGCGCCCGCGTCAAAGGGCCGTTCGGGGGACGCGTCGAACTCAGTGGGCAGCGTGAAGGTGAGCAATCCGGAGCGGGTGATCGACCCGTCCACCGGCCTCACGAAGCTCGATCTGGTGCGCTACTACGAGTCCGTGACGGACTTCATCCTTCCGCATCTGAAGGCACGGCCGGTTTCTCTGGTGCGCGGTCCCGAGGGCGTTGGCAGGCAGCTCTTTTTCCAGAAGCACGGCGAGAAGATCGGCATCCCGGGCATCACCGAGCTGGAGGCCAGCCTCTGGCCGGGCCACGCCAGCCTGCTCGAGGTCGCGAGCCCGAAGGCGCTGGTCGGCGCCGCGCAGATGAACGTGATCGAGTTCCACACCTGGAACTCGCGAAAGACAAAGGTCGATCAGCCCGACCGCGTGGTTTTCGACCTCGACCCCGGAGACGGAACGACCTGGCAGCATGTGCAGGAGGCCGCCGTCCTCGTGCGGACGCTCCTCACCGAGCTTGGCCTGCGTTCCTGGCTCAAGACAAGCGGAGGCAAGGGGCTGCACGTCGTCGTACCGATCGCGCCGCGATTGGGCTACGAGACGGTGAAAGACTTTTCCAAGGCCATCGTCGTTCATCTGGCGCGCACCATCCCTTCGCGCTTCGTGGCGAAGAGCGGGCCCTCCAACCGCGTCGGGAAGCTGTTTGTGGACTATTTGCGCAATGGGCATGGAGCGACCACGGCGGCGGCCTTCTCCGCCCGCGCCCGGCCCGGGCTCGGCGTGTCCATGCCGATTGCATGGGACCAGCTCGCGACGATCAAGAGCGGGGCCGAATGGACCGTTGCCACGGCCCGGGAGTACTTGTCATTCCAGACCAACGACCCCTGGTCGGACTACTGGAAGTGTCGTCAAACTCTCGGCGGGGCGATGAAGATGCTGGGGTTCAAGCGCTGAACTTTCTCAAGCGGCCGCAGGGCTGCGAGCTGCCCAGCGCCAGACTTGAGGCACGCCACGGTTCGATACTAAGCTTGGAGATGGTGTGCCGCGCGCGCCGCGTGGAGGCATTGAATCTGCCATTCCCATGCGTCGCAGAGATGAAAGAAAAGCGCCCAACACAACGGTGAGGCGGCGGCGCTGTCTGTTGTCTCAGTGCGTGATATAGGTTCCGGGTAGGGAGGAATCTGCCACCCTGCACGCAGCAATTCGGCGGCCATTTCGTAGGGCGTCAATACGGGCATGCGTCGAGGGGGCATGGCCGCCGGGTATGACGCCTGTCATCACCTAGGAAAGTAGGCCGACAGCGCCAATCGACCGCTTGGCTACGCTCATCATCCGCTGCCGGGCTACCCACCCATGCTGCTTGAGGAGCGCCCATTCGACTTGGCCGCTCCGGGCTGGATCTTTGAAATCAAGTTCGACGGCTACCGTCTCATGGCACTTGTTGACCGCGGCCAACTCATCCTGTGCGCGCAGGGAGCTGCGACTCTCCGGCAACGAACTTGCCGGGCTTGCAAGCTGCCAAAAAAAGCGCCGATCTCGCTTGCCCCCCATCTTCCATGAGCATGGGCGATGGCCTGGCCACACGTTTGCCCCCATGGCCTACACGCCTGGCCTGCCCTACGATGGCAGATCGAAGGGCTCGACCGTGGCTGGGTGCGCGTCTGTGTAGTCGCGCAGCAAGATTCGACTGAGACTGGCCAAAAGATGAAGACTTCCAGGCCCTGAACGGCTGTTGCGCCGCTGAGGCGCCTGCCTACTCTGACGGAGTCAAGCGATGCGTGTGCATCCAGAGCGTTTGACAGAGCACGACCACCTGCTCGCCGAGTCCGGACGGATCACCGTTGCCTCGCGCCAAGCAGCGCAGGAGTGCCGAGCTGTCATCAAGCGGGTAGAGCATGAACTCGCGCGTGCTCGTGCCGCCTGGCAAGAGATTCAACTGCAACGCGCGCGGCTCCAGAGCGGCGGTGCTGCCATGCTCCGTCACGGTTGTCGGCCATTGACGCCAGCCGGTCCAAGGGAGTGCAGCCCCGCGAACGCCAAGGACGCCGATCCCGGATTGCTCACGGTTCTTCAGCGCACAGCGCTCAAGCACTGCATAAACGGCGGCACGTTGGCAAAGTTTGGACTCAAGGGGATTCCCGCCGAGCTCACCCAGCGGGTGCTGGCCTGCTCCGTTCACACTGTGAAGTCACTTGAGCGACGACGATTGATCGAGCGCGCCGGGCCGGCGCAGTACAGGCTCACGGAGTGGGGGCGCCTGACTGCGCAAGCTGTGTAAGAAGAATTGCGCAGCACGGTCCTGGTGGGCGGTGCGCCGATCCGAGCCGCGTCGCGAACGGCAGTCCGGAATAGAGGCGCCTCCCCCGAACTCAGCGGCCAAGGGTCATCTTGCCATTCCTGCGCCTTGGCCTCCTCGGCCCCTCGACGACGCTTCGGCTTTGACCCGACCAGATCCAAGCCCGCAAATATCGACCCTGTGTCCGCAGTCATGATCCTGTGCCCTCGCCCAGCGGTCCATGGCGGCTTGCCATCCCTCAAGAGGCGGCGCGGGATCAGGCTCTGCTCCAGCAAGCTTTGGTAGACCGTTTGCGCCTCGCTCCCTTCGGCCTGGGTCCGCGCGACTGGAGAGTCCACGCACCGCAGAAATTGCGGGCCTCTTCGTGGAATGACATGCATAGGACTTCTGTTCTACAGATGTCCCGCGATCTGCTTTCTAGGCTGTCATTTGCAGGCCGCTCAAGCAGCTTGGATCCCTAGGCCGCTTCGGCTTGCCTGGCCCCCCATGCGGTTGGCCTTTTTATTTCAGCGCGACCCGGAACGCAGGCGCTTCCGGAACGCCAGATAGGCAGCGATCAGGGCGGCGTCCTTAGAGGGATAGCTTTCGTCGTCTGCAGGCAGTTCCACGTAGCGATTGGACCCGGCGCTGCTGGCAATGTAGACCCAGCAAAACTCGTCTTCGCCCACCGCATGGACGGCGATGCCGGTAACCACGTAGGAGGGCGATCCCTCCTCCGAGGGAGATGAGTGGGTCTGCGCTCCGGGCATGGCGAAGTTTGCTGCTCAATGCTCCCCGCCGAAAAGACATTCCTCACGAAATCAGCAGCGCGCTGCGAGGGCGCCGTGTGCTTCATGGAGCGTGAAGTGATTCACGTTCGGTTCACAAATGCTACCGCATATGGACTTGTCCTACAAAGCATCAGCTCGTCGGTACGTCAACTTATTGGCACCACGGTAAGACGGAGGTGTCATGGAACATTCGCATCCGCTTGGAGACGATTTCGCCCGATGGGTGGAACTGACGGATGACTACGAGGCGCGTCTGGCGCATGCCTCGCCCGAGGAGATGCCTGATCGCAACGGGCTCGCCAACCTGGCCCGGCACCTGCGCGAACTGGCCCGGTCGGCCGCCACGTGGAACCACAAGCCGGGCGTTGCCCACTAAGGGCCGGCCGCTCAAAGATGGCTCTGCTCACATTCGGCCCCGGCTTGAAGCTGTCCAAGGCCCCGCCGTTCGAAGCGCGTTTCCGTCCGGGTCAGGCCGCGCCGGTGACCGGTATCTACCAGTGCGTCGGTTGCGGCTTCGAGATCGTCCGCGTGGTCACCAGGCTTCTGCAGTCGCGAGGCGATCCCGGACTGCCACGCCACCCGCGTGAATGGCCACAGATGTCATGGCGCCTGCTGGCGCAGACAGAACAGAAGCCGAAGCCAATACCTGCAACAGCTGCGCACAACTCCAACTCGCTGCCAAAGACCCGACGCATCAGCCTGCCATGCAATACGCAGCTGGGTCACCTGCACAACCAGCACCATGACTCTGCTGATTAAAGAAGCCACCGGCTGGCAGTCTTGTGGCGTCGTGGTGCGGCAGTCTTCGGATGGCAGCTTTTTTTGGGCTGTGGTGACGCCGGCGCAGAGCCCTTTGAGCTACATGACTTCTCTGCCGAACAAGGAACGATTCGACACCGCGGACGAGGCTTGGGTGGCCGGCTACCTGTTCATGCGCAAGAGATTGCGTACGCGCGGATAAGCGAAGCAAATGCCGGGGCGACTTGCCTGAACCTGAGCGAGGGGACATGAAGTCGTGCCGACCATCGCTCGGCTGACGCTTGGCGCTGAGGCGCAACAGAGCATGTCGCACTGCAGCGAACGATTTTGTGTAACGGTCGACGCTTTTAAGGCCGAGTTGGGAATACTGTATGGATGTACAGCATTCTAGCCGGCGATCTCCCGGAGCCTCCACCCTATGCGGAGCTGTACTGCCGCTCGAACTTCACTTTCCTGACCGGCGCCTCGCAGCCAGAGGACTTGGTGGAGCGCGCGGCGGCCAAGATGTACAGCGCCCTGGCGCTGACCGATGAATGCACAGTCTCGGGCGTGGTCCGCGGTCATCTCGCGGCCAGGGAAAACGGCCTGCACTTCATCGTCGGCGCCGAGATCCTCCTCACCACCGCCGGCGGCACCGCCTTCGCACGGATCGTCTTCCTGGCACAGGACCGCCTGGGCTACGGCAACCTCTGTGAGCTCATCACTCTCGCGCGCACCCGCGCGCCCAAGGGCAGCTATCTCGCCCAGGTCGCTGATGTCGAGGGAAAGACCACGAAAGCGGCGCACCTGGCGGGCATGCCGGGCTGCCTGGCACTGATCCTGCCTGAGCGAACAACCAGCGTGGAGTCGCTGTTCGCCCAATGCATGTGGGCGCGAACCTGGTTCCCGGACCGGGCGTGGGCACTGGCCCCCAGGACGCTCGCCCTGGGCGAAGACCTGTATCTGTGGACCATCGAACAGGCCGCCCAGCGCTCAGGCATCCGGGTGGCAGCAACGTGCAGCCCGCTCATGCACACGCGCCTGGCCAAGCCGATCCTGGACACCCTGACTGCCGTGAGGCATGGCTGCACCGTCGAGGAGGCGGGGGTGCGGCGCTTTCCCAACGACCACAACTACCTGCGCGGTCGTGCCATGCTGATGCGGGAATTCCCGGAAGAGTGGCTCCGCGAGACCGTCGCCATCGCCGCACGCTGCACCTTCTCGCTCGAGGAACTGCGCTATGAATACCCGGAGGAGATCGTGCCGGCGGGCGAGACGCCCGCCTCGCACCTGCGCAAGCTCACCTACGCCGGCGCCGAGCGCCGATTCCCCGGCGGGCCGCCGGACAGAGTGCGTGCCCAGATCGAGCACGAGCTCGGGATCATCGCGCAGCTGAAGTACGAGGCTTACTTCCTGACGGTCGAGGACATCGTGCGTTTCGCGCGCGACGAAGGGATCCTCTGCCAGGGCCGCGGCTCAGCGGCCAACTCGGCCGTGTGCTACTGCCTCTTCGTGACCGAGGTCGACCCCGGCCGCATGAACGTGCTCTTCGAGCGCTTCATCAGCGTGGAGCGGCGGGAGCCGCCGGACATCGACATCGACTTTGAGCACCAGCGGCGTGAAGAGGTGATGCAATACATCTACCGCAAGTACGGCCGCCATCGCGCTGCCCTCACTGGCGTGATTACGTCCTACCGCACGAAGTCGGCGCTCCGGGATGTGGGCAAGGCATTGGGCTTCCCGCTCGAGGTGGTCGAGCGCCTGGCCAAGACCGCCTACGGCATCGAGGGCCAGGCCTGGATCTGCGATGCCTGCCTCGTCGAGAACGGCCTGGACCCCCAGGCCAGGAAGGTGCGGCAATGGCTGGCGATCGCCAGCGCCATCCGAGGCTTTCCTCGGCATCTGAGTCAGCACACCGGCGGCTTCGTCATCGCCCGGGACAAGCTCAGCCGCCTGGTGCCGGTGGAGAACGCTGCCATGGAAGACCGCACCGTCATCCAGTGGGACAAGGACGACCTCGATGCCCTGGGCCTCATCAAAGTCGACGTCTTGGCGCTGGGCATGCTCAGCGCGATCCATCGGGCACTGGACTTCATCGCCGACAAGCGCGGCCGCCCTGTCGGCATGCAGGACGTGCCGGCCGAGTGCCCGATCACCTACGCCATGATCCGGAAGGCGGACACCGTGGGCGTCTTCCAGATCGAGAGCCGGGCCCAGATGACGATGCTGCCGCGCCTGAAGCCCGAGCGCTTTTACGACCTGGTAATCCAGGTGGCCATCGTCCGGCCCGGGCCCATCCAGGGCGGCATGGTGCACCCCTACCTGCGCCGCCGCGCAGGGGAGGAAGCCATCGAGTACCCCAGCGACGACATCAAGGTCGCGACCGAGCGCACGCTCGGCATTCCGCTCTTCCAGGAACAGGTCATGCAGATCGCCATGCTGGCGGCGGATTTCACGGCCGGCGAAGCCGACCAGCTGCGCCGGGCGATGGGCGCCTGGCGGCGCAAGGGTGGACTCGCCCCGCACCAGCAGAAGCTGGTCAAGCGCATGCTTGCCAAGGGCTACACGCAGGACTTCGCGGACCGCATCTCCAAGCAGGTCGAAGGCTTCGGCAGCTACGGTTTCCCGGAAAGCCACGCGGCGAGCTTTGGCCTGCTGGTGTACGTGAGCTGCTGGATCAAGCGCCACCATCCGGACGCGTTGCTCGCGGGTCTGCTCAACAGCCAGCCGATGGGCTTCTATGCGCCGGCGCAGCTCGTGCGGGATGCCAAGGAGCACGGCGTCGTGGTGCGCCCGGTGGACGTCACGGTCAGCGACTGGAAATCGACCTTGGAGGAGCCGGCGCAAGGAGAGGCGAACCCGCGCTGGGATGCCACCTTTGAGGAGCCGATTCGCGCGGTACGCCTGGGCATGGCCCAGGTCATTGGGATGCGAGAGGGCGCGGCGATGCGCATCGTCCAGGCGCGCGAGGCAGGCCCGTTCACCGGCGTCGAGGACCTCGCGCGCCGCGCGCAGCTCGACGCACACGATCTGCGCTGCCTTTCCGGTGCAGACGCGCTGCGCTCGCTGGCTGGCCATCGGCCCAACGCGGTCTGGGAAGCGGTAGGGGTCGAAACGCGCCCGACTGAGCTCTTGAAAGACGCCCCCACGATCGAGGAGCACACCGCCTTCGACGTCCCGACCGAAGGCGCGGACATCGCGGACGACTATGCCTCGACGGGCCTCACGCTGCGGCGACACCCGCTCGCGCTTCTCCGCCCGCAGCTGTACCGGATGGGCATCCGCACCGCCGAGGAGTTGCGAAAGACGGCGAAGGACCGGGACCAGGTGCGCGCGAGCGGCATCGTCACGCACCGGCAGCAGCCGAGCACCGCAAGCGGCGTAATCTTCGCGACGCTGGAGGACGAAACCGGCACTGTGAACATCATCGTCTGGCCGAGCGTGGCGGCAGCGCAGCGCCAAGCGCTTCGCAGCTCGATGCTCCTGAGCGTCCAGGGCACGTGGCAGGCCGAAAAAGGCGTGTACTCGCTGGTGGCGCAGAAGCTGGTCAACCACGACCAGCTGCTCGGGCGGTTGCGGGCAACGAGCCGGGATTTCCGGTAGCGACCTACGGCAGCTTCAGACTGACTGCTGCCGTTCGGTTTCGTCAGATAAGTGGCTGCGATCGTCGGAAAGCAGACAGTGACGTTTTCAACAGCAACCAAGCTGCGTCTAGAAGGCAACAGTCACTCGTGCAATCACAAAACGTTCGAGCCTTGAGGCCTTTGCAAAAAACCCTGACAACGGTGTTTTCATGTCGAACGGCGCTTCGTTGAACTTCCTCATTTTTATGGAGCTTCGTCATGGAAACGGTACTGAAAGCGGTTCATCAGGACACTTGAAACAAGGGCAAGATCGGAGGACAAAAGTCACTCGTGCAGAACCCGCGATCTGACACAGGCTCAGGGAGTAGGCTTCTGCGCCATTGGCGATTCGATCGGATTGCCGTAGAGCGGTCGGGCGCCGAATTGTGTGCTGATGGCGTAGGCCACGCCGCAGGCGAGCATCACTGGAACGGTGAGCTGGAATTGATTGGTCATCTCCAGCACCATCACGATCGCCATCAGCGGCGCATGGGTGACTGCGGCCAGCACCGCCGCCATGCCGACCACCGCGAGCAGACGCGGATCGCCCACCCACGCCGCCGGCAACCAGAGCGCCGCCACTTGGGCGAAGACACTTCCAGCGGTCGCCCCGACGAAGAGCGATGGCGTGAACACGCCGCCGATCGCGCCGCTGCCCGAACTCAGCGTCGTCGCCACTACTTTTGCGAGCAGCACCCACGCGAGCCATTGCCAGGCGTGGTCACCGTGAAGCACCTGCGAGACCACGCTGTAGCCATTGCCCCAAACCTGCGGCACCCAGGCCGACAACAGCCCCACGAGCAAGCCCCCGAGTCCCAGGCGCAGGACTGGCGTACGGATGCGCGCGAACCAGCTTCTCCCTGATTCGAGCAGCGCCAGCAATCCCCAGCCCAACCCGCCGAACAGCACGCCGGCGAGCAAGGCGATGCCGAGGCTCGTCGGTGCCATGACGACAGGCGGAAAGTCATAGAGAGGCTTGGGTTCGACCAGCCAGTAGATCAGTGAACTGGCGGTGGCCGACGCGATCAGCACTGGCGCAAACGTGTGGCGCGTGAGGAAACCGAGCGCCAGCTCCAGAACAAAGACAACACCGGCGATGGGTGCGTGGTACGCCGAGCCGATGCCTGCGGCGATGCCGCACACCAGCAGCGTGTTGCGTTGCTCTGGCGCCGTCGCGACGAGTCGTGCCAGCCGCGCACTGACCCAGGCAGCCAGTTGGACCATCGGCCCTTCGCGTCCGATGGAAGCGCCCGTGCCGACGGAAAAGAGCGCGGACACGGTGCGTGTCAACGTAGTTCGATCGTTCAGGTCGACTCTTCCTGCGCGCGCGGCATCGATGTAGTCGAGGTTCGCCGCGCCGCCCGGGCCCCGCCTGGCCCAGGCCGTTCCGCCTTGCAAAACCAGCCCTGCGATGAAGCCGCCCGCGGTGCAGACCAGCGCGCGGTGCCAGGGCGACAACGACAACGCGGCTTCGACCAGTCCGCCGCGCTGACCGGTCGCGAGTTCTTCGACCCATTGCGTCAACCACCGGAAGCCCACGACGGCAGCCGCAGCGAGCGCGCCCGTAACAGCCGCCCACCACCAGACGCGCAACGTTTCGGCAGCCGGTCCCATGGCCCACAGGCGCGCACGACCGCGTCTGGGAGACGCTACTTCTTCGGGAAATTCGTTGGCAGCCAAGGGAATTCCATTTCAAGACGCTCGCAGTGCGCCACGAAGCGTTGCAGGTTGCCCGAAAGGCGCTTTTTCTGGTGGTGCACCAGATAGAAGCGGCGAGTCAGGCGAGGCAACGTGGTTCGCAGAACGATAAGTCTGCCGAGCGTGACCAGGTCCTGCACCGCGCACAGCGACAGGCAAGCCAGGCCGAGGCCTTCGGCGGCCGCTTGCTTGATGGCTTCGGTGCTGCCCGGCTGCATGTCGCCGTTCAGATGGTGCAAGTGCGGCAGCAACACATGCTCCACCGCCTCGCGCGTGCCGGAGCCGGGTTCGCGAAGCAACCACCTCGCCTGACGCAAAGCTTTCAATGAGACACGCGCCTGCGCACCGGGTTGCACCAGCGCATGCGTCGGCGCGGCCACGATGACCAGTTCGTCCTGCAGCCACGGCGAGACACGAAGCTCCGTTTCGTGGCACGGCCCCTCGATCAGGCCGACGTCGACCTCCAGTCGGGTTACGGCCGCGGCGACCTCACGCGTGTTGCCGATGACCACGTCCACCGCGGCGCCGGGCCACGTTCTGCTGTAGCCGGCAACCAGAGCCGGCAGCACGTAATTGCCGATCGTCGTGCTGGCACCGACGCGAAGGCGCGTGACCAGGGGTGCGGTTGCAGGTCCCGTACTGCCGAGCCCGAACTGGCTTTCAATTTCCTGCGCGCCGTCGAGCAAGGCCCTTGCCTGCGGGAGCAATGCACGACCGTTGTCGTTCAGCAGCAGCCGCTTGCCGATGCGGTCGAACAGCTGTGCGCCGAGCAGGCTTTCCAACTCGTTCAGTGCGCCGCTTGTCGCCGACTGCGAAAGCGAGACACGCTCACCCGCTGCCGTGGTGCTGCCTTTGTCGGCCACAGCCGTGAAGATCAGAAGTTGACGCAATGTCAGACGCATCCAAAGTCTTTCGTTACCTGTTTTAAGACTAGGTTATAGCGGAAGTATCCGTTTGTCGGATAGATCGCTTCGGTTCAAAGTTCGTCCATGCCTTCCGAAAACGACGCGATGGAAAACTCGATGCACACCGCCACTTCCTCAGTTCAGTTGCCGCGCAGCCCCGCTGCCATGCACCGTCTGCGCCAATGGGTCCCCGGCCTCGCCCTTACGGGTGCGCTGGCATTCGCCTCGATCCAGCTGGGCAAGATCGGCTGGCTGCAGTCCAACGGCATCAGCGCCCTGACCCTGGCCATCGTGCTGGGCATGGTGGTCGGCAATACCGTCTACCCCCGCATCGCCGCCGCGGCCGGCGCCGGCGTGACCTTTTCCAAAGCCAACCTGCTGCGCCTGGGCATCATCCTGTACGGCCTGCGCCTGACCTTCCAGGACATCGGCAACGTGGGCTGGACCGGCGTCGCGATCGATGCCACGGTGCTGTGCAGCACCTTCGGCCTGGCTTGCTTCTTCGGCACGCGGGTTTTCGGCCTCGACCGCAAGACGGCCATGCTGATCGGCGCCGGCAGTTCGATCTGCGGCGCAGCAGCCGTGATGGCAGCCGAACCCGTCGTACGCGGTCGCGCCGAGCAGGTGATGGTCGCGGTGGCCACGGTGGTGGTGTTCGGCACGCTGGCGATCTTCCTGTATCCGGTGCTGTATCACCTGATCGCGCAATACGGGCTGTTCGACCTGTCGCCGACCGCCTACGGCGTGTTCGCCGGCTCGACCATTCACGAAGTGGCACAGGTTGTCGCCGCCGGTCGTGCTGTCAGCGAGCAGGCTGCGAACACCGCAGTGATCGCCAAGATGGTCCGCGTGATGATGCTGGCGCCGTTCCTGATCATCCTGTCGGCTTACCTCTCCCGCTCCAGCGCCAAGAAGGCAGATGCAGCCGGCAGCGCCGACGAAGGCAACGCCTCGCCACGCGGCGGCATCGTGATTCCCTGGTTCGCCCTCGGGTTCGTGGTGGTCGCCGGGCTCACCTCGCTCGCATTGCTGCCCCACGCGGTGGTGACGCAGGTGATCGACATCGACACCGTGCTGCTGGCGATGGCCATGGCCGGCCTCGGCCTGACAACGCACGTCTCGGCCATCCGCAAGGCCGGCATGAAACCGCTGTCGCTGGCGGCCGTTCTCTTCGTCTGGCTGGTGTGCGGTGGCTTCGCCATCAACGCGGGCATCACGGCACTCCTCAATTGAAAGGGCGGACCTGGAATAAATCGCCCTCGCCATTCGTCCACCCATCCAGACAACCGAAAGAACCTAATGAAACTCCGTCCTCTTGCACTTTCGCTGTGCCTCGCCATGTCGACACTCGCCTCGATCCCTTCGGCAGTCTCGGCACAACCTGCGCCTTTCGCGGCGCCCGCAAGCGCGACGCCGCGCTGGACCTTCGACGGCGCCATCCACAACAACTCGCTGGCGCTCAGCCCGGACGAGGGCACGGCCGTGGTGTCGTACAGCGAACGCCCGGACGTCGTCGTTTACGACCTGAAGACGGGCAAGGTGCGCAAGGTGCTGAATGGCTTCGCGACGCCGCGCAACATCGTGTTCGCGCCGTCAGGCGAGTTCTTCTACGTCTCGGACAGCAGCTTGGGCACCGTGGCGAAGATCGCCACATCCAGCCTGAAGACAGTCAGCAGCCTGCCGGCAGGCCCCGGCGCCTTCGGCACCGTGCTCAGCAAGGACGGCGCCACGATGTACGTGAACAACCAGGCGGCCAGCACCGTCACGCGTTTCGATCTCGCCAGCGGCGAGCCTCGCGCCGTCATCACGGGCTTTGCGCAGCCGCGCCAGGGCGTGCGCTTGAGTCCCGATGGATCGGCCCTGTACGTCACGAACTTCATGGGCGACAAGATCACCATCGTGAACACGGCGACCAACAAAATCGACGGCGAGATCACCGGCTTCAACAAGCTGCGCGCGATCTCGGTCACCGGCGACGGTAAGACGCTCTTCGCGGCGAACAGCGGCAGCAACACCATCGCGGTCGTCGACCTGGACAAGCGCGCCATCGAGACGACGATCGCGGTCGGCAAGGACCCGTACGGCGCGGCGCTGTCGCCCGACGGCAAGCGCGTCTACGCCGGCAACTTGGGCGACAACTCGCTGTCAGTCATCGATGTCGCGAGCAGGAGCGTGGTCGCCACCATCACAGGCTTCAAGGAACCGCGGCAGGCGATCGTCTTCACGCGCGACGGCAAGACGGCCTATGTGCTGAACGAAGACCTGGGAATCGCCAAGGTCGATCTGGCGAGCAACCGTGTGGAGGCATCGCTGGCTGCGCCTGCGGCAAAGATGCAGAAGGCCGCGCCGTGAAGAAAGCGTTCGCGGACTACCCAAGGTCGCACGCCGAACAAGCAATCTTTGCCGAGTGGGCTCGGAAGACACCCTGAATCGCCACTGTATTTATCTAACAAATGGAGACAACCCATGAGATCAGGTCGCGATACCGCAGCCACTGCGCCGCACGACGCCCAGCGTGCTTCATCCCGTCGGCGCTTCGTCCAGGGCGCCGGTCTCCTGGCGCTGGGTGCCTCGCCGCTCGCAGCGCTGGCGGCTGGTCGCGATACCGGCGAAGGCGTGACCTTTGCCGACGGACCGCGCCCCATGGTCACGTACCCGCAAAAACGGCCGCTGATTCGCGTGCACACCCGGCCGCCCCACCTGGAAACCCCGTTCTCGGTCTTCAACGAAGGGCCGATCACCGCCAACGACGCCTTCTTCGTGCGCTACCACCTGGCTAACATTCCGCTGGCGGTCGACCCTGCCACCTACCGGCTCACCGTCAAGGGAAAGGTCAACACGCCGTTGAATCTGTCGCTGGCCGAACTGAAGGCACTGGCAGAGCCGGTCGAAGTTGTGGCGGTCAACCAGTGCTCCGGCAACAGCCGCGGGTACTCGGCGCCGCGCGTGTTCGGCGCCCAGCTCGCCAACGGCGCGATGGGCAATGCCCGATGGGTCGGCGTCCCGCTGCGCAAGGTGCTCGAGAAGGCGGGTGTGGCTGCGGGTGCCCGACAGGTGACCTTCAACGGCCTCGACACGCCGGTGCTGCCCGCGACCTCGGACTTCCGCAAGGCGCTGGACATCGAACACGCGCTGCAGGACGAACCGATGCTCGCGTGGGGCATGAACGGCAAGGACCTGCCGTTCCTCAACGGCTACCCGGTCAAGCTCATCGTGCCGGGCTACTTCGGCACCTACTGGGTCAAGCATCTCTCGGAAATCGAGGTCATCGACCATGTGTTCGACGGCCATGACGCGCTGTTCATGACGACCGCCTACCGCGTGCCCGACAACGACTGCCAGTGCGTGGCACCGGGTTCCGCCGCGGCGAAGACGCGGCCGATCTCGACGCTGCCCGTGCGCAGCTTCATCACCAGCGTCCAGGCCGGTGGCACCCTGCCCTCCGCCCGCTCGATCGAACTCAAGGGCATCGCCTTCGATGCCGGTGCCGGCATCAAGACCGTGGAGGTCTCCATCGACGGCGGCCAGAGCTGGAAGGCAGCGACGCTCGGCAAGGATCTGGGGCGCTTCTCGTTTCGCGAATGGCGGGCGCCGGTGAGCTTCGCGAAAAAGGGCCGAGCCGTGCTCATGGTCCGGGCGACCAACGAAAAGGGAGAAGGCCAGCCGGCCACCGCGAACTGGAATCCGGCGGGTTACCGCCGCCATGTGATCGAGTCCACGCCGGTCACCATTGCCTGAGGACGCGCCGTGAAAACCACCACTTTCCTGGCCCGCGCCGTTCTCGGCTGCTGCGTGTTGATCGCGTTCAACGCGTTGGCCGCGCCGCCCGACATCAAACTGCAGCCCGACACGTCGAAGCTGCGCCCATCGAAGCTGCCCGGCTACGCCATCGCAATGCAGAAATGCGCGATCTGCCATTCGGCGGACTACGTCAACTACCAGCCACCCGGCATGACGCAGACGCAGTGGACCGCCGAGATGGCCAAGATGCAGCACACCTACGGTGCGCCGATCAGTGACGACGAAGTCAAGCAGTTGGGTGCCTACCTGGCGGTCGCCTACGGGTCCGCGAAGGCCACAGACGCCAGTGTGATCGCCGCCTCCACACCCGCGCCGGCGCCGCCCGCTCCGCCAACGTCACCGGGTGCTGCGGCCACGCCACCAGCCGCAGGCGCGAGCGTCAATGTGCAAGCACTTCTTGCGAGCAACGCCTGCCTGAGTTGCCACGGCCTCACGCAGAAGATCGTCGGTCCGGGCTATCACGACGTTGCCGAAAAGTACAAGGCAGATCCGCAGGCGCAGTCGAAGCTGGAGGCCAGCATCCGTGGCGGCAGCGTCGGCAAATGGGGCAGCGTGCCGATGCCGCCTTTCGCCGCACTGAAATCCGAAGAGGTGAAAGCGCTGGCTGCGTTTGTCCTGAAGCAATAAAAACACGTTCCCGACCACCGGAGCAAACATTCCGGCACCGTCAAAAACCCTCACGAAATCCAAAAAATGACTCCCACGAATCGCCGCTTTTTCATCTTGCAAGTTGCCGGCGCGGCAACTGCGCTGTCGGTCTCCGCCGCCCATGCACAGTCCGGCGGCCCGAAGCTCGCCGAGAGCGATCCTCAGGCCGTGGCGCTCGGCTACAAGGAAGACACCACCAAGGTCGACGCCAAGAAATTCCCGAATCACGCGGCCAGCCAGAACTGCGCGAACTGTCAGCTGTTTCAAGGCAAGCCCAAGGAAGCGACGGGCGGCTGTCCGCTGTTCGCCGGCAAGCAGGTCGCCGCCGCGGGATGGTGCAGCGCATGGAACAAGAAAGCGGCATGAGCAGCGGCTTCGTTCGCGTGGCCATCTTTGGATTGGTGGTCGCAGGAAGCACGTTGACGCAGGCGGCCGACATGCACGCGCATGGCATGCATGCCGAGGGCGTCGTGCCACCCAGCTTCGTGGCCAGCACGGCCAAGCCCTTCGATGCGCTGATGGATGATGCCATGGCCGTGATGGACCACGACATGCGCGCCGCACCCATGAACGGCCAGCCCGCACACGACTTCATGACCATGATGATTCCCCATCACCAAGGCGCCATCGACATGGCCAAGTCGATCCTGCTCAACACGCAAGACCCGGAAGTGCGCAACCTCGCGCAGGGAATCATCACCGAGCAGGCCAACGAGATCCGGCTGATGAAGGCCTGGCTTGCACGCCACGCATCACCCGCCAAGTAGTCGCTCCAGACTCGTCGAAGAAGGACCTTCCATGAATTCGCTCAAACCCCTTGTCGTTGCCATCGCGCTGGCCGTTGCATCTTTTGCTGCATCGGCCGCTTCCAATCCCGGCGACCGTGTCTACACCGCAGACCAGAACACCAACACGGTGTCGGTGATCGACCCGAACACCAACACACTGCTCGGCCAGATCAAGTTGGGCAACCAGCGCCCCGACGTGCTGTCACCGATCTACAAGGGCGAGATCAACGTTCACGGCCTCGGCTTCTCGCCCGACCACCGGACGCTGGTCGCCATTGCCAACGGCTCCAACTCGGTGACCTTCATCGACACGGCCACCAACAAGGTGAAGGGCGTGACCTATGTCGGGCGCTCTCCGCATGAAGCCTTCTTCACGCGCGACGGCAAGGAGGTCTGGGCCGTGGTGCGCGGAGAGAACTACGTCTCGGTGATCGATGCGAAGACCTTCAAGGAAAAACGCCGGATCGTGACTGCGCCCGGCCCCGGCATGGTGCTGTTCACGCCGGACGGTGGGCGCGCCTTCGTGGTATCGAGCTTCACGCCCGAAGTGGCGGTGATCGACACGCGCTCGTACAAGATCGTGAAACGCATTCCGGTCGTGAGTCCGTTCTCGCCGTTCCTGCAGTTCACGCCGGAGGGCAAGGAAGTCTGGATGGGTCACAAGGACGTCGGCAAGGTCACGCGCATCGACGTGAAGTCGATGGCGGTGACCGGCGTGATCGACACCGGCTTCATCACCAACCATCTCGGCTTTGCCAAGACATCGCGCGGCACGCTCGCGTACGTCGCCGTGGGCGGCGAGAACGTCGTGAAGGTCTACTCGACCGATGGCGATGCGAAGCTGCTCAACACAATCGCAACCGGCGCTCTGCCGCACGGCGTCTGGCCATCGGACGACGGCACGCGCATGTACGTCGGACTGGAGAACGGCGATGCGGTCCAGGTGATCGACACGGGCAGCGACACAATCACGGCGACGGTGCCGATCGGACAAGCTCCGCAGGCGCTTGTCTACGTTTCGAACGCCGTGCCGTCGGGCGCCGGCACGGACAACCTGAAGCCGCTGGCCAACGCCGCGCCGGTCAACATCCCGCTCATGCCCGCTTCCGGCGACGCCAAGGGCTTCGTGGTGGCACGCAATTTCGGCGTGGTCGATGCGCTGGAACTGTTCCTCTACAAGCTCAAGCCGGAAACGGTTTACAGCATCTATGTGGGCGATCAGAAAGTGCCCGTCGCCAGCTTCAAGACCAATCCGATGGGAATGGCCGACGGCACGGCCATCGGCGAGATCCGCGAGGTCACTCGTCTGCAGTCGGAAGCCAATCCTAAGACCGCATCGATCGTGGTCATCGAAGGCGATGGGCCGATGGATGCAGCCAAGGTGGTACTGCGCAGCCCGATGTGATCGAAGGCCCGCGCATCTTTCGGTACGTCGTGCGGCAGGATCGTGGCGGATCGCCGAATCCTTTCCACGGCTGGTGCTCGCTCGCGGTGTGCAAGCCGCAAATCCGTCGCTCGGCACGTGTCGGCGACTGGATCGTCGGCCTGCGCAGCCGTCACAACGACCAGGTCATCTACGCGATGCGCGTCGATGAAGTCATGGCGCTGGGCGACTACTGGGCGGATCCGCGCTTTGTCGCAAAGCGACCTGGCGGTGACGGGCCTCCGGACAATTTCTATCGGGCGATGGCGAACGGGTCGCTCCGGCGGGTAGCCAACACGTTGCACGACGACAGCGAAGCCGCGCGAGACATCGCGGGCCTCAACGCACTGGTGTCATGGCATTTCTGGTACTTCGGCGACCAGAGCCCACCGCTGCCGACCGATCTGGTGCACCTGACGCATTCGGGCCAGGGACACTCGCTGCACCGGCGCCGGCGGGCTGATGACGTCGCCGTGCTGCAGCACTGGCTGAACCACTGGCCGATGGGCCGCAACGGAATTCCCGTCGATGCCTGGCCCATTGGGCCCCAAGACTACTTGCGCGCTTCGAGCTGGCTGTAGACCGCCTCCGCGACCCGCAGCATTTCGGACTTGCTGTCGCCAGACGAGATGGCGTAGCCGAAGTCCTTGTCGACCCAGTAGAAGACATTCACCGGGCCATCCTGACCGAACTTGAAGGCCGTCTCGCGTCCGGCGTCCTCGCGAGTGACGTACAGCGTCAGACGCTCGCCCTTTGCGCCGCCGAACATGAACTGCGCCACCGGCCCCTTGTCGCCCGGCAGCAGCCGCCCGCCGATGAGCTCGTAGCCCAGGGCGCGCAGGTCGGGCGGCTTCACTTCGGTGCCCATGCGCTTGGTCAGCCAGGTGACGAGCGCCTGCTCCTGGTCGGCGCCGACCTCCACCGGACGACGCACGTCCGGGCTGTAGACCACGTGGGCCACGGCCGCGCGGTGGGCAAAACCATTGAGCGTGCCTGCCTTCGCCGCGGCCAGCGTGGCACTGCGCTGCATCTGCCCGTCGTAGGCGCCGCGGCCCCACCAGGCCGACCCGGTGCTGAGGACCGCGATCGCCACGCCGGCTGCCAGGGATCGCCACGGCCATTCCTGCCAGCCCGCCCTTGGCACCGGCTTCAGAGGCAGGCCCAGTGGCAATGGCTCGGACATGACCGGGTCGAGCAACTGCTTGAGCGCCAGGTTCTGGGCGCGCCAGTCGTTCACGCGCTGGCGTTCGGCCGGGTGGGCATCCAGGAAGGCATCGATCTCCACATGCCGCGCAGGGTCCAGAAGCTGATCCGCATAAGCGTGCAAATCGGCTTCAGTCACCGGCATCTTGCCGTCGGTAGAAGCTGGTTTGAGTGGGGGAGCTTCCATGTCACTTGATCCTGCGCAGGGGTGCGGCGGCTTGGGCCGACGGCGCGCGGCCTTGGAGTTCCTGCCGCAGCTTGTCGCGCCCGCGTGCCAAGCGGGACATCACCGTGCCGATGGGCACGCCCAGCACTGCGGCGGCTTCTGCGTAGCTTAGTTCTTCGACTGCGATGAGCAGCATCACCTCGCGTTGCTCCACAGGCAACCGCTGCAGGACACGGTCCAGATCGCGGACCTCGATGCCGTCGGATTGGCTGGCACGCTGCGGGATTTCGGGCAGGTCGTCGCCCACGCTGTCCTCAGGTCGCCTGCCCTTGGCACGTACACCATCGATGAAATGGTTGTGCATGATCCCGAACATCCAGGCCCGGATGTCACCGCGTTTCTGCCAGAGGGAGAACCGGCTCCAGGCTCGCTCCAGGGTGTCCTGCACCAGGTCGTCGGCACGTGCGGTGTCCGCAACCAGCCCGCGCGCATAGCGGCGCAGGCTGGGAATGCAGGCAACGATCGCGGCTTCGTCCTGTGCGCGCATGGGCTCGGGAGTTGTCCTTCGTACGCTCGTGATTGATCAGGGCTTGATGACGTGCCAGACGTTCTTGAAGTTGTCGCCGGTCATGTCGCCGGCCTTCATGTCGGACTTGTAGAGATAGACCGGCTTGCCCTTAAACGCCCACTGTTTGGTGCCGTCGTCGCGCGCGATGATCGTCATGTCGCCTTCGGGCTTCGCGTCTGCGTCTGCCGCGACCGGCGGCCACAGTCCGGCGCACGGGCCGTTGCAGGCGCTTTTGCCGCTGCCCGCCGTATCGTTGTCGAAGGTGTAGAGCGTCATGCCGCTGGTGTTGACCAGCATGCCGCCGGTCGTTTTCACGGGCGCTGCGGCCTGGGCGAGGCCGGCGGATGCAGCGGCGATGGCAAGAACGAGAGTAGAGACGAGGTGCTTGTTCATGGGAGTCCTTTGAAGGAAGAGTGGAGAAGACACTGCATAGACGCACTGCGGTGGCTGTCTATTCCAATGACAGCCGGTCCAAACGCAGACGCTGCCGGTCGTCGCTCATCGCCCTCGCCGCGAGGTATACCGCACCCGCGGCAGCCAGACCGCCGGCCCCGGTGAGCAGAAAAAGCAGCAGGATCTGGTACTTGACCGCCTCCAGAGGGTCCATGCCTGCGAGCAACTGGCCGGTCATGATTCCCGGCAGCGTGATGACGCCGGCGGCCGACATCTGGTTGATGATCGGGATCATCCCGCGGCGGATCGCGTTGCGGATCGGCGCGGCCAGCGCCTGATGGAGAGTGGCGCCGAGGGCCAGTTGCGCTTCGATCGCCGGGCGCCCGGCGCTCACGCCTTCGAAGAAGCTGTCGAGGCCGAGGCTGGCCGAATTAAGCACACTGCCGAGCACGATGCCCATCAGCGGAATTGCGTAGCGCGGGTCGTACCAAGGCTGCGGGCGGATCGCCGTCATCAATGCGAGCACGACGGTGGCAATGCTCGAGAAGCCGACGACCACCGCAGCGATGCGGTAGCTCCCGGCGCCTTTGAGGCGCCGCGTGGGACGCACGGCCACTTCGCGTGCGGCGGCCAGCAGCATGAGCGCGACGATCCCAAGGGTGGCCGCCGGCGAGGCCGCCTGAAACACAAAGCGCAGTACCAGGCCGACCAGCAGGAGCTGGACGACCATGCGCGTTGCGGCCCAGAGTACCTGCCGATGCAACTGCAGGTGCAAGAGCAAGGACGCCAGGGCGTTGGTCAGCACTAGCAACGTGGCGAGCGCCACGTCCGTGGCGTGGAGATGGATGGTGCTCATAACGGATGCAGCCTGCCGTCACGCATCTCGAAGTGGCGCTGGCTCATCCGCGCTGCCTGCTCGCGCGAATGGGTAACCATCACGATGCCGAGGCCAAACCGGAGCTGTTGCAGAAGCAGGGCTTCCATCGCCAGCGTCGACGCGCTGTCGAGCGAGGCCGTCGGCTCGTCGAGCAGCAACACGTCGGGCTCCCGCACCATCGAGCGGACAAGCGCCAGACGTTGACGCTCGCCTGTCGAAAGGCGCGCGATGTCGGCGTCCAGCACATCGGAACCAAGTCCCAGCGCGGCCATCAGTTCGGCGACGCGTTTTGCCGCGGCCGGCGGGAAGTGCGCTGCCGGTGTCGGCGCCCACCACGCGGGCTCAGCTGCTTGGTAGATCACACGACCCCGCCAAGCCGGCGCTGCGAATGCCTCCCGTCGCTTGCCTAAAAGACTCACGTGACCGGTTCCGGGGTCCATGTCGGCGATCAGGCGAAGCAGGACGCTTTTGCCAGAGCCGGACTTACCGAGGATGCAGACGCATTCGCCCTTTGCGACAGTCAATGTGAAAGGACCACCGAAAGGCGATGTCAGGGCGTTGATCTCGAGCAGCGTCATGGTGTCGCCTTTTTATCGGCCGGCTTTTCTTCGACATTCTGCTTTCGGAAATGTGCGATGTCCGCGAGTCGAAGCTCCCCGGGCAGCATGACCGAACCGTAATGGCCCTCTTACTCACGCTTAGAACGGTCGTTTGCAAAGCAAACGCGAGAGCGTTCTCAGCCTAGGGTCCGCTCAATTAGGACAGACATCTTGCTGCAACGACGGTCCTTTGGAACTGGCGAGTGACTGCAGCGGGCTGTTAAGCCGACGTTCGCCTTGCCGTTGCAAACGTCTGCAACCGCTGCAAAGCTGTCACTCCGTCTGGTTGCGGCTTTCTGTTGAGCCGACCGTGGGCGATCGAGTGATCTCGTGCAGAGAGCCTGCCGCATCTTCAAAGCCGCACTGCTCGCATTCACTAGCGGTCTTGCGCGGGAAAATCGGGCCTGGAGGAGGAGTTACCGTGGACGTGGCCTTGTTAGGCTTTTCAAATACTGCGGCCAACCCTGCCGACGGGACATTGGCCGAGATGCAACGCAGCATGTCTGCACTGGGTGGCAGGCCCAGGAACACCGTCCGCTGCGCGAACATCTCCAGGCTGCCAGCAGCGCACCGCCGCTGCCATCGGCGACAGAGCTTGTGAGCTGGCAAGACTAGCCAGAGCGGTACTCCGACTGGCGCGCCGGCGCAGCGCCTTCAGAGCCAGTTGCTCTCATAGAAATTAACACCGGGTTGCAGGTCGACCTTCACGTGGAACTCGGTTAACCGTGAGGAGCATTGCCCCACACGAAGCAGCTAAATCGGCATCGTAGAGGCCTTCGGGCAAGACGATTCGAACTCGTACAGTAGCTCTCGCAGCGACTGGTCTACATGGTCAGAGTCTCTCAGCTGCGCCCGTAGCCGATACAGCGACAGCAGGACTTTTTGGCAAATGGTCTAGGACACAACAGGGCCTTTACAGGTCGAGCGACGCGCACGAAATCGCCCAGCTTCGGTGCGAAGGTGCACCCGACGTCCGGCGTATATATTGTT
>Ga0308159_1001806_pt1 | contig 27926 bp, 21 predicted proteins | sample PhyCR1_FD_201040 | JGI IMG/M metagenome (GOLD analysis project Ga0308159, IMG submission 201040) | Phyllosphere microbial communities from UC Gill Tract Community Farm, Albany, California, United States - DLSLC.R1 | ecosystem: Host-associated > Plants > Phyllosphere > Unclassified | place: USA...
GGTTACTGCCATCAACATCAGTCCAGCGGCAGCCACCAACGCGCGAAAGCGCATACCAAACCCCATCATTTAATTGGATTCCAATGCCAAAGCGGCACACCAGGCCTCGCCACGCGAGCCCTGGGATAAAATTTTCAGCGAACGCCCGCTGTCTTGCGGGCTAATGGTAATGGTCAGGTCCGGCTTTGGCAAAAAGCCTGCACCTTTATCGGGCCATTCGATCAGGCACAGGGCATCGTCTTCGAAGTAGTCGCGGATGCCGAGAAACTCCAGTTCTTCCGGATCGACGAGGCGATACAAGTCGAAGTGGAAGGCACGAATGTCACCGATCTCGTAGGGTTCGACCAAAGTGAAGGTCGGACTTTTTACCGCGCCGACATGCCCCAGCCCGCGAATGATGCCACGCGAAAGCGTGGTTTTGCCCATGCCCAGGTTGCCTTCAAGAAAAATCAGGCCATGACCCTGGGTCACGCGGGCGATCCGTGCGCCAAAGTCGCTCATCGCCTGTTCATCGGCCAGGTACAGGGTTACTTCAGACACGGTGCATGCTCCTCCAACAACTGACGAATGGCTGGGATCAGATCATTGGCCGCCAGCCCACGGCCGAATTTGCCTTGTTGCAAGCCGGCATTGGCGTGCAGCCACACGGCGAGACTTGCGGCATCGAAAGCCTGCATGCCCTGCGCCAGCAGAGCGCCGATCAAACCGGCCAGCACATCGCCGAGGCCGCCCGTGGCCATCGCCGGATGGCCTTGATGACACAGCGAAAGGCGCCCGTCGGGATGCGCGATCAGACTGCCAGTGCCTTTGAGCACGACGACTGCTGAGTATTTCTTGCTCAACGCCAGCGCTGCCGCCGGACGATCCGCCTGCACCTCGGCGGTGCCGATACCCAATAACCGCGCCGCTTCGCCCGGATGCGGGGTAATCACGCAATCCTTGGGTAATTGAACGAAGCCGCTGGCCAGCAAGTTCAGCGCATCGGCGTCCCACACCTGTGGCAAGGATGCGTTGGCTGCGGCGGACAACAATGCGCGGCCCCAACCGGCCTGCCCCAGCCCCGGTCCGACGACCAGCGTCGAGACTTTCTCCAGCAAACCCATCAACTGATTGGCCGACGAGGTGCCGAGGGCCATGGCTTCCGGCACCCGGGTCAGCGCCGCCGGAACGTGCTCGGGACGCGTCGCCAGCGACACCATGCCCGCGCCGCTGCGCAAGGCCATTTGCGTACTGAGCAGAATCGCTCCGCCAAAGCCGTGATCACCACCGATCAACAGCACATGGCCAAAGCGGCCCTTGTGCGCCGTCGGTGCGCGCGGGGCTGGCAGCGGAAGATTAGCCGGGTTGAGGCGTCGGGCGCGGACAGCAATGTCACTATAAATGTCGGCGCTGGCCTGCAGATCATCGAATACCAGCACACCGACGTGATCGGCGGCATCGCCAGTGAACAGGCCGACTTTCAGGCCGATAAAAGTCACTGTGAGATCAGCCTGCACCGCGACACCCAAGGTTCTTCCGGTGTCAGCGCAAAGCCCGGAAGGAATATCGACTGCCGTGACGGGCAGACCGCTGGCATTGATCGCGTTGATCGCCGCGGCATAAGGCTCGCGCACCTCGCCGCTCAAGCCTGTGCCCAGCAAGGCGTCGACAACGATGCCGCGCAGCTCGCTGTCATCAGTCCAGTGCTGCATAGCAACACCTGCGGCGAGAGCTTCGGCATGGGCGCGTGCCGCATCCCCTTGCAAGCGCTGCGGATCGCCCACCGCCAGCACGCGCACAGCCCAACCGACGCGCAATGCCTGAGCGGCGATCAGGTAACCGTCCCCGGCATTGTTGCCGTGCCCGGCCAGTACGGTCAGTTCGTTTGCGTCCGGCCATTGCCGCACCAGCGCGCGCCAGGTCGCCCGGGCCGCGCGCTGCATCAATTCGAAGCCCGGCGTGCCGGCGGCAATCAGCCGCGCGTCGAGCTCACGCACCTGAGCGGCGCCGTACAGTGCGTCGGGTAATTCATCTTTCGTCTGCGGCATGCGTCTTCGGGCTCCGATGTCTGGCAGAATTATACGCACCTCAGCTCCGGTTTCTCTCGCCTCATGTCCGCCATTACCACAGACCTGCCCGCCCTCGCCCAATCGATCAAGGACTGGGGCCGCGATCTGGGCTTTCAGCAAGTCGGCATCAGCGGCCTGAACCTCGCCGAACACGAGCAGCACCTCGAGCGCTGGCTCGCCGCCGGCTACCACGGCGAAATGGACTACATGGGCGCCCATGGCAGCAAACGCTCGCATCCCGAGGAACTGGTGCCGGGCACTTTGCGCGTGGTCTCGTTGCGCATGGACTACCTGCCCGGCGACACCCAAATGGCGCAAATGCTGGCGCAACCGGAAAAAGCCTACGTGTCGCGTTATGCCTTGGGCCGCGATTACCACAAATTGATCCGTAAACGTGTGCAGCAATTGGCCGACAGGATTCAGGCCGAGATCGGCCCGTTCGGTTTTCGCGCGTTTGTCGACAGCGCGCCGGTGCTGGAAAAAGCCATCGCCGAACAGGCCGGGCTGGGCTGGATCGGCAAGAACACCCTGGTGCTGAATCGCAAGGCCGGCAGTTATTTCTTCTTGAGCGAGCTGTTCGTCGACCTGCCGCTGCCGGTGGATGAGCCGCACAGCACTGAACATTGCGGCCGTTGCACGGCGTGTCTGGATATCTGCCCGACCAACGCCTTCGTCGGCCCGTATGTGCTGGACGCGCGACGCTGCATTTCCTATCTGACCATCGAGCTGAAAACCGCGATTCCCGAAGAGTTGCGGCCGTTGATCGGCAATCGCGTGTTCGGCTGTGATGACTGCCAGATCGTCTGCCCGTGGAACCGATTTGCCCGGCCGACAGGAGAAAACGATTTCAAGCCACGGCACAACCTCGACAATGCCGAACTGGCGGAGTTGTTTTTGTGGGATGAAGAGAAGTTCTTGAGCAGCACCGAAGGTTCGCCATTGCGGCGAGCGGGGTATGAGCGCTGGTTGCGGAATCTGGCGGTGGGGCTGGGCAATGCGCCCTCAACGATTCCGGTGCTGGAAGCGTTGAAGGCGCGACGGGATTATCCGTCAGAGTTGGTCAGGGAGCATGTGGAGTGGGCGTTGCGTCAGCATGCGGCTCGCACTGTTCCATATCAAGGTCAATGATATTGCCACCGAACGGTAGGAATAAAGCGTGCACTCCGCCCCAAAGACGCCCTTCCCCTGCCAATCACCAGGACGGTTCGTGCGCTCCGACTTGCTTGATTATGATTGTCCTGGTGTCGTCGTTCACTAGGAAAAAAGCACGGTGCTCATACGTCACACGTATGTGTGCATGCATAAAGCCCTTGTGCTGATTAGTAGGCTTGAAGTTTTTGTAGTTGGGATAGTTCTCGTACAGCCCCGATTCGTAAGCCTTGGCGGCTTCTCGAGGATGAGTATTGTGTTTAGTGATCTCTGTCTTGAATTCCCCGAACTTTTCCAACTGTTTTTTACCACGCTTGCCCTGGTCTAGATAATTGTGATCGGCGTAGTCCTCGATAAACGTCCACGTTGTTGGCGACTCCGCCTGAGCTGCAGCACCGCCCGTTTTACCTGACTTGGCATATTCCTTTTTGTACGGCATGCCGAACGTCGCGTATTCCTTTTCCACAATCCTGACCGGCGGCTCGTCAGCCAGTTTCACAAGATACTGACGCGGCTTCAGTGTTTGCGCGACTGCGTGTCGAACCGCCAGTGCACCCGCAGCAGCCGACGCAATACCCAGCCCCATACTTACCCAGCCGAGTATTTCGCCGACCTGGGATTGCGGGTCATACGCATAGGCAATCTCGCTGCCAATGGCAGTCACCCCTGAAGCGACGCCCAGCCCCATTGCCAACAGGGCTAATGGCGTAGCAGCACCCAGGGTCACGATACTGGCGACAACCCCAATAATCCCCAGCGCAATCCCCGCAATCGACTGCCAGGAAATATGTCCCGTAGGGTCAATGCGATTGACTGGATCACCCAGGCAGTATGCATAGGCATTCAAACCGCCCGCACCAAACGGACTCATGCTGTCGGGACTGGTGAATCGCATCAGGGTCGGGCTATAGGCCCGGTATCCGTTGCCGAGCAGGTACAGACCTGTGACTGCATCCAGTTGCTCGCCGTTGAAACCCGCCAGACTGAACAACCCACCTTCGGCAGGATAATGCCCATAAGGGCCGTAGGCACTGTCTTCCCATTGCTCCTCGCGCAACCTGCTGAGCACAGTTTGCTGTTGATCCACCCCGAAGATCTGGCTGCCGGCGTTAGCCCCGAATTGTTGTTGCCCCAGTATCAATCCGCCGTTGCGCACGACATTGCGCGAGTCGTTGCCACGGATTTCGCTGCTGACGGCCGAGTGCTGATAGTAGCGCTGCACATCCGGCACGCGTGGTTGCGACAGCTCGACGATTCGGTCAAAGCCGTCGTAATGGAAACCCCGAACCACTTCGCCTCGTGCGTTGCTCACCTGGACCAACCGACCGAAGGCGTCATAAGCCAGCATACGCGCCTGATCATCCTTGATCATCCGTCCGTTTTCGTCGTATTCCAGCGTGACCGGCGCGGGATAATCCGTATGGGAGTGCGTTACCCCAATAAGCTGCGCCGGATCAATTTCGCTGAAACTGAAGGTCGTTACGTTGACGCCTTGGGGAAAGGTGGTTTGCAGCGTCAGAATGTTGTCCTGCGCGTCGAAGGTAAATATTTGCTGAGCGATCTCCTTGCCGTACGGATCCCGTGGCCGCTGGCTGCCATCGCAGTCGTATTGCTGGAGGCGCCCGCGCGCGTCGTAAGTAAAACGTTCATCACGCAGCACGAAAGTGCCGCGCTTCAAAACCTTCTGCGCCAGTTTGCCGGCCACGGTGTAGCTGGAGCTTAGCGTTTGAGTGGGCAAACCGTTTACTTCGAAACTTCGAGTTATTTCACGCCCTATATCGTCGTAGGTCAGACGCGTGGTCAACAAGCGCTTGGTCGAAGTGTCGCGTGTTTCGATCCTCTCCAGCAGGCCGCGTTTGTCATAGAAATAATCAGCCTGCACCGCACCTTGCTTGAATGAGGTTCTTCGCCCCCAGTTGTCGTAATTAGTCTGGTGCTTTGTACCGAGCACATCCATGTAGGTAAGGGGCAAACCGGCAAAAGAATAGGTATGGGAAACCGTCTTGCGTTGTTCGCCATATTGAGTGGTTTCCGATTTCAGACGTCCAGAGGGGAAATACTCAAAATGGCGCTCGCGACCTTTTTCGATGCAGCTCTTGGTTTTTCCGTTCTGGACATCGTAGGTGAACCGGGTGGTCAACCCGTCATCGTCCCCCTCGGTCACGGCTTTGCGCTCAGTCAACACTCCGCCCAGTTCAGGGGCATGGACGAACTCGATCTTCTGGCCCGCAGCATCTGTTGAGGACTGGGGCAGGCTGCGCCCGGCCTCGTAACTGGCGACCGTCTTACGCCCCCCCACAGTAATCTCGGTCACACGGTTCAAACCATCGAACCTCTGTTGTCCCAGTGGCAGACCTGCCACTTTGATTTCAACCGGCAGCTCACCAGTGCTATGGGCGGCAAATGTCGTTTCCACGGCATGGCCGTCCGGCAGAACACTGCGAACCATCCGGTCGAACACATCATATTCGTAGCGGGTGATGTTGCCGGCGGGATCGGTCTGACTCAGGGTTCGGCCCAAACCGTCATATTCGTAAACGGTTTTACCCAGGCTTTGATCCTTGAGATCGAACATCTCGACGCTGTCCGGCTTACCGAAAGCATTGACGGCGGCAACTGTCTTGCCCATGCCCTGCTGCCAGTTTTGCTGCTGGCGGCTGATCGGGTCAAACACACTATGCTCGATGCGCCCATCACCATGGCGGGTCTCTGTGACCTGCCCCCAATTGTCGTAAGAAAACTCCGTCTTGACCTCTCGCAGAAGGCCTTCCCACCAGTCACTGTGAATGACCTGCACTGGCCGTCCCGACTGGTCATGAAACGTGCTGTAGACCGTGCGCATCGGGCAGTTGCCCTGCGTGTCGGGGTTGTCGCAATCCTTTTCCTGAATCGCCACGATGCGGCCCAAACCATCGTATTTGGCGATCTGCATACCACCTGATGAGTCTGTCGTGGTCATCCTCGCAGGCTTGTTATCTTTGGCAGCCTCATAGTTCCAATGAGTAGAGGAGGCAAACGCAGTACCGGGTGCGAGTGTCTTGCGTAGACGGCGGCCAAGCTTGTCGTATTCGTACTCGATGACGCGGTCGTCCGCATCTCGCTCGGACATTATGAGTCCGCTCAGGGTCGAGAGCGTTTGCTCACTCGAACTGGTGGTGTCGTCAAAACCGTGCACGGTTTTTTTCAGCACCAGCCTGGTACCGTCGAGTGCATACGAGTACTCAATACGTGTTGTCGTGGCATTGCGGACCACGCTTTGCTGTAGCAATAATCCGTGCCTGGCAGGGTCCTTGGGTGTATTGAGATAAGTCATGTCGACTTGGGAGCGAAGAATCTCACTTCCGTCCACCAGTTCGAAAAACTCCTCCTGGATGGGCACGACATTAGCGTGCGTCGCGCCTTCGAGAACGGGATGCAAAGCGTATCGATAGCGGGTAACGGTAGTGGCTCCGCCGCCAACCGCAGGCACTACGGTCTTCTGCTTCAGAAAGCGGACAAACCCTAGGGGATCTTTCGGGCAGTCTTCTGATTCGGAGTCTGGGTAGTATTCAAACTGTGTGGTCACCCCATTGGCACCCTCCTGCTTGACAAGGTTGCCGATAGAGTCGAATTCAGTGGTAGATATCTCGGTGCGCTTTTTATTGGTCGTGCGGTTTTCATAACTGAGGGTATGGGACTTGGGCATCCTGAATTGCGGGTGCTGCCCGGTAAATGGCTTGGTGACGTCACAGTGATATTCGGTAGAAGCCGACGTCACCGCATTACCACATTGCGTCACTTCAGAGACCAACAGATGAAATTTGTTGTAAGTGCGTTTGGTGTGAGTATGAAGCTTATTCCCTACAATCAACTGTTCAGTGGAGCTGTACTGATATTTCGCCTGTGCCCGGTAAAGCAGGTCAATGTCATCCTTGCTATCCGCCTCTACACCATAGCCCAGGTAGTTTGGTTCCGAGTAGGTGTAATTCTTGATTATCTTTCGCTGCCCTTGCTTGGCAAAAATATCATGCGCTATCACGTACGGCACGTGCTGCGCTCCACCAGGAAGCAAGTGGCCATCGTGCTTGTAGCGGATGATTTCAACGGTCCCAAGCGGCGAATCAACACGACTGACATAATTGACACCGTGAATGATTTCGTACTGCAGATCCCAACGCCCACCGACCGGTAAGGCTATGGCGGTGACACGATCGTTACTGAATGTCAGCGAGAACTCTGTGCTGTCCGGCATGTCAGGATTCTGAGTCAACGTAAGCTTGCCAGCAGTACTGCCGACCTTGAGCAGTACTCTTTTTGCATCCCTTATCTCAACGAGTTTTGGTTGCTCATTGAACAAGGCATACTTCAGAGCAATGCTAGCGCCGTTCGCAGCGATAATTTTCTTGGGCACCGCGATCTGGGTAGCACCAAAAACCTCAAGCTCTTCTCGCCGGCCATCTTTGTAGTGAACGGCATACTGCCCGACACCCGTTTTCAGAACCTTGGCACTCTCCAGCTTCATTTCCTTGAAAAATAAAGCTTTAGAAGTTTCAGAGGTTTTATAGGTCTCGCCGTTGGCCAACGTCATGACCTTACTGCGCAAGTCATAACGACTGCTCGCGAGCGACCACCCTATGCCATAACCTGCGTTACGCGTGTCAATTGGGTTGAAGCCTAGCGAAAGATCGAATGATGGTCCGTTAAGATCGGTAGAGCGAATGGCGCCCAGTGTCAGAGCCACGGTATAGATACCTGTACGCGGATCTACGCCACCGGCGACAAATCCGCCGAAATTGAATGCATTAGAACGTACTGAATCAGTAGCTTGACTATTCATGAATAACTTCCTGTCATTATCAAAAAGCACACAAGCAAGCGTCTCGCTTACTTTGCAGAGAACAACGAATAGGGGTAATCGAAAAAAACCTTGTCAACTCAATGTGTAAGAGCGATTAGCAATATCGGGATTGATACGAACGCTGTGCTCGGTACCGTATTCATCAAAAACCTGCAAATTCAATTGAGCCGTGCGAGCAGATTTGTTCGGATAGTCTTGTGTCAAATGGCTAAGTATCGATATCGTCCCAGGATCCTGGGCCAAAGAGCGGAATCCTGTTGAAGTACGGGCGGTGACTTGCACACCATAAATCGGTCCAATAAAAGCAACATAGCTTCTCACCCCAGGAGACAGATTGAGGGCATTACCCGATGAAAAGAACTCGGTTGCAAACTCATCGTCATATCTGGCGTCGAAACTCGCCCAATCCAGCAAATTGATCTGCCGTCCTTCCGCATGTAAAGAGAGACTGTGTAATTCGGTTCGTTCAAAAAGGCTCGGCAGATCAAGAACTCTTGTTTTTTTCATCACAAAGTTTGAGATTGGGTACTGCTTGGGGGCGATTGCCTCCAGGGTAACGCTGCTGTCATAGCCATTACGACCATCGCTTCGATACTTTACCCCTTGCAATGTAATTTCAGCTGCAATCTGAATCGAACCCGGACGACTGCTGGCGACCCAAAACTCAAAAATCTGCACACGTTCCGAAGGATCCGATATCCGGTTATCGGGCGCTGGCACCAGCGGCAAAACGCGGGCTGCACCACCTGACATATCGTGCGCATAGCGGTTTTCCTTAGTTTCGACAGTCCAGCTACCACCCAATGGCGCGGAGGTGTCATAGCTGATCAACTTGAGAGTCTCAAGGGCCGGATGCCCAAAAAGCGACACCTCCTCAGCATTCGAATTTTCTCCCGAAACCAGCACCAATACCCTGACCTGCATACGACCGTTGGCGTAAAGCGCCTTGTGACGAGTTGTTGAGGTGTCGAGCTTTACTTGAAATCGCTGAATACTCAAGTCTTGTTCAAACATATAAAACCCTTTAACCAATTTATTTTACGCAGCACGACAGTGCTGTTTGAGCCGATATTAATACACGCACCAAATCCAAATAAAACAAGCGCTTTATTTCCACTTGTAATGATTAAAAAATAATTCCCGAACAAACAAAAAACGAAACAGCTTAGCCAGAGCCAGAAAATAATATCAACACCGAAACCAACCAAACAGCCAACACAATGCAATACTGAAAACTTTCACACACAAAAAAGCCCACTCTCACGAAATCGTTTGTAAAACGAGACTGGAAGTGGACTTTATTAATATTGTTAATTGTTACTGGTGCGTGATTATTACATCAAGAAAAAACTTTATCCCTGATCACTATCTGACCCCACACCGCTGTCCGAAAACTCGGAAAGCTCGAAAGCCTCAAACACCTGATCCTGAATCCTGATAACGATTTCGCTATCCATACTGGCGTTCTGAAGATATTCATTGATACGTAGCAGTGCTGCCTCGCTTAACGGATTACCCCTCAGGTCGACATACGTGTCTTGGGTATCCGGGATGTCAAAAAAATCATCCCCGATATCAACTATATTGTTGTCGCGTAAATCAAGGATTTTGAGCCTGCTCAGGCGTTCTACACCGGAGGGGATACTGGTCAGCCCAGCGTTGGCCAAGTACAACTCTTTGAGCTGATGCATGAATCCCACATGAGGAACGACTATCAACGGATTTCCGTCAAGCCTCAACAGTGTCAACGTTTCGATTCTCGAAAGCCCCTCCGCTTCGGCTTCAGACAGTTGAAGCGAACAGTCTTTCAAGATCAAGTGCCGCAAGTCACGCATTTGGAAAATGCCCGGAGCGAATCCATCCATGCGTACTTTTTCAAGAACCAAATAACTCAGATTGGGGAAACATTCGAGAAATCTACCCAGTTTCACGCTTGGATTGCGCGCCTCCAACACGAGCTCCGTCACGTGCTCCAGTCTAGTGCTTATTTGCGGCAACTCAGCGCTGAAATCGATGAACGAACTGAAACTTTCACCTGCTGCGTCTTCTACTGAAAGCATTTTTTGCTGCCAAACCAATTGTAATTTTTCGCTGAACCTCTGACGCAGCCGCGACTGTTCAGCAAATGCCTCGGTGCTCCATACCACTCCTTCTGTTGGATGTGGAGGCACCTCAACACGCCACACTTCCAATTCATGACGTAGCGTGGCGAACTCATTTTCCAGACGACTTAAAACACCAGATGGATCGTGCTGTAAGCGCTTGTCGATGAACGCCGCCACGTCGTCGTTCGAAATCTCTGGGTAAAGATCACGTATGCGACTTTCAAAAGACTTCGTCAATTCAGGGCTTACGTCGGCTCCGCCGCGCAACAGCCCCACTTGCCGGTTTTGCGTTGGACCCGCCTTGACGGAGACTGGAAGCGGTGCCAAGCGCAGCACTTCGCTCACCACGTGCCGCGATGGTGGAGGCTGAGTACGGATTAATTTTTGCAGCGCCTGGCCAGCGCCGGCTGAAATGCCGAGCGTTTTACGATGCACTGGCAACAACAGGTACCAGAGTGTCGTATATAGATTTTGCCCACCCTGAAGGGACGGCGGGCCGCCGCTTGCAACCATGTAAGCATCATGATGACGAATCAGCAGGTGCCGATCCGATGACTGGGCATCGCCGATAGCCGCGAAGACGTCTCCGTCCATCGCGCCTTGACGAATCTCTATACGAATCTGCTGCGGCCAATCCACGAGATTTTCGATCATATGCAGTACTAACCGGTCACTGTCCGGATTGGCTACCGCCTCCAAATAAATGCCCTCCAGAGCCCTTGCCAAGCGAACTTCTCGCAAAGCCACGAGTGTCGCTAGCGCCACTCTCTGTGGCATGCCAGGCTGGTTATGCATATGCAAACGCTCGGCAGCACTGGTATTACGCCATATCGCCTGTGCAGCGGTCTTCGGTAGATCAGGAAATACCCGGCGCATCTGCAAAGTGTTTTCATCACAGTCGGACTCGAACGCATCCTCAGCGTCTTTGAAGCGCGTGAAACTCTCAGGGGCTACCCGCCCCTCCGCCTGAACTTGCTGATCAAGTTCGAATCGCCTGAGGGTGTCCTCCAACAAAAAAGGCATGGGACGATCATGCGCGATCACATCGCGCAGCACTGCTTCGTTGACCCCGCTCACTGCCAGCATGCGTACTACCGTGGTGTCGGAAAACTGCGCAACGGAGCGTCCCGATCGGCGAAAAAGTTCTGCGGCTTGCGCTGTAATTGAATCGGAAATAGTGAAACCGTCATTCTCCAGTGCGACCCAAAACCGGGACTCGCCGTCCCGCTTCAATAGAGGCCCGGAAGGCGTGCGTTCTCTGGCCAGCGTGGCACGAAGCAGACCGCTCTCAGCGTCCGTAACCACTTGCACGATATGGTCACTGGCGACGGCGACATACTGACGCTGCTTCAAAATCCGGATGCCCTGCGCATCCGCCTTGCCGAGATTTTTGGGTGTGGGTACCCAGTAATCCGTCAGCGAAGACTTCACAGCAAGCAGCGCAAATTCGTCGATTGCGGAAGAACTTGGGTTCGCGCTCACGCTGATCGCCGGCATCACTACGACGGCGTCTGGTTCGAAGGAACGACGCAACGGTTCGAAGCTGCTGGGTATGGGCGAATGCGGCATTGCTGGAGAGGCGAACGGTGGCCGGTGAGAGCCATCCGCATTGATTTCAGGCGTTTTGGTTGGGGCAGAAACAGGTTTGACCTTTGGCGGTTTTCCAGCCATGTGTGCTCATCCTTGAGTGGGGTTGTGCTGCCCCTTTCGACAAAGGGGCGAGCGTCTGAGTCGGTAAGGGCACGTTTATGCAAACTGCCCACCCTCGAACATCACAGCTTATTGGTAGCTACACCGTATGAGGCATATACATTTACTACGTCCACAGACATTGCATCAGTGAAAGCATCAATCAACCGCGTTGCAGATACAAATTGCGCTCATAAAAATTAACGCGAATCGACAACTTATGTTCAGTGCCGTATTCATCGATGGCAACCAAGTGAAGGGTGCCTCCAAATTTGCTTCGACCCGCAGTTGTGATCGAATATTCGGAAAGGGCTTGCACAACGGTCAGTTCTCCATCGTGGTCATTAACTTTTACATGATAATTTTCGTCATTCCACGACGGAGCGTCAGGCAAGAAAGCGTACGCAAGCGGGTCGCCCTTCGCCGGCAAGGAAACAAATAATGTCTTTGTTTCGGGGCTAACCAGAAAGGCCTTCATATAATTGGTTCTTGGTTCGTTAAGTTTATTCCCCCCAGCAAACAAATGATCGGCACCTTTTTCGACTCCATCTACAACCCAATCGACCAGCTTGATCTGCTGCCCATGCGGATAGAGTCCCAGATAATAGTTGAAGATACGATTGCCATAGTGCTCATTGCCGCGACGGGTCTGGTACCAGCGGAAATGTTCAACGGCATAGGTCACAGGCGTTTTTGCTTCGAGGGTGACGCTGCTGTCATGAACGCTGGAAAGCGTTGTGCCGTTACTGAGAACCTTTATCCCGTTCAGGAGCAGGCGGGCAGCAACCTGGGTGGTGCCGGCGACCGCTGAGGACACCCAGAACGTGCGGACCTGCGGATGCTGGCTGTCATCTTCTGATCCGTCGTCGTCAACATTTGCATGATTGAACGAGCCTGGCGCTTCAAGGGTGTATTGACCTTGCTCGGTACTGGCCGCCCAACCGTCGCGCAAGGTCTTTCCGGTGTTGTAATGAATCAGTTCGATACTCTCCACTACATCGCCCGGCACGTGTACTGCGTTGCCGTTGACGTCCACCCCGGAAACCAGCACTTGTACCTTGACCTGCATTCGGCCATTACCGAACAGCGTTTTGTTGTAAGTACTGTCACCGCCATCAAACTTGACCCTGAAACGGGCAATAGACTCGAGTACGGGAGGGAGATTTTGCTGGTCGCTTGCAGTTTCGATACTTTCACTCATGACGAAAATCCTTTTAAAAGATATATTAATGGGCTGACATCGCAGATGCCACGTCGAGAAATACATCACTTTAAAACAATCGGCAAAATGAAAAGTGTAAGAAACATACCCTTGCATTTTTTGACGAACTACAGCGTTATAGCCACAGATAAAAACATTCAGTGTTCATCGTTGTAAACAAACTTTGGCATTTCCCAGTGAAAACGAATCGCCAGCAGACGTAACAGGAACCCGCCAAACAAGGTGATGAGAATGGCCTGTTCGCTGGGCAGGTCGAGATAAAGACACAACATGTAGCACCATGCTGCAGCAAACGACACGCTCGCATAAAGTTCGCGCCGAAAAATCAACGGAATATCGTTGCAGAAAATATCGCGAAGAATGCCGCCGAATACCCCGGTGATCACCCCACTGACCGATGCCACCAGCATGCCGTGGCCCATTTCCAGAGCGGTCATGCAGCCGATCAGGGTGAACGCCACCAGACCGACTGCGTCGAGCACCAGAAACAATGAGCGCAGGTGGCGCATCCAGCGTGCGGTAAACACGGTGAACATTGCCGCAACCGAGGTCAACACGAGGTATTCAGGGTGTTTGACCCAGGTCAGCGGGTAATGCCCCAGCAGCACATCACGAACCGAACCGCCACCCAACGCGGTGATGCAGGCAATCAGTACCACACCAAACCAGTCCATGCCGCGACGACCGGCAGATAAAGCCCCGGTCATGGCTTCAGCGGTAATGGCAATCAGATAGAGCATCAGCAACATGGTGGCGATCCCGGCAGAGAGGCGCGCAGTCTAGCCACTTCGCGCCGGTATCAAAAGAGATGGCGTTAGCCCCGTTCCAGTCTGAAGCTTCGTTCTTTGAAATCGGTGCGAATAGCCAGTTTATGTTCAGTGCCAAATTGATCCAGTGCGGTAAAGCGGAAAACTTCAGACCTGTCCACCGGTGGTTGATCGCGTGCAGCCGGGGACAGTAGTTGGACAACCGTCAGTTCTCCGACGCGGTCGTTGACTCGAACCTCGTAGTCCTTCTCATGATAAATATCTCTGATGGAGTCTGGCGTCCATCCGACGACGTCGGTAAACGGTAATGACACATCAAGACTTTGCCGGTCCGGGCGAACCATAATGCCTGCCTGAAACGCTGCATTCCATGCGTTGACTTTATTACCGAAGGCAAAAACTACATCCTTGACGGAGTCTTCAGCAATCCAGTCCACTAACTTGACTTGTTGCAGATTGGGATACAGGCCAAGGTAGTACTTGTAAATACGTTGATTTTTAAACCCGCCGTCATACCAGACGTCTTGCCAGCGGAATTGCTCCACCGCATAGGTAACCGGCAGGATGGCCTCAACGCTGACGCTGCTGTCATGCCTGCTCGACAGCGTTGTGCCGTTACTGCGGATGATTGTGTTATCAAACTTTAAGGACGCACCAATCTGGATGGTTTCGACATTCTCGCTGGAAACCCAGAACGTGCGGACCCGGCTCTGGCCCAAAGAATCTTCGTCGCCATCATCCTCCGCGTCGGTGCTGGTGTGCGCTACCGCCAGGGTAAAACGGCCCTGCTCCGCGCTGGCTCGCCAGCCATTACGCAGGTTTTTGCCGCTGTCGTAATGAATGAGACGAATACTCTCCATGACCTCGTCGGAAACCGCAACGACGTCACCGTCGCGATCAAGACCAGATACTACGACCTGGACTTTAACCTGCATGCGCCCATTGGCATATAGAACTTTGTTTCGACTGAATCCACCTGCGTCAAACTTTACAGCCAAACTACCTATACTTTCCGCCGCACCCGACTCGGCGGACTGGCCTTGTAATATATCCAACTGTTCACTCATGAATTTCTTCCTTGCCAGACTTGAGTCTCGAGCACTTCGCAACTCGAAATAGAGCGCAAGTAATAGCACGAGGCAAATCAAACCCGCATTGGAAATGTGTAATAAAAAACGAGAAAGTGATCATCACCTTATCAAAATGACAAACCTGAACTTACATTACGATGTAAATCAAACTCCGCTTGCCACTCAAGTTCCGCCTTTCGCAACAGTAATAATAGATAACAACTGCTTCGAAAGTTTAGCGACAGGCCATTTGCGAGAAATGTCGACGATCAGCGGCAAGCGCCACTAGCCCGTTCCAATGCAGGAGCCACCCACGGCAGCTCCTGCACAAACCCCGTCAGAACTTGATGAAGTGCTTGCGGTAATGCTGCAACTCGGCGATCGATTCGCGGATATCGTCCAGCGCCAGGTGCGTGCTGCCCTTCTTGAAGCCGTCGCGCACGTCTGGCGCCCAGCGTGCGGCCAGTTCCTTGAGCGTGGAAACGTCGAGGTTGCGGTAGTGAAAGTAGCTTTCCAGCGCTTTCATGTGGGTATAGAGGAAGCGACGGTCCTGGCAGATGCTGTTGCCGCAGATCGGCGATTTGCCCTTTGGCACCCACTTCTGCAGGAAGGCGATGGTTGCAGCTTCGGCTTCGGCCATGCTGATGCGGCTGTCGCGAACACGCTGGGTCAGGCCCGAGTTGCCGTGGGTGCGGGTGTTCCACTCGTCCATGCGCGAGAGGACTTCGTCGCTGTGGTGGATGGCGATCACCGGGCCTTCGGCCAACGTGTTGAGGTCGCTGTCGGTGACGATGGTGGCCATCTCGATGATGACGTCGTTATCCGGGTCCAGACCGGTCATTTCAAGGTCGATCCAGATCAGGTTCTGCGGGTTTTGCATAGTCGGGCTCCTGGGCAATGCTGCGCAGTTTAGCCTAGGCCGCTGGCCGGGCGTGCTAAACTCGCGGCCGTTTTACCTAATCGCTGCATTCTTCAGACGGAACACCCATGGCCAAACGCCAACTCAATCGTCGTCAAAACTGGCGCATCGAAAAGATCCAGGGCGAGCGCGCCGCACGCGCCGCCAAACGCGAGTCCTCGGCGGTCGAAGCCCTCGAGGGCGGCGACCTTGGCCCAGAGCAACACGGCCTGGTGATCGCCCACTTCGGCGTGCAGGTCGAAGTCGAAGCCGTTGACGGCGAACTCGCCGGTCAAGTGTTCCGCTGCCACTTGCGCGCCAACCTGCCAGCGCTGGTAACCGGCGACAAAGTGGTCTGGCGCGCCGGCAACCAGGGTATCGGCGTGATCGTCGCGCAATTGCCGCGTACCACCGAGCTGTGCCGCCCGGACAGCCGTGGCCAGCTCAAACCGGTCGCGGCCAACGTCGACATGATCGTCATCGTCTTCGCCCCGCTGCCCGAGCCGCATGCCAACCTGATCGACCGCTATCTGGTCGCTGCTGAACACGCCAGCATCCGCCCGTTGCTGTTGCTGAACAAATTCGACCTGATCGACGAGCAGAACGCCCCGGCGCTCAACGCGTTGCTGGCGGTCTATCGCACGCTGGGTTATCCGGTGCTGGAAGTTTCTGCGCACCACGGCAACGGCATGGAACAACTGCAGAAACAGCTCGACGGGCGCATCAGCGTGTTCGTCGGCCAGTCTGGCGTCGGCAAGTCATCGCTGGTCAACAGCTTGCTGCCTGAGGTGGAAACCCGGGTCGGGCCATTGTCCGAGTTGTCCGGCCAAGGCACGCACACCACGACCACCGCGCGGCTGTTCCACTTCCCCGGCGGCGGTGAACTGATCGACTCCCCGGGTATCCGCGAATTCGGCCTTGGCCATGTCAGCCGCGCCGATGTTGAAGCCGGTTTCATCGAGTTCGATGATTTGCTCGGCACCTGCCGCTTCCGCGACTGCAAGCACGACCGTGAACCTGGCTGTGCGCTGCTCAAGGCACTGGAAGACGGGCGCATCCAGCAGCAGCGGATGAACAGCTACCGCTCGATCATCGCCAGCCTGCCTGAAAACGGCTATTAAACAGGCCTGTCGGCAGCCCTTCACGCGGGGCTGCCGATTGTCAGTTTCTGCCTGATCCTTCGAAGCATTTTTAAACGTCGGAGTTTTCTGTAAGGCTTTTGCACGCCTGCTTGAAGGACATTTCTGTTTTGCCGCTCAGACCTTGTGAGCGCGTTCCAGATGCCTACATTCGGTTCCTCTTTCGCCTCTTGCGATCTTCGAGGAACGTCATGCAAACCTATCATCTGTTCATCAGCCATTCGTGGAGCTACGCCCACGCCCACGACAATCTGGTGCGCCTGCTCAATGCAAAACCGGGGTTCACCTACAAGAATTTTTCGGTGCCTACGCACAACCCGATCCTTGATGCTCGTACCGATCAAGAACTTGAGCAAGCCATCGAAAACAAGATTCGCCCCTGCTCGGCGGTGCTGATCATGGCCGGCATGTATTCGACCTACAGCAAGTGGATCAACAAGGAAATCGAGATCGCCAAACGCATGGGCAAGGTGATCATTGCGATCAAACCGTTCGGCGCCGAGCGCATCTCGACCGTGGTGCGCAACGCGGCACACGCCGAATGTGCGTGGAACACCAACAGCATCGTCAGTGCGATTCGTCTGCACACGGCGGTGTGAGCATGCGCAAGGGACTGTTTATCGGCATCAACGATTACTCGAATATTTCCGGATTGAGCGGCTGTTGCAACGACGCCATGGCCATGGCCTCGGTGCTCAAGAGCAACGCCAATGGCGACCCCAACTTCAAGAATGTCGTGCTGACCTCGGCCGAGGATTACCTGAGCCGCGAAAGACTCGAGGACCAGATCCGCGAGCTGTTTTCTGGCGACTGCAACGTCGCCCTGCTGTATTTCGCCGGACACGGTGGCTTTGACGCCGATACCGATGAGGGCATGTTGATCCCGCAGGATTACCGCAACGCGAAAGACGGCATCCGCATCAGCGACATTCTCAACTGGGCGACCAAAGCCACGCGCATCAAAAACAAAGTGATCATCCTCGACTGCTGTCAGAGCGGCTCGGCCGGCGAAGTGCGCGCCTTGCGCAGCGAAAGCAGCACGATAGGTGAAGGCATGACCATTTTGACTGCCTGCAAGAAAGAGCAGCCGGCCATGGAGGGCGCCCAGCACGGAGTTTTTACCGGCCTGTTGCTGCAAGCGTTGCACGGCGGCGCGGCGAACATCCTTGGCAAGATCACCCCCGGCAGCCTGTATTCCTTCGTCGACAATGCGCTCGACGCCTGGGAGCAGCGCCCGGTATTCAAGACCAACGTTTCGCAGTTCATATCCCTGCGCGAGGTCTCGCCGCTCATCCCCAAGGAAATCCTGCGCAAGTTGCCGGACTGGTTCGCCGAGGCCGAGTCGGTGTTCGCGCTCGATCCGAGCTATGAGCCCACCGAAGCGACCTTCGTGGCCGAGCATGGCGAGATCTTCGCCCAGTTGCAGAAGTGCAACCGCCACAGCCTGATCGAGCCGGTCGACGCCGAACACATGTACTACGCCGCCCTCCATTCCACCGGCTGCCGCCTTACCGCCCTCGGCGCCTATTACCGCGAACTCGCTATCAAAGGACACTTCTGATGCCCGTATTCATCAGCTACCGCCACATGGACCGCGCCCATGCGATCGCTATCAATGCCCGTCTGACCCAGGCGAAGATCAAGACTTACCTCGACGTACTCGACCCGGAATCGCAGACCACCGACGACATCACCGGGGTGATCACGCGCAACATCACCGAGTGCACGCATTTGCTGGCAGTCGTTTCGGAGAAGACGGCGTTGTCGTGGTGGGTGCCGTTCGAAATTGGCGAAGCGACCATCAGCAATCGCCGGATCTGTTCGTTCAAGACCGGCCCGGCGGAGCTGCCGCTTTATCTGGATAAATGGCCGAAGCTGAGCACCACCAGTGATCTGGATTTTTTCATCGACGCCTATCGCGATGAAGTCACGAGCAAACGCTCGATGGCGCTGGATTCGATCAATGAATCGATCAAGGGTACGTACAAGCGCAATGCCGAGTTCTTTCATGAACAATTGAAAAACCGGATTCGGCGCGGGTTCTAGAGCGTTGTCATGCCTGAAGAGCCCCTCACCCTAGCCCTCTCCCGGAGGGAGAGGGGACTGACCGAGGTGTCTTGCGCTGTTCGCCGACCTGAAAGATCGCAGCGATCATGGATTCAGCAGAGCTCGATCAGATCAACTTTGAGCTCCAGCATCCCCCGATCGGCTCCCTCTCCTGGGGGAGAGGGCTGGGGTGAGGGGAATGTTGGCAATGCCAGATCCGTCGCGCCGCGAACATAAAAAAACCGACATCACTGTCGGTTTTTTTATCAATCACTGCTTCGGCGCTGGCGCCGCCCCACCCGGCGCAGCCGGCTTCGGCGCGGCATCATCAAACAGATTCAACCGCTCACGCAGTTCATGCGCAGGCACCGGTTGCTGATCCGCCGGCAATGCATTCGGATCAACCGGTGCTGCCGGAGCAGCCCCGTTCTGGCTCTGATCCGCCGGCTTGGCAGCATCAGCACCTTGTGCACCTTCGATGGCCGCCTGGGCCTTCTTGGTCAGCACGACGATATCGATGCGGCGGTTGACCGGGTTGAACGGGTTCTCGCGGTCGAACAGCGCCGACGAGGCATAACCGACCACTCGCGCCACTTGCGCATCCGGGTAGCTGCCAGCGACCAGGGCGCGCCGTGCAGCGTTGGCGCGGTTGGCCGATAGCTCCCAGTTACCGTAGTCGCCACTGCCGATGTAAGGCTTGGCGTCGGTGTGACCGCTGATACTGATCTTGTTCGGCACCGCTTTGATGGTGTCGGCCATGGCCAGCAGGATATCTTCGAAGTACGGCTTCAGGCGTGCGGAACCTGAGTCGAACATCGGCCGGTTTTCCGCGTCCATGATCTGGATACGCAAGCCGTTCGGCGTGATCTCGAAGAGAATCTGGTCTTTGAATTTCTGCAGCTGCGGGTTCTCGTCAACCTTGTTCTGCAGTTCTTGCAGCAACAGCTCCAGACGCTCCTTTTCGACCTGCTCGGCCATGCCTTCAACCTGCTCGGTGTCGACCGTGACCTTGTCGGGTTGCGGCTGCGATTTCACTTCCGGGTTGAGAGTATTTTCCGGCGCCAGGGTCGGCGTACCGCCGAGATCGATGATGTACGGCGTACCGCTTTCGGAGAAGCCGACCGGGTCCTTGAAATAACCGGCGATGGCGATTTTCTGTTCCGGCGTCGCCGTGGACAGCAGCCACAACACCAGAAAGAACGCCATCATCGCCGTGGCGAAGTCGGCGAAGGCGATTTTCCATGCCCCACCGTGGTGCCCGCCGGCAATGCGCTTGACGCGCTTGACTATGATCGGCTGATTATTTTCCATGACTTAACGACCGCGAACCGCTTGTTCCAGCTCGGCGAAGCTCGGACGGTGCGCCGGGTACAGAACCTTGCGCCCGAACTCGACCGCCAGCGACGGCGGCATGCCGGAAGCAGAGGCAACCAGCGAGGCCTTGATGGCTTCGTAGACGTTGAGTTCTTCTTTCGCATCGTGGGCCAGCGAATGCGCCAGCGGGCCAAAGAAACCGTACGCCGCGAGAATACCGAAGAACGTACCGACGAGCGCCGCACCCACGTGCAGACCGATCGACGCCTGGTCGCCCTCGCCCAGCGAGGCCATGGTCACCACGATACCGAGTACCGCCGCGACGATACCGAAACCAGGCATGCCGTCGGCAATGCCGTTGACCGCGTGCGACGGGTGCTCGAGATCTTCTTTCAGACTGTACAGCTCCATGTCGAACAGGCCTTCGAGCTCATGCGGAGCCATGTTGCCGGAGGACATGATGCGCAGGTAGTCGCAGACGAACGCGGTCATGCGCTCATCCTTGAGTACCGCCGGGTACTTGGCGAAGATCGGGCTCGCGGCGGCATCTTCGATGTCGCCTTCAATCGCCATCATGCCTTCGCGGCGGCTCTTGTTGAGGATCTCGTAGATCAGCCCGAGCACTTCCAGGTAGAAGGTGTGGGTGAAACGCGAACCGAACATGCTCAGGGATTTCTTGAGCACGTGCATGGTCATGTAACCGGGGTTGGCCTGCAGGAATGCGCCCAATGCCGCACCGCCGATGATCATCACCTCGAAGGGCTGGATCAGAGCGGCAATCTTGCCGTGGGAGAGCACGTATCCGCCGAGCACGCTCGCGAATACGACGATGATGCCGATAATTTTAGCCATAGGTAGAAGGTACTTGTTTAAGTCGGGTTCAAGGTCATATTCGGAAGTTAAAAAATCTCTTCTTCTACTTATCGGCAAAACTGCGCCAGACTATAGCCAGTTCAGGCGAAAAGCCAATTTAGCCCATGCCGGGCGCGTCTACAGTCAGTGAAGATCTCGTCCAGACATGGCTAATGAAACGAACATTCCACACGCACAACCGACCACCCTCCAGGCTTGGGTCAAGCTGCTCGACAGCGTTCGCCTGCCCGTACCACAAGAGGCTCACGACAAAGTCTGCCGGGCGATCCGCGACAATCGCAGCTCGCTGCGCGACATCGCCGAGTTGATGCAGGACAGCCCGGCGCTGGCCTTGAGCATCATCCGTGAGGCGAATCGTCACACCCACGGCACCATGGCCGCGCCAGCGGAAAATCTCGAGGTGGCGATCAATCGCCTGGGCCTGGCGCGAACCGAAGAACTGCTCGCGCGCCTGCCCGCCGAACCGCACCGGCAGATCCCCAAGGCTTTGCGCCAGTTGCAGCTGATCAGCCAACACGCGACACAGCAGGCCAACGGTTTTTTTGCCAGTCGTCTGGCGCGACTGTGGCAGGACATCCACTGGGGCAGTCTGCTGTTTTTGTCGCCGCTGTGGCCATTGGCACTGACCTATCCGCAGTTGCTTGAGGAGTGGGAACTGCGGGTGATCCACAAGGGCGAGTCGGCGCGGGTGGTCGAAAAGCAATTGTTCGGCGTGCGCTTGCTGAAGATTGCCGAGGCTCTGGTCGAGGCCTGGCATCTGCCGATCTGGGTCGAGCAAGGCTACAAATTGCTGCTCGGCGAACAACGCGAACTGGTCAAAGTGCTGCGCATCGCCCGCGACAGCGAACACCCGCTGCGCCAGCAGAATCGCCTCGACGATGATCCGACGCTACGCCGCTGGCTCAACCAGCCGGCGAATACCGTGCTGCTCGCCAACGGCCTGGCGCTGTCGGCGCAACAGGCCTGGGACAGTCCGCACAGTAAGCGCTGGCAGTATCTGACCAGCCTGTATCTGCAGATTTCCATGGACGAAGTGCAACAACAGTTGCACCAGCAAGCAGCGAACAGCGCGCGTCAGCATGCGATGCCCGATCTGTGGCACCCGGCGGTTTCGCTGATCTGGCCTTGGGGCGTTCGTCGCTTGCCGGCCGGCATGCTCCCGGCAGCAGCGCCGAATGCAGATGATCTGGGCCAGTGGCGTCGGCAATGCGCCGAACTGCTCGCCGAGCCCAGCCGCTTCACCAATGCCATGAGCCTGACCGTCGCCGCTCGCGAGGCACTGGTGGCCAGCGGCATGCGCCGGGTGATGATTCTGATGGCCGACCGCACGCACTCGACCCTGCGCGTGCACCAGACCGCCGGTTTGCCGAAGGATGCGGCGGCGCTGAGTTTTGTCGTCAGCCAGAGCAAGGTCCTGCAACGCTTGCTCGCCCAGCAGGCGCAGGTGCGCATCACGCCGGAGAACAACGGGCAATTCTCTGCCTTGTTACCGGCGAGCCTGCGCACGCTGTTTCGCGGCGAGCACTTATTCTTGCGCTCACTGGTGAATAACGGCCGGGTGATCATGATCGTCGTTGCCGATCAGGGCGGCGGGCCGTTCGCCGACATCACCGTACAAGCCTTCGGCAAAACCGCGCAGTGCATCGAAAAAGCCCTGCACAGCTTTAGCAGCCGTGGCCAATGAGCCTGCGCTACAATCCTCCCCTTTGTGCTCTGGAGACCTCACATGTCTGACTTCTCTGGCTTGCCGCTCGTCATCGAGCCGAGCGACCTGCTGCCGCGCCTGGAGTCGCCGGAACTGATTCTGGTGGACCTGACCAGCCCTGCCCGGTATGCCGAAGGTCACTTGCCCGGCGCACGTTTTGTCGACCCGAAACGCACCCAGCTCGGCCAGCCGCCGGCGCCCGGGCTGATGCCGGCGAAGGCCGATCTGGAAGCATTGTTCGGCGAGCTCGGTCATCGCAAAGACGCGGTCTACGTGGTGTATGACGATGAAGGCGGCGGTTGGGCCGGACGGTTCATCTGGCTGCTCGATGTCATCGGCCACAATAAATACCACTATATAGATGGTGGCCTGCCGGCCTGGCTGGCGGACGGTATGCCCATGTCGATTCAGGTGCCCGCCGCGGTCGGTGGCCCGGTTTCGCTGACCCTGCACGATGAACCGACCGCCACCCGCGAATACCTGCAAAGCCGTCTCGGCGCCGCCGATCTGGCGATCTGGGACGCGCGCGGGCCGCTGGAATACTCCGGCGAGAAAGTCCTTGCAGCCAAGGGCGGCCACATCCCCGGCGCGGTCAATTTCGAATGGACCGCCGGCATGGACCAGACTCGTCAGCTGCGTATCCGCAGCGACATGCCGCAGATCCTCGAAAACCTCGGGATCACCAAGGACAAAGAAATCATTACCCACTGCCAGACCCATCACCGGTCGGGCTTCACTTATCTGGTGGCCAAATCCCTCGGTTATCCGCGGGTCAAGGGCTACGCCGGTTCCTGGGGCGAATGGGGCAACCACCCCGACACGCCTGTCGAGATTCAAGCTTCCAAGGAAAATCAATGAAAGAGCGTCTGTTTATCCTCAGCCAGTACCTGCTGCCGCATCACCTGCTGTCGCGTCTGGCTGGCTGCATTGCCGAGTGCCGCGTGCGCTGGTTCAAGAATGCTTTCACCCAGTGGTTCGCCAAACGTTATCAAGTGGACATGTCCCAGGCACTGGTCGAAGACCTGACCGCTTACGAGCACTTCAACGCGTTTTTCACTCGCGCCCTGAAAGACGGCGCGCGGCCGCTGGACGAAACCCCGGGCGCAATCCTCAGCCCGGCCGACGGTGCGGTCAGCCAGCTTGGCCCGATCGAACATGGTCGGGTGTTCCAGGCCAAGGGCCACAGCTTCAGCGTGCTCGAATTGCTCGGCGGTGATGCAGCCAACGCGGCGCCGTTCATGGGCGGCGACTTCGCCACCATTTACCTGTCGCCGAAGGATTACCACCGCGTGCACATGCCGCTGGCCGGCACCCTGCGCGAAATGGTCTACATCCCGGGCCGTATTTTTTCGGTGAACCAGACCACTGCCGAAAACGTCCCGGAGCTGTTCGCCCGCAACGAGCGCGTGGCGTGCATTTTCGATACAGAGCGCGGGCCGATGGCCGTGGTGCTGGTTGGCGCGATGATTGTCGCTTCGATTGAAACCGTGTGGGCCGGCTTGGTGACCCCACCGAAGCGTGAGCTGAAAACCTTCCGCTACGACGAAGCCGCACGCGCACCGATTCACTTGGAAAAAGGCGCTGAACTGGGACGCTTCAAGCTCGGTTCAACGGCGATCGTGCTGTTTGGCCCGGACCAGGTGAAGTGGGCCGAAGAGCTGGTGGCCGGTTCGCCAGTGCAGATGGGCCAAGGCCTGGCACTACCAAAAGCGTGACCCTGTTCGCGGAAGCAGCCGACGCTGCTTCCGCAAACTGCGGCATTTGCTGCTATGGTTTTGCTCATGAGCCAGACCAACTTTTCTCCCAAGCTGCGCGCTCCGACTCCCACGCAAACGCGCCTGTCGTTCTGCGACGCCAGCCCGCGTGATCTCAAGCGCTGGATCGCCGGCCTGCCCAAGGCCAACATCGGCGAAACCGCACGCCTGCTCTATCAAGGCCTCGGCGAACTGAACCTGTTGCTCACTCCCAGCGACAATCGCCTGCAACTCTTGGAACTGCTGCGGCCCGAGGTGTATTTCGTCTGCCAGCATCTGGAACGGCACTTTCTCCATCAGGCGATCATGCTCGACGAGCGCTCGCGCAAGGTCAGCAACCTGTGTCAGGCGCTGCAAGGTCAGTTGGCCATCGGCTATAAACAGATCGTTCTGCGCATCCTGCCCAAATACAGCAAGGACCGCGCGACGTTGGTCAGCACCGCATTGCAACGCGCGGCGCATGCCCTCAAGGCGCAACTGGTGCGCGCCACGCAGTTGTACAGTTCACCGCCGGAACACGTGTGGTTTGAATTGCATCAGTTGTATCGCAGCGCTGCGCAATTGCAGTTGCAACAACGGCGGCTGCGCGATGATCTCGCCTTTTTGACCAGCGAATTGAGCGTCGAACAGACCTACATCGCCGCAGTGCTATTGGGCAGCGCCCGTTGCAATCAATTGCGTCAGAGCCAGATTGCCCGGCTGGCCGAGGTGATCGAGCCGTGGAGCGCCCTGCTCAAGCTGCATCCGGGCCGCGCCGACGAGGGTTTGTTCGCCATCAGCCCGGAACTGGATGTTGGTCCACGCTATCGCAAAATGTTTCGCAGCGAACAACAAAACGCACTGCTGGGCTTCGACCCGCAAGCACTGGTCAAACAGCTCGAAACGCATTTGCTGCAGCAGCCGACGTCGACACCACTGCCTGTCTCTGCGGGTCTTAGCCTCGATACCCTGCAGCATCTGCATGCGACCTGGGGCCAAGCGGCGGAACGCAGCTTTCAGCGTATCGCCGGTCAAGGCACATTGACTGTGTGCGTCGGCATGAGCGCCCTGCACTTCCACCTCGGCGGCGAGCGCACCTTCAGCGAACTGCTCAAACATCCCGGGGCCCGCGCGGCGAATTTCAGCAGCGTGGTCGACCGAGGTGAAAAAGACAGCTGGAGCCAGGCCTTCGACGCCGCGCCGCAAGGCAACGAAGAGCTGTTGCCGTACGAGGAAATCCAGTACGACCAGTTGCCCGCAGACGAAGGCCCCGGCGAGGCGCCGAACTACCCGACTTACGCCTTGCCGGTGATCAACCACAGCCCCGGCGGTTATTGCCTGGCCTGGCCGAGCGAGGTGCCGGCCCAATTGCAGGCCGGCGAAATGCTCGGCATTCAGGACAGCGAGAATAAAGGCTGGAGCATTGCGGTGATTCGCTGGATCCGCCAGGTGCGCGGCAGCGGCACGCAGATGGGCATCGAACTGGTCGCGCCCCACGCGCAGCCGTGCGGACTGCAACTGGTTCGTAGCAAAGACGATCACAGCCAATATCTGCGCGGTTTACTGCTGCCGGAAATCAGCGCGATCGACTTGCCGGCGACCGTGCTTGCGCCGCGCCTGCCGTTTCAGGAAGGCAACAAGGTGTTGATCAACACCCAGGGCGAGGAACACCGCGCCGGGCTGGATCGGCGGGTGGCGAGTACGCACAGTTTCAACCAGTTCGCCTATCGCTCGCTGGATCCTGCGCAGAATGGCGGGGGTGAAGAGGATTTCGATTCGTTGTGGAATTCGCTTTAAAGCAAAAGATCGTCCCGCGTTCGGACGATCTTTGTGCTTTGTCAGTTACAACTGCCCGTCACGATCCCGGAAGCCCAGCAGATACAGCACACCATCCAGCCCAAGGGTGGAAATCGCCTGCTTCGCCGACTGCTTGACCAACGGCTTGGCGCGGAACGCCACGCCCAGCCCGGCGATCGCCAGCATCGGCAGATCATTGGCACCGTCGCCAACGGCAATGGTCTGTTCCAGGCGCAGACCTTCCTTGTGCGCCAGCTCCTTGAGCAAGTCAGCCTTGCGCTGTGCATCGACAATCGGCTCGATCGCTACGCCGGTGCATTTGCCGTCGACCACTTCCAGCTCGTTGGCAAACACGTAGTCGATACCGAGCCTGGCTTGCAGTTGCTTGGCGAAATAAGTGAAGCCGCCGGACAGAATCGCGGTTTTGTAGCCCAGGCGCTTGAGCTCGGCGAACAGGGTTTCGGCGCCTTCGGTCAGGCGCAGCGAAGCGCCGATCGAGTCGAGCACGCTGACGTCGAGACCCTTGAGCAGCGCCAGACGCTCCTTGAAGCTGGCGCGGAAATCCAGTTCACCGGCCATGGCGCGCTCGGTGATTTCGGACACTCGATCACCCACGCCGGCCGCTTTCGCCAACTCGTCGATGACTTCCGCTTCGATCAGCGTCGAGTCCATGTCGAACACGGCCAGACGCCGGTTGCGGCGGAACAGCGAGTCCTCCTGAAAGGCGATGTCGACGTTCAGTTCCTGCGCAACGCTGAGGAATTCGGCGCGCAGCGCCTGCGGATCGGCCGCTTCGCCGCGCACGGAAAACTCGATGCAGCCCTTGCCCTTGTCGGCCGGCGTGTCCAGCGGCATGCGCCCTGACAGACGGTCGATATGGTCTATATTCAGGCCATATTTAGCGGTAATCGCGCTGACAGCTTGCAATTGGCCGGCGGTGACTTTGCGCGTCAGCAGGGTGACGATATGGCGTTTCTTGCCCTGATTGCCCACCCACTGCTGATAATCCTCTTCGGACACCGGGGTGAAACGCACTTGCTGATCCAGTTCGTAACCCTTGAACAGGATGTCCTTGAGCACCGACTTGCCTTGTTCGGAATCGGGAATTTCAACCAGGATGCCGAACGACAGGGTGTCGTGGATCACCGCCTGACCGATGTCGAGAATGTTCACACCACCTTGTGCCAGAACACCGGTGATGGCCGCCGTCAGACCCGGACGGTCGACTCCCGTGATGTTAATCAGGACGATTTCGCGCAACGCGCACCCCCGCAACTGGAAAAAAACCGCATTCTACCCACTTTCAGTGACCATCGGGCACCGCGAGCGCTTTGCCGGTCTGGGGCCTGTCGCTATACTGCGCGTCAACTTCACGGACAAAGAGCCGAGCTCAAGTGAACCGGCCCACGCCAGTCAAAACCGATAACTTCTTCCTGCTGATCTTTCGTGCACTGCGCCATCGCCGTGTACCGATTGCATTGCGCATTGCCAGCCACAACGTGATCCTGGTCGCTCTGGCCCTGGTGATCTATGC
>Ga0308159_1001807_pt1 | contig 27917 bp, 28 predicted proteins | sample PhyCR1_FD_201040 | JGI IMG/M metagenome (GOLD analysis project Ga0308159, IMG submission 201040) | Phyllosphere microbial communities from UC Gill Tract Community Farm, Albany, California, United States - DLSLC.R1 | ecosystem: Host-associated > Plants > Phyllosphere > Unclassified | place: USA...
TGTTGGCCAATTCGGGCGGTGCACAAAAACGTGCGCACGATCCCGTGCACAAAAACGTGCACCCGCGATAGTGTCGGCCGCAGTCGCGTGACTGGCGGATCGCGCCGCGACATCAGTCAGGGCCGCCTAGGCTCCCGAGAAGAAGACACTGGCTGAGCTATCGACTGTTGATGTGACTCGCCAAAGACCGCCGCTCACATCTGCACTCGGTACTGATGCGCAGGCCATGAAATCCGCTTGCGCGCCGGCGTACATTGCACCCAGCGCGGAGAGATCACCAGGGGCGGGTAGGACTACGTCGCATGGGCCATAGGAATTCCCCGAGGCGGTGACGTAAGACACGGTGAATGATCCCCAAGGATCCGCCCCATCGGGAACGCTTGCATCAGGTTCGATAGAGATATGCACCGGCGCGAGAACTAGCGTATTTCCATCGGCAATAGTGTTGTACGGGTTTTCGTTCATAACTTCCGGGCCGCCGTCAGAGTCCGACGCCCCTACCGAGAAAATCCAGACCGAATCCTCTGAATGCTTGGCGGTGCCACCGGCCGGTATTGGCTTTTCCCGAGAGCCATTTGCCTCTTCAACGGTGGGCGTCGGAGTAGAAGTAGACGGAGCAGCGTTTTCAACTGCTGAGGGAGTGTCGGTGACTACTACGGGTTCATCCGGGCTACACGCGCTCAGTGTTAAGACCATGGCGAGCGGAAGTCCGGCTAGTGCCGCAATGGTTGATTTCAGTCGCATGACTTCCTTATTTCTTCGCGCGGACGCATCTTTGCGAACTGAGTGCATCAGCTAATCACAACTTCAGATGACATAAATATATAGGGATACCGGGTGCAATTCCGCCACTTACACGGACGGAATTTGTGGGGTTATGTCAGAAGGAGAGCTGTATCGAGGGGCTGCTGGGCACTGATCTGGAAGGTTAACCCCATGAGAGGCCCGATGCCGACAGAGAACGATGTCAACGTTGGAGAGTGCCGCCCGCTAAGAAGGTGGCCAAGCCAGGAGGTTTTTGCGGAAAGGGCGAGTAGCAATACAGGTTTCACTACGCTGCTCTTATGGGGGAAAAGCAAATCATGAACCGTCTCGATGCGGCGGCGGATGCTGCTACGTGCGTTGTCGTAATAGCTGTGGTGGCGGGCGGTTCCGCACTGATTTGGTGGGGAGGTGGTGGTACCTGGTTCGAGCAGTCTGCCCTAAACGTAATCGGATACGTAGGCGCAGCTGTCTCACTCGTGGGTGTACTTCTCGCCTATCTAATCTTCCGACGGCAATCTCGAGAAGCCAAAAGTACAGACAGATACCAACGTCGTGTGCTTACCGACCTGGAACGAGCGCTGGCCGGCGTCGACGAAAAAATAAGCAATTTGGCACTGCAACAAGCAATCAATCAGGTCTCTGACGCAGATGTGGAGCAAACACTAGGCGGAGCTGAAGATCTCTGGGACGCTTTTAAGCCTGAGAGCGAGGACGCTGCCGTCTACCTCAGTAGTCCTTCGGGCAAGCGGCGGCGAGTTTACGATCCCTCCAGGATCCCATTAGCTGTGGTAGCCGCGCTAGTAAAAGGATGGGATGAGCATGGGCTTTCAGGCCGATGGGCCCTCGGTACCTTAAGAGGTGCCTTCCGCGCCGAGGGCAAAGGCAACCACCCCTGGTATCTGGTTCTTGTACCGCCGGAAGAAGAAGCGCCAATAATCTGGAAAGTCTCGCGTGGGCCCCAAGGATCTTATGCGGTTCAGGTGAAAAACTCTCAGGAATTCAGGTAGACCGCTGCGCCATAAACGAACGTTTGTGACCTACATAGAGGCGTAGGTCACAACCCCCGCTTTTTGTGAGTTAGAACTGCGTCAAAACTCATCTTCTAGGCAAATGCGTCAAAACACGCGCATCGCAACCTTATTGACCTATTCGAACGATGAGGACGTGGTGACCGTTGTTTCGGTCTCTTCCTGGGGGCGCCTGATGGCGCGAAGCCGCATCAAATGGTCACGGCCTTCAGCCGTAAGGCTCCAATAGCTGTTCTTGTCGTTGACAGGGTGTCTTTTCGGACTCGGCTCCATGAGTCCCAAACTGAAGAACTGAATTTTCACGTCATTGAAAGCTCTTGGGCTCGCGTCGGTGTCTAGCCATTCGACAGCATCATCCGGTAGAGGTGGGGGGTTTCCAGCGACTGCATAAGCAAGACTATTCAAGCCCTGGCGCATGACACTTTCGCTTTTTTCATCCATCAGGGCAGGTGCCAGATGTTTGAATACGTCGTCCCAGGTCAGGCGCACGCTTTGATAAGAATCAGATGCATACGCGAGGCTCTTGTGACCAGCGTCGATATCCTCCTGATCGAGGTATTTGACCACAATAGGCATTGAATATATGTCGCTACCTTGAGCTAGTTCGGCATCAAATTCTTTACGCCCCGAAGCTTCTTTTTGTTCCTGAATCGTCTTCTCCGCGGTTGCAAGCTTGGCCCGTAGTTCTGCAATTTCGGCTTCGACCTCAGGTGTAATTGCTCCCCCCGCGCGGACCCATCCTTCGGCCGGGTGGGTCTTGCGCGTTTGTATAAGGCTTAGTGCGACGGCGCCGGCTAAACCGTCAGGTGTTGTCCAAAATTTAGCCATTCGGTTTCTTGCCTTTTCGCGGAACGCCTCGAGTTTTTCCCTTGCTTCCTGCTCCAGTTCTGACTTATCCGCCGGGATATTACCGGGCTCACCGTGAATAAAACCCATAATGGGTTTTCCCACAGAATCGGCATAGTCGAACTCTTTTTCGGTGTAGCTAAGACCGTCGCTGTCAATGGAGCCGTACCTCCCGCCAATAACAAGGAGGTAGTAGTCGCTGTCGTCTATGACACGCTTTATGAGTTCCCACTTTTCGTTGTCTGAGGCGGGAAATAGTTCCATACCTGCAGGAAGACAGTCTGCCTGCAACAAGGTCTGTATGATCGCCTGCCGCTCCTCGTGCAGATCTAAATATGTCGAACTGACGAATACTTGTTCACGTTTCTCGATGGCCATTGCCCAAGAGTAGAGATGTTCGGTTCATTGCTATAGGACCAATCACTAGCTGCCGATATTTGGTTGTAATGAACGGGTGCCGAAAACCGTGATCTACGCTCGGAGAATGACCCGGATTGGCTACGCTCGCGTCTCGACTGCTGACCAGGACACCACGGGCCAGCGTGACGCGCTCACCGCTGCCGGCTGTGTTCGCATCTTCGAGGATGTGGCCTCTGGAGCCCGCTCAGACCGCCCGCAGCTCGCGGCTGCACTCGACTACCTGAACCCCGGTGATGAACTGGTGGTGTGGAAGCTAGACCGCTTAGGGCGGTCACTCCCCCACCTGATCGAAACCGTCGACCAGCTAGGGCGCCGCGGCGTCCAGTTCGTCTCCCTGACAGAAGCGATCGACACCACGACACCTACCGGCCGGCTGCTGTTCAGCATCGCGGGTGCGTTCGCTGAGTTCGAGCGTGATCTGGTGCGCGAGCGCACACAGGTAGGACTCAGAGCCGCGCGGCAGGTCGGCCGCAAAGGCGGACGCCCCGTGGCCGCGACTGACGCTCAAATCGCGGCAGCGCGCATGCTCATCAAATCAGGGTCGACGCAGGCCAGAGCCGCGGCCACAGTCGGTATTTCGTTGCGCACGCTGACACGCAGACTGTCAGACTCGTCGTCCTAAATCATTGAACCAGCGGCTTTTCCTGATCGGTGACGCAGCATCCCGCTGCCACCACTGGCCACTAGCGTCCCGAAAGTCAATAACGGGTTCATGATCGGGTCGTTTTTCTCCGTGCGTCCATCCGACATAGACCCTTGTTTCACTGTTGGGTTCCAGGATTGGGATAACCGCCACTGTCTTGTTTGAACGAGCGCTTACCCCCTCGCGTTTTATTCGTACGCGCACTGGACCAATCAGCTCGTCGCTGCGGTTATGAACCTCGACATGCGTGACCGAGCCCGTTCTGTCTACCGCTCGATACTGACCTATAGCGCCACCGGGTCGAACGTCTTCCCTCTCACCTGAGGAGGCCATCATCCCGTCCTCAATCGCGCCAACCTGGGTGACGCCAATGAAGAAGGTGCTTTCTTCCCTAACCATCGACGAGCCGACACTTTTTGCGTACACCAGCCGTGCCTGCGCCCGCCTTCGCGTCCGACTGTTCGCTATGAACGTGGATAAAGCGACTATCGCCGCCGTGGCACCGACAACTAGCGTCACCCAGTTGCGGATAGCGTCCCACTGTTCGAGGCTTCTGGGCGCACCAAAAAAATCGTCGCCTATGCCATTCAGATCCATGAGCCGGAATCTACACGTGATGCCGTTGGCTCAAGAGGCTTCCCCGGATATCCAGACCCCAGCACGCGGCGCGTGCGACAGTGGATGTCCCGAGGTAAGACACGCGGCGTGTCATTCTCGACTTAACCATAACCTCAGGGTTAACTGATGCCATGACTCCCCGACGACGCGCACGCGGTTCTCTCCGCGAACCGGTCTCGCTTGGCTATGACGTTGAGCGCGACAACAAAGAGCGCTGGAAAGCCATTGCGGCTCACGCGGGAGTGTCGCCGTCCTTCTTGTTCGACCTCATGGTGGAGAACATCGAGCTGACGGACCGAGGGGTTCCGACATGGTTCCCTGAGCAGCCACGAGTTGGTGACGGGGAGTTGCCTATCGACGCCGCTTAACGAGAAAGCCCCCGCACAAGGCGGGGGCTGAAGCTCTGTGCCCTGATCTGAGCTAGTCGCCAAACAAGATTCAGATCGAGGCAGTTCCTAGATAAAGACCGGTGGGGAACCGGGTCTTTGTCGTACCACCAGCCAGGGAAGGCTAGGAGGTGTCTCCATCATAACCACGAGCACGTATATACCCATACCTATGCCCGAAAAAGGGCATGTCGGCGTGTCCTCAAATCGTGGGGCCGGCGCTGCGCCGAAGGGTCGTGGAACGGCACCGCAGGATGGTCGCACGCGGGCTGTTCCGTCTCGGGTGGGCTCTTATGCCCTCTCGGCCGGTGGGCGCTGCTCAGGGCAGTACGCGGCCGTTCGCGCGTGGGATGGTTTGGCCGCGTGGTTGTCGGAGCTGTTGGAGTGGTCTGAGTCCTCCGAGGGGAAGGCCACGAGGGACGCTCACGGCCACATCAGCGTACGCCGTTTTATGGCTGTCGCTCAGGCTGAGGGAGAGACCGCAGACGCTCGCACGGGGCGCGAGGTTACGACCTCGCACGAGACGGCCGCGCTGCGGGCGACGGAGATTCTGGGTCAGCGTGTGTCGCGCGGTGTGGCCATCCGAGCGCGTCGTGTGCTGGAGGCCGCGGGCTTCTCTGTGACGGTGGCTGAGGGTCGTTACCTGTTCGCTCACGAGCGTCAGGAGGCGCAGGAAGCGCACGGCCAGGTGCAGCGCCGAGCGGCTTCGGTACGCGCGCTCACGCACCCGACGAAGTGCCGACGTTTCGTGCCTGTGGATGAAATTGAACACCTACCCCGTAGGGGTGGGGTTAACACTCTCTCTCTCGTTAAAAGAAACTCACCAACGCACGCGCAAGCGCGCGCACAGGCCGCTGCGCGGCCGAGGCATTTGAGGAGGAGTAATCGACGACGAGCGAATACGCACCAGTCCGGGCATGGTTATCCAACTAGCACCTTGCGGTTGGCTTCGGCGTTGACCGGGCTGCCATTCCTGTCGAGCTGGCGCGGCGTCGTCGGAGACGGCGAGCATATGCGGATCGTTCCTAACGCACGTCACATCGGCGGCGTGTGCAACGTGATCGCTGCCAGTGGGATCGACACTGAGCGGTGGACGTTTGAGGACGTGCGCGATGTGTTGGCGCAGCTCGGCCGTGAAGGGTTGCCGACGCTCGATGGCAACCAGGTCGACAACCCGTTGGGTTACCTGGCGACGTTGCTGCGCCGGGTGATCGGCTATGCAGCCGTGACCGGCTGGCGGACAGCCGCTGAGCGCGAGCAGGACCGTCAGCGACGCCTCATCGAGAGAGCCCGTCAGGCATCGGAGCTGCGCGCCGAGCGTGCAGCTCGTCAGGCTCGACTCAGCGACCCGGCAGAGCAAGCAGCTATCGCTGCGATCCTCGCTGAGATGAAGTCGAAGTACAGCACTAGCGCCGCAGAGAAGACAGGTACAGAGCACACAGACGCCTAAATAGACCATTCGTTAGACCCTTCGCTGTGCGCGAAGTGTCTGCCCTGCCCTACCCCCTCCCACAGCTAGCGCTGCTGTTTGACAACCCTCACTCCACGATGTGTAGCAAGGGTTGTCAAACAGTAAATGTGAGGGGGTAGGGCAGGGCAGAAAGAAGAGTAGTTGAAGTAATAGATAAAGAGAGAAAAGATGAAAAGATAAAAGAGAGTAAGTAGATGGTTGGGTGGTGTAGATCGGGTCGCGGTGGGTAGGCGCGAGTCGGTGATTGGTCCGGGTGTTGTGGGCCGGTGAAATGAGTAGCCGAAGTGGGAGGGGGACGACGTGAACGGGTGTCAGTGCGGTTATAGAAGAGGATCCGTCGCACATGGTGCGGCGGACGGTTTTGGGGGGTGTTGGTCGTGGTGAAGGTGCAGATGACTGACCGTGATCGGCGGATGCTCGATTGGCTTTCGGAGGTCCGCATGGCGGACTTAGAGGCTGTGCGCGTAGCGCTCGGTGTGTTTAGCGGCGCAGCCGCGCCGGTCGGTCTGCGGTCGGCTCAGCTCTGGGTGAAACGGATGCTGGAAACGGGTTATCTGGATCGTGGTCGGCCGGCGTTCCGTGACGGTTCGGTGGTGTGGCCTACATACAGTTGGACTAACAAAGTGCCGTTGTCGATTTATCGACAGACGGTGCGGCACCAGGTAGCGATCGCCAATGTTTCGTCGCGCTTTTTGGCCGCAGGCTACGCCTGGTCGGCCGACCCGAAGACTGGTGAAAAGGGCGCGCACATCACGGATGGGCTCGTGCGTTCGGAGCAGATTTACGACTTCGTTGAGATTGAGCTCACGCCAAAATCGTCGGCTAAGTACTTCGATATGAGGCCGAAATTTGCGTGGCGTTTGGAGCAGGAGCCCGTGCGTCAGGTGTTCTATTTCGGGACCCCCGAGGCGCTGCACGCGGTACGGGAATTTCTGATCAATCCTCGCTTTATGGTCGAGAATCTGCGGGCGCGTTTTGTGCTCGTGGAGGCGTTCAACGCACAGGGGCGGTTTGAGTCCGAGTGGACTCCCCCAGCCCTGGCCACGGACGCGTCAATAGTTGGAGGGGGGCTGTTTTGAGCAATTCACAGGAGCAACAACAGCCGGTCGAGAACGACGCTTTCGTACGAGTCGTGACGGCGCTTCTCGCCGTCGTCTGTGTGCTCGTCTTGCTGCCGGCACTCGTGCCTTTTCTCGCGTCGCGGATCGTCGGAACGGCCATTGCCACCAAGTGGCGATTCTGGGTCGTCCCGTCGTGGTGGTGGATTCTGAACACGGCCGGCGCGGTCGTGTTTGCGGGGGTGCTCGTCTGGGAAGTGTTCACGATCAGCGGCTGGGTTCAGTCGGGAGGGTTCGATCGGTTGAAACTCGAGCAAGATTGGCCGGTGGCTGCGCTCGGGATGGCATGGCCGTGGCTGCTGCTGAATCTGCTGCTCGGGTTCTTGCTGGTGCCGCTCGTGGTGTCTGTCCGTCGACGGAAGCTGCGGCAGCTCACACGCCTTCGCCGCATCCCGGACGTAGCGCGCCAGGACGATATCGAGCGGGCGCAGATGCGCGCCAACGACTTTGTGTCCGGTCAGCGGATCGGCGTGAAAGTGAATCAGCGCGACGGCACATTGCGCGGCTCAGCGACGCAGACCGCGCCAATGGATGTTGGCGACGGCAGCCAGGCGGTCGGCATCCGCACGAGAGACACCGTACGGAACCTCTCAGAGCGGTTCAAAGACACCCGGACGCTTGCCGACTGGGTGAGCGACGACGACCGATACGTTGTCGCGCCTAAGGCGCTCTCGGCGCTGCGCGCGGTGCTGCTGGCCGAATCGGGCAGCGGTAAAACCGTCCTCATCAACAACCTGATCGCGGCCGCGCTGAAAAATGGCGTCCGCGTGTTCTTCATCGACGGCAAAGGCGCACCCGAGGACGCCGACAGCACGGCCGGCGTCGCTCGGGCACTCGGGTACACAGCCACAGTGGGCCAAAAATGGAACCTGTTCGATGGCACGCCCGAACAAATCCGGTCGAAGCTGCTGCGCCTGTGGGCGGAGACGAACACCGATGGTTCGTACTACCGCGAAAAGGGTGTGGCCGCGCTGACGGCTCTGCAAAGCAAGAGCCCGTTCCGTAGCACCGAGGACCTGCGCGACCGGTTGCAGAATCCCGCGCCGCACGTTCAGTCCCAGGCTGACGTGACGGAGCTGATGAAAGTGGCGTCGGCTAAGACCGGTGAAACGATTGCCGACAACGTGTGGTCGAGCATGTACGCGAAAATCCTCCCGCTGCAACCGTTCATCGCGGAGGATGGGTGGAGCTTCGCTAACGCCACGGCCGATCTGACCATCGTGCCGCTGGCGCCGATTGACCCGGCGCAAAAGAAGCTCGGTGACCTGATCCTCTACGACCTTCGCAACTACCTCGCTGCTCGTCTCGCAGCACGAGATAAAACCCCTGTGCTCGTGATCGTGGACGAGTTCGCGCAGCTCGTTGGTGACGACGTCGACGCCGGCGACACCGCCACGAGCCTGTTTGAGACGTGCCGCTCTGCCGGCATGGGATTGCTGATCGCGGCGCAGAGCCCCGTGGGGCTCTCGCAAGACGCTGACACGCGGCGTCGCGTGCTGTCCAGCGGTGCCGCGCTGATCGTCGGCCGGTCGAAAGACCCCGAAGAAGTGTCGATGATGTCGGGCACCCGAACTCGGATGGAAGCATCCGGTGGCGCACAGGGAGACGAGCTGCGCTCGGGACGCTCGCAACACACGTTCGTGCTGCCGCCCGACCACGTGCGACAAGCCTCTGTTGGATCGTTCTGGATCGTCCAAGCGGGTTCGGTCGTGCCCTTCCGGGCCCTCCCAACTGTCGCACCGAAGTTCGAAGATCCCAGCTACGTCGACCAGTCCGACGCAGCCAAAGAAAACGAAGCCGTAGCTAGCGAAATCGCCGACACAACCGCTACCGTCTAGCCAACCCAGCCCCCATCGGGCCAGATGCCGCCGACTCCCCAAAGGTCGGCGGCATCGTTCATGCTGCGAGAGCCCGGCAGATCACCGCGAGGGCAAAGGCGCGCAGAGCGCGGCGCGGCAGCGGTTCAGACGACGACGGATGATGGCGAGGTCCGCGTCTCGGGCGGGGGCGATGTGCCCCCTCTTGAGCTGAAATTCAGAGGCGTAAATACGCACCAACCGCAGACCATGAGTCGGAATCAACGAATCCCGCCTCAGATCGTAGAGACGCCGCTGCCCGTTCGGACCACCGCGAGGCACCCCTGAGACCGTCACTGTGTCCAGTTTGTCGAAGTGTGGCACGGGCTCGGAGTGCTGCCGTTCGTTGAACTCCATGACGAGACCAAGCGTTTCCCAATAAGCGTCGACGGGAAGCGCTCGGCCCCGGGGGTTCTTTGGATAGGGGTCGCCGCGGAGCCAGTCAAATGTGTGTTCACGGGATGCTTTGACGCCGAGGATTTCGTCGCAAAGATCGGTCACATACAGCTGATCTTGACGAGGCATGACCCCATGATGCCAGCGGTCGACCAGGTGAGCGGTCGCAGAGCGACCGGTGCTGATACGAGCGCGAGCGCTCGGGCGAAGGCACAAGTGCCTTCCGGCAGGTGAATTATCCACGGGGAACCGAGCCGGTCAAGCCGTCGTCGCAGTTTCGGAAAATTCGCTCCACCCCTACGGGCCTCCACGATTTTTCCTGCCAACCGTTCCTTGGGGCTTGACCGCCTCGCTCCCCCGCTGGAACGGCATATATGCCGAAAGGCAATTGATTGAGGGAGAGAAAATGGCCACCACGAACCGACCCACCATCGAAAAAGCCACCGCCGCTTTCCTAGAGCAGTTCAGCTCAAGCGACCTGGCCGCCGAGGTCGCATCAGCGCTCACATGCAGCGAGGTCGACGCGCTAGCTAACCTGCTCACAGCACAGGGCGCAGACGCCGCGGCCGCCGATTGGCTCGCAGCTCACGCCGAGAACGACGACGAAGGCGACGCCCACTACCAGGGGGAACAGAAGTGATTACCGTCTACAGCAAACCGGCCTGTATGCAGTGCTCGATGACGTACACGGCGCTAGAGCGGGCGGGACTCCCCCACCAGGTGATCGACGTGACCGAGAACGCCGCAGCGCTGGCCTACGTCACCGAAGAACTCGGCTACAGCGCAGCCCCGGTCGTCGTCGTGGACGACCACAACCACTGGGCCGGATTCCGCCCCGACCTCATCGCCCAAATCACCAAACGGGCGATATTGCCATCCGATGCAACGCGCGAAGCGCGATCGCCCGCGCGGTAGAGCCTGAGCTCAAGAAGGATGTCGAGGGGGCCGGGGGTCTCTGCGCCACTCTTGATCACCCAGAGTACTTCATTTGCATCAATGTTGTATTGGATGCATCATGAGGATGTGCTTGAAGTTGATCCATCGTCTGCGCAGCGGCTCGTCTCCGCGCGGAATGTCATTCATCTTGACCCTGAGGGAGCCGTGCTCGACGGGATGTTGAATGGGTGGCGAGCCCAGCAGATTGCTCGCTTCTTGAAGGCTCCGACGATTGCGGCGAGAGAGCGGCTCGTGCGCCGGTTCGTGGACTTCACGGGTATGTACCCGTGGCAATGGACGCCGGCGGAGGCGGAGGCGTGGATCAGTGAGCTGCGCTCGGGCGTGAAGCCGTTGCGGCTATCGACGCTGCGTGGATACGAGATCGACATCAAGATGTTCTGCGAGTACATCACTGATCCTCGATATCCCTGGCTGTCCGAGTGTGAAGCGCGTTTTGGCGCTGCACCCAGACAGGTGTTCCATGAGGACAACTCGATTGTGCATGTCAGCGAGTACGAGGGCGATGCCGCGCGGCGACCGTTGACATTCGACGAAGTCCAGGCGCTGTTCGATGCGGCCGACGGGCTCGCCGCACGGATCCTGTCGCGACGGCGAAAGGGTGCGGTTCAGGCCGTGCGGGACGCCGCGCTTCTCAAGTGCGTCTATGCGTTCGGGTTGCGAAGACGTGAGGCGGTCATGCTTGATCTCGTGGATCTCCGCCGCAACGCGAAGCTGCCGCACCTAGACCGATTCGGTGCACTGTCGGTGCGCCATGGCAAAGCGAGCCGCGGGGGCCCGTCGAAGCGGCGCACGGTGCTCACCGTTCCGGAGATGGGCTGGATCGCGGAGACGCTGGCGCACTACCTCGATGAGGTTCGGCCGGCGTTGTCGTCATCGTCGAGTTCGTCGCCTGCTCTGTGGGTGACCGAACGGGGCACGAGGCTGAGCAGGCGTGCGGCGAACGAAGCGTTCTGTACAGCTCGTGATGCCGCGGGGATCGACTCTTCGTTGGATCTGCATTCGTTGCGGCACTCGTACGTGACGCACCTGGTGGAGTTCGACTACCCGGAGCGGTTCATTCAGGAGCAGGTGGGGCACTCGTTTTCCTCGACGACCGCGATCTACGTCGGCGTCTCTAACGAGTACCGGAACCGGCTGCTCACCCAAGCTATTCACACCCGCTACGGCGCCGACTTCGAGGAGGCAGCACGGTGAAAGAGATGGACTACGTCTGGCATCTGCGAGCGAAGATGGCGGAGCGTGGAATGTTCGCCACGACGGACCTGCAGCCGCTGCTCGCTGAGCGTGGTGTCGCGCTCTCCCGGGAGCAGACCTACCGGCTGGTGACGGGTCAGCCGCAGCGCCTGAGCATGGTTACGCTGATCGCGCTGTGCGACATCCTTGAGTGCACACCCAACGACCTCATCGAACCCCGCATCGTCGAGGCGTCCGCCAGGAAGGCTTCCGGGGAAGTCATCCCGCGGAAGAGCCGAGTATCTGCCCGCCGAACGACGATCAATCGGCCCGGGCATTCGAAATGACCGTGGTGCCGGAGCATCCTTGCTCCGAGTGCGGAAGCCGCGCCCCGCGGGTGAAACGACTCCCCGACGGTGGAGGGCTCTGCCGACCGTGCTACAACGTCAGCCGACGTATGGAGTGCTCGCGCTGTGGTCGCATCCGTGCGCCCAGCGCTCGAGCCGAGGACGGCGCACCACTCTGCGGGCACTGCGCGCGCCCTAAGCGGGCGTGTGCGGGATGCGGCCGTGTCGATCACGTCACCGCCATCGTGGACGGTCAGGATCTCTGCCAGCGCTGCTACTCCGCACCGGTCAGAGCGTGCGGACAATGCGGACGGGAGCGACGCGTCGCAACCCGCCACCAGAATGGCGTAGCAGATCTGTGCCACAGCTGCTACCGCACCCCCATCGCCGAGTGCGCCATCTGCGGTGAGAAGCGCGCGGTTCATACGACCTGGCCCCTCGGGTCTATATGCGGCGTGTGCTATCGACGCGAGCTCCGCCACCCCGACGGCTGCGGGTCTTGTGGGCAGGTGAAAGCGCTCATCGGTCGCGATGACCGAGGGGAGCGCGTTTGCGGGCCGTGTGCAGGGTCGACGCGCGACTACGTCTGTGCCACGTGTGGCGCCCCGGGTGAGCAGCACTTCGAGAACACCTGCATCCGCTGCTCCGTCGTTCGAGCCGCCGGCGACCTCCTCGCGTCCGCGACGGGGGTGATCCCCGGGCGTTTGGCCGGGCTCCCGGACGCGCTCGTTTATCGAGGTCGCGTGGACTCGACCATGAGATGGCTGCTCAAGCCCACCCCGAGAGCTCTGCTCCGAGCGATCGGGTCGGAAGAGTCGATCACGCATGCGCGCGTTGACGCGTGTCCGCCTGGGCAGGCGCGACATCATCTCCGTGCGCTCCTGGTCGACGTCGGCGTTCTCCCGGTACGAGATGAGCAGACTGAGCGGCTCGAAACATGGGTCGACGAGTATCTGATCCAGCTTCCTTCACACCATGCCGCCGAGATCACTCCCTATGCACAATGGAAGGTGCTGCGGACTGTGCGGCGGCGGGCAGGACGCCGCCGTACCACGGTCGGTGTCGCAGATTCCGCGCGTGAACGGATCCGCGCGGCCGCGCGACTCCTGCAGCACGTCGAGCAAGAAGGGGCGGGCTTCTCCGCGCTGACACAGGAGGTCCTAGACCGGTGGGTCGGCGGCAACGCAGCCCGCACCGGCGACATCGCACCGTTCATCTCGTGGCTCAGGTCCACCGGCCAGTATCCGGGACTCCGCGTCGAGCGCGGACAGCAGGCCAGGCCGAGCGAGGTCAGCGGGGAGGACGAGCATCACGCTCTGGTCCGCACGTTTATCGCCGGGTCGGACGACACGGTGAGCCTCGCGACCAGGGTTGCCGCGCTGCTCGTGCTCCTTTACGGAGCTCGAACCGACCGCATCCACCGGCTCACCACTGTCGACACCAGTACAGCCGGAGGACGAACGTATCTCGCGCTATCGACAGAACCCATCGAGATCCCGAACTCGGTCGCTCAACTCTTCGCGCAGCTCGTGAAAGAAGCTGAGCAGAATCCGGGGGCGACTCGGCGAGCCGGTGAGGGATCGTATCTATTCCCATCTCCCCGACGACACCACGAGCCGATCCATCCCACGACCCTCGGACGGTGGATAGCGCGGGCCGGGGTCAGCCCGCGGATCGCCCGGAACTACGCCATGCTCGCCCTCGCTAGCGACCTCCCCGCCGCTATCGTGGCCGTTCAGATGGGAATCACGCCGCAGACAGCGAGCCGATGGTCGCAGTTCTCGCAACGCGACAATTCCGAGTTCGTCGCCGCGAGAGCAGATTTCCTCCCCCGCTGAGGGCACATCGGAGTGGGTTCAGGCAGCCGCGGCCCGAGAACTCCAAGCCGAGTCAATTCCTTCCAGGACGCTAACAATCAGGGACGCAGTGCGGCGCTGGGTCAAGTGTCCAGGGGGTGTCTCGTCTCGACGTCCCGCATGCGTCCGGCTAGAAGCGCGACGATGGCGAGCAGCGTCGGCGCGACGCCGGCCACGATGAAGATGGCTGGTATCGGCACGATCAGCGATAGGGGCCCGGCGATGGCGATCGAGACGGGCATGAACGCGATGGAGACGAAGAAGTCGAGACTGGCGACACGGCCGATCATTTCGGGTGGCACGAGGCGTTGAAGCAGTGTGCCCCAGATCACCACGCCGGCTCCTGTGGCAGCTCCGACCGCGAACAGTGTGGCGAGCATCACTATTAGGTTGTTGGCGAGGCCGATGAGCACGAGCGGGAGGGTACCGGCGCCCCAGAGGCCGATCATCAGTGTCAGGTATCGCCGGGGCAGTTTGAGTGACGACACGATGAGCGATCCGATGGCGCCTCCGATTCCGTAGGCGGCGAGTAGTAGTCCGAACGTTGCTTCGGCGTCGTCGAATCGGTCGCGGGTGAGGAAGGGGAGAAGTACCTCGATTGGGCCCTGGATGATGAGCGCGAGGGATGATCCGAAGATCAGGGTCCATAGCAGCCAGCGGGTGCGGGCGACGTAGCGGACCCCGGCTTTGAGGTCGCCCCACACGCTCGTGCGTTGCTGCGACTGTTCCGGTTCGGTGGTTTCCTCCCGGCGGCTGAGGAACAGTGTGATGACGAACGCGACTGCGTAGGACGCGGCGACGATGACCGCTCCGATGGCGGGGAAGAACGCCCCGACGATGATCCCTCCGAGGGCGGGTCCGAGGCCCTGCCCCATCGAGGGCCGGAGAGCCCCTTCGAGCCCGTTTGCGGCGAGCAGTTGTTCGGGCGGTAGTACTTGGGGGAGGTAGGCGCTGTAGGCCGGGTAGAAGAACGCACTACCCGCGCCCATGGCGAACGAGGCGAGCCCGACATGCCACAACTCGATCGCGCCCGTGAGGGACAGCACCGCGACGGCGGCCATGACCGCCGCGGTGAGTCCCTGCACGGTGATGATGATCCGCCGCTTCGAGAAGCGATCGGCTACCACCCCGCCGAGGACCGAGAAAGCGAAGAGGCCGAGGCTGAGCCCGGTAGCGACGGCTGACAGGGCAAGGGGGCTGTCGTCGAGTGCGAGCACCTGAAACACCATGACGATGGTCCACATGCCGGTGCCGAAGACTTCGATACCGACGGCCGCGAACAGCAGCCGGTAGTCGCGGGTAGCGAGAGGGCGCAGCGCCCGCAGCCGGTCGGGAGTCTCGCGGGTCATACGAGCGCCTCGCTTTCGGTCGTAGCTTCCAGTTGCAGTGCCGGCCAGCCTTCGACGTCGCGGAGAAGCTGCCGGTCGTGGGTGGATACGACAACAGCCGCTTGGGTGGCGTTGAGCGCGTCGGTCAGTTCGTCGACGAGCGCGATCGATAGGTGGTTGGTCGGTTCGTCGAGCAAGAGCACGTGCGGCTTGGTGGCGAGCACCAGGGCCAGCTCGAGGCGCCGTTGCTGGCCCATCGACAGCTCACCTATCCGCTTGCTCGATTCGCGGGCGCGCAGGAGCCCGAGCTGCGAGAGACCGACTGCCTCACGCGATGGAACGAGCGCGTCGACGTGGGCTGCGTAGAACTCGCTCGCGCGACGATCCAGCGGCAGCTCCGACTCTTGGCGCAGAAAAGCGAGCCGCACGTTCTGCGGGCGACGAACGGTGCCGGTGTCCGGGCGGAGGTCTCCCGCTGCGACGCTCAGCAGTGTGGACTTGCCGGCCCCGTTGGGTCCGGTCACTACGAGACGCCCGCGGTGTGACAGAGAGAACGCCGCCGGGCGCGTAAGCCTGCCGGTCACGGTCACGTCCTCCACGCTCAACAGCACCGCTCCGGTTCGGGTCGCAAGCTCCGGGAAGCGAAACACTTGCGGCGGCTCGGGAACAGTCACCGCGTGCGCTTCGAGTTGCTCCTGCCGGCGATGCACGCTCTGCACGAGCCCGCCCGCGCGCGTGGCCCGTCCGTGCTTGTTGGTTCCCTTCTCTGGTCGCCACCCCGAGACGAGTCGGTTCTGCGCCGAGCTGAGACTGTCCTGCAGCCGCGCGAGCTCGGTCTGCTGTCGCTCGAATTCGTGCTCCCACCGTTCGCGCTCGGCGCGCCGGCCCTCGCGGTAGCCGGCATAACCGTTGCCGTACACGCGCACCCGGTCATCCGGGGTCGGGTCGAGGTCCACGATCGTCTCCGCGACGTCGGAGAGCAGCGCGCGATCATGGGTGACGACGACCACGCCGCCGTTTCGCGACCGCAGTTGCGTGGTCAGAAACTCGAGGCCGCTTCGATCGAGGTGATTTGTGGGTTCGTCGAGGAGCAGGAAATCGTCGTCGGCGCCGAGCAGGCACGCCAGACGGACTCGATAGCGCTGCCCGACGGAGAGGTCGTCCAGGCGCCGGGATGGCTCCGTTTCGGCGTCGAGTGCTTCCAACGCGATCTGCACCCGCCGTTCGGCATCCCACGCATCGAGGACTTCGGCGTGTTCCAATGCGGCGGCGTATCGTTCTTCGGCGCCGGGGACGCCTGCGGCGAGTGACACCGCGGCCGAATCGAGGGCCGCAACGGCGGCGAGCGGCTGCGCGATCGCTTCCGCGACCGCCTGGCCCACTGTGCGGTTGCCGCCGGTCGGCATCTCTTGTTCGGCTATGCCGACCGTCCCGAGTCGCTGCACTACTCCGCTGTCCGGGGTGAGAGCGCCGCTGAGGACGTGCAGGAGCGTCGACTTCCCCCGGCCGTTCTCGCCCACGATCGCTACTCGCGAGGTGGCCGTGACCGTGAGGTCGACGTGGCTGAGGACGGGGGTGGCTCCGCGCGTTACGGAGACGTCGGAGGCGATGAGCTGCGCGCGATGGCGCGCTGGTAGAGGGGTGTTGAGGGAGAGCATTCGTATCCTTCGGAAACGACGCACCGCACGGCTATGAAGCGTGCGAGGGTGCGCAAGGTGACGGCGACCCGTGCAGGGTCGAGAACGAGCGGCCGCCGCAGGCTCGGATGACTCAACGAGCGCGGTAGGCCTTACTCAGCCGTCACAGGAAGTACAAATGCACATTCCGAGTGTATCGAACGACGTGATCAGAGCAACCACCGAAGAGACTCCGCCTGGAGTTTGTGGCTCTCGTCAGCGGGACGCGCCTGCCCGGAGATCTCCGCAACAGAGGAGAGGTACAAGCCCACCACACTCGGCGGACGACGATCTGCTAGCTGTCGCTCAAAGGCATGAGCGGATCGACGCGTGCTTGCGAATAGCGCAACCCTCAATATTGACTCTCCGCCGGTCGAGGCGTGAGCGCTGAATGCGGATGCGACCGGAAGATTCGCGTATCGCAGAAGGTCTACGACCTCGGCCCGATTATCCGCGGCGCATGCGGAACGCCGTTCGAGGGCGAAGCGTCCCACAGCGACGGCGACTAATTTTTTGTGCAGAGGTGCTAGCTATCTAGATAGAACGCTAGCTAGCACTCTAGCTATCTAGCTAGCTAGCCAATAGGATGGAACCATGCAAACTCTCATGGTGTACTCGGAGACGGGCGGCGCGACTAAGACCGCCACGGCGATATCGCTTGCAATGGTCGCCGCCAGCGATCTGGGGAAGCGGGTTACCTATGTGGACCTGGACCCCCGCGCAGCCGGTACGAAGTGGCTCGGCGTCGAGCCGGTGGAACCTGGCCTAGATATCGGCGCGATCCTTGCGAACCCGGACGTAGACGGATGGGCTGAGGGGATGGCCGCTCAAACGACCTGGCACCCGAACCTCCGCGCGATCCCGTCCGACCGGAGCGTGAGCATGCGCGAGCGTGACCAGGATGACCACTCAGAGCTACGCCTGGCATCCGCCCTTGAAGGCATCGAGTCGGACCTCGTGGTGATTGATTGCCCGAACCGCCAGGGAGGCCCGCTGATCCTCAATGCACTCAACGCGGCCGACACGGTGATCTACGCGGCCACGGCCACGTCAGACGGCGTAGATGGTTACCTCGGGGCGCAGCGCAGCGTTCAGCGGTTCAAAGAGTCGCGCCGCAAGATCAAAGCCCCCGACCAGTACCCCGAAGAACTCGGGGTAGTCATGGGCGCGATCAAAGAAACGATCATGTCCCGATCCGCAACGCACAGCATCGAAGAAGTGCGCTCGGCGGGCATGCTCATTACGCCGTTGGTTCCCAACCGGGCCATCGTCGACGAAGCCCGATACACGCACGAGTGGTTCGGCAACTACCGCAAGGGCACTCCCGTTGTAGACGCATACCGCGAAATCGCAGGAAAGGTAATCCGATGACCGACGACCGCCCCGCAACGCTCCCCAGCCGCGTACCGCGCCCAGCGCCCGATAGGGACCTTGACCCCGCGGCCGGGGCAACTACGCCAGTCGCCACGGAAACGTTCGCAGCGCCGGCCTCAGCGCCCGCCAAGAGCGCGGTAGCTACGAAGGCAACCAAGGCTTCCGCAGCGCCCGCGAAACCGGCTCGACGCCGTGAACGCGTCGTGGTACTGAACACTCGTGTAGCTGAGGACATCCGCGACCTGATTGATGAAGTCTCGGCACGCGACGGCAAGACCATCCGCGAAGTCGTAGAGGAAGCGATCACCGCACATTGGGCTAGCTAGAAAGCTAGCTAGCTAGCGTTCTAGCTAGCTAGAGAGCTAGCAAAGATGCCCCCGGCTGGTGCGAGCCGGGGGCATCTCTATGCGCCCGGACGGGGCGCGGAGTAAGGCGCTATCCCAGGAGGGCCAAGCGGTCGATGATTTGCTGGGCGAAGTCCGGTGGGCACAGTGTCAGTAGCGCGAAAGCGGCCGTCAAGGCCCACCATCGGCACTCGTGCACGAGCTTACGGATTTCCCGCAGAATGGCGGCCGGATCACGTTGATGTCCGGGTTGGGAATTGCTATGCTGGGACATGGTTTAGGTGTCTCTCCTTTCGAGAGGCGAAAGAGAACAAGCACCCACGTTTGCCTGGAAGCACGTGGGTGTTTTTTCTTGCCCGGAAGACCGCGGATTTACGACTTCCAACACCTATGATACCAGAGGGGGGCATCATAGGTTGTGATTTTGCAATCTGCAAGTTAACTTGACACATTCACAGGTAATGCTAGGCAGCAACATTGCAAAACCCCCCAGCCTCGGGAGGTGGGGGGTCACAGGGTGAAGTGCTGTCTATTCGGCCGGTGGTGGGCCGCTCAGCATCCAGGCCAGCACGGCTGCTAAGTCGTTGACGACATTCGGTCGGTTTGCGTGAAACAGCAAGGGGCGAACGCCTGTGCGCGTGACGTGTCCGTGTTCTTGGAGCTGATCGAGAGCCACGCGGCATCCGGCAACGCTCATACCGGTCCGCTCAACGATGGTGGCTCGTGTGGCTGGACCGTCATCCAGAAGCAGCTTGACGATTGCCATGCGCGACGGCGCTGCGATGATGTCGCGCCCGCGCTCAGCGGCACCGGTCAAATCTGGGGTCTCAACACGGGCTGCCATGCGCTCAATGATGCCGCAGTTTTCTTCCAACTTGCTACCGCCAATCGTTCATCTGCTATTGAGTAAATATTGGTGCCGAACTTATCATGTCGAATAGCGAATGTCAGTGGTTGTAGATAAGCTACTCACGTATCTAATCGACAGCCGCGGGGGTGGCAGGTTGTTGCTAGTTCATTAGCATCGTCATCCCCCCGAAATAGGGGTAAGCATGACCGATATGGAACAGGGGCAGTCGCGGCCACGCCGCGTCGAGCCTTTCGCGGGCGCACAGCGCGCCGCATCGTACGTTGAACGCGACGACACCGAAGAGCTGGCACAGGCCGCAGAAGCCGCGCTAGCAATCCCAGCGCCACCATCACAGGAAGCGCCACCGGTCCCGCCGATGCCGCCCATCCCGCCGCTGCCGACCACACAGCACGGCGCACCGGAGACGTTTGCCCAAGGCGGGGGAGCGCCCACCAACCTGGAACAGGCGTTGACGTTCCACACCCCCGAGGACGACCTATCAGCTCTCGGCACGGCGAACCCAGATGAGCTGTCAACCCGGCCCGCTGAAACGGGGCTGCGCGGCTTTCTGACGCGTGTAGGTATCAAAATGCAGCCGAGTGCCAAAGAGGTAGCGGCGCGTCAGGCTGAGGCTGAGCTGCGCGCCTGCGAGGAGCGCATTCGTCAGGCGACGTGGACGCGGGCCGTTTCGCTGCTCGTCGCTAATCGGAAGGGCGGGGTTGGCAAGACGCCCGTTTCTGTTTTGCTCGGCGGAATTATCGCCGCGATCCGTGGGGGATCGGTGGCGATCATGGAGGTTGCCGACGATCCCAACCGCACCAACTTTCGGTCTGAGGGGCAGCCGCAGCGCGGCATCGGTCAGCTCTTGGCCGACCTCGACACGATCACCAGCGCGGGCCAGCTCACGGGCTACACCGCCCCGCAAACGTCGTTCGCATCGGTGATCGGCACCGTAGGGCGCCGGGCGAGCTTGTCCGGCGACGACGTGCGCGCCATCTCGGCCGTGGTCGACCAGTACTACGAATTCCGGGTGATGGACTCGGGCAACCAGTACACCAGCTCCGCGTTCGTCGGAGCTGTCTCGGTGACGGACGTTCTCGTGATCCCGTTCGTTGACGCGGGAGACGCCGTGCTCGACATGGTGGAGCTGCTCGACGAAATGCGCGCACTCGGGGGAGAGGCGGCAACGCTGGCCGACAACGCCGTGTTGGTGCGCGTCCACCACAGCAAGCCCGCAGAGTCGGCCGAGGACATCGCGAAAGAGCGCCAGCTCGCGCAGCGCATCGAGCGAATCATCGCCAACGCACACGTGGGTCAGGTGTTCGACATCCCGTTCGATCCGCACATTGCGGAGAAGAGCCAGATCACGCTGTCGAAGCTGCGCCCCGAAACTCGAGCGGCATTCACGCGCGCCGCTGCGGGCATCGTTCAGACCCTCCAAAACACCGTCAAGTAACCGAGAAAAGAGACCATCATGGAAAACCCTATTGACGGGCTGCTGCCCGATTTCACGATCTTCGGTGCCGAGTTCACGGAGCTGTGGCAGAAGATTTTCGCCGGCCTCTGGGGCCTGGCCGTCATTGCCGTGATCATCTTCCTGGTGCTCGGCATCGCGTCAATGGCCACGGCCGGCGCGGGTAACCCGCAAGCCCGCGTGGACGCGAAAAAGCAAGCCATTTGGTCCGGTGCCGCACTCGGTGGCCTGGTCGCGCTCGGCGTCATCGTTGGCGCTGTCATCGCCATCTTCAACCAGTAGCCGGAGGCCAACTGATGAGCACGCAGAACACGAAGCGCAAGCGGTGGCCGTGGGTCGTCGGCGGCGGCGTTGGGGCTGTCGTCCTCATCGTCGGGGGAGCGGTCGCATACAACGAGCTCAAACCCGACAACGCACCGGCACCCGTCTCCACGAGCGTGCTGCCCCCCGCGCCATCCTCGACATCCCAGCCCACCGGGTCCGCGCCAGCGTTTGACGGGCGCGGACCCAACGGGTGCGCCGGGGGAGAGGCCATCAACGCCGACATGGTGTTGAACGCTCAGGCCGAGGCAGAGCACAACACGGATGGGGCGGTAGAGGTTGCCGCTGCGTTCACGCGGTGGCTAGTTCGCAGCCCTCTGCCGTCGCAGGAAGAGGCCCAAAAACTGGAGCGCGACGCTATGGCCCAGGACGCGAAGGTGGACGATCTGGCAGCTTTCGTTGCGCAGTCGCCGGAGCTGCTGCCGACTGAGGGAACCGAGGCGCATCTGTCGACGCTGAATGGCGTTTGGCAGATCGAGAGTTCCGCTGCGGACGCCGTTACGGCATCTATCGGCACCCGAATTCTGGTCGACGGCGCGGTAGACCCGGCGAACGCCGGGTCTGTGACCGTCGATGTGAAGTGGGAAGACGGCGCTTGGAAGATCGTCAATGGTGAGTTCCGCGTTGCCGTCGACGTGCTGTTTCAAAACGGCATCGAGTTCGACGGGGGCTGCTAGCTCATGTCCACAACACCTGACGACGACGGCGGAGGTGGCGGCTTCTTCGGCGGTGTCCCAAACCCGTTTGAGGGTATCGGTGACACCATTTCGTGGTTCCAAGACCCGGCCGGGAGCACCTTTGAGACTTTGAAAGAGAGCGCATCCGGGTTGGTAAAAGACGTGCTCGGGCAGCTCGCCGGAGCGACGTTGCCGGACCTGTCGGCTGATTGGTTCATCAACGCCTACCGGGTATCTTTCGCGCTCGGCATGTTCGTTGCGGTCGTGCTGTTCATTCCACAGCTCATCCGCACCGCACGCGGGCTACAGTCAGGCCGCGCTCTGGCAGAGTCGTTCTTCCTCTACTTCCCGGCGTTCCTCATCGGCGCGATGTTCGGCCCGATGGCCGGATGGCTGCTGGTGCGCTTCTTCGGCGCGTTGACCGACTCAATCACTGGGTGGGGCGTCGACAGCACCGTGAACACGTCGGTCGACCAGTTCTCAAAGCTGGTCGAGAGCACCGACGCGGCGTCGATCACAGGCGGCGTCGTCATGGGAATTGTGATGATGCTCGGCGTCATTATTTCGACGTTTATGGTCATGCTGGTACTCGTCGTACAGCTCATCACCCTGTACTTCACGGGCATCATTTTGCCGCTAAATCTCGTGTGGATCATCGACGCGAAAACGCGTCCGTTCGGAACGAAAATCGCGGGCGTATGGCTGATGGTGCTGGCCTCGCACCCGCTGGTGTTCCTGCTGCTCGGGGCCGTGTTCTCGATGGTCGGCGCGCAGATGGCGGTATTCAACGCAGAGCCGAACCTACAGGCCCTCATAAGCCTGTTGGCCGCGGTTCTCGCGCTCGGTGCCGCAGCTCTCGCGCCGTTCGCCTTGCAGAAGTACGCGCCGACTCCCGGTGGCGCGTCGGGCTCCACGATGGATTCGGTGTCGTCTACGCAGAAGCTCGGGAAGAGCAGCATGCACGACCTCGACCGATCCCAGGCCTCGCGGGAACCGCGCGGCCGCACGTCCGGTTCGCCCACATCTTCGGGCGGGTCGCCGTCCTCATTTGGGGAGTCGGCAGCGCAGGGCAAGACGGGCGGCGCGGGCACCGGAACGCTCACAAAGGGCGGTCAGGCGTCGAAGGCCGGCGCTACCGCAGGAGCGGGCGCGAAAGCTGGCACGGCCGCAGCTAGCGGCGGGACCGCGGCCGCGGGCAGCGCAGCGACAAGCGCGGCCGCCGCGGGCGGCGCAGCAGCCACAGCAACGGGCGTGGGCGCACCTATCGGTGTCGCCGCTATCGCGGCCGCAACGGCCGTGGAGGCTGGCAAAAAGGGCGCTCACGCAGCCAAGCAGACACAGAAGGCTGCCGAGAGCATCACCGACGACGTCGACAAGAACACGATTGGGAAAGGTGGCACCGCATGAGCGAGTACGACGCCTATCTCGGTGGCGAATCAGGCCATCGAGGATTCTTCGGAGGCACCGCGGGCAAGACCCGCACGATTCTGCTGATCCTGGCATTCGTGCTCATGGTCATCTTCACGCCCACGCTCGGCATCTGGGGGCTGCTAATCGGCCTCTCTGTAGCCGTGGTGTCGTTTGTGCTGACGCAGCGCACCGACCGCGGATCGGTGCTGGAACGGCACGAGCGTAAGCGCCGATGGAAGATGCGCAAGAAGCTCGGGATCGACCGTTTCACGCCCTACAACGTGGCGGCGTGGGACCAAGCCCACGAAGAGCTGAAACAGCTTCACAAGGTGAAGGGGAAAGAGGCGGCGGAACGCCGCGCGCAGCTCGGATCTGAGATTGTGGCCATGCGGGCCAACCCCGATGGCGCGGACGGCATGGGGTGGCTGCAATCGGCCCCTCTACAGCCCGGTATCGCCTGGCACACGCCGCGCGGCGAGGATGCCTACCTCTCGGTCGCTTTCTCGGTTACGGGGCCTCTGAGGGGCATTGAGTCCGGTTCTACGGTGGCGTCTATTGCCACTCGGTATAGCCAGTTCCTTGCAGCTCGCGCTAAGAAGCGATCGCTGATTTCCACGGTGCAGCCGATCACGCGAGTTCTTCCCGCAGATACCGCGTTGCAGCAGTCGTGGGTGTCGCAGAACCTCGATGAGGACGCACCCCACGAGGCGCAGTTGTCCTACGCGGAAGTGCTCGACAAGACCGGTGCGGGCGCGATGAACCAGCGTCACATTTGCGTGATGACGTGGCCGCTCACCCCCGCATTCTTCGACCTCGCAGCCAAGCACGGCGAGGGCCGCGACGGATGGCGAGGACTCATGGCCGCAGAGATCGCGGGCGCGATCAACGGCCTAGAACACGCCAAGCTCGGACCCGCCCGGGCGCTGTCCGCTCGGGAAACCGCAGCGGTCATCTTGAACCAGCAAAACCCGGACTGGCCGGCCGACTGGGTGGCTGGCGTCACCCCGAGCAACTTCGGTCTGCCGAGCTATGACGAATGGTCGGCATACGTGGTCGACGGCATTAACCCGTTCACCGATGAAGAAGTGCAGTGGTGGCACCGCACGGCCGCGATCAAAGCGGAGCACCTGGCCGTAAACCCCCGCACGCCGTTGTGGATGATCGAGCTGCTGCGCGGCTCGGAGCTTGACTGTGTGCGCTCGGTGTCGTTCCACATCCGCCTAGTGCCCGCTCGTGAGGCGAAGGCGCGGGCGCAGAGCGACCGGACCAAAGACATGGCCGCGATGATCGAGGACAAAGACAAAGGCCGGCAGGAGAACGACGAAGTGGTGACGCGGAAGACCGCGGCCGAGCAGCGCGTCGCGGACCTCGCCGCCGGCACCGGTCACCACGGTGTCGAGTGGGTCGGATACATCACGCTCTCAGCTCGCACCCGTTCGGATCTGGGGACCGTCTGTCGCGACCTAGCCGACCTCGCAGACAGCGAGGCCGGCATCGACCAGCTCGTGTGGTTGGACACCTACCAGTCCGCCGCAGCCGGCACGACGTGGCCTATCGGCCGCGGACTCGGCGTCACGAAGAAAGACCTCATTTCCCACGGCGGCGACATCCTCGCCGGCCGTACAGCGAAAGAAGAACTCGTATGAGCGAGACAGTCCCCAACGTCGTTGAGCAGCCGAAAAAGAAGCTCTCCCGCGCTGAGCGCCGCAAGATGAAGAAGCTTCCCGAGCTGACACCCGTTGTCGGGGACCACGCCGCGGACACCGCGGGCGAAGTGCTCCCGTATGAGCGCCCAGGCACCCAGCTTCGGACGAAAGCCAACTGGGCCAAGCGAGGGTTCTATGCCCCGGCGCTGCCTGGTGCGCCGTCGTCTACGAAGCAAGCTGCCGTGTTGAACACGTCGCTGGTCGGCCCACCGACCGGCACGCACGGTATCTGCTCGGGTCGCGACATCCTGTCGCACAGCCCCATCGCGCACGACCCGGTGACGGCCTACAACTCGACCCCGCAAACGGTGTCGAGCCCCAACGTGATCGTGCTCGGCGTCGTGGGCGGTGGCAAGTCATCTCTCGTGAAAACGGTGTTCGTGATCCGGCCGCTGCTGCTGAAAAACCGACGCGTTGTCGTGTTCGACAAGAAGAGCCGTGAGACAGGCGAGGGCAGCGAAGGCGAGTACTCGGAGCTGGTGCGCGAGTTCGGGGGAACGCATATCAAGTTCACCACTGACGGCACCGGCACCACGTTTAACGTGCTCGATAAGCGGATCACCCGCGGCACCGGAGCGCGCGGGCACTCACGTCTGATTCAGAACATCGTGCGCCTGGCGGACGATAGCCGGCCCCTGTCCGCGGCCGACGCCGAAGCGATTCGGGCGGCGCTGCGGATGACCCGCGCGCAGTACGCCGACCGGCGCCGGGACCCCGTGTTGACCGACCTGCTGCCGAACCTATCTCAGGCGGCAAATGACCCCGCATATCAGCGGATTGGTGCGGTTTCTCGCGACGAGCTCGCGCGTGCCGGCGCACGCGTCGAATGGGTGTTGAACGGGCTGCTGGAAGAGTACGCGGGCCTACTCGACGGCGAGACAAGCGCCAAGGTCGACCTGTTGTCAAAGCTCACGAGCTTTGACATTTCGCAGCTTCCCGACGATGGGCCGGCTATCCCGGTCGTGATGGCCATTGGCAACATGTGGATGCTCGGCCGCATCAAAGAAGAGCCCGGCAAGTTCGTAACGAACGTCGTCTACGAAGAGGGCTGGCACATGATCGGCGGGCCGTCTGCGCAACTGCTCAAATCGAACCAAAAGCTCTCCCGTTCGCTCGGTATCAGCAACGTTTTCGTGATGCACAAAGGCACCGACATTCCGAAAGACTCGCCCGGTTACAGCATCATCCAAGAGGCGCAGTCGATGTACATCTACCGGCAGGACCGGCCGGAGGATGCCGAGTGGTGCGTTCGCGCGTTCGACTTCCACCCCGACACCGCAGGGCTCATTCAGAACCTCGGAGTCGGTGAGCACATCTTCAAGATGGGGTCGAATACCGAAGCTCACGTGCAGCACATCCGTTCCGACTACGAAGTGCGGCTGACGAACACTGACGAGGGCATGGCCGCTGCGGCCGCGCTCGGGGAGTAATCGTGCGTGTTCGTGGACCTGTTGCCGCCGTCATCGGCTTCCTGCTGATCTTGGGCGTAGCGCCGCTCGTGCTCGGCGGCGGCAACAGTGCGCTGGCGTGTGCCGGGGTTTCCGTCGACGCTCAGGCCGTCTCTGGCAAGAGCATCGAGGGCTACAAGGGTGACCAGTTGCTCAACGCCGTCAGCATCATCAACACGGCAGCGACGATGGGGCTGTCCCGTGAGGCTCAGGTCATCGGCATCATGACAGCGATGGGTGAGAGCGGTCTGCGGAACGTCGGTTACGGCGATGACATCAACGGCGTGACGAACCCGGACGGCACCCCCACCTGCTCTCTGGGGCTGTTTCAGCAGCAGTGGTGCATTGGTGGCTCGTGGGGCAGCAAAGACGAGGTTATGGACCCCGTGCACGCTGCCACGAAGTTCTTTGAGCGCCTGGTGACCGTGAAGGGCTGGGAGGACATGGAACCGACGATGGCCGCTCACCGTGTGCAAGCGAACGCGGACCCAAACCACTACGCGAAGTTCCAGAAAGCCGCAGAGGCCGTGGTCGACGGGCTCGCCGGCCAGACCTGCTCAGCCGGTGGCAGCGGCGCATGGGTCACACCGGTCAACGCGCCGATCACGTCTCCCTACGGCCCCCGCGAAGTGATCTGCAACTCTGTGGGCTGCTCGACGCCGTTCCACTACGGCCTCGATTTCGGGGCCGCGTGCGGCACCCCGATCAATGCCATTGGCGACGGCACGGTGACGTTCACGGGCGGGGCCGGCGACTTCGGAAACCGGGTCATCATCGACCACGGAGACGGCATCGAGTCAATCTACGGACACGTCTCAGCGCAGTACCCCGTAAAGCAGGGACAGACCGTCACGGCCGGCACACCGGTTGCCACAGTCGGCGGCACGGGTGTCGGGACCGGATGCCACCTTGACCTAAAGATTCAGCTCAACGGCGAGCACACCGACCCCCGCGTGTTCCTCAAAGAGCACGGCGTAAACGTCTAGGAGACGACAAATGATTCAGATACTCGCACTCATCTTCTCGCTCACCATGCTCGGCGGACTCGCTGTCTTCGGGCTGGGGGCCTGGCGGGTCGTCAGCATCAGCTCAGCGGGTGACCGCACTGTGGCTGTGACGTGGGTAGCGTTGCTCGTTTTCATGTCCGCAGCGGGCGCGCTGTTCATCCTGGCGAACCTCCCCACCGCCATATAAAAAGACCAGCCGCCGGCCTCACCCCTTTGGTCGGTGGCTCGCACCAGGACTCCCCCCAGTCCGGTGCCGCGTGGCCCCCGGTTTGATACGCCGGGGGCCACGCCTTTGTGTTGGCCAATTCGGGCGGTGCACAAAAACGTGCGCACGATCCCGTGCACAAAAACGTGCACCCGCGATAGTGTCGGCCGCAGTCGCGTGACTGGCGGATCGCGCCGCGACATCAGTCAGGGCCGCC
>Ga0308159_1001808_pt1 | contig 27910 bp, 34 predicted proteins | sample PhyCR1_FD_201040 | JGI IMG/M metagenome (GOLD analysis project Ga0308159, IMG submission 201040) | Phyllosphere microbial communities from UC Gill Tract Community Farm, Albany, California, United States - DLSLC.R1 | ecosystem: Host-associated > Plants > Phyllosphere > Unclassified | place: USA...
CAGCTTGCCATGCGGATCGGTCTCGCCCCGTGCACGCGTTTGCGTGTTCGGTCCTGACGCCCCCGCCGCTGCCCACCCTGCCCACCCCTTGCCCATGGGGGGTGGGCAGTGCAAGTCGTTGATTCCTATAGGAATTCTGCGGATTGCCCACCTGCCCACCCCATCGGCGCGCATTGCTCACACATGGGTGTGCGCGCAGACAGGCGGGCGCGTGTCTGCGCGCGCGCTCGTGCGGGTGCGGCTTACCCACACCTGTTGGACAGGGTGGGCAGGTGGGCAAATGCAGGGGCCACGCGGGTTTCGAGCGCCCACCCCCTGTCCAGCCCCCTCCCGATCAACAGGAGTGCAGCAATGAATCAGCCAGCCAAACCGGTCGATCTGCGTGAACGCATGCCAGAGACGGCGCAGTGGATCGCCACCAAGCGCATCGAATGGGGCAAGGAGCATGTCAATGCCTGCCTGCGCCGCGCCACGGTCGACAAGGAACCCGGCGTCTTCTATGCGATGGAGCGAGGGCACGTCGCCGGCGTGCCGTTCCCCGCGGATTCGTCCGTGGCCGACATGCAGCGGTACGCGCTCTTCCACGGCTGCACCTTCGCCATCTTCATGCTGCAGCCTGCAGGGGTGCAAACGTCTGCACCAGGGGTCGCGTCATGAGGATCGACGTGCGGGACAACTTCGCCAGCGCCCAGGCTGCCATGCGCGAGAACGAAAAGCAGGCCACGTACGCCACCGCAGTAGCGCTCACGCGCACCGCCCAGGACGTGCGGGCCGACGAGAAGCAGGGCATGCAGTCGGCTTTCGACCGACCCACGCCGTTCACGCTGAATGCGCTGTTCCTGAAGCCGGCGAAGAAGACCGACCTGACCGCCCGCGTGTGGCTCAAGGACTACTACGGCCCCAACTTCCTGATGCCGCAGATCGAAGGCGGTGGTCGCCCGCAGAAGCGTTTCGAGCAGCTGCTCATGCAGCGGGGCCTGCTCAAGGCCAATGAGCGCGTTGTGCCTGGCGCAGGTGCCAAGCTCGACAGCTACGGCAACATGAGCCGCGGGCAGATCGTCCAGATACTGAGCCAGCTCCAAGCGTTCAACGTGTCGGGCTTCGATGCCAACGCCACGGGCAGCAAGCGGAGCAAGGCGAAGCGTGCCCGCGAGAGCTACTTCTTCAGCACGGGCAAGGGCACCCGCCCCTTCGGCCGTCGCTCGTGGAAGGCTGGCCGCAAGGTGCAGCACCTGGAGCGGGGCGTGTGGGTGCGCATGGAGTTCGGTGCGACGCACACCGTCGTCCTGCCCGTGCTGCTGTTCGTCTCGGGCGTGCGGTATCGCAAGCGCTATCCCTTCCTCGAGATCGCGGAAGCGACGGTCCAGCGCCAGTTCCCAGGCCACTTCGACCGCGAATATGCCCGCGCCCTCGCGTCTGCCCGTCCCACGAAGGCCGCATCGTGATCCATCCCGGTTTTTCGTCCGATCTGCGCCATTTTGGTGCATCGACCCCCCCCCATCTGGGTCCTGCCAGCCGTCGGGCCACCACGGGTAATTCGAAGCCTGGCCACGCGCTACTCGCCAACTCTCCTAAGGGGGTTGTATGGTGAATGTCGATCTGTCGGCGGTCATGACTCAGGCCCAGTTCGGCGAACTGGTCGGCATCTCGCAGCAGGCGATCTCCGACCTGGTCCGCTCGGGTCACCTGCCCGAAGGTGCATCGGCCGGCGCCTGGCTGCTCGCGTACTGCGGCCGCCTGCGCGCCCAGGCCGCGGGCCGCGGCTCCGACGGCGAACTGTCGCTAGTGCAGGAGCGCGCCCAGCTTGCCCGCGAACAGCGGATCGCGCAGGCGCTGAAGAACGCGGTTTCGCGCCGCGAGTTCGCGCCGATCGGCGTCCTGACTGCGGTGCTTGCCACGGCGAGCCAGTCGGTCAGCACGCAGCTCGAGGCGCTGCCCGGCCTGCTGCACCGCGTGGCGCCTGACATGCCCGATGAGGCTCGCGAAGCCGTCGCGCGAACGGTCGCCGCTGCGCGCAACGGATGGGCCGACGCGACGTCGAAACTGGAAGTAGCCGAACTGCCTGGCGTGGGCGACGACGACATCGTCGAAGACGAAGAGGACCCGGCCTGATCATGTCCGCCGTCTTCGACCCGACCGATATCAACAGCATCTCGCCCGAGTGCGCTGCGGCGATCCATCGCGCAGTGCGGGAGGGCCTGAAGCCGCTCAAGGTCGAGGCGCCGCTGACGCTGTCCGAATGGGCGGCCAAGCACTTCTACTTATCGGCCGAGTCGTCGCAGCAGCAAAAGAAATGGGAGGCCTACCCGTTCCAGCCCGGCATCATGGACGCGATGAGCGACGACCGAATCGAGGAGGTCGACGTCTACAAGTCGGCGCGTGTTGGCTACACGAAGATGCTGCTCGCGGACATCGCCTACGACGCTCACCACAAGCGGCGCAACCAGGCCCTCTGGCAGCCGACAGACGGCGACAGCGACGACTTCTGCAAAACCGAACTCGAACCCATGCTGCGCGACGTGGGCGTGATGCGGAAGGTGTTCCCGGCCTTCCTGGCGAAGAGCAAGGACAACACGCTGCAGCACAAGCGTTTCCTGGGCAGCATCCTGCACCTGCGCGGCGGCAAGGCTGCGAAGAACTATCGACGCATCACGGTCGCGTCGGCAAAGGTCGATGAGATCGATGGCTTCGACCAGACCATCGAGCGGAGCTCCGACCCGCACACGCTGACAAAGAAGCGCCTCGAGGGCGCGACGTTTCCGAAGCACATCCTTGGCAGCACGCCGCGCATCGGCGGCATGAGCCACATCCAGGCGCGGACCCTGGCTGCGCAAGCGCGGATGCGCTTCCACATCGCCTGCCCGCACTGCGATGCCGAACACCCGCTGACGTTCGATCTGAAAAATCTCGCCGCCGGTAGACCCGCTGCGCACGGCATGATGTTCGACAGCGCCAACCCGGACAGCGTGACGCATCAGTGTCCGCACTGCCATGGCCACATCGACCAGGCGGACTACCTGCGGCAGTGGACGCGCGGCGTATGGGTCAGCGAGTGCGGGCTCTGGCGCTTCGGCCTGGATCGCACTTGGCGTGACGATCGCGGGCAGGTCACGAAGCCGCCGCGACACGTCGCGTTCAAGATCTGGACGGCGTACAGCCCACAGGCGACGTGGGCGTCGATCATCACGGCCTTCCTCGAGGCGATGGTCAAGCGGCGCGCCGGCGACAAAGGGCCGTTGCAAGGCTTCGTCAACGAGACGCTCGGCGAGGTCTGGGAAGACGACGACGCCGAGAAGACCGAGGTGCACCTGCTTAAGCAGCGCGCCGAGAACTACCTGCTGCGCACGGTGCCCATGGGCGGCCTGGTGCTGGTCGCCGGCGTCGACGTGCAGGCCAATCGGTTCGAGGTCGTGGTCTGGGCGATCGGCCGCGGTGAAGAAATGTGGGTGGTCGACTACGCCGTCATCCCGGCCGACCCGGCAGATCCGCAGGAGTGGGAGTCCAAGCTCGATCCCTACCTGCTCACCACGTTCCAGCACGCATGCGGCACCGTGATGCACATCGAAGCGGCCGCCATCGACATGATGGGTCACTTCACCCACCAGGGCTACAACTTCTGCCGTACGCGCGAGACGCGGCGCGTTTGCAAGGTGTTCGCCGCGCGCGGAGATCCTGAGCCCGGCACACCCGTCGGCGGCCGGTCAACCCTGCAGGACGTCAACTACAAGGGGAAGAAGATCAAGCGGGGCGTGAAGCTCTGGTATGTCGGCGCCGACACCGCGAAGGATCTGCTGCACGGCCGCCTCCAGCTCGAGCGCAGCGGTGCTGGCTTCGTCCACTTCAGCGTGCACCTGTCGGATGTTTTCTATCAGCAGCTGACCGCCGAGTCGCGCGTGCCAGTGCGGACGAAGCGCGGTATGGAAACGCGGTGGGTGAATGTCAACCACGCCCGCAATGAGGTCCTGGACTGCACGGTCTACGCGATGTTTTGTGTGCACCGCCTGGCGCTGCATGTCTACACCGAGAAGATGTGGGCGCGCCTGGAAGAGGCAGTGCAGCCAGCCAACTCCGATCTGTTCGCGCTGCCTCCTCCCCAGTTGGTGCCGGCGACTGCGGAGGCTGCTGTCACTCCACGCCCAGCGGCCGCACCGCCGGCGCCGCCCGTAGTGTTGACCAGCGTGCCACCCGTCGCCGCGCCCGCGCCCTATGTGCCGCCGCCGGTGGCAGCGTCCATGCCGCGGTCCGGTGGGCGTGGCCGCATCTCCCTGTCGGGCACGAGGCGAGGTTCATGAGGGTCCGCAGCGCACGCGAAGCACAGGACGACGTCGACGTCGTGCGCGAGATCCTGCGCCAGGTTGCGCTGGCAGCGCCGGAGCTCGGCCCCGACGTCATCAAGAAGGTGGAGGTCGAGGTGCGCGAGGAGTTCGGTGGCCGACGTTGGTTCATCGCCAAGGGCAAGCAGAAGCGCTTGAACCCGGAGGAGCGTCGCCGCGCCTTCGTCGACGGCCTCAGCCAAATGCCGACGGAGGAGGTCGCACAGAAGCACGGCATCGATCGCGCCACGCTCTACCGCCTCATGAAAAGGGGCGGCAATTAAAGCCGTCGCAATTTGCCCTATTTGCGACAGCGCATCGTTCATAGACTGCGCTGCAACTGGAGTCCCCTATGCCCGCTATCACCCTTGAATTTGCGAAGCAGCAGCTTGCTCTGTATCTCGCTGCCGAGTCTGCTGTGCTGTTGAAGCAGTCCTATGAAATCGCTGGGCGAAAGCTCACCTATGCCGACCTGGCCAATATCCAAAAGGGCGTCGAGATCTGGTCGGAGCGCGCCTCCGTCGCACAGGCGGCGTCTTCTGGCCGCGGCCGTACCCGAACCATCATCAGCCGCTGATATGACCACCACACTCGACAAGTTCAAGAAGAACCCGCTGGTGCAGCAGAACCTGCTGGACAAGTTCATCACCTATTTCTCGCCGGCGGCTGGGAGCAAGCGGCTTGCGCATCGCGGCCAGCTCGCATTGGCGGGTGGCTACACGGGCGCGCGGATCGACAAGGCTAGCCTGGCAAATTGGCGCGTCAACGGTGGCTCGCCCACGTCCGACATCATCGGCGACCTGCCGGCCCTGCGCGCGCGCAGTCGCGACCAAATGCGCAACGCGCCGATCGCGGTCGGGGCGATGAACACGACGGTAAGCCATGTCATCGGCACGGGCCTGACGTACACGCCGGCCATCGATGCAGCAGTGCTGGGGCTCACGAAGGAAGAGGCCGACGAGTGGAATGCCGATGTCGCGCGTCGGTTTCATGTGTGGGCAAATTCCGTCGATTGCGACCTCGGCCGGCGCTTGAACTTCTACGGCATCCAGGAGCTCGCATTCCGCTCGATGCTGGAGAGTGGCGACACCTTCGTCCTCACGCCGCTCGTGGTGCGCAATGGCAAGCCGTCGCAGCTGGCTCTCCAGACCATCGAAGCCGATCGCGTTTGCAACCCAGACCGCAAGGGCGACACGGCGACGCTGATCGACGGCATCGAGATCTCGGCGGAAACGGGTGAGACGTTGGCCATCCACGTGGCCGCTCAGCATCCCGGCGACTTCCAGGTGGTCAACAGCTGGACGCGCGTCGCCATGCGCGGCTCCAAGACCGGACGCCAGAACGTGCTACACCTGTTCAAGATGCTGCGGCCTGGCCAGGTGCGTGGCGTGCCATGGATTGCGCCCGTGCTGGAGCCGCTCAAGCAGCTGAGTCGCTACACCGATGCCGAGCTCAAGGCCGCGGTGGATTCGGCCATCTTCACTTTCTTCGTCAAGATGGACGCCGAGGCGTTCGGGGAACTGTTCGACGAAGAGGCGCAGGATACCGTCGTCAAGAAGGCAGGCAGCTGGGATGGCAAGGTGGGCGGCGGCGAGCTCGGCACGTCGAAGGCGGTGCACCTGCTGCCCGGCGAAGAGATCCAATCGCACACGCCGGGCCGGCCCAACCCGCAGTTCGATCCGTTCGTGCTGGCCTGTCTGCGGCAGATCGGCGTCGCACTCGAGATCCCGTTCGAGGTGCTGATCATGCATTTCCAGAGCAGCTACACGGCGGCGCGAGGGGCGCTGTTGATGGCCTGGAAGTTCTTCCGCACGCGCCGCGACCATTCGGTCACCTATCTCTGCCAGCCAACGGCCGAAGTGTGGCTCGAACATGAGGTTGTGTCGGGCCGCATTGCCGCACCTGGCTTCTTCGCCAATGACCTGGTGCGTGCCGCCTGGTGCAAAGCGGTGTGGACGGGCGATGGCCCAGGCTCCATCGACCCGCAGAAAGAAGTCGATGCTGCCCGCAAGCGCGTCGACATGGAGATCAGCACGCTCGATGCGGAGAGCATCCTGCACGACGGCATCCCGTGGAGCACGAAGCACGCGCAGCGTGTGACCGAGATCACGGCGCAGAAGCGCGACGGCACCTATGTCGCGCCCAGCGGCAGCCCGGTACAGCCGGAGCCGAAGCCAGACGGCACAAAGACAAAGGCCAAAGAGGACGAAGAGGAAGCAGCGGCCGTCGAGTAATTTTCAAAGTCGTCGCAATTTGCCCTATTTGCGACAAACTTAATTTGGGACAGTCGCGGCACTGATTCACACAGTGCCTAAATGAAACTCCTCGACGTACTCACCGCGCCATGGGCTATCGAGCCAGCCAAGCTGCTCGAGATCCAGGCTATCTACTCGTCGCATCTGCGCGGCGAGCAGATGGACATCAGCGCCATCGAGGCGCGGCTCGGGCGCCCGATGGCGAACGAGCCGAAAGGGTTCGACGTCGTCGACGGCGTCGCCATCCTCCCGCTCGAAGGGGTGATCGCGAAGCGGGCGAACATGTTCATGCAAATCTCGGGCGGCGTGTCCACCGAGCTGGCTGCACGCGATCTGCGCGCTGCCATTGCCGATCCATCCGTGCACAGCGTGATCCTGGCCATCGACAGCCCAGGTGGCACCGTCGACGGCACTCAGACCTTTGCCAACCTGGTGCGCTCGATGCGGACCACCAAGCCCATCGTTACCCATTCGAGTGGCGTGATGGCCAGCGGCGGGTACTGGATCGGCGCCGCGGGCGAGCGGGTCTACATCGCCGACGTGACGACAGCTGTGGGCTCGATCGGTGTTCTTGCGACGCACGTCGACGTGTCGCGCAAAGAGGAAATGACCGGGATCAAGACGACCGAGATCTTCGCCGGCAAGTTCAAGCGCATCGATAGCCAGTATGGCCCTCTGACCGAGGCGGGTCGAGACACGCTGCAGGAGCGCGTCGACTACATGTATTCGCTCTTCGTCGCGGACATCGCCTCTCATCGTGGTGTCTCGACGGAGAAGGTGTTGAAAGACATGGCCGACGGCCGTGTGTTCATCGGGCAGCAGGCCATTGATGCGGGCTTGGTGGACGGCGTGTTCACCCTCGAAGCGCTGGTCGAGCAGCTCAACCGCGACCGCGCAAGCAACGCACCCAACCGCACGATTTCTTTACCCCCAACTGGAGCTTCTTCCATGATCACACGAGAAACGCTCGCGGCCGAAAGCCCCGAGCTCCTGCAGGCAATCCTCAATGAAGGCCGCCAACTCGGCGCCTCCGACGAACGCGCGCGCATCCAGGCGATCGAGGGCGCGCTGATCCCCGGCCACGAAGCGTTGATCGCTTCACTCAAGTTCGACGGCAAGACCACGGGCGGCGACGCTGCCCTGAAGGTGCTGGCTGCTGAGAAGAAGGTGCGTCAGGGTCAGGCAGCTGACCTGAGCGGCGATGCGCCGAACCCGGTGGCTCAAACGCCCCTCAACCCGGTGGCCACCACCGAGGAAGCCCGCAAGAAGGCGCTCGAGGAAGCCAATGCCAAGTTGCCGCTGGAAGCGCGCTGCAAGGCCGAGTACGAAGCGTCGGCAGAACTGCAGGCCGAGTTCGGCAGCCTGGGCTCGTACACGGCCTACAGCAAGGCCGCTGCGACAGGCCGCGCCAAGGTCATGAAGAAGAGCTGACCACTAGCTCACCCATCCATCCACTCCACGCAAACATCATGAAGAAATCTCTTCGCTCCATCGGCGTGATCTGCGCCGCCGCCTTCGCCGCCGCCGCCATGGTGGCTTCCGTTGCCCATGCCCATGGCGCCTTGCCCGATGTGGTCGGCCTGCTCGGCCACTTCTTCTCGGACTCGCTGGTACCCGGTGCGGCCCTGTCGATGGCCACGCTGGCAGTGAACAAGCCGCGGCCCTACGAACTCGGCTCGATTCAGGAGTACCCGATGGTCGCCGCCGACGTCATCTACGAAGGTGCTGCAGTCGGTGAGAACGGCGCAGGCTTTGCACGACCGCTGGTCGCGGGTGACCCCTTCCTCGGCTTTGCCGAATCCGTCGTCGACAACAGCCTCGGCGCCGCCGGCGATCGCCGCGTACGTGTGAAGCGTTTCGGCCAGGTGCAGATCCCGGTGACCGGCGCCGCGGCGATCACCGCCAACGACGGCCCGGTCGTCTACGCCAGCGACGACGACACCTTCACCCTCACCGCTGGCGCTAATTCGCCCATCGGCCGCGTCTCCCGCTGGGTGGAGAGCGGTGTGTGCGTCGTTGCCTTCGATGCCAGCCTCGCTGCCGAGACCGTGGCGCGCGCCGCCGGCGACGTCTGAGCACCGGCCAGGCCTGACCCTCACTTTTATCAAGGACCAAGATCATGGGTGCTTCTTCGCTCTCCAGCCGCGCCATCATCGGCGAGTACTACAACAAGCTCGAACAGGACCTCGGTGCGTCCTGGATCGCAGCCATCTCCAACTATTTCGACTCCGACCAGGAATCGGAAACCTACAAGTGGCTTGGCACCTCGCCGGCCATGCGCGAATGGATCGGCGGTCGCCAGGCCAAGGGCCTGCGCGAGAACGGCCTGACCATCGTCAACAAGAAGTTCGAGGCTACCCTCGAAGTGTTGGTCGACGACATCCGTCGCGACAAGACGGGCCAGGTCATGGTCCGCGTCCGCGAACTCGCGCAGCGCACGAACAGCCACTGGGCGAAGCTGCTGGCCGGCTTCCTCGTGAACGCTGAAAGCGCCGTCTGCTACGACGGTCAGTACTTCTTCGACGTGGACCACGCCGAAGGCGACAGCGGCCCGCAGAGCAACGATCTGACCTTCGACGCGGCCAACCCCCTGGCGCCCACCGGTGGTGAGATGGAAACGGCCATCCTGCGCAGCATCGAGGCGCTGCTGGCGTTCAAGGACGACCAGGGCGAGCCGATGAACGAAGAGGCCCGCGAGTTCCTGGTCATGACCCCGATCAGCCTCATGGCTCCCACGGCCGCGGCGCTGGGCGCGCAAGTGATCGTCGACGGCGGTACGTCGCGCAGCAACTCCATCCTGACCGTGGGCAGCCTGGGCGGCTTCACGATCAAGATGGCCACCAGCGCGCGCCTGCCCTGGACGTCGAAGTTCATGACCTTCCGGACCGACTCCGAAACCAAGGCAATGATCCGCCAGGAAGAAGAGGGCGTGACGATCAAGGCGATCGCCGAAGGCTCGGAGCTGGAGTTCAAGGAAGACAAGCACGAGTACGGCGTCAAGGCGATCCGCAACGTCGGCTATGGCTACTGGCAGCGTGCCGCACTCACCACGCTGACCTGACCATCAGCCGAAGCGAGACGCACCATGAAAAGCTACAAAGCCATCGCGCCCGTCGGTATCAATCCCGGCGTGGTCGTGCAGCTCACCAAGGAACAGGCGGCCGCGCGCGCTCATGCGATCGAACCGCTGAGCGGCAAGTCCGTTTACCGGGTCAAGGGCCGCATCGAGTTCAAGGCCGGCGAAACCTTCCGGGTCGACGGCGATCTGCCGAAGCACCTCGCCGAAGCGGTCGAGAAGCCAGTGCAGACGCCTGCACAACCGCCGGTGCCACCAGCACCGCCGGCCCCACCTGCACCTCCCGCGGCTCCTGTGCCACCGGCGCCACCTGCACCTTCTGCGGCTCCTGTGCCGCCGACTGTCTGACATGGCCTTAGTCGAAGACATGTCGGCCTTCCTGAGCACCGCCGAGTTCGCGGAGGAGGTGCTCTACACCTCCGTCGCGGAGCCGGCGGCGCGCTTGGTCGCGGTGATCTTCGACAACGGCTATCAGGCCCAGCTAGATGGCATGGCTGCCGGCGCCGAGCCATCGGTCCAGTGCAGTGTTGCCGATCTCCCTTTGGCGGCCATGGGCGACACCTTCCTGATCCGCGGCGCGCTCTACAGCGTCGTCGAGCCGCAACCTGACGGAACTGGCTGGCAGGTGCTGCGTCTGCGGAGGGCCTGACATGGCACACGTGCAGCAACAGATCCTCGACGGCATCGTCGAAGCCCTCAAGGCCGCGGGAACCGCGGCCGGCCCCCGTGTGTTCCTCGACCGCCTCGACCCGCTGCAAGCGATCGAGCTGCCGGCCCTCCTGGTGGAGGAAGCACCGCAGGGCGAAGACGTGAACCCGCAAACCGTCAGCGGCAGCGTGCAGCGCGTCTTCAGCGTTCTTGTGTCCTGCGTCGTGGCGCATGCCACCGACTACGGCCGCAACGCCCGCGCGCTCGGCCTGGAGGTCGAGCTGGTGCTCGGCGCGCGCACCTTCCCCCATCCAAAGCCCGGCCGCTCGGCCATTGCCGCATCTCGCATGAATTTCAGCGGTGAAGGCGATCGCGCGTTGGCCCTGCGCGAGCAGCTCTGGCGCTTCACCTACACCACCCGGCGCGATGCGCCGGAAACCGCCCTTTAACTGGAGCTCTCCATGACTGTTCAAATTTGGTCTGACGTCGACGTCGATGTACAGACCGCCCTCGCGGCCGCCAAGGTCATCACGGGCATCACGAAAACCAACCCCGCGGTTGCTACCTCGGATGACCATGGCTTCGTCGTCGGCAAGATTGTGCTTCTGCGTATCAAGGGCTTCGGCTTGCTCGACTATGCGGCCGTCCGCGTCGGCGCGGTCACTGCCGACACCTTCGAGCTCGAGGACATCGACGCTACCGAATTCAAGGGCGCTTTCATCTCCGGCAGCGCCGCCGAAGTGACGTTCGGTGTTTCCGCCGAGACGATCACCGATGTCACGCCCAGCGGCGGCGACGCGGCCAAGACCACGATCAGCACGATCCACAAGCGGCCTGACTTCAACATCGCCGGCAAGGAAGCGCCGCTGTCGTATGCGCTGGGCTCGTTGTGGGATGTCGAAGACCCGGCGCTCCAGGCCTTCCGCGCCGCGTCGCGCGCGAAGAAGCTGCTGGTCGTGCGCTTCGGCTTTCCCGACGGCACCATCGTGCTCTTCACCGCGCAGCCCAGTACGTCGCTGTCGCCAGGCGGTGCCGCCGGTGCCGCTGTGACCACGCCCGTCAGCCTCGACGTGCGTGGCTGGCTGCAAGCCTACGCGGGTTCCTGAACATGGCCGCACTGTCACGCGACCAGGTCAAGGTGCCGCAACTGCCGGAGGAGGAAGTCCCTTTCCCTGCGCTCGGCGGCAACCTCCTGGTGCGCGGTCTCCTCATGTCTCGGCGGCTTGCCAATGACCGGCTGCATCTCGCATGTCGCAAGCAGCTCGAGGGGGAAACCGAGGACCAGGCGCATGCCCGCGCCGGCGCCCAGATCGTGGCGCGGCTCCTGCACCACGCTGTCGTCGACCCCTCCACTGGCGAGCCTCTGATGAGTGAAGTCGAGTGGGACCACCTTGGCGGGACACATCGCGCCGAGGTGTTTCATGTCTTCAACGTCGCGATGCGGCTCAACGGCGACGACGTGGAGTTCGCCACAAAAAACTCACTGCCCAGCCCGCGCGTCGATTTGCCTTCGAGTTAGCGCGGGATCTGGGTTCAACGGTCGAAGAACTGGGCGAGCGGTTGTCCGCAGAGGAGTTTGGGGAATGGCAGGTCATGTACGCGAGGGAAGGGTGGGGCACGCGGGCCGAGCGTGTGCGGCACGCGCAGGCTCTGGCCGCGGCGATGCAGGGTGCCAGCACGCGGCGAGACGGCAAGCCGTGGGTTGCCGCGCATTTCATCGCACCGGACCCCTGGGCGCCACCACCGCCCGCTGCCTCCAAGGGCGCCAAGGGCGCCGACATCGTCAAGCAGGTGAAGGTGCTCAACAGGCGCAATCGCAGGAACTGACGTGAGCACCAAGGCAGAGATCCTCCTCACCGCACAAGACAGGTCGGCTGCCGCATTCGCTGCGGTCAGCCGGCATTTCGACGGCCTGCAGAGCAAGGCGACCGCGCTCAAGGGCGGCCTTGCCGGCGTCGGGTCTACGCTGGGCGGCGCGCTGGTCGTCACCTACGGCCGCAGCATGATCGACATGCTCGACGGCCTGGACGATATGAGCGAAAAGACCGGCATCACGGTCGAGAAACTCAGCGAGTTGCGTTATGCGGGCGAGGTGGCGGGCACGCCTATCGAGGCGCTCAGCAGCGGCTTCGGCCGTCTCGCCAAGTTGATGGGCGAGGCCGCCGGCGGCAACAAGGAAGCGATCAGCACGTTCAAGACGCTGGGCGTCGAGTACAAGAACGCCGACGGCACCTTGCGCAACACGGACGAAGTCCTGGGCGACCTGGCCGACAGGTTCGCTACGTACGAAGATGGCGCGGGCAAGGCGGCACTGGCACAGAAGGTCTTCGGCAAGTCCGGCGCGGAGATGATCCCGCTGCTCAACCTGGGCCGCAAGGGCATCGCGGATCTGCGCAACGAAGCCGAGCAGCTGGGCGCCATCTACGGCGGCGACCTCGCCAAGGAGGCCGCGAACTTCAACGACAACCTCAAGCGCCTCGAGCTCGCTTCGCAGGCCGCCTCGGTGTCGATCGGCGGGCCACTGCTCAAGTCGTTGAACAACCTGCTCAATCAGTACATCGAGATCAAGAAAATTGGCTCCGTCGGCCTGGTGGTGAAGGACCTAGCGCTCGGCTTCCTCGACCCGAATTTCTCGAAGATGTCGCTGGATGCCGGCGCCGACGTGAAGCGCCTCATGGCCGAACGCGACAAGGTGCAGAAGGAGATCGATGGTGCGGCCGCGCAGAACGTCGGCGGCCCGGCCTACGTCGAGCTCGCCAATCAGGCCCGCAAGAAGCAGCTGGCCGAGCTCAATCAGTACCTCGAGGTTGCAAAGGTGCGGCAGCGCGTCGACGCGCTGTCCAGCGTCGACCCGGCCGACGCGAACGATGCAGTGTCGCGCCGCTTCCAGCGCGAGAGCGGCAAGACGCAGGCGCCCTCGATCCCGTCGGGCGGCGGTGCGAAGGCGAAGGATGCCGAAGCGGCGGTGCAGCGTTACCTCGAGAGCCTGGACAAGCAGCTGGAGAAAACCAAGGAACTGAGCCAGGTCGAGATGGCGCTGACCGAGATCCAGCGCATCCGCGCCGAAGGCGGCAACGTCAGCGAAGCACAAAAGCAGCGCATCCTGCGCACCGCGGCCGAAGTCGACATCATCAAGGAGCGGGCCGACACCGCCAAGGTCGCGAAGAAGGACGAGGAAGAACAGAACCGCCGAATCATCGAGCAGCAGAACGAAGCGCGCCGCGTGATCGACGCGACGCTGACCCCGCTGGAGTCGTACAACGAAAAGCTCGAAAAGCTCATCAAGCTGCGGAATGATGGGTTCCTGTCCGCCGAGCAGTTCACGCGGGCTATGGGCGTCGAGGCGAACGCGTACGGCGAAGCCCAGGCCAAGCTCGACGAGTCGACGAAGAAGCTCGACGAGTTCGCCAAGCGTGGTGCCGAGAACATCCAGGACTATCTGGGCGATGGCCTCTACGACGTGCTCGACGGCAACTTCGACAACATCGAAAAGAGCTTCGGCAACATGCTCAAGCGCATGGTCGCCGAAGCCGGCGCAGCGCAGCTGTCCCGCCTGATGTTTGGCGACATGGTGCAGGGCGGCTCGGGCTCTGGCCTGTTCGGCACGGCGCTGCAAGGCCTCGGCCTGGCGCTGGGGTTTGGCTCCACGGGGTACAGCGCGGCCGACCAGGCGGGGCTTGATGGCCTGATCTCGGGCGTCGCGAAGCTGGACACCGGCACCAACTATGTCCCGCAGGACATGCTGGCCGTCATCCATGAGGGTGAGGCCGTTGTGCCCAAAGCCTACAACCACGGCGACGTCGGCTCACCCGCTGGCCTGTCGCTCCACTATGCACCGGTCTTCCAGGTCGACGGAACGGCGGACCGCGCTGCGGCCATGGTGCAGATGGAGCGCATTTCCGCAGAGTCGCAGAAGCGGCTGATCGCAGACCTCCAGCGCCGGAAGGTGATCCCATGAGCCGCATCGACCTTCCCGAGGATCTGTCCATCCTGCGTCAGGACTTCGGCTTCAACGACTACGGCCTGACGTTTCCCGGCAGCGACACGGGCGCGACGCAGAGCATCCAGCGTGCGCCATCGCGGCACGTCAGTTCACTTGTCGGCAACGAGCGCGAGACGCCGGAAGACGCTGCGGTGTGGCGTGCGCTGATCTATTCCCTGCGCGGCAAGGTCAACCAGCTGGCCGTCTACAACACCGTGCAGCCTGAACCTCGGGGCGATGCCCGCGGCAACTGGACGGCGGCCGGCGCTGCTGCCGGCCAGGCCACGATGGCGATCAACCTCGGCGCGGGGCAGGCTGGGCGCACGCTGCTGGTCGGCGACCTCTTCGGCGTTGGCCAGGCCACGATGGGCCCGGCGCACCAGCTGCTGCACGTACAGGCCGACGCGGTGGCCAATGGCGCCGGCGTGATCACCGTCACCTTCGAGCCCGTGTTGCGCGTCGCCGTCGGTGCTGGTGCACCGGTGGCCTGGCTCCGGCCGACGTGCCTCATGCGCCGCACCACTGAATCCACGACTTGGGGCATGCATCCGGGCGAGCTGGTCGGTGGCTTCAGCCTCGATCTCCTGGAGAGCTGGGAATGACGGTCCTCACGAATTCGGGGTTCCAGGCGACAGCCGGCGCCGCTGTCTACGCCGAACTCGCGTTGGTCGAGCTGCAGCTGCGGTCCGGGACCGTCCGCTACACGAACTGGCCGATCAGCGTCGACGTGTTCGGCGCGACTTGGCAGGGCGTCGGCAACCTCGGCCACATCAGCCCGTTGCACGAGAGTGAAGACGGCGCCGAAGAAAAGCTGACCCTTGAACTGTCGCCCGTCGACCTCGGCACGCGCGCCCTCGCGCTCGGCGATCCGGCGGACTACCAGGACCGCACCGTGCGTGTGTGGGTGGGCATGGTCGACCCGAACAGCTTCCAGCTGGCTGGCCTGCCCGTGATGCGCTTCGTCGGCGTCATGGACCAGCTGAAGGTGGAGCGCGAGGGCAACACCGCGACCATCAAGCTCGATTGCCGCACGGCCAGTTACGACGTGCGCAGCAACCCTGCGGCCCTGCGCATGAACCATGTGCAGCACCAGGCGCGCCACCCCGGCGAACGCGGGCTCGAGTACCTCACGAGCCTCATCGGCAACCCTGCGGTGTGGGTGAGCAAAAAGCTGCAGGCGCGACTTAACGAGCTCGCGCGAAAAAAGGGATAGGGCGTGGCCACGGATCTGGATTCTTTCATCGCCGCGCGTCGCGGCATCGCGTTCGAGTACTTCCGGCAGGACTGTGCGCACATCGCCGCGGACTGGGTCAAGGAAAAGACGGGCGCCGACCCGCTGGCCGATCTGCGGGTGGAGTGCGGCCCGCTGGAGGCGCGCAACCTGCTGACGGCCTTGCGTGTGGTGCGCGCCGGCGGCGGGTTCGCCGACATGGCCACGGCGCGCCTGGGGCCTGCCTTGCCCCCGTTGATGGCGCAGCGCGGTGACGTGGTGCTCGTGAAGAGTGGCCGCCCGATCGGCCGCGTCAGCGGCTATACGTTCGGGGTGTGCACGGGCGCGAATGTCGTGGTGCCGGACAACGATGGCCTGGTGTTCCAGCCGCTGAGCGCGGGAGTGGCTGCATGGCGCGTTTGATTTTCCGCTTCGTCGCCCTCGTTGCGTTGTCCTGCGCAAGCACAGTCGCCCTCGCCGACCCCATCACCGGTTCCATCATCGCGTGGTATGCCGCGGCCAGCGCGATCACGGTGGCCGTCACTGCGCTGTCAATCATCTCGTTCGCATCCAGCATCTACGGCTCGATCCAGACCAAGAAAAAGGCACGCGCCGCAGCACAGCGCGCTGCAGAGGCCGAGGCCGCCAACCTCAAGGACCGCACCGCCACGCTGGTGACCGCGGATTCGCCGTGGGTCGTGGTCTATGGCTCGCCCGCACCCATCGGCGGGTCGGTGGCGGCGGTGCTCACCAGCGGGGATCGCGACCAGTTCAAGCACGTCGTCTTCCTGCTCGCATCGCACGAATGCGACGCGGTCGAAGCCATCTACATCGGCGGCGACTGGATCGGCAACCTCGACCCCTCTGGCTGGGCGGACGGCGCAGAGTTCCAGCTCGAGACCGGCATTCCGAACCTGATGACCGCGCCCTATGAGCTGCTGGAGTTCATGGTCGAGAACGAGAACGGCACCGTAGGCAGTGGCGTCGGCTTCTGGGTGTTCCCGGCGGGCATCACGGTCTTCAGCGGCGTGCAGAGCGTGCTCGACGAAGCCGGTGACGATGTGTCCACAATCGTCAACAAAGGTTATCCGCCGAACGTCCTTGGCGGCAACTACCTGATCGGCCCCGTCGGTGCCAAGGGCACGGTGACGTATTGGGTGGACGGCTCTGGCGCGGCGCTCAACGTGCAGATCCACCTGTCGCCCGGCGGCGTCGACGTGGCGGACGCCTTCCTGCGCGCTGCTCGCCCCGATCAGTGGACCGTCGACCACAAGCTGAGTGGCTTCACCTACCTAGTCATCACGATGAACCTGGAGCACGACAGGTTCCAGGGCGGCGTGCCGGAATTCACCGTCAAGCTGCGGGGTAAGAAGGTGCTGGACGATCGCACCGGCCAGATCGTCTACAGCCGCAACCCTGCACTGTGCCTGGCCGACTTCATTCGGTCGGAGGCTGGCTACGGTGCCAGCACCGCGCAGCTCGAGCTCGATGCGTTGGTGGCCGCGGCCAACGCCTGCGACGTCGCCGTCTACGATCAAGCGGCCGTTGACGCCGACCCGGCGACGTACGGCGGATCTCGCGCGCGCTACACGTGCGACGGCATGTTCCGCAGCGACCAGGACCGCGACAGCACCCGGCAGCAGATCGAAGACGCGATGGTGGGCTTCAGCCTGGAGTCGGGCGGTGTCTGGCGCATCCAGGCCGGCGCCTGGAGCACGCCGGTGCTGTCGCTGACCGATGACGATATGGTCATGCCGATCGGCATTGTGCAGACGTGTAACGTCGGCACCGCGCGCTACAACGGCGCCAAGGGCACTTACGTCAACGCGGTGCGCAACGGCGTCACCGAAGACTTCACGCCCTACGTCAACGCCGTGTTTCGCGCGCAGGACGTCAAGGACAAGTTCCACGAGATCACGCTGAGCTTCACCGGCAACCACGTGCGCACACAGCAGATCGCGCGGGTGCTGGTCGAGCAGAGCCGCGGCGGCTTCGTGATCCTGATCTATCCGAAGATGTTCGCGTGGAACCTGCAGCCGGGTGATCGCATCGTCGTCAGCAGCGTGCTCTTCGCATTCGAGAACAAGCCTTTCCGCGTGCAGGACTGGACGTACCAGGCGGGCACGCCAGTCGCTCTGCAGTGCGTGGAAGACGAAGAGGCCTTCTACGACCAGGCCGACGAAACTCGCGCCGATGCCGCGCCCAACACCAGCCTGCCGAGCCCGATGCTGAAGCCGGCCGCGCCGCTGGACCTCATCGCACTGAGCGGCGAAGCGCGCATGGCCCAGCAGGACGGCGTGATGGTCGTGCGCCTGCTCGTGCTGTGGGCGCAGTCGCTGGATCGGTACGTGCTGCAGACCGGCATCACGCGCCTGCAGTGGCGGCTTGCCTCCGATGCGCTGGTGTGGCAAACCATCGATCTGCCAGGCTATGCGACGGAGCACTACCTCCTCGGGCTTGCGGTGAACAACGTGTACGTCGTGCGCGTGCAGTTCGTCACGCCGTATGCGTCGAGCAACTGGAGCTACGTGCAGCACGAGCTGCACGGCCTGGAAGGGCCACCTGACAGCGTGCTGGGGCTTGACGTGCGTGCAGAGCGCACCGGCATCTATGCCTATTGGGATGAACCTGCAGGCATCGACCTGCTCGGCTGGTCGGCCACGCAGATCCGCCGCGGCCCATCGTGGGACCTGGCAGAGGGCGAGGTGCTCTTCGACGGCCGCGCCTCGAGCGCGAACCTCGGATGGTTCCCGGACGGCAGCCAGGCTGTCTGGGCTGCGCACCACAATACGATCGGCGATTGGTCGGAGCCGGTTTTCGACACCATCGAGATCCTTCCGCCTGCGCAGCCGCTGCCCGCCGCGACGGTCAACAACCGCAACCAGGTGCGCGTGTTCTGGGAAGACTGCACCACCACGCAGCCGATCGACTACTACGAGATTCTGCTGGGCGCGACCTGGGGCGCAGCGCAGGTCATCGGCCAAGCCAAGGCCACCGAGTATGTGACCGTGCAGCCGAACTTCGGCGACCACCGCTACTGGGTCGTGGCCGTCGACGTGGCCGGCAACCGTGGCGCGCCCGGCTACGCGACCGCCGTCACGCTCGCCGCCTATGACAGCGTCATCGCCAACGTGCGCAACAAGGTACAGGCGCAGCTTGATGAGGTGTACGCGCTGCAGGTGCTGGAGTCGCTGGCGAAGGGTGAGCAGATTGCCCGCACGCGCGCTGGGCTGACCGAGAAGATCGAGGTGGTCGTTACCGACGTGTCGGCAACTGCCACGCGGCTCACAGCCCTGACGGCGAACTTTGAGGACAACGCGGCGATTGTCAGCACCAGGCTGGAGGTCTTCGCCAGCGATCTCGAAGCCACCGCATCGCGTGTTGACATCGTGGCCGCGCAAACGGAAACCACATCGGCCGCACTGATCGAAGAGGTCAATGTCAGGGCGGGGCAGACGAGCGCGCTGGGAACCCAGGTGGTGACGCTGCAGTCCAGCGTGGGGGGGCTGTCAGCTTCGGTTGAGACCCAAGCCAACACGCTGGCCAGCCTGGACGGGAATGTCGCTGCGCAGTACATGATCCGCACGGAGGTGACGGGGTGGGGCGGGCGGCGCGCGCTGGCTGGCTTGTCGATCGGCGTGTCGAGCGGCAGCGCAGGCTCGACAGCTCAGTCGGAGGTGGCTGTTTTCGCAGATCGGTTCGTCGTGTTGGCGAACGCGGCCGACCCTTCCGGCGAAGCGCCGTTCCGGGTGGAAGGCGGCATCGTCTACATCAACATCGCCAAGATCAAGGATGCTGACATCGGCACGCTGAAAGTCGGCGGTGATGCACTCGGCTCGGCGCTTGCCTCGACGGGCGTTGCAAGTGCCTTCGTGACTTTCACGGTGCCCGCTGGACAGGTTTGGCGCGCGATCTCCACAGGCGTGATCGGATCAGGTCCGACAAGTGTGGGCGCGCCCTACAGCCAGAACCTCGACCTTACGGGTGCATCGACCCTTGTGGTCCCTTCCGCAGCGATTAGCAGCGAAGACACCGAAGGCGGTTCCGTGTCGACCTACGCCGGCATCAACGCGACCATCGCCGGCATCCAAGAGTTCGGCGCTGGCAATCACACGGTGACGTGCGCGACCACCAGCGCGGTCACGGGTGTGGCGGTGGCCACGCCCATCACCCTCATCGTCACGATTCAAAAGCGTGGCGCCTGACCCCATTCATTCCCACGAGATGCACACCATGCCCACTATCATCGCCCTCGAACAGGCCATCGAAGACGCCGGCACCGGCGGCCAGGCCAGCTATCACGTCGTCACCCAGTACGGCTGCAGCCTGGCCGGTGAGGGCAGCAGCACGGTCACGCTGGCCGGCTACGTCTCGCGCGCGGCGTTCGATACCGGCAAGCGCCCGCTCATGCACATCACGGCGCAGATCAAGGTGCGGCCGACGGGTGACTGCACGGCGTGGCCCGACTGGTTTTACCGGCAAATCATCGCCTTCCCCAGCGGGGGCAATGCGCTGTCTGGCGCCACGCCGGTGTATGAGGTTGAAGCGCCTGCCGAGGAGCCTGCAGCATGAGCAATTGGTATCGCGATGGGACCGTCACGATGGTCGGCGGTTCCGACTTGGTCAACGGCGTGGGCACGGACTGGATCGACAATGCACTGCCGGGCGGCATCTTCTTCTCGCCGGACGGCCTTTACGAAGTGTTGGCTGTCGTCAGCAGCACCCGCCTGCAACTGTCCAAGGCGTATGCCGGTGAGTCGGTCGCAGGTGCGGAGTATGCGATCGCGCCCACGCAAGCTGCAGTGGTTAGTGCCACAAAGGCCATCGTCAACTTCAACGCCAGCCTGGGTAGCCTCTACGCCCAGTGGCAAGCGGGCGAACTGAACGGGAAGGGCCTTGCGCTAAAAGGAGTGCGGGACACGGTTGAAGACCTGCCGGAATCTGGCAATACCATCGGCGATGGCTATTTGATCGATGCCGAACTCTGGGTCTACACGGGCAACGTTGGAGCACCTTGGTACAACGCAGGCAGCATGGTGACGTCGCCAGAGCTGGAAGGATTGCGCGACGATGCCGTGAACGCAAAGAGCGCCGCCGAGCAAGCACGTGACGACACTGAGGCCACCCGAATCGCGTATGAGGACCGCGTCTATCCAGGTGTCTACAACAGCTCAAGCCTGCCGACCCTAAAGCCTCACAGCGGCCTGCCGTCCGCTGAAGGCGACAAATGCAGCGTGCTCGTGGACCTTGGCTCCGGCTTGCAGGCAGTTGAGCATCTGCGTTCGGGTGGAGGCTGGGTGATCCCAAACATCGACTCGGCTGCGTTCGCTTCCTCCGGCGGGGCCTTCAGGATCGGCTTCCAGGCCGAGGGTTTGGAAGCAATCGTCTACGACGTCGGCCGCAAGCTGCGCGACTTCTTAACGATCGACGACTTTCGGCGCCCTGAAGATTTCGACGATAGCGATGCTTTGGATCGCGCGATCGCCGCTGCCATCGAGTTCAATATTTCGCGCGTGCTCGCAATGCGCAAGCTGTACAACTACTCTCGTCGGGCCGACTTGGGTGGTGCGAAAAAGCTCGTGATTGAAGGGGCAGGTGGCGACGCTACGAGATTCTTCGTGAACGGTATCGATGCGCCAGTTCAGTCGCTGTTCTGGGCCTCTACCGACGCCGGACAGCTTACCTTCAAAAACTTCACGGTCGCAGGTACCGCGATCGATGACGTGACTGGGCCGCGGCGTTCCAGATCCTTCAGTGGTCCAGGGCTGAATAGTGCTTTCATCTTTGAAGGCGATGCACGGCCGGGCACCGTGGGTCGGCCGCGAATTGAAGACATTTCGCTCGAAGGTGTGCGTGTCGAAGGGTGCCATGGTCTGCCATGGCTCCTCGACGGTGTGAGGGGCTATGCACGCGCTCTGAATTGCGAAACTTACAACACGATGGATGCCGGCTGGATCTTTTGTGATCTTGCCCAAGGGCGCAACCTCCTGTCGAGGAAGAGTTCCGACAATGGCTTCAGCGCTTCGCGCGGAAATCGAATGATCGACTTCAGCGGGATCTATGCCGAAGACTGCGCATACTTCGCATTGTGGATTGCAGGTTTTCCGACCCCAGGTGCTATCAATTCCAATGACGTTGGACCGAAGCGCTTCAATGTGGTGAACGTGTCTGGCGTCCGGGTTGGGCGCGGCGTGCTGGCGCTTATCGACGCTCCCAAGTGGGGAACGATCATGGGTGTCTATGGCGACACCGGATTTCGCGGACCGTCAGATCAGCCGAGCAACATCTATGGAATGGGCATCTACGTAAGTGGCTTTCCTTCTGACAACCTGCCGGCGCCGACCGATTACGCCGAGTACCTGACGATCATCGGCTTCGTGCTCAAGGACTTCCCGCGAGGGGGAGTCGGCGTGACAGGCGCCAGGCATGTCCACTTGCGCGGTGGCACGATCATCAACCCTGGTACGAAGTATCGCGCCGACGGCGTCACGGAGATTCTGAGCACTGACCTTGAACAGAACTTTGGCGTGTCTGTGTTTCCTGGCGCTCAAGGCACGGTGAGCCACCTCAAGGTCGAGGGGGTTCACATCATTGACGATCGCGTGAACGCCGTTTCTGGCCTGCCCGAGCCCTACACAAATCAGCCGATTTATGTGACCGGTTCTGTTTCGCCCGAAGTGTCGGGCTGCTCCGCGATTGGTACGCGGGTTGCGTTGACCTTCAACGACAACCGAGACCAGATCAACTCTGGCACAACCCTGTGGACAAAGCTGCAGCGTCTGATCGCTGCGGCCGTCACCGGCTCCAATACATCGACCGGTGTGGTGCTGGGCATCGCTAACAACGGCACGGCGACCTCGACTCGTGTTATCTCGGAGCTTCAGTCGGCCGGCATCGCCGTATGGCGCCGCCAAAGCGACACATCCGGCGACAGCAACGTCCAAGAGGTGACGCGAAACAACGACGGGTCCTTTCGCAAGCTGATCTACACCCTTTTCCGGAATACGGGGGTGTGGAAGTGGCAGTCGGCTACGGCGGACAGCGGCGTCTACACCACGGTGGCAGCAGACGGACCTGTTGTCGTGGATGCCGACACCGTGAACGTGGCGTCGTTTGCCCTCAATGGCAGCGTCACTGCCGTAACTGTTAATGGTGGCTATGAGGATCAATCCCTCATCATTGTTTTTATCGGCGCTGCAGGCGGCAAGACGCACGCGTGGCCGGCCAACGCGCGGTTCCAGGGCGGGGCGTCGCCAAACGCCGTACTGCTCAGCGGACGCAGCACATCGGTCCGCTTCATTCGCCGTGGGGGCTTCTGGTACGAGGCTGGACGCGCGGTCGATGTTGGCCCTCCTGTGTGACCACCTCCAGCTCAACCATCTCTCAACTTGACCCCGGAAGGAATGTGCTATGGCGCTCAAGAAAACCATCGTATACAAGACCGTCCCCATCGTCGATGCCTACCACCGCGTCACGCTGCCGCAGATCTCGCCCGACAAAAACTCAATGTCATTCGAGGTTTGGGTCTTCACGAGCCGAGAGGCGTCGTCGGACGGCGGCAACAGGTTGGCGGACGCTTGCGTGTTCTTCGAGGGCGTGCCGTTCAGTCTGGCGGGCGTCGACGTCTTCGCACAGGCCTACGCCTACCTGGCGACGCTCGCCATGTTCGCGACGGCCGCCGACGTGTTTGAGCATGATGCTTAGAAAGTTGGCTTGGTGCCAGACGGTGAGTCACCGTCTACGCCTGCGGCTTCTAACTCGTCGCAATTTGCCCTATTTGCGACAGGCTTCCGCTGGCTCAATTGGTGTTCCTGTACTCGATGCGAACCATCCATGCACACACCGATTTCCGCTCTCCGCGGCAGCGCGCCATGAACATCCGCCACCTCACCCCAGAGCTCTTGAGCGGCATGCGGACGGCGGTCTTCCCCACAGCCGAGCAGCAGGATCGCCTCGAGGTCCGGCTGCTCTCGCTGTACATCACGCTGTCCTTCATCAACGATCTGATCGGGCCGATCACCTACATCTTTAACTTGTCCCCGTCGTTGCTCTACAAGGTCGCAAACCTTTCGCACGCATCTTGGCTGGTCGGGTCGATGTTCGTAGCGGGGCTTTGTTTCGCATTGCCTCACGCGGTCGCGCTTACGTTTTTTCCCCGCACGCTGGGCACCCGCTGGCCGCGCAAGGCGGCCACCCTCGCGGCCGCGATTGTCATGCTCACTTGGGCCTATCTGGCGGTCCTGACGCTTCCCGTCGATGCCGGGCCTGCCTTCTGGCTCTACTTGCGTCAGGCCGTCGAATCAGCCGGGTTGGCCTTCCTCTTCGCGATCTCTCTCAACGCGCAGCTGCTGCGCTCTCTCTATCGGTTGGCGCACCCATGAAGCACAAGATTGCCGTCCATCTCCTGATGTTGCTGTGGCTGTGCGTGGCCACGCGGATCGCATACGCGGCGACATTTGCACAGGAGGTCCGCCTGTTCGACTACGAATCGCTTCTGACCGCGGCCGTCGGCGGGCTGTGCGGTGGTGCGCTGAAGACCATCTTCGCGCTTGCCAACGACAGCCGGCCCGTGTTCCAGGTGCTGCGTGAATCGCGCAAGGACCTGGTCATTGCGTTCCTCGCCGGCGGCTTCGTCTACCTGGCAATGATCGCCGTTGAGTCGAAGTGGCCCGGCACGGTGACGCGCGAGATCCGCTTCTTCGGCGTTCTGGTCGCAGGTTGGGCAGGCGCCGCCGTGTTCGTCCAGGCCGCGCGCCTTGCGCGTAACCGGCTCGACGGCGAGAACGCCAAGGCCCGCGCCGGCGCGGCCGAAGACCCACCCATCCCCGCGGCCGCGCCGCTCAACGATCGGAGCCCGTCATGAATCTGACCCCACACTTTTCGCTCGAGGAGTTCACCGCCAGTGAGACCGCGACTCGCAGGCGCATCGACAACACCTTGCCGCCCGCGCTCCAGGGCACTGCAGTGCAGACGTGTGAACTGATGGAACGCATCCGCGCCGAGCTGGCCCGCCTCGCAGGCCGCCCGGTGCCCATCATCGTGACAAGTGGCTATCGGTCGCCGGCGTTGAATGCCGCGATCGGCAGCGATCCGAAGAGCGATCACCCTCGCGCCATGGCCGTGGACTTCAAGGCGCCGGCATTCGGCACGCCGTATGAGGTCGCACGCGCCCTGGCGCCGCTGGTCAGCCAGCTGGGCATCGGGCAGCTCATTCATGAGTTCGGCTCCTGGGTGCACGTCAGCAGCCGACCGCAGGCGAATGCCGTGAATCGCATCATCACGATCAGCAACCGCGGCATTGAATCGGGCATCAAGCCGGTATGAACCCGATCATCATGGGCCTGGCGATCGCGCTTGCCTTGAGCGTGGCCGGGAATGCCTCCATCGGCTGGGCCTGGCTCGGTGCCCGGGATGACCTGGCCACCGCCACCGTCGAGCGCGACAACGCCCGCGGTACGGCTACGGCGTGCAGCGACGCCACCGAGGATCTCCGCGAGCTGGCCGACAAGCGCGGGGCGGAAGCCAAGGTGGCCCAGGCCGCCGCGCGCAAGGCGGCGAAGGCGAAGGGCGATCGCGCCAACGTGATCCTCACCACGCCGCCGGCGCTGCCGGGCGATGACTGCGGCAGCGCACGTGTGCGCATCGACGATTGGCTGAGTGGGAGGACCACGCCATGAAAGCACCACGCCACATCGCGGCCGCACTGTCCCTGCTGCTCGCCGGGTGCGGGACGCAGCTGCAACAGATCAAGGTGCCTGTGCCCGTGGCATGCCAGGCTGAAGAGCCGACGCGCCCGGCCATGCCAACCGAAGCGCTGCGGCCTGGCACCGACATCGATCGATACGTCGCAGCCTCGCAAGCCGAGATCGAGATCCGCGAAGGGTACGAGCTCGAGCTGAAAGCGGCGCTGTCGGAGTGCACAGCGCCGCTTAAGAAATAAAGACAGGACGACCCGGCACGGTGTTAGAGCACCGTGTCGAGCCACCGGAACCACAGAACGTGCCTGTGAGCCCAGCCGAGGCCCTGCCACCTGTACAGGCGGGCCGAGTGTAAACGACCGTTACAGGTCCAATCTGGAGCCCATCAATGGCAACACCTATCGTCCCCTGGATGGGGGGCAAGCGTCGGCTCGCCGACATCATCATTCCGCGCTTCCCAGCGCATACCTGTTACGTGGAGGTTTTCGCCGGTGGCGCCGCCCTCTATTTCCTCCGGCCACCGGCTGACGTCGAGGTCATCAACGACGTCAACGGCGAGATCGTCAACCTCTACCGGGTGGTGCAAAACCACCTCGAGGAGTTCGTGCGGCAGTTCAAGTGGTCGCTGTCCAGCCGGCAAATGTTCAAGTGGCTGCAGGACACGCCGCCACCTGGCATGACGGACATTCAGCGTGCCGCCCGGTTCTTCTACCTCCAGCACCACGCCTTTGGGGGAAAGGTCGAGGGGCAGACCTGGGGCACTGCGACAACGGCGCCGCCGGTGAATCTGCTGCGCATAGAGGAGCAACTGAGCGCCGCGCATTTGCGCCTGGCCAGCACGTTCATCGAGCAGCTCGACTGGCGTGAGTGCATGCGTCGCTACGACCGACCGCACACGCTGTTCTACCTGGACCCGCCGTACTGGCAGACCGCGGGCTACGGCGTGCCGTTCCCGTGGGCCGAATACGAGGCGCTGGCCAGCACCATGAAGACGATCCGTGGCAAAGCGATCCTGAGCATCAACGATCACCCGGATGTGCGGCGTTGCTTCGCTTCATTCCACACAGAATCGCTGGACATCGCGTACCAGGTTGGAGGTGGCCACAAAGCCGTCGATCGGCAGGAGTTGCTGATCTTCAGCTGGGACGTGGCCAGCGAACCGGCCGGACTGTTCTGACCAGGCAGGGCAAGCGGCTTCAGTCGTACAGCACTGCCCGGATGTGCTCGCCAGCGTTGCCGCCGGCATCTTCGTCGCCGTATGCGTCGCCGATGGTGGCGCACAGGTCGACCACGCCAGTAGCAAATGCCAGGAGGCGTGGGTCGAGCTGCTCGCCGGCTTCGACCAGGCCGACGCGCTCCGCGATCGCGCGGAATGCGTCGTGCGGATCGCGCGCCGGCGCATGCTGTTCGCCGACAGGGTCTTCGTCTTCGTTTTCAGTCATGGTCGGATGGTAGACCGCCCTTACCGCGGCGGGAAGGTCTTGCGGTAGGGGTCGCTCAAGATGATGATGTCCCACTCCTGCGGCCGCCAGATCCCATCCTCGAACACCGCGGTGCCAGTGAAACGGATCTCGTCGCCAAGGATGCGGGTCAGCACGGGGTCATAAAGCTCGGGGCAGGGTGGATAGACCTTCGGGTAGCCCTGCTCGGGCTCGACCGCCACTCGCAATAGTCGCCGTTCAACGGCTTGTTCTTCGCGTTTCAAGAAGATCAGCTCGCCCCGAAAGCCTGGCTGTTTCGCATACCGCGGAATGAATCCTCTGATGCGCTGCCGCAGTTCGACGTGCACGCGCATCACGCCGCCGAGAGATCGTCAAACGCCCCGAGGCGGCACCACCATGTCTGGCGCACCTTGCGCGCCTCGCGGCCCGGCTCTTCTTCCTCCCCTGAGATCAACAACCCATTGAGCTTGATGCGCACCCGCACGTTGATGATCGGCGGAATCACGTCGACGTCGAGCTTCTCGTTCCTGACCAACCGCGCCATCTCGCGAGGGGCTGCCGTGCGCGGGTCGCGGTCGACGACGATCCACCCGATATTCGGGCGGGTCCGAACGAGGTCCGGGGGAAGTTTCTCGCCGTTTCTGCGGCAGATATAGACAGTACAAAGCACTGATCAAATATACAGTACCCTGAGCGGAAGCGTGAGACGGGGTCGCGTGCATACTGCAACATCCAAACTTTTCGAAGCAGAGCATGCAGATCCTATCGGTCAACCGTGAGCACACCCAGTCCATTCATGACGTTGCCTTCAACGTTGACTGCCTTCCGGTTGAGGGTGCTCTCGAGCGTTATAACCCCGCGAACATCACGATCACGGCAGCAAATAACATTTTGCGCATAAGGGTGCCCGCAGGTCTTGGAAACCAAAACCCGCCTCTCAACGCCGGTGCCGTGAGGAACATCGTGCGCCAGATTGCGAACGCTGAGGCGGAGATGGCGCGAGAGGCTGAGGAAGCCACCAAGGCACGTGAGCGGATGCTTGCGAGTGTGGCCCAGCTAACGCAATACTCACTGTCGGATTGACAGCATAGAAGTGCTCGAATAGTTCGCGTTTGTTTGTTCGGTGGCAGCTTTGGGCGACGTGGGCACTAAGGTGTTGATGTAGTGAAAGAATCTTCGCCTTTACACGGCGCAGGTCGGCGGTTCGAGACCGTCAGCACCCACCACCCGAAAGTCGAAGAGATCAAGGGCCTGGCGCAATCCAGGCCCTTTTCTTTGGGGCGTTG
>Ga0308159_1001809_pt1 | contig 27900 bp, 26 predicted proteins | sample PhyCR1_FD_201040 | JGI IMG/M metagenome (GOLD analysis project Ga0308159, IMG submission 201040) | Phyllosphere microbial communities from UC Gill Tract Community Farm, Albany, California, United States - DLSLC.R1 | ecosystem: Host-associated > Plants > Phyllosphere > Unclassified | place: USA...
ACACGGTGTCACGGCACCGCGCCGCGCCGGCGCTACCGCGCCCCGGGCTCGCCCGACACGATCGCGCGCAGCCAGTCCCGCGCCTCGACGAACGCGGCGTCCGAGTAGCGCGCGGGCACCTCGGGGCGGGCACCGTCGGCACGCGGGTACGACCCGAGGAACGTCACGCGCGGGCTGAACCGACGCAGGCCGAGCAGCGCGTCCGCGACCCGCTCGTCGCGCACGTGCCCGTCGAGGTCGATGACGAACCGGTAGCGGCCGAGCTCGTCACCGATCGGCCGTGACGACAGCAGCCCCATGTTGATGCCCCGCGTCGCGAACTGCTCGAGCATGTCGACCAGGGCACCGGGGTGGTCGGCGGGCAGCTCGACGATGACGCTGGTCTTGTCGGCGCCGGTCGGTTCGGGCAGCGCGAGGGTCTTCGACACGAGCACGAACCGGGTGACCGCCGAGGCGTTGTCGCCGATGGACGACGCGAGCACGGCGACGTCGTGGTGGTCGGTGATGCCGGGCGGCGCGACGGCAGCGTCGGCGGTGGGGTTCGCCTCGAGCAGGGCGAGGGCCGCTGCGACGTTCGACGACGCCGGGATGTGGCCGTGGCCGGGCAGGTTCGCCTCGAGCCAGTTGTGCGTCTGCGCGTAGGCGACCGGGTGCGCGTTCACGGTGTGGACGTCGGCCAGGGTCGTGCCGGGTCGGGCGACGAGCACGAAGTCGACGGGGACCAGGTACTCCCCCACGATCCGCACGCCGGGGATCCGGGCCAGGGCGTCCTGCGTCGCGCTGACCCCGCCGTCGACGCTGTTCTCGATCGCGATGACGGCCCCGATGGAGCGGCCGGACATGACGTCGTCCAGGGCCTCACCGACGTTGTTGACGCTCCGCCAGGGCTTGCCGGCGGCGGCCTCGACGAGCTTCAGGGCCGCCTCGGTGAAGGTGCCGGCGGGTCCGAGGTAGGAGTACGTGTCGGACGGCGCGGCGGGGTCGGTCATGCGGCGAGCCTATTGCAGGGACGCGGCCGTCAGCCCGCCTCAGTCGGTCGCCGCACCCGTCAGCCGCTGCTCGCAGATCGCGGTGTCGTCGTCCTCCCGCGGGTACGTCAGCGCCGCGAACCGCCCCTCGGGGTCGAGCCGCGTCAGGAGCGATGCCGCGATGCCGTCGAGCTGCGCGACCTGCTCGTCGGAGAGCGCGTCGATGACCACTCGACGGGCGGTGCGGACGTGGTCCGGGGCAGCGTCGACGATGGTGGCGTACCCGGCGTCGGTCAGCCGGACGTCGGTGGCCCTGCGATCGGAGGTCGACGGGCACCGGGTCACGAGCCCGCGCTTCTCGAGCCGGGACACCACGTGCGACAGCCGCGGCAACGAGGCGTTCGTGGCCGAGGCGAGCGCCGACATCCGCAGGGTCCGGGTGTCGGTCTCGGAGAGCATCGCGATGACCATGTAGTCGAAGTGCGTCAGGTCGGCGTCGCGCTGCAGCTGCTGGTCGAGCGCCGCCGGCAGGAGTTCCATGACCGCGACGAGCTTCATCCACGCGCGCAGCTGCTCGCGGGTGAGCCACGGGGTCTCGTCGGTCATGACCTGATCATACCGAAAGGTTGTCTCTTTAACCAGTGGTGCGCACCGCGGACGAACCAGCCGAACCCGCCGAACCAGACGGCCCGCCAGCGCGACGCGACCGCACCACCCCGACCACGAGCACGACCACCACGACGACGAGCAGCGCTCCCTCGACGAGCAGCAGCCGCGTGCCGTAGTCGAACGGCAGCACGGTCGGGTTCTTCTGCCCGTGGTCCTTCGCAGCGATCTCCGGCAGGACCACCAGGGCGAGCACGCTGCCGAGCACGATCGCTGCCTGCACGACGACGAGCACCCAGGCCCGCAGCGAGCGTCCGGCCCGACGGAGCAGCAGCCCGGCACCGACCACGAACGGCGACAGGATCGCGTCGTGCAGCACCACCGCCGCGAGCAGCCACACCCCGAGCCCGCCGATGCGGTTCGGCTTGACGGACGTCACGAGCACGTACGCCCCGAACGCGATGACCAGAACACCGATCACCACGAGCACGATCCGCGCGACCTTCACCGGAGCACCTCGATCTTCTCGATCCACTTGGTCTGCAGCACACCGGGCCGTCCGGGAGCGATGATCCGCGCCGGGAACCCGTGGTCCAGGTCGAGCGTCGCACCGTTCAGCTCGAGGGCGACGAGCGTCGTCGGGTCCTCGGCGTACTCCGGCCCCATGTCCATGATCCGGTAGCCGCCGTGCCGCTCCAGGCTCGTCACGCGCACGTGCGACCCCTGCGGCGCCTGCACGGCGTCGAGCAGGTCGCGCATCCGCACGCCCTTCCAGGTCGCCATCTGGCTCCACCCCTCGACGCACGAGATCGGCAGGTCGACCTGCGCGGTGCCGAGCGCGACGAGTTCCGCCCGGACGAACGTCCGGCTCACGTCGTGGCCGACGACGGTGAGCGTCCAGTCGGCGGCGGTCGCGGTGGCGAGCACGCCGGCCGCCCGCGCGGTGCGGTTCACCGGCAGTCCGTTCGCGCCGATGCCGCGACCGCGGGCACCGAACACGTTGAACGGTTCCGCGAGCTTCGAGGACTGCCCCGCCGTGAGCGCGACGACGCCGACCGTCGCCGCCGTCACGCCGGCGAAGAACCCGCGTCGGGCGATGCGCTGGCGTCGTCCGGTGGCTGCTTCCGGCGTCGGCCTGGAGGCCCGGCTCGCCTCCGCCACGTCGGCCGTCGGCTGGGCGGGACTCGGCTCCTCGGACACCTCGCGGGTCTCCGGGGCCGTGTCGGGTCCGGTGGGACGGGACTCGGCGCCGCCGGGGGCGGCGTCGACGCCGTCGATCCAGCGGAACACGCGGCCCAGCAGGCCGGGGGCGGTGGACCCGGTGGTCTCGGAGACCGCAGCGCGCGGGGCGGACGCTGAATGAGCCTCCAGACCGGGTGGGAGCAGTTCACTGCCGGACGCGGGGTCCGCGATGAACCGGCCGTGCACGTCGTAGGAGTCGCGCTTCCGCCAGTAGCGGGCGATGACCGGCAGCTTGGCGGCGATGTGGATGGCCAGCGACCCGATGATCACGTAGGCCAGGGCGTTGTGCACCTGGCGGAACGGGAACGGCCACGGGTACCACTGGTACGTGTTGAGCAAGCCTGTGACGACCTGGATGATCGACGCGGACACGAGCACCGCGATCGACAGCCGCTCGAGCAGGTGCAGCACGCCGCGCACCGGCGGCACCTGCACCAGGGCGGGCATGACGGTGTTGAGCTTCGCGAGCAGCAGCGGGATGATCGCGATGCCGGTCGTGATGTGCAGGCCCTGCGTGAACTGGTACAGCTGCGTCGGACGGGTCGGGAACCGCATCCAGCCGAGCGGTTCCTGCAGCAGGTGGCTGTAGATCCCGGTACCGAAGCAGATCAGGAACGCGATGCCGAGCAGGCGCCCGAGCACCACCGCCGAGCGGGCGTTGCGGTTGGGGGACGCCAGAGCTGCTCGTCCGTCGTGCAGCAGACGCTGGACGCCGGATAGCCTCGACGCACCATGAGCGACCGACTGCGTGCCCTCCGACCGTCCTTGGCCGACGGCACCGCCGCCCGGATCGGCACGGTGCTGGCCGTCGTGGGAGTACTCGCCCTGTCGGGCGTCATCGCCGTCGGCGTCACGCATCTGGGGTTCCTCCGATCGGGCCATCGTTCTGCATTCGTTGCGTGGACGCTGATCGCTTGGACCGTCTTCGTGATCGCCGTGCTCGCGGTGCGTTTCGTGCCCGTCCGGTGGATGACCACCATGGTCATCGGCGGAGCGGTGGTGATCGGCATCGCCGCGCTGGTCGGCCCGCCCAACACGAGCACCGACTCCGCTCGGTACGCGTGGGACGGCATCGTCCAGCATGCCGGTGTCTCACCGTACGCGCACACCCCCCAGTCCGCGGCACTGTCCGGTCTGCGACCCGACTGGTTGTTCCCCGACAAGGTGGACGGCACGTGCGATCCGCTGAAGCCCCGGTTCCGCGGGCTCGGCGACGGCGCGGACGGGCACTGCACCGCGATCAACCGGCCGGACGTCACGACGATCTACCCGCCGATGGCGCAGCTGTGGTTCGCGGCGGTGCGGTTCTTCGTGCCGGCGACCGCGCAGTACCTGCCGTTCCAGGTCGCCGGGCTGCTCGTGTCGCTCGGTGTGACCGTCGGGCTCGTCCTGGTGCTCCACCGGATCGGCCGTCCGACCTGGTGGGCGGCGCTCTGGGCCTGGTCGCCGCTCGTCGCGTCCGAGGCGGTCACCAACTCGCACGTCGACGTCGTCGGTGCCGCCCTCGCCACGGCCGGTGTCGTGCTCGTCGCGTTCGGCCGACCGATCTGGGGCGGGATCGCGCTCGGGGCCGCGACCGCGACGAAGCTCATCCCGGCGATCGTGTACCCACCGTTGCTCGGCCGCGGGCGGGCGTGGTGGGCGATCCCCATCGGCATCGCCGTGTTCGGGTTGCTCTACGTGCCCTACGTGCTGACGACGGGGCTCGACGTGCTCGGGTACCTGCCCGGCTACCTGAGCGAGGAGGGCTACGAGGACGGCTCCCGCTTCGCGCTGGTGTCGCTCGTGGTCAAGGGCGACGCGGCGACCCTGGTGGTGGGGCTCCTGGTGCTGCTGGCGGCGTTCGTGGCGTGGCGGTTGTCCGACCCGGCGCGGCCGTGGTCCGGCGAGGTCCTGATGATCGGAGTGACGTTCCTCGCCGTGACGCCGCGGTACCCCTGGTACGCCCTGCTGCTCATCCCGTTCGTGGTGCTGTCCGGGCGGTGGGAGTGGTTGTCGATCGGCCTCGCCATCGCGCTGCGCGGGGTGTGGCCGTCGGCGGACGCCTACCGGTGGTGGTTGCTCGCGGCCGTGGCGGTCATCGTGGTCGTCACACTGCTGCGCACGGAGCGGTCGCAGTGGCGACGGTGGTGGGAGCGGCTGACGTTCCGGCGCGTGGAACACGTACGCTGACGACCATGGCACCCGCGATCCTGCTCGGCACGACCGGCTCCGTGGACCCGGCTCCCGCCGGGCTCGTCGACCGCTTCGGGCGTCGCGCCGTCGACCTGCGGGTGTCGCTGACCGAGCGCTGCAACCTCCGCTGCACGTACTGCATGCCCGCGGCCGGGCTGCCGTTTGCCCCCGACGAGGCGCTGATGACGGCGACCGAGATCGAGCGGCTGGTCCGGATCGGCTCGTCGCGGTTCGGCGTCCGCAAGGTCCGGTTCACCGGCGGGGAGCCGATGCTCCGGCACGACCTGGTCGACGTGATCGCCCGGTGCGCCGCGCTGCCCGACGCCCCGGAGCTGTCGCTCACCACGAACGCGATCGGCCTCGCCCACCGTGCTCAGGGCCTGTACGACGCGGGGCTGCGGCGCGTGAACGTCTCGCTCGACACCGTCGATCCCGACGTCTTCACCACCGTGACCCGCAGGCCGTTCCTCGACAAGGTCATCGCCGGGCTGTCGGCCGCGCACGACGCCGGGCTCGACATCAAGGTGAACGCGGTGCTGCTGCGCGGGATCAACGACGAGGCCGCCCCGGAACTCCTCCGCTGGTGCCTGGAGCGTGGCTACGAGCTGCGCTTCATCGAGCAGATGCCCCTCGACCCCGACCACGCCTGGGACCGCACCGAGATGATCACCGCCGCCGAGACCCGCGCGCTGCTGGCGACGTCGTTCGTGCTCACGCCGGACGACGCCCCGCGCGACGGCGCCCCGGCCGAGCGGTACCGCGTGCACGACGCCGTCACCGGGGAGCCGCTCGGCACCGTCGGGATCATCGCGAGCATCACCGAGTCGTTCTGCGCCGACTGCACCCGCACCCGGCTGACCGCCGACGGGCACGTGCGCAGCTGCCTGTTCTCCGACGAGGAGACCGACGTGCTCGGGCCGATGCGCTCCGGGGCGGACGACGACGAGGTCGCCGAGCTCTGGCGGCTCGCGATGTGGGCGAAGCCGCGCGACCACGGTGACGACAGCGACGAGCTCGTGCACCCGACACGCGGCATGAGCGCGATCGGCGGCTGAGGCATGACCACGATCCGGTTCTTCGCCGCTGCCCGCGCTGCCGTGGGTGTCGACTCCCTGACCACGACCGGCAGCACCATCGAGGCTGCCCTCGGCGCGATCGATGCGGCCGACGTGGCGGACCCTGCGCGCTGGACCGCGTTGCAGGAGCGTTGCTCGTACCTGGTCGACGGTGTGACCACGCGCGACCGGGCGACCTCGCTGTCGGGCGTGGAGGTCGTCGACGTCATGCCGCCCTTCGCCGGGGGCTGAGTTCGGCCTCTGAGCGGTACGCCCGTTCCCTCCCAGAACGCCCGCAATGACTGGTGCTTTCGGGCATACCGTGTCGGAACTTCCGACCAGGTACGCCCGATTCGACCAGGTACGCCGGGAACGACCAGGTACGCCCGACCCGACCCCGCGCCCGCGCACCCCGCGCCCGTTCCTTCCCAGAACACCCGCGATACCTGGTGCTTCCGGGCATACCTGGTGCGAACTTCCGACCAGGTACGCTCGATTCGACCCGGTACGCCCGGAACGACCAGGTACGCCCGACTCGACCCCGCGCCCGCGCACCCTGCGCCCGTTCCTTCCCAGAACACCCGCGATACCTGGTGCTTCCGGGCATACCTGGTGCGAACTTCCGACCAGGTACGCCCGATCCGACCAGGTACGCCCGGAACGACCTGGCGCAGCCAGCCAGCCCAGCCCGACCCGACCCAGCCCCACCCCGACCCAGCCCCCGCCCGCGCCGAACCCCCCGCCCTACGGCGAGACGGACAGCACGATGAACGCGGCGAAGATCACCAGGTGCACCCCGCCCTGCAGCCGCGTGGCACGACCGGGCAGCACGGTGAGCACCGCCGCGACGATCGTCAGCGCGAGCAACACGATCTGCGACGGCCCGAGCCCGAGCAGCAGCGTCCCCGGCATGAACAGCGACGCGACCGCGATCGACGGGATCGTCAGACCGATCGACGCCATCGCGGACCCCATCGCCAGGTTCAGGCTCGTCTGGATCCGGTTCCGTGCGGCGGCCTTCGACGCTGCGATGCCCTCCGGCAGCAGGATGAGCAGCGCGATCACGACACCGACGAAGGACGGCGGGAACCCGACGGCGGCGACCCCGGCCTCGATCGCGGGCGACTCCACCTTGGCGAGCCCGACCACGGCGACGAGCGCGACGACGAGCAGCCCGAGCGACACCATCGTGGTGCGACCCGACGGGCGTGCGGCGTGGGCGTCCTCGGACTCGACGAGCACCCCGCCGGCACGGTTGACCGGCAGGAAGAAGTCGCGGTGCGCCACGGTCTGCGTGACGACGAACAGCCCGTAGAGCACCAGTGACGCGATCGCGACGAACACCAGCTGCGTCCCCGTGAAGGACGCGTCGTCGGTGCCGGTGGTGAACGTCGGCAGCACCAGGGTCAGCACGGCGAGCGCGGCCACCGTCATGGTCGCGGCGCTCGCGCCCTCCTGGTTGAAGCGCACGGTGTTGTGCCGCAGGGTGCCGATCAGGATCGCGAGGCCGACCAGCCCGTTCATCGTGATCATCACCGCCGAGAACACCGTGTCGCGCGCCAGGGTCTCGGCCTGCGCACCGCCCGAGCTCGACAGCGAGATGATGAGCGCGACCTCGATGATCGTCACGGCGACGGCCAGCACGAGCGAGCCGAAGGGTTCCCCCACGCGGTGCGCGACGACCTCAGCGTGGTGGACAGCGGCGAGCACCGTGACCGCGAGCACGACGGCGACGACGACCACCACGGCGGTGCCGAGCCCGTAGCGGCCGTACGAGAACGCGAGCACGACGGCCGCCAGGATCGGCGTGGCCACGGGCCACACCTTGGGGAACCAGGAGGTCATCCGACCATTGTCTCAACCACGGGGCGCGTAGACCGCCACCTCGGCCGCGGGGACGTCGATGCGCACCGCGTCGCCGGGGGCGATCCCGAGCGCGGTCAGCCGCGCGAGCGTCAGGTCCGCCACCAGGTCACCGGCCCGCACCCGCACCAGTCCGTCGCGCGGTTCGAGCGACGAGACGGTGCGCGCGGCTCCGGCACCGTCCCGCGTCAGCACGGCGGCCGTCGGGTGGAAGGCAGCCAGGGCGGGCCGGCCGGGAGGCACGGCATGCGTCCCCGACGCCAGCTCACCCCCGCCGTCGATCGCGATCCCACCCCCGGTGGCGGTCCCGTGCACCAGCGCGAGCCCGGAGAACGTCGCGGCGAACGCACTCGTCGGACGACCGAGGACGGCAGCGGGGGTGCCCTGCTCGACCACCCGGCCACCCTCGAGCACGACGACGCGGTCAGCCAGGGCGACGACCTCGACCGGGTCGTGGGTGACGAGCACCGCGGGACGGCCGTCGACGGCGGTCCGGAGTGCCGCGCGGACCTCGTCCTGCGCGCCGACGTCGAGCGCCGAGGTCGGTTCGTCGAGCAGCAGCACCGCCGGGTCGGTGGCGAGCGCGCGGGCGATCGCGACGCGCTGCGCCTGTCCGCCGGAGAGCGTGCGTGGGTCGCGCGTGGCCAGGTCGGCGACCCCGACGGCGCGGAGCGCGTCGCGCGCACGTGCCCGGGCCGCGGCGCGACCGGCTCCGGCCGCACGGGGCCCGAAGGCGACGTTCCCGACGACGTCGAGGAACGGGAACAGGTCGGACCGCTGCGCGACGAGTCCGATCCGACGACGGTGCGCGGGGACGGTGTGCCGCGGGGACGAGACCTGCACCCCGTCGAGTTCGATCCGGCCGGCGTCGATCGGCAGCAGCCCGGCCAGGGCCTCGAGCACCGTCGACTTGCCTGCACCGTTCGGCCCGATGACCGCCAGGCACTCCCCCGCGCGCACCTCGATCGCGACGTCGACGTCCCGCGACCCGACGACGACGTGCGCCCGGACTCCCACCGCACCCTCGGCCGTCACGCCAGGGCTCCCCGGGTGCGGAACGACGAGGCCCCGATGACGACGACGGCCACCACGACGAGCACGACCGCCAGTGCCACCGCGGTGTCCGGGTCGACCTCGCGCTGCAGGTAGACCTCGAGCGGCAGGGTCCGCGTGACCCCCTGCAGGCTGCCGGCGAAGGTCAGGGTGGCCCCGAACTCGCCGAGCGCCCGGGCGAAGCAGAGGACGAGCCCGGACACGATCCCCGGCAGGACCCGCGGCGTCGTGACGGTCAGGAAGGTCCGGGTGGGTCCGGCGCCCAGGGTCGCGGCGACCCGTTCGTAGCGGTCGCCCTCGACACGGAGCGCGCCCTCGACCGAGGACACCAGGAACGGCATCGCGACGAAGGTCTGCGCGATGACCACCGCCGTCGTGGTGAACGCGATGTGCAGGCCGTGGTCGTCGAGGAACGCCCCGACCACCCCGAGCCGACCGAAGGCCGCGAGCAGCGCGAGGCCGCCGACCACCGGCGGCAGCACGAGCGGCAGGAGCACGACGGCCCGGGCGACGCCGACCCAGCGCGACCGTGACCGCGCGAACAGCACGGCGAGCGGGTACCCGAGGACGAACGCGACGCCCGTGGCCGCGAGCGCCGTGCCGAGACTGAGCCCGAGTGCGGTCAGCGAGGCGGTGGAGGTCACGAGCCCGACGAACGACGACCAGTCCACCCGGCCGAGCATCGCGAGCACGGGCACGACGACGAACAGCCCGCCGAGCACCGCGGGCAGCGGGAGCCACCACGCGACCGGCGGCCGTCCGTCAGTGCGCGGAGCCACGGGTCAGGGCTTCCCGAAGCCCGCGTCGGCGAGCACGCGCTGCCCGGCGGCGGAGCGGACGTACTCCGAGAACGCCTGTGCGAGCGCCGGGTCCTCGGATTCCCGGAGCACGCCGATCGGGTACGTGTTGACGGCCTTGCCCGACTCGTCGAACGGGACGCCGTCGACCTTGCCGCCGGCCCCACGGACGTCCGTCACGTAGACGAGTCCGGCATCGGCCTGACCGGACTCGACCTTGCCGAGCACGTCGGTCACGGACTGCTCCTCGCTGACCGGCTCGAGATCGACGCCCGATGCGGACTCGACCTTCGCCGTCGCGGCACCGCACGGCACCGGGGCGGCGCACGTGACGAGCTGGACGCCCGGAGCCGTCAGGTCGTCGAGGTCCGTGATGCCCTTCGGGTTGCCCGGTGCGACGGCGATCTCGAGGACGTTCGTCGCGAAGTCCCGCGGCGACCCGCTCGCCAGGTCGGTCGTCGACAGCTTCGCCATGTTCGCTTCGTCGGCGGACGCGAACACGTCGGCGGGGGCACCGTTCTGGATCTGGGTGACGAGGTCGCTGGAGCCGGCGAACGAGAACCGGATCGAGGCGCCGGGGTTCGCGGTCTCGAACTGCTTGCCCAGGGTCGTGAAGGTCTGCTGCAGGGACGCCGCCGCGAACACGGTGATCGACCCCGACACCTCGGTGTCCGCGCTCGACGACGAGGACGGCGACGACCCCGCCGGAGGATCGGCGGTGGAACACGCCGACAGGCCGAGCGTCGCCACGACGGCGAAGGGCACGAGCAGCGAGCGGGATCGACGGATCATCGTTCGTCCTCGTGCCGGGCGGGTGCCTCGACCGCGACCATCGTGGCCTTGACGGACGCCACCGCGACGGACCCGACCTCGAGCCCCAGGTCACGGACGGCCTCGGCACTCATCAGGGACACCACGCGGTGCGGGCCGCACTGCAGCTCGACCTGCGCCATCACGGTGTCGACGACCAGGTCGGTGACGATCCCGACGAAGCGGTTGCGCGCCGAGCTCTTCACCGCGGACGCCGGGTCGGTCAGCTCGGAACTGCGTTCCCGCGCGTAGGCGGCGACCTCGCGACCGTCGACCACGGCTCGCCCCGCGTCGTCCGTGGCACGGGTGAAGGTGCCGCCGTCGACGAGCCGGCGAACGGTGTCGTCACTGATCCCGAGGAAGGCCGCAGCGTCCCGTACCCGCAGTTGCGTCATGATCCACCGATCCTATCCGCGGATGCGGCGGCAGGGGCGGTAGAGACGACCAGGCTGGGTCAGGACCGGTGCTCGATCGCCACGGGCAGCCCCTCGCGACGCCAGGCCTCGAAGCCGCCGTCGAGGACCGTCACGCGCCTCCCGGCCGGCTGCCGCGCCGCCCACGCGTCCGCACGGGGTCCGCGTGCGCAGTAGACGACGACCTCGTCAGCGCCAGCGTCGTCGGTGACGGCACCGGCGACCACGCCGGCCGCCCGTTCCTCGTCGGTCCGGACGTCGACGACGACCAGCGGATCCGACGGGTCCGCCACCCTGGCGGCCAGGGCGAACGGCGCGATGCGCGGCGTCGCGGCGGCACCAGCAGCAGGTGCCGGTCGACGCGAGGCGGGTCCGCGACGGACGGGGCTCTCCGTCCAGCGCCACCGGCGGGCGTCGACCGTCAGGACGCGTCCGAGCAGCGGGTCGCCCGTGCCGGTGACCAACGCGAAGACCTGTCCCGCCATCACCGCACCGACCGCACCGCACAGGGCCGGGACGACGCCGTCCAGGGCGCACGAGCCCTCGTCGGGCAGCGCGTCGGGGTGCAGGTCGTGGAAGTCGACGCCGTCCGGCCCGGCGTCGCGGAAGACGCTGACCTGCCCGTCGTGGCCGAGCACGGTGCCCCACACGAACGGCACGCCCGCTGCAGCGCAGGCGTCCGAGACGGCCCGGGTGACCACGACCGAGTCGGCGGCGTCGACCACGACGTCGTGTCCGGCGACCAGGTCCGGCGTGAACGAGCCGACCACGGCGACCGCGTCGAGTTCCGGGTCGACGGCGACGGCCCGGGCGACCGCGACCTGCGCCTTCGGAGAACCGACGTCGGCGGCGGTGAAGAGCGTCTGCCTGGCCAGGTTCGAGGCGTCGACCACGTCGGGGTCGACCACCGTGAGCAGACCGATCCCGGCGAGGTACGCGACCACCGGCGCCCCGAGCCCGCCGGCCCCGACGACGAGGATGCGCGAAGTGGCCAGGCGTCGCAGCCCGGTGACCCCGACGTCGGCGAGCGCGGCGGTCCGCGAACCGAGCTGCATCCGCCCCGGGGAGAGCGCGGCGGCAGGGGCGACGAGGGGTTCCATCCCGTCATTCTGGCCCGTCGCACCGAACTCCTGCATGTGAGAGTTCAGCGCCCGGACGCGGCGGATCCCCAGAGCAGATCGGTACGGTCGCGGGCGTGAGTTCCCCGCGCACCGGCACCGTCCCGATCCGACGCACGACGTCGGACGCGTCGGTGCGCGCGCGCTCGCTGGGGCTCGTCGTCGCGGCCGTCCGGGCCCTCGCACGGACCCCCGAGATCACCGTCGGCGCACTCGGCGTCGTCGTCGCAGCGGCCTTCAGCTGGGTACCGTCGGTCTGGTACGACGAGGCCGCGACCATCGCGAGCGCACAGCGCAGCTGGCCGGCGCTCTGGGCCGAACTGCAGAACGTCGACGCCGTCCACGGCCTGTACTACGCCGTGATGCACGTGTGGTTCACGCTCGTCGGGTACTCGCCGTTCACGCTGCGGTTCCCGAGCGCGCTGGCCATCGGGGTCTCCGCCGGCCTCGTCGTCGCCCTCGGCCGTCGTCTCGGCGGGGTGCGGCTCGGGGTCGTCTCCGGGATCGTGTTCCTGGTCCTGCCGCGCGTCGCCTGGGCCGGCACCGAGGGGCGCCCGTACGCCACCGTCACGACCTTCGCCGTCGCGCTGACCCTGGTGGGGATCACCGCGGTCCGGCGCACCCGGACCGGGCGCCACGCGACCCGGTGGTGGGTCGTCTACGGCCTGCTCGCCGTGGTCGCCGTACTGTTCAACGTCTACCTGGCACTGGCCGTCGTCGCGCACGGGGTCGTGCTCCTCTGGACCGCCGTCGCCGACCGTGCCGCACGACGCGACGCCGTGCTCTCGCAGCGCAGCGGTCCGGTGGCCGCGCCGATGGTCGACCGCGCCGCGTTCGTGCGCTGGGGCGTCGCCGCCGTCGGGGCCGCGCTCGTGGTGTCGCCGTTCATCGTCCTCGCCGCAGGACAGGCCAAGCAGGTCGGCTGGATCACCGGCGTCGGGTGGGCCACCGTGCGCCAGGTCGTCGCGACCGCCTGGTTCGGTGCCGTCTGGCCGTACGCGGTGCTCGGGTGGGCGCTGATGATCGTCGGCGTCGTGCTCGCCGTCCGGGCCACCCGACGCCCCTCCCCCGCCGCCCGTGACCTGCTGCGGATGCAGGCCGTGCGCGTCGCCGTCCCCCTGACGATCCTGCCCACCGCACTGCTCGTCGGCGCGACCGCGGCCGGGGAGCACCTGTACTCCCCGAAGTACGCCAGCCTGAGCCTGCCGTTCGTCGCGCTGCTCATCGGCCTGGCGATCACGGCGATCCGACCCCGGCGGTGGCTGGCGCTCGCGGTCGTCGGGATGCTGCTCGTGTCGGCACCGACGAGCACGATCGTCCGGCTGCCCCACGCCAAGCAGGACTCGCACTGGGCGAACGCGGCGGCGATCATCGAGCGCGAGCGGGACCGGCGCACCGACCAGAACGAGGGCGTCGTCTTCGGCAGCGTCTGGGAGCACCCGGGCACCACCGCGCAGGTCATCGCCGACTCCTACCCCGAGGCCTTCACCGGGATGCGCGACCTCGCCGTCGCCGAGACGGGTGCGGAACGCGGGCAACTCTGGAACGTCAACGGGGACATCGCGACGACGGTGCCCGAGCGGATCTCCGGCATCGACACCGTGTGGTTCGTCGGCGGCAAGTCGCGGAACATCCGCCCGCAGGTCACCGACACGCTCGTGGCCGAGGGGTTCCACGTTGTGCGCTACTGGCACACCGGCACGGTCATCCTCTGGAAGTACAGCCGCTGACGGCGGCGGCCCGCCGCTGACGGCTTTGCCGGGGCGTCAGGTCAGTGCACCACGCGTGCGCCGTGCACCGGACCGGTGGCCCGGAGTGCGACGAGGCCGGCGGCGCTGAGCTCGACCTGCAGTTCGAGCGCCGCATCACGGTCGCCCACCAGGAACGCCACGGTCGGGCCGCTGCCGGACACCAGGCCGGCCAGGGCACCGGACTTCTCACCGAGCTCCAGCGTCGCCGCGAGCCGCGGTTGCAGCCGCATGGCGGGCGCCTGCAGGTCGTTGTGCACGCAGTCCGCGAGCAGGTCGGGGTCTCCGGCGCGCAGGGCCTGCAGCACGTTCGCCTCGACCACGGGGTGCGACGGCGCCGGGGAGATGTCGGCGCGGTACCGCTCCCGGTGCTCGTCGAGCGCACGGTAGACGGCCGGGGTGCTCAGCCCGTCGTCGCTCAGGGCGAGGACCCAGTGGAACTCGCCCTTGGCCAGCGCCGGGCTCAGCTCGTCACCGCGACCGGTACCGACGGCGGTGCCGCCGGCGAAGGCGAACGGCACGTCGGCGCCGAGCTGTGCGGCGAGCCGGAGCAGCTCCTCGCGACCGAGCGCGGTGCCCCAGAGCGTGTCGACGGCGAGCAGGGTCGCCGCGGCGTCCGCGGAGCCACCGCCCATGCCGCCGGCGACGGGCACCTGCTTGTCGATGGTCAGCCGCACGCCGCCCCGGTGTCCGGCCGCGTCGGCCACGAGCCGGGCCGCACGGATGGCCAGGTTCGACTCGTCGACCGGCACGGCGCTCGTGTCGATCGGCCCGGTGAAGGTGACCGAGAAGTCGTCGGCGGCCTCGGCGGTGACGTCCTCGTACAGGGACACCGCCTGGTACGCCGTGGCGACGTCGTGGTAGCCGTCGTCCTGCAGCGCCCCGACGGACAGGAACACGTTGATCTTGCCGGGGGCGCGCGTCCGCACGCGGGTCGGTGCGGCCAACGTGGTCATGCGCCCAACCTATCCCGCTGCGGCTGCCGTGAACCCCCGCGCCAGGTCCGCGGTGATGTCGTCGATGTGCTCGAGGCCGATCGAGAGGCGGATGAGGCCGTCCCCCACCCCGGCGGCCGCTCGCTCGGCCGAGGTCATCTGCACGTGGGTGGTCGATGCCGGGTGCACGACGAGCGAGCGGACGTCACCGAGGTTCGAGACGTGGTCGAACAGCTCGAGCGCCGCCACGAACCGTCGGCCCGCGGCGACCCCACCGGCCAGGTCGAACGACAGCACGGCCGACGGTCCCTTCGGCACGTAGCGCTGCTGCAGGTGGTGCCACGGCGAGTCCGGCAGGCCGGCGTAGTGCACGTGCTCGACCTGGTCGTGCGCGTCGAGCCAGGCCGCCACCGTGGCGGCGTTCGACACGTGCCGGTCCATGCGGAGCGACAGCGTCTGGATGCCTTGCAGCACCAGGAACGCGTTGAACGGCGCGATCGCGGGCCCGAGGTCGGCGGACAGCTTCGAGCGGGTGCGCTGGATGAACGCCCGCCGCCCGAACTTCTCGGCGAAGTTCGTGTTCGCGAACCCGGACTGCTCGGTCGTGGCGAGCTGCGGGTACGCGTCGGCGTGCGCCGCCCAGTCGAAGTTCCCGCTGTCGACGATGAGCCCGGCGATGGCGCTGCCGTGTCCGGCCAGGTACTTCGTCGCCGAGTGCACGACGATGTCGGCGCCGTGCTCGATCGGGCGCACCAGGTACGGCGTCGCGATGGTGTTGTCGACGATGAGCGGCACCCCGGCCTCGTGCGCGACGCCGGCCACCCCGGCGAAGTCCAGGACGTCGCCGCGGGGGTTCGGGATGGACTCACCGAAGAACGCCTTCGTCTCCGGACGCACCGCCGCCGCCCACTCGGACAGGTCGGTCGGGTCCTGCACGAACGTGAAGGTGATGCCGAGGTCCCGCAGGGTCGAGGCGAACAGCGTGTAGGTCGCGCCGTACAGCGAGGCGCTCGACACCACGTGGTCACCGGCGCGTGCGACACCGAGCACGGCCAGCGACGTCGCCGCCTGCCCGGACGCCAGCGCCAGCGCACCGATCCCGCCCTCGAGGTCGGCGATCCGGCGCTCGAGGGCTGCCGCCGACGGGTTGTTCACCCGCGTGTAGGTGTGGCCGGGGGCGTCGAGCATGAAGCGCGCGGCGGCGTCCTCGCCGGACGGGTACACGTACGCGGCGCTCTGCGCGATCGGCGGCACGTTCGCGCCCCACCCCGGGTCGGCCTTGAAGCCGGCGCGGATCTGGCGGGTCTCGAACGCCCAGCCGTCCTCGGCGTTGGTCGGCGTGGCACCCATCAGGACTGCGCCCCGACCGACTGCCGGACGAGCGGGATGACCTGCTCGCCGAACCGGTCCATCTCCTCGAGCTGCGGCGAGAACTGCAGCAGGAGCGTGTCGACCCCGGCGTCCTCGAACTCCCGGATGCGGTCGGCCACCTGCGACGGCGTCCCCACGAACCCGGGGCGCAGGCCGCGGTTCGACACCGAGTAGTCCTCGAGCGAAGGCACGTGCTCGAGCTGCGACTTCGAGATGAAGTCCTGGTACGACTCGTACGCCTTGCCGTGCTGCACGTCGGTGATCCGGGCGAGCTCGGCCTGCGCCTCCTCCTCGGTCTCGCGCACGATGACGTACGCGGCCATGCCGAACGCCTCGAACGGCGGCAGACCGGCGTCGACGCGGCGCTGCTTCATCTCGTCGATCTTCGCGCGGAGCTCCTCGACCGTGCCGCCGTGCGTGACGTAGGCATCGGCGTACCCGGTGATCGCGGCCTTGCCGGCCTCGCTCTCCCCACCGGCGTAGATGCGCGGCGTCACGCGGGGCTTCGGCTCGAGGTGCGCGTTCTCGATGTCGTAGTACTCGCCCGAGAACGAGTACGGGGTCTCGCGCCAAAGGCCCTTCATGACCTCGACGAACTCCGCGGTGCGCTTGTACCGGTCGTCGTGCTCCGAGAAGATCCCGCCGTACTGCTTCGCCTCCTCCGCCCACCAGGCGCTCACGACGTTGAAGGTGAACCGGCCGCACGAGATGTCGTCGATCGTGGCCGCCTGCTTCGCCGTCACCGCGGGCAGGTGGTACCCGGGACGCATCGCCGCCATGATCTCCAGGCGCTCGGTCGTCGCCGCGATGGCCGCCGCGAGCGACCACGCCTCGAGCGAGGGTGCCGCCGTGCCCTTGATGTCGTTGAGGTTGAGCTCCGGCACGAGCGTCAGGTCGAAGCCGATCCGCTCGGCGCGCTGCGCCAGGCGCTTCACGTAGTCGAAGGTGACCGGCATGTTCTCGTTGTCGACGTTGCGCAGCCAGCCGCCGAAGAGCGGGGTCCAGTATCCGAATCGCACGTGGGTTCCTTGGGGGGTGTGGGAAAGGCGGACTGGAGGCCCGTGGCGGGCCCGCCACGGGCCTCCAGTCCGGTGGTTCTTGCGTTCTCAGGCCGTGAGCTGCGCCGCGTACTGCGTCTCCAGCAGACCACCGAGGTACTTCGCGATGGAGCGCGGGCCGGAGGCCGGCGCGGACTCCTCGACCGCGGGGTTGTAGTTCGTGTTCGTGTTGATGTCGTAGACGACGGTGCGGCCGTCCGTCGTCTCCATGAACTCGACACCCGCGATGGTGATGCGCTGGTCGGCGAGGAACGTGCGGAGCTGCTGGACCAGCGGGTGCTCGGCGGTGATCTCGGTCCGGACGGCGAACGCCGGGGGTGCACCGACGGCCTCGGTACCGGGGACGTCGCAGACGGCACCCGCGATGACCTGCGGCACCTCGCACGCGTCGGCGGGGCAGAGCTCGAAGCTGCCGGCGCTGGTGTCGACGCGGACGGCGTACACGAACTCGCCGCCGACGAACTCGACGCGGGTGATGAAGGGCTCGCGGGCCGTCAGGTACTCCTGCAGCAGGGTGATGCCGTCGACCGGGGCCTCGAACTCGGGGCTGTCGACGTAGGCGTCGAACTCGGCGAGCGAGTCGAACCGCCGGACGCCCAGGCCCTTGCCGCCCTGGTTGTGCTTCGTGATGAAGGGGACGTCCTGCCCGTCGGTGAAGGTGCGGGCGGCGTCCTTGAGGGTCGTCGTGCCGAACACTGCGGTCGTGCGCGGCACGTCGAAGCCGGCCTGCTGCAGGAGACCGTGCTGGGCGACCTTCGACACCTCGAGCTCGAGCACGTGGCTGCCGCCGACGACCTGGCGGCCGGCGCGTTCGAGCCAGCCGAGGATCGCCCGGGTGTACTCCTTGCTGTGCTCGTGGCCGCGGGTGTGGGAGCTCGCGGACATGCGGCTCCAGTAGACGCCGGGTGCCGGCTCGGCCGCGAGGTCGATCTGCCCCTCGGTCAGCAGGATCTCCTCGACCGGGACACCCTCGGCCTCGAAGGCAGCGGCGAGCGGGGGGAACCACTCGGGGTTCTCGTGGATGACGTACACGCGCGGAGTGCTCACGCCCCCACCCTAGGCACGGTATACCGCACGCGGCCAAGTGTGTGACGTGGCGTTGCTTCTCGGGGGCGCGGGGGCGGGGGCGGGGCGGGCGGGTCCTGGTCGCTCGGTGCGAGGTTCCGTACTCGGTGCGACCTGCTCGCCGCCGCACGGCGTACGGAACCTCGCACCGTTCGGTACCGGCGGTGGTCGACCTCGCACCGTGCGAGGTCGTCAGCCGGCGAAGGTCTGCTGTCCGACGACGCCGAGGAGCTCGAGCTTCTGCGCGTCCTCTGATCCTGGAGGCGCCGTGAACAGCAGCAGTGCCTGCGCCTGGTCGTCGGTGTGCAGCACCTGGCAGTCGACGGTGATGCGGCCGAGCTCCGGCTGCACGATGGTCTTGTTGTCCGACCAGCGCGTGGCCACTTCGTGCTTGGCCCAGAGGTCGCGGAACTCGGCACTGCGCGTCTGCAACTCGGCGATGAGTTCCGTCGCCCGGCGGTCGCCCGGACCCGCGAGCCCGACAGCCGCGCGGAGCGACGCGACCACCACCCGCCCCAGCCGCTCGTGCTGCTCGGGTGCGTACTTCGCGAGCTCCTCACCCGTCACGAACCACCGCCACGCCTGGTACCGGCGGTTGCCCGGCAGGCCGACCGAGCTGCTGAGGAGCGCTGCCGCGAGCCGGTTCTCGACCAGGGTCTCGCCCAGGTGGCTGACGACGATCGCCGGGGTGTCCTCGAGCCGGTCGAGCACCCGCAGGATCGCCGGGTCGACGTGGTCGGCGCGGTGCATCCGGGTCGGCGCGTTCTGCCCGGCCAGGTGGAACAGGTGGTCGCGCTCGTCGAGGCTGCAGCGCAGGGCCCGGGCGATCGCGGCGATCATCTGCTCGGACGGCTGCGGTCCGCGCTGCTGCTCGAGTCGCGTGTAGTAGTCGACGGACATGCCGGCGAGGGCAGCGACCTCTTCACGGCGGAGCCCCGGGGTCCGGCGTCGTGGCCCCTGCCCGAGACCGACGTCCTCGGGGCGCAGCAGCTCGCGGCGACGGCGGAGGAAGTCGGCGAGCGCGGCACGGTCCATGGGTCGATCATCGTCCGCTTCCGCCCCGGGTGCCAGGGATCGCCGATCCCCCGATGACCGCGCTCTGGTTGCGACCCTGTCCACGGAGCATCGTGGTGGTCATGGACATCACGAACTCCACCGTCTTCATCCCCGGCGCGACCTCGGGCATCGGTCTCGCGCTCGCCCAGCGCCTGCAGGCCGCCGGCAGCACCGTCGTCATCGGCGGCCGCCGCCAGGCGCTCCTCGACTCCCTCGCTACCGAGCACGGCTTCGGCACCGTGCAGATCGACGTCGCCGACGCGGCGTCGATCGAGGCCGCTGCCGCCTCGGTGCTCGAGGCCTACCCGTCGCTCGATGCCCTCATCACCATGTCGGGGATCATGCGCGACGAGGACCTCCGCGACCCCGAGCACATCCACGACGCCCTCGAGCTCGTCCAGACGAACCTGGTCGGCACGATCCGCCTCATCGACGCGTTCCTGCCGCACCTGCTCGCCCAGCCCTCGGCCACCCTGATGACCGTCACCTCCGGTCTCGCGTTCGTCCCGCTCACCGCATCACCGACGTACAGCGCGACGAAGGCCGGTGTGCACGCCTACACGCAGGCCCTCCGTCAGCAGCTCGTGGGGTCGTCGCTCGAGGTGCTCGAGCTCGCCCCGCCAGCCGTCATGACCGACCTGATGGGCGGCGCCGACTTCGGTGGGATGCCGCTCGACGCCTTCGCCGACGAGGTCATGGCGCTCATCGAGTCCGGCGCTGCCCCGGAGATCCTGGTGCAGAACGTGCACCCGCTGCGCTTCGCCGAGCGGAACGGCAACCACCAGCAGATCCTCGAGATGATGGCGTCCCGCGAGCACTGAGTCGGGCGGCCCGCCGGCGTTCGCACCGTGCGAGGTTCCGTGTTCGGTGCGAGGCACTCCGGCTCGCACCGACCACGGAACCTCGCACCATCGCGGTCAGCAGGCACGCAGCACGCAGGCGTCACGGCGGGGCCGTCGCCGGGCGAGGAACGAGCTACTCCGCAGCCGCCAGGACCGTCCGCCCGAGCCGCACGAAGTCGTCCACACCGATCGCCTCACCGCGGGCGGTCGGGTCGATGCCCGCCGCCGTCAGGACCTCGGACGCGTGCGCACTGCCGCCGAGCACCCCGGACAGGCTCTGCCGCAGCATCTTGCGCCGCTGCTGGAACGCCGCGTCCACCAGCGTGAACACCCGCGACCGCAGGAGCTCGTCACCCGGGGGCTCGTGCCGGTCGAACGCCACCAGGACACTGTCGACGTTCGGCACCGGCCAGAAGACTTGACGGCTCACCAGCCCGGCGGTGCTCCACGACCCGTACCAGGCGGCCTTGACGCTCGGCGAACCGTAGACCTTGCTGCCCGGACCGGCAGCGAGCCGGTACCCGACCTCGGCCTGCACCATGACGAGCGACCGCTCGATCGACGGGAAGGTCGCGAGCAGGTGCAGCAGCACGGGCACGGAGATGTTGTACGGCAGGTTCGCGACGAGGTGCGTCGGCTCGACGTCGAGGTCCGAGGCGGCGACGGTCATGGCGTCCTGCTGCACGACGGTCAGCCTGGCGTCCGGCTGCATCGACGACACCGTCGACGGCAGCTTGGTGGCCAGGCGCTTGTCGATCTCGACCGCGGTGACGGGGGCGCCGGTCTCGGTGAGCCCGAGCGTCAACGACCCGAGCCCCGGGCCGATCTCGAGCACCTGTGCCGTCGGGGTCACACCGGCGACGGACACGATGCGCCGCACGGTGTTGGCGTCGTGCACGAAGTTCTGCCCGAGCTTCTTCGTCGGGGTGACGTCGAGTTCGGCCGCGAGCTCCCGGATCTCCGCCGGGCCGAGCAGGGCGCCCACGACTACTCGTCCACCGTCACGGGCTCGGCGTCCCACGCGCCGTAGACGAGCTCGGTGTTCGAGGCGATCTGGGCCGCGAGCATCGAGGCGTCCGTGCCGAGCGTCTCCGCCATCGACCGCAGGGTGAGCGGGATGAGGTACGGCGCGTTCGGGCGGCCACGGAACGGGGTGGGCGTCAGGAACGGTGCGTCGGTCTCGATCATGATCAGGTGCCGCGGGGCGACGACCAGGGCTTCACGCAGCAGTGCGGCGTTCTTGAACGTCACGGTGCCGGCGAACGACATGTACCAGCCGCGCTCGGCGCAGAGCCGGGCGAGGTCCGGACCGCCGGAGAAGCAGTGGAAGACGGTGCGCTCCGGGGCACCCACGCGGTCGAGGACCTCGACCACGGCGTCGTGCGCGTCGCGGTCGTGGATCGTCAGCGCGAGGTCGTGCTCCTTCGCGATGCGGATGTGCTCCTCGAAGGAACGGACCTGGGCGTCACGGCCGTCCTCGCCGGTGCGGAAGAAGTCGAGGCCGGTCTCACCGATCGCCCGGACCCGCGGCAGCCCAGCAAGACGCTCGATGCCAGCGAGGTGCTCGTCGAGCAGCCCCTGCTCCTGCAGCACGGGCGCTTCGTTCGGGTGCAGCGCGACGGCCGCCAGGACCCGGGGCTCCCGAGCCGCGATCGACGCGGACCACTCCGAGGTGGCGAGGTCGGTGCCGACCTGCACGACACCGCGCACGCCGACGCTCGAGGCACGGTCGAGGTGCTCGCGGTACTCGAGCGGACCGTCACCCCCGTCGCCGACGCCGTCGGCGATCTCCATGTGGGTGTGGTTGTCGTACACCGGCACGACGAGCGCCTGCGGCAGCGGCGGGTACGTCAGGTCGCGCTTCGAGCCACCGGACGCCCCGTCGCCGCGGGACCGGACGTGCGACTCGGCGTCGGTCACGCGGAGACCTGCTCGATCCGGGGGAACAGCCCGCTCTCGAGCGGCACCACGTGCGACGCACCCTGCCACTCGTACGCGCGGTCGACCCGCTGCTCGGCGACGGACCCGCCGGCGCCGATCGAGGCCCAGAGCTTTTCCGTCGCCTTCGGCATGACCGGGGACAGCAGGACGGTGACGGTGCCGAGGCCGCGGAGCGCGGTGGTCAGGACCGTGCCGAGGCGCTCGCTGTTGGCCTCGTCCTTCGCCAGGGCCCAGGGCGCCTGCTCGGTGATGTACCCGTTCAGGGCGTCGACGAGCTCCCACACGCTGGCGATCGCCTCGTGCGGGGCGAAGGCGGCGATGGCGGCGTCGGCACGCTCGGTGACCGACACGGCCAGGGCGTCGATCGCCTGGTCGGACTCGGTCAGTTCGCCGCGAGCGGGGACCTCGCCGTCGCAGTACTTCTGCAGCATCGCGACCAGGCGCGACGCCAGGTTGCCGTAGCCGTTCGCGAGCTCGGCCTGGTAGCGCGCCGAGATGTCTTCCCAGCTGAAGTTGCCGTCCTGCCCGAAGGTGATGGCGCGCAGGAAGTAGTAGCGGAACGCGTCGGACCCGAACGTGTCGGTGATCTCCGACGGCGCGATGCCGGTCAGCTTCGACTTGGACATCTTCTCGCCGCCGACGAGCAGCCAGCCGTGGCCGAAGACGCGCTCCGGCACGGGCAGCCCGGCGGCCATGAGCATCGCCGGCCAGATGACGGCGTGGAAGCGGGCGATGTCCTTGCCGACGATGTGGACGCTCGGCCAGAGGCGCTTGAAGGCCTCGTCGTCGTCGGTGCCGTAGCCCAGCGCGGTGACGTAGTTGAGCAGGGCGTCGAACCACACGTACAGCACGTGGTCGCTGTCCCACGGGATCGTGATGCCCCAGTCGAAGCTGGAGCGCGAGATCGACAGGTCGCGGAGCCCCTGCTTGACGAACGAGATGATCTCGTTGCGGACGCTCTCCGGCTGGATGAACAGCGGGTTCGACTCGTACAGGTCGAGCAGGCGCTGCTCGAAGTCGGACATCCGGAAGAAGTAGTTGCGCTCGGCCAGTACCTCGACCGGGATCGAGTGGATCGCGCAGACCTGCTGGCCCTCGTACGCACCGGTGCCGGCGACCAGGTCGCTCGGCTGCTTGTACTCCTCGCAGCCCACGCAGTAGAAGCCCTCGAACTCGCCGGCGTAGATGAAGCCGTCGTCGTACAGCTTCTGCAGGAACGCCGTCACGCCGCGCTCGTGCCGTTCGTCGGTGGTGCGGATGAAGTCGTCGTTCGCGACGTCGACCGTGTCGAGCAGTGGCTTCCAGGCGTCGTTGACCAGCCGGTCGGCCCATTCCTTGGGCGAGACGTCGTTCGCCGAGGCGGTGCGCAGGATCTTCTGCCCGTGCTCGTCGGTGCCGGTGAGCAGCCAGGTGTCGTCACCGCGCTGCCGGTGCCAGCGTGCGAGGAAGTCCGCGGCGACCTCGGTGTAGGCGTGCCCGATGTGGGGCACGTCGTTCACGTAGAAGATCGGCGTGGTGATGCTGAACGAGGACCCGGCGGACATGCGGACCATCCTACGGGCGCACCGAACCCTGATGACGCGTGCGGCGGTGGACTGTGGAGAACCGGGTCCGGGAGGCCCGTGACGGGCCCGCCCCGCGCCTCCAGACCGGCGGACGCGAACGTGACGAGCCCCGCTCAGCGCGCCGCGAGCGCCCCTTCGTACAGGTCCCGCTTCGACAGCCCGGTCGCGTCCGCGACCGCCGCGGCGGCCTCCTTCATGCGCATGCCGGCGGCCACCCGCTCGAGCACCAGGCGCACGCCGTCGTCGAGCGTGGCTTCTTCGGTGGCCTCCGCGGCGCCGGCGACGACGATGCAGATCTCGCCCCGGACGCCCTCGGACGCCCACGCGACGAGTTCGTCCAGCGGCCCACGGCGGACCTCCTCGTACAGCTTCGTGAGCTCACGGCAGACCGCGGCGCGTCGGTCGTCCCCGAACCCGACGGCCATGTCCGCCAGGGTCTCGGCCAGCCGGTGCGGCGACTCGAAGAACACCATCGTCCGCTGCTCCCCCGCCAGCGCCTGGAACGCCCGACGGCGCTCGCCGGCCTTGCGGGTCGGGAACCCCTCGAAGGTGAAGCGGTCGGTGGGCAGCCCGGACACGGCGAGCGCCATGAGCACGGCCGACGGCCCGGGCAGGGCGGTGACGGTGACCCCGGCGGCCGCGGCGGCCTCGACGAGGGGGAACCCGGGGTCGCTGATCGCGGGCATGCCGGCATCGGTCAGGACCACGACGTCCTCGTCGCGGGCGAGCTCGACGACCTCGGACGCCTTCGCCCGCTCGTTGTGCTCGTGCAGGGCGATGAGCCGCGGACGGTTCTCGATGCCCAGGGCACGCATCAGGTGGATGGCGGTCCTGGTGTCCTCCGCCGCGACGACCGTGGCGTTGGAGAGGGTCTCGACGAGACGGCGCGAGGCGTCCCCGAGGTTGCCGATGGGCGTTGCTGCGAGGACGATCACGCACCCATTGTCCTCGCACCGCGACCCCGGCGCGGCCCGGGGGCGGCCCCGGGGCGGCCGCGGGGCAGCCGCGTCGGCGCGAGCAGCCCCGTCGCAGCGGGGACATGTGGTCGATCCGTAGGATGCTCAGCGATGACCAGCGAGCTGACCGACGACCGCACGGCCGTGCCCGACGGGCCGGTCGGCTCGCGCCTGGACGACTGGTGGGGGCGGGTGCTCTCCACGTCGCAGCGCGTCGCGGTGTGGCGGTGGACGGGTCCGCTCGCGGTGACGCTCCTCGCCGCCGTGCTGCGCCTGGTGAACCTCGGCAACCCGCACTCGCTCGTGTTCGACGAGACGTACTACGTCAAGGACGGCTGGTCGATCGTGCACCTCGGGTACGAGGGCACCTGGCCCGCGAACCCGAGCGGGGACGGCGCCCCGACGACCGACGACCGGTTCGTCCGCGGTGAGACGGACATCTTCACGAGTGCCGCGGAGTTCATCGCGCACCCGCCGCTCGGCAAGTACCTCATCGGCCTCGGGATGCTGCTGTTCGGGGCGGACAACTCGTTCGGCTGGCGTTTCACGGTGGCCGTGCTCGGCGTCGCGACGGTGTTCCTCACCGCGGTGATCGCCCGGTCGCTGTTCCGTTCGACGATGATCGGCACGCTCGCCGGGTTCCTGCTCGCGATCGACGGGCAGGCGATCGTGATGTCGCGGGTGACGCTCCTCGACGGCATCCTGACCTTCTTCGTCATCCTCGGGTTCGGGGCGCTGCTGCTCGACCGCCGGCAGAGCCAACGAAGGCTCGACGAGTGGGTCGCCGCCCGCGCCGCCGCCGGCCGGACCACCCTGTGGGGGCCGGTGTTCTGGTGGCGGCCGTGGCTGTTCGCGATGGGCCTGGCCCTCGGGCTGGCGGCGGCGACGAAGTGGTCGGGCATGTACTTCCTGGCGTTCTTCGCCGTGTACTCCGTGCTGAGCGACATGATGATGCGCCGCCGCGCCGGGGTCGAGTTCTGGTCGTCGAGCGCGCTGCTGCAGCAGGCACCGGTGTCGTTCCTGCTGACCGTGCCGATCGCCGCGGTGACCTACGTGGCGTCGTGGACCGGCTGGTTCGTGTCGAAGGACGGCTGGGACCGCAACTGGCTGTCCTCGGGCGGCGACCGCTGGACCGGGCTGCTCGCCTGGGTGCCGGACAGCCTGCAGAACTGGTGGCACTACCAGTCGGAGATCTACGCCTTCAACATCGGGCTGCACACCCCGCACTCGTACCAGGCGAACCCGCTGCTCTGGCTCGTGATGCAGCGCCCCACGTCGATGTTCTACGTCGGCACGGACGCCGGGCAGGACGGCTGCTGGGCGGACCGCTGCGGCGAGGCGATCACCGGCATCGCGAACCCGTTCATCTGGTACGCCTCGGTCATCGCGACGGTGGCGCTGCTCGTGCTCTGGATCCTGCGCCGGAAGTGGGAGTACGGCTTCGTCCTGCTGGGCGTCGCGGCGGGGTACCTGCCCTGGCTGATGTACGTCGACCGGACGGTGTTCCAGTTCTACACGATCGCCTTCGAGCCCTACATGGTGATGGCGCTGGCCGCCGCGATCGGGTTGGTGCTCGGCAGGCGGAGCGACGAACGGTCACGCCGGTCACGGGCGATCCTGTGGGTGGGCGTGTACCTGGGCGTCGTCGTGCTCGCCTCGGTCTACTGGTACCCGATGTGGACGGCGATGCAGGTGCCGTGGGACTTCGTCCGGTCGCACTACTGGATCCCCAGCTGGCTGTAGCCGGCCTGGCGGGTCCGGCCGATCCGGCCGGTCTGACCGGGCTCGCCGCGCTCGTCGCGCTGGGCGCACTGGTGGCGACCACAGCCGGACTGGAGGCCCGTGGCGGCGCCGCCACGGGCCTCCCCTGCGTCCGTCGTCAGGACTGCGCGTGCAGCGCGCGCTCGATCGACTCGCGGTCCAGCGGGTCGCCGAGCATCGGCGCGCTGTCGTCCGTGCCCGGCAGGACGCCCTGGATCAGGAGTTCCGCGTAGCGGCGCCAGGCGTCCGGGTCGTGCTCGCGGGTGGCGTCGGCGACCGCACCGACCATCGCGGTGAGCATCGGCAGGTCCCGGTAGTCGAAGCCGGGGCGGACGACGCCGGCGGTCTCGGCACGGCCGATGATCGCGGCGACCTGGCGTTCGAGCCGGTCGCGCTCCTGCACGATGGACGGACGGGCCTTGCCGGCGCGGACGATGGCGTCGGCGAGGGCGCGGTCGCGTGCACGGAACGCGAAGACGCCCATCAGGTACACCCGGAGCGCCTCGCGCGGATCAGAGACGTCCGCGGCGCGCGCTGCGGCGTCGTTCATGGCCTCGAACTTGGTGGCGAGCAGCGCCTCGATCAGGGAGTCCTTGTCGGCGAACCGTCGGTAGACGGTGCCGACCCCGACGCCGGCCTCGTGCGCGATGTCGTTCAACGTGACGGAGAGCCCGCGCTCCGCGAAGCACTTGCGTGCCGTCTGCAGGATCAGCTCGCGGTTGCGCGCAGCGTCGGCGCGCAGCGGTCGCTCGAGGTCGGAAGCGGACTCGGTGGTGCTCACGATCCGACCGTAGTTGCACTTTCTGGGAACAAGTGGATGCCCTCCTTCCGTTTCGGTCTACACTGACCACAAACGGATGCCTCGCATCCGGTTTCGTCACCACCACATCTCGGGAGTGCCCGACGGCGCGCACCTCCACCCCACCCTCCAACCTTCTCGAAGGAGGCTGCCGTGACGGCAGAACACACCGTGCCGACCCCCACCGGGACAGCACCCACGACTCCGGGCACCACCCCCGCCAAGAGCAACCACCGCTGGATCGCCCTGGCGGTCATCGCCCTCGCACAGCTGATGGTCGTGCTCGACGCGACCATCGTGAACATCGCCCTGCCCTCGGCCCAGGCCGACCTGGACTTCGGTACCGACCAGCGACAGTGGATCGTCACCGCGTACTCGCTGGCGCTCGGCTCGCTGCTGCTGCTCGGCGGTCGTCTCGGCGACCTGTTCGGCCGCAAGAACACCTTCATCATCGGGCTCGTCGGCTTCGCCGTCGCCTCGGTGCTCGGTGGCCTCGCCGACTCGTTCGGCCTGCTCGTCGCGGCCCGCGCACTGCAGGGTGTCTTCGGCGCGCTGCTCGCCCCGTCCGCGCTCGGCATGCTGACCACCACGTTCCGCGACCCCAAGGAACGCGGTCGCGCGTTCGGCATCTTCGGGTCCATCGCCGGCTCGGGTGCGGCCATCGGTCTGCTGCTCGGCGGCGTGCTGACCGAGTACGCCTCGT
>Ga0308159_1001810_pt1 | contig 27889 bp, 28 predicted proteins | sample PhyCR1_FD_201040 | JGI IMG/M metagenome (GOLD analysis project Ga0308159, IMG submission 201040) | Phyllosphere microbial communities from UC Gill Tract Community Farm, Albany, California, United States - DLSLC.R1 | ecosystem: Host-associated > Plants > Phyllosphere > Unclassified | place: USA...
GGCTGGGTATAATGCCCACGTTTTCCGCATACTACTTTCAGTGCCGAAGTGGCGAAATCGGTAGACGCAGTTGATTCAAAATCAACCGCCGCAAGGTGTGCCGGTTCGAGTCCGGCCTTCGGCACCAACAGTATGTAAATAGACCTCAACTGAGGTCTTTTTTTATGCCTAAAATCCAGTCCCCGCAAGGCTCCTCTCGCTTTTTCAGTCAACATAAGTCAACCTGATTCAATCTACATCAACTTACTGATGCGGGTACAAATGCGGGTATATCCCGGTTCGATAATGTTTGTACCCACACAGAACCCTTGAAAGGATACTCAACATGGCTCTGAGTGATGTGAAGGTTCGTACAGCCAAGCCTGAAGAAAAAGCCTATAAGCTGAAAGATAGTGAAGGCATGGTATTGCTGGTTCATCCTAACGGTTCCAAGTATTGGCGGCTGCGTTATCGCTTCGGCGGCAAAGAAAAGATGTTGGCGTTGGGTAAATACCCTGAAGTGTCATTGGCGGATGCCAGAACCCGGCGTGACGAAGCACGTAAGCTTTTAGCTAACGGCGTTGATCCCAGTGAAAATAAGAAAATCGTCAAGGTAGAACAAGAGCAGGAAGCGATAACTTTTGAAGTGGTTGCCAGAGACTGGCACGCCAGCAATCAGAAGTGGTCTGAGTCGCACAGTGCTAGAGTGTTAAAAAGTCTGGAAGACAATTTATTTGCCGCGGTAGGGAAGCGAAATATAGTAGATATTGGTACTCGCGATTTACTGGTTCCAATTAAAGCTGTGGAGAAGTCAGGACGTCTTGAAGTAGCTGCGCGTCTTCAACAGCGAACAACGGCAATAATGCGCTTTGCGGTACAGAACGGTTTAATCGATTACAACCCCGCACAAGATATTGCTGGAGCGATAGCTACTGCTAAACGTCAGCATCGCGCTGCGCTAGACCTCAGTCGTATTCCTGAATTGCTTCATCGTATTGATACATATACTGGAAGACCATTAACTCGGCTGGCTGTGGAACTCACGCTGTTAGTTTTCATTCGTTCAAGCGAACTGCGTTTTGCGCGTTGGTCAGAAGTGGATTTTGAAACCGCTATGTGGACGATTCCGGGAGAGCGTGAACCACTGGAAGGCGTTAAACATTCTCAGCGTGGTTCAAAGATGCGGACGCCTCATCTTGTTCCCTTGTCGCGTCAAGCTCTCGCCATTTTGGAAAAGATTAAAAGCATGAGTGGAAACCGTGAGCTGATCTTCGTTGGTGATCATGATCCGCGTAAGCCGATGAGTGAAAACACAGTTAATAAATCACTACGAGTCATGGGCTACGATACGAAGGTTGAAGTATGCGGTCATGGTTTCAGAACAATGGCTTGTAGTTCATTAATTGAGTCGGGATTGTGGTCAAGAGATGCGGTAGAGCGGCAGATGAGTCACCAGGAACGTAACTCTGTGCGGGCAGCCTACATTCATAAGGCCGAGCATCTTGGGGAGCGTAGGTTGATGTTGCAGTGGTGGGCGGATTATCTGGATGCTAATCGGGTGAAAGGGGTTAGCCCGTTTGATTTTGGAAAAAAAAATAAATTATCAAGGTAGCTTTGTTTTTCGTTAAAAAGTGATATCTCTCATAACGTTAGCAGTTAGGTGGGGCACTATGTTCAATCATTACATAAAAATAGTACGACCCTACTATTGCACTATAAGCGTATAGGCTGCTATAGTCTTTACATCGCTGTAGTAGATGCCTACTACAAAGTGAGAGAGTGAGTAAATAACAGTTCCCGCTGCTATTTACTCTTAACATTCTGCTGAAAACCGCTATGAGAGGCCCTAACAAAATGAATGAGAAAAAATATCAACCCCTGCGTAAAAAGTCAATGAGTAAGAGAGGGGGTGTGGCTTGTATCGTCATGCTGATACACGCGTTATCCATCTCTTCATTGCGGATGGATTTCGACGTACGTATGGGGGATATGAATTGGAAACACTCAATTGTGCTTAAAACTACTGGAGAAAAGGGAGAGTAATCTCCCTAACTTACTTATGCATAAAATTGTTACATTAGAGAGTGTTGCAGAGATCCGCTTAGGGATGCCCTTTAAATCGGCGATACAAGATGCGGGTGAGCAAGGGTCTTGTTATCTTATCCAAACGAAAGATATTGGACTTGATGGCATTCTAGATCTTGGGGGTTTAACCTCTGTTATCCCAGAAGGTAATCCCGAGAAACATTATCTTTTCCCTAATGATATTTTATTACGTCTGCGGGGGCCTGTGTTTTCAGCTGGGATTATCGAAGGGAATCCAGACAAACCAATTATTACGTCCAATCAGTTAGCAGTGATTAGATGTAATGAAAATCTAATACTGCCACATTATTTACATTGGTATATAAACTCTACTTCTGGAAGTAAATATATTCGTAGTTTGAGTGAAGGTACTAGTATTAGTAAAATTAGTTCAAAAACAATTTCTAAAATGACTGTTAAACTCCCAACTTTGGAAGAGCAAGATAAGATTGGTTTTATTAATAGAAATTGGATTAAACAAAAAATAATTTATAATTTACTAATGCAAAATGGCGATGTGCTCTTTGATGGTATATGTGAAAGTATCATTAATAGCGAGGAGTTAGAAAATGAGTGAAATGATGGCACTCCGTAAATCACTTTGGCAGGCTTGTGATTTGTTAAGAAGGAAAGTTGACTCATCTGCTTATCAAGATTATATATTTTCAATTTTATTGTTTAAATACATTTCTGACATGAAGAATAGTTTCGCGGAAAATTCTATTCCTGGAAGCTATTCTGAGTTGCTGGAAATTGTCTCTCGAGTTCCAGAAAATTCTGATTTTTATCATATATATCATGAGGCTAAAAATCATGGAGGATATATCGGTGAGAGAATTGATGACTCGCTGAGATTAATTGATCAGGCTATTGACTCGGTCTGTAAAAGTAGAGGTAGTTATTTATTCGAGTCTATGCAGTTCGCGTCAGTTAATTTTGGTGAAAGATCAGAAAGAGATAGGATGCTTAATGATTTACTCACTATTTTTGCACGTCCTGAAATGGATTTTAGTTATAGGCAAGATGGTGTTAACAAGATAAAAGTTGCTTGTGGTTATCTTTTTGATAAATTTTCATCTGATTCTAATGGCCGAAATTCAGAGTTTTATACTCCAGAAGGTGTTTCATGGTTAATTGCAGAATTACTACAGCCTAAACTAGGAGATAAAATTTGTGACCCCATTTGCGGTTCAGGTTCTCTTTTAATTACCTTAGGAGAAAAAATAGAAAACTCCTATGGAAGCAATGATTATATATTGTTCGGCCAGGAGTTTAATCGATCTAGTTGGATCTTGGCTAAAATCAATATGCTTCTGCATAACGAGATGAATAGCAGGGTAGAATGGGGTGATGTTATATCTAATCCACATCTTCTAGATTCCGATAATAGATTGATGAAGTTTGATGTGGTTGCTTCTAACCCTCCGTTAAATATTAGCGGTTGGAATTATGATGATTTAGTACGTGATAGTTATGGTCGTTTTAATTTAGGTCTCCCACCTCAGACTAAGGGTGATTATGCATTTATTTTGCACATGGTTTCAACACTTAAGAGTGCAACTGGGAGAATGGCCATACTGGTATCTCACGGAGTATTATTCCGTGGAGGTCAAGAAGAGACCATAAGGAAAAATTTAGTTGATGAAGGGTTATTGGATGCGGTAATCGGTCTACCAGATAGACTTCTTCCTGGGACAGGGATACCAACTGTCATTTTGATCTTTAGGAAAGATAGAAAGAACTCCAATGTCGTATTTATTGACGCATCTGATTTGGCTAAACCCGTAAAAGGGCGTAATTTAATTACAAGCGAAATTATTGGGAAAATATCAAAATGCTACTTTGAAAGGATGAGTGTTGATAGCTTTTCGCATGTGGCTTATCTAGATGAAATTCGTCAAAACGATTATAACTTAAACATATCTCGATATGTTAAGAAGCATGAAGAGTTTGCTCCTGTCGATCTTAAGAGCTTACGTCAACAACGTGAAATACTACTATCAACATTGCATGAATTAGAAAATGAAATGAAATATTTTATTGATAATTGATGGAAATGGTTGATGCAATAGTATCAACCACTTTCTGATTAAACTTCAATACCCCCAGTGATTATAAGCCAAGGGCATCTTATTCAACTTAGCTCTGTGTTCGCGCCAGTTCGGTAGGTGCATGTTCATCAGGCCGATAAAACGCTCGTTGTGTTTACGTTCGTGAAGATGAACGAGTTCGTGGACCACAATGAATTCAAGGCATTCAGGAGGTTTTTTCACCAGCTCGAGATTTATCCAGATACGTGCGGTCTGAGGATTACAGCTACCCCATTTAGTCTTCATTCGCTTGATGCCAACATAACTGGCTTCAGCCTTCATTTCCGGCTGCCATTTTGCCATTAACTTAGGCAGTTTTTGTTTCAAAATACCACGATACCACTGGTTGAGAACTGTTTCCCGCTGGGCCTTATCGTACTGTGGAGGAACTTTCATGCGTATCCAACCACCCTGAAGTTTCACTTCAGCGGGCCTATCCACTAAAACTACATCCAGCCGATATCCTCTTCCCCAGAGGTAGTGTGTTTCGCCACTACACATTTCTCGTTCACTCTGGCGCGGCTGAGCCTGAAATTGTGCCTGTTGCTGTCGAATCCAAACCAGCCTTCTGACTACAGCCATCCTGATCGCTGTGTCTGACAGTGAGACGGGGGCTGATACTCTTACTCGGCCATCTGGAGGTAGAACGCTGATATGCAGGTTTTTAATTTTTTTACGCTGTAAATCCAGAGTTAGCTCACCAATAGTAACCAAAGGCATTAGCGATACTCCTTCTGCGCCTTCACCAGTTTCATAACATCCGCGACCGTCACTGCATAACCTTTAATTTCTTCCGCGATAGCGAAGCTGATCTCGCGCTCTTTAAAACGATCTCCATACCAGTCGGCCTTTTTAGTGTGACGTACTGCAGTATCTATCTTTATAACTAACACTTCATCCTGCCCGAGGTTGTCATACAACGCTTTCTTGGCGAGAGTATCAATGCTTGCTGGATAAGTACTTTTACTACCTGACTGTGGATGTTTCACCTGCTTCGCTAGTTCACGTACGTGCTCCAGATACTCTTGATAGGAGATAGCCTGTTGACGACGAAGAGCGATCAGTTCATCAAGCAACACCGACATTTTTTCGTAGTATTTCGGGTTGACCGGATTTTCATCAACAATGGTTCTGCGAACGTTATTTTCAATCGCTTCAGCCATGGCCTCCTGGTTGCCACGCATGTCGGCAGGAAGTCCATCCAGTGCTTCTTCTCCACGTTCAATAATCAACTCAAGCAGCCCTAGCTGCTCAAAGTCCATCAGCGTTTCACTAGGATCGGCATCTACCCAAAGATCTAGCATCTGCCGCATACCAGGCTCGAACTGCTTCATATCCACGAGATCGCCACTGGCTATTTTGATTTCATCACGAACTTTCGAGTAAAACTCAACTTCGAGGCGGATTTTCTCTGCCTGCTGCTCACTATAGCCAGCATCTGTCAGTTCACCTGCCAGACCAGTAAAAGTGCGGATAAGCCTCGCCACAGATTGATAAAGTGTTAGTCGTAACGCTTCTTTTTCGGATAATTGTTCGGCTACTGCACCGGGTTCACCACAGAAATAGTGCTGATAATCTAGCTGATGTCGTGGCATCCGAACTGGTTCGCAAAGAGTGCGAACTGCATCAAGCGCGCCATCCAAATCAATTTTGGCCTGTTGCAAACGATCTTTTAGTAACCCGGCTACATCTTCTTTATCATAGCCATCGAAAGCCTCGGCGGTATAGTCATTTACCGTTTTTTCCAGAGAGCGGAAAAGGTCTTTATAATCGACAATATAGCCGTACTCTTTGTCCTCGCCATCCAGTCGGTTAACTCTGCAGATTGCTTGGAAAAGGTTATGATCAGCCATTTTTTTGTCGATATAGAGGTAAGTGGCAGAGGGGGCATCAAAACCAGTCAATAGCTTATCAACGACTATCAATAGGCGCATTTGACCAGGCTCTTTTATAAAACGTTGTTTGACCTCTCTTTCAAATTCACTCACGCGCTTGGCGGCTTCGGCCTCAGTCTGTTCAAAATACTCAGCGAGCATTTTGCGATAGATGTTGTACTTGGCTAGTTTCTCAGTCAGCCCTTCACCACTTTCCTCGCCTTTAATCTCACTGGCATTCGGTTGATAGCTAGTGACGATGGCACATCTACCGGCGAAACCTGCCTCACTGAACATCTCATAGCACTTGCAGGCCTGATAAACACTAGAACAGACCAACATGGCATTACCGCGACCGTTGGCGAGTCGTGGTTTTTGTTCAAAATCGAGAAGGATATCAGCCACAATCTGTTCCAGTCGCGAGCGACTCGATAAGAGCTTCTGCATTGAAGCCCATTTCTGTTTGAGTTGCTGCTGACCAAGGCGAGAGAGTTTAGAGGTTTTGGCATCAAACCACTGGTCGACTTTTTTCTGAGATTTCACTCGTTGATCGATGTCACGAGCCTCGTAGCGCAAATCCAGCACAACCCCATCATTCACTGCTTCGTCGAATTTATAAGTGTGAATATAGGGCCCGAAGATTTCGACTGACTTCTTCTTATCTTTCTTCATTAGTGGGGTGCCAGTGAAGCCGATAAACTGCGCATCTGGAAGTATGCTTTTCATTGCCGAATGCAATTTGCCTGACTGGGTTCGGTGGCACTCATCCACAAATACGAATAATTTTCCCTTCGGGCTAAAATCGGCAGGAATATTTCGTTTCATTTGTTCGATGAAATCGTCAGTGTCGGCCTCTATGTCATCCTCTTCGTGACGGCCAAATTTATGTACTAGTGAACATATAAGCCAGGGCTTGGTTTGATTAAGACGAGTTACCAAATCTGCTCCGCTTCGGGTGCGAAGGATTTCCTCTTCCACGCCGTTGAAGACTTTTTCGATTTGTTCATCTAGCTCTGTGCGGTCGGTTATGATCAGCACTCTACTATCAGTGATATTTTCTCTGATCCATTTTGCCAGCCAAACCATAGTCAGACTTTTACCGCTGCCCTGTGTATGCCAGATGATCCCGCCTTCATTGCGATGAATAAAAGGTTTCGTTGCAGCGACACCAAAATATTGGTTATGGCGGCAGGTTTTTTTCACCCCAGCATCAAAGACGATAAAGTCGTGGATCAATTCCAGCAGGCGCTGTTTATTACATATCTGGGCCAGATGACGATCTAGCATGTTGGAATGGGGGGACTCAGTGGCTTCTTTCCATTGGAGATAATATTTCTCCGGCGTTTCGATTACGCCATAGCGAAGCCCTTCTAAATCATTACCGGCCATCACCAATTGGATAGTGGTGAAGAAGTTACGGATAAATGCTTTTTGCTGGTTATCGAGGTTTTGGCGTATACCTTCTGAAACTGAAACTGTAGAACGTTTCAGCTCAATCACACCAAGTGCAATGCCGTTAACATACAGAACCAGATCCGGGCGTTTCTTATTTTCGCCTTTGTGTGTCACTTCTTCAGCAATAGCAAAATCATTCGCTTCTGGATTTTTCCAGTCCACCAGCCAGATGGTCTGGTTCTGCTCGCCTGCACCTTCCTTATCCTTCACACCGTAGCGCAACAGGCGATAGACCTCCTTGTTGGCATCATAGAGGATACGGCCTTCACCGAGACTTGCGGCTCGGTCAAGTTGTCGCAATACACGGTCGATAAGCACTTCTGAAACGCCACATTTTGTTAGCCAGGCAGAAACTAAGCCAGGTTCGATGTTGCGGTTGTCATCGCGTTTATGCCAGTTTCCCAGATAGCGATAACCTAAGTGCTCGGTGAATAGTTGGATAACACGTTTTTGTGTTATGCGTTCACGCTGGCCGACATTATTCATAACACCTCCTTAAATACGCTATCCATACCACCGGCACCGGTTAACACTGCCAGCATTTCCGCTTCGTGAGTGACGATTTCCTCCTCGCCCCACTGATTGTTCTTCTTCATCAGCTCGATCATTGCGAGCAATTTCAGGCTATCGATTTCATTACGTTCAAGGCTCGCTTCGAAATGCTCTTGTTTTTGTTTTGGCTGGAAGTTGCTAAGTCGTGAATTTTTGCTGTGGCTAATCAGACTGAGGTTGCCGAAGGTATGCAACGATGTATCTGGTAATGTCCTATAGCCATCCATGGGATGCTGAGGATAGAAATGCTCTACTGAACTTCGGAAGGTAAATTCAAAACGTTTGACTACCTCAGCTTTTTTTCTGTCACGGCACCAGAGTAAGTAGTCCAGGTAATTGAATACTAGGTTGTTTGCTATCACCCCAAATCGCATCTTCTTCTGAATCTTGTCCGACATTACCGCAGGTTGGAGGTGTATCTCTTTACCGTAGATAATTTCAAAATATGATTTTGGTTCTTGCTCTGCCAGGAAGTTTTGAAAGACAAACGCGGAGGCGAGATGCTCCAGATACCCGAGGTACTTCCTTGCATCTATCTGTTTTTTAGCTGAATGGGCATTAAACAGATAGTACAAAGCTCCATTCAACCAGTGTTTATAAACCAGAGTAGGGGTTGAAACGTGGAAAGCGGATAGCAGCATCAAAATCTGCCGGTTGGCTCCAGCATAATCACCATTTTCTTTCTGGAATGTGTTTGTATAGCTGGTGCTTGTGCTTGAATTCCAAAGCAGACGTTTGAGGCTCCACCCATCACTACCTTTGGCGAACTCTCGTTTTATCACGTACTGATCAAAAAGGTATTTGCATTTGAGAAGTGCAAATACGAAATCTTGTACCGCTTTAACTGGGTCATTCTGCTTTAACAGCTGACGTTCGAACTGTTCGATTAATTGTTTGTCGTCAAGAGGAACATCTACTCTGTTCTTACCTGTGTTGCTGCAGACACGCAGCACATGGAGCAGGAAGTTGGAGAAGTTGATAATACTATTAAAACGCTCTGAGCTACCTTCATCTTCTTCACCTCTATCACCACTTATGGTTGAAGATGACTTGATAATGTCAGCCAGTGTGCGGTTTGTTTGGTTCCCTGCTGTGCTAAGCTTCGAAGCCGATGAGATAATCATGTCAGCTAGAGAATTAAAATCAGCAGGCACAAATTGCCCCCAATTTTCCTGTCCAAATAATTGATGACGTTCGGCTGGTGTAAAACCGTACTGGACATAACGTTCCATATTGGAGCAAGCATCCCAAACTCGTGAGAGGGTGTTCAGGCTGCCCTGCCGTTCTTGCTGGTCCGTTATCTCGTTGAGCACAGCCATAAGTCGTGCTTTAACCACCTCATGCTTTTCGAGTTGTTCGCCTCGATTGTTCATCACCTCAAAAAAATGGTTGAGGTCGGTATCGGCAGGCACTTCTATTCGGGCAATTTGTACATAGTCGAATAGATAGGTACAAAAATGGTTTAATGGCTCTCCAACTAGCTTCAAGTCGCGCAGCACTTTGCCAATCAGCTCATAGCCATTAATCAACCCTTCGTTAAATTCTTTGCTTCGAAGTTTATGTGGTTCGACGCCTTGCCAGAGGCGTGCAAAGGTCTCACTGGATTTTGGTCTACTCTCGAACCCCAGATTAATGCCCTGGTACCAGCTCATATCCAGCGTGGATCCCGCATGTTTTTTTAACCAGTTAGCAAGAAGGGATAGGGTAGTAAAACGTTGCTGTCCGTCGATTATCTCTGACTGTCCATCAGGACGAGTAAACACGACCAACGTACCGATATAGTAAGTTTGAGGTAGTGGGCAATGCAGACTTTTTTGCTGGTAGTCGAGTATGTCCTGCACAAGTTGAGTGATTTCACCCTCTCCCCAGGCATAATTACGCTGATACATAGGGATAAGATAACGAGATGCATCGCCCAGTAATGATCTGACTGTAAAGGATGTTACCTTTGCATCACTCATAGTAGTTCATCTCCTTGAACAGCCTCACCAGCTCATCTTGCTCATAGTTACCAGTACGGCGGTTATTATTATTTTCTGAAGCCCGAATTGTGAGTAGCGGCATAGATAGCACATCACCAGGTACTTTGGCTTCTTTGATTACCCGGAACAGATTGTTATCCAGCACATACTTATCCATGGTTGCAAGTTGTACCACTTGCTGTCGGATTCGGCATCTGTAGGCCCAGATAAAGCTTTTTTCAATCGCGGCAGATAACGACTGCCCGCCAAATTTGTCGATATAAAAGATCAGAGCACAATCAAACATAGTGCGTATATATTGATCCCCTGTTCGATAGCGATTTCTATAGCTATTTAACGTTTTGAGTATCTGAGTTGCCATTTCACCAAGGACTACGCCCTGAATCATTAACGGCTTTTGAGTATGAGTGCTGGCATGCTCACTGGCGATAATTGCCGATACCTGTTGCTGGTAGTGTTCCGCCATTTCGAAAAAGCGTCTTCCATTGATAACCATTTGATCCAGATGGAACGGGAAACGCATTTTCTGGCCATCAATCTTGCGCTGATACTGATTGTTATAGTCATCCACAAAATGGTGAGCCATGCGCAAAGACTCCACATAAGGGAACTGACCAATCTGCTCAAGATTGATCCCTTTAAATAGGCCGACTTCATCTTTACCAAAAAAACGAGCTGAATTGCCCTGCGACCACTGACGTACTCTGTAGAGATAGGATGCGAATAGATTAGCCAGGTCATCGCTGGGCAATCCTTCCCAATGGGCAACGGATTCAGCTTTTAGTTCTACCTCATGGTTGGCGAATTCACGTAGATGGAAGGCTTTAAGCAGATCGTGGGGATCCAGATCCCGCCCACGGGCATTTTGTGAGTCGAAGAACTGGAAGGCTTCAGACAGATCAGTCAGCACAAAGACCACCACCTGGCAGCGATTGAGAAGAAAATCGATATGTTGCTCGCTGAATTCTCGGTGGCTAACCCTGCGTTTTAGCTCCTGATAGTTCTGGTACAGATTGTATTCCGACACCTGGCTAGCAAAGCGTTGTCGCACCATAAAACCTTCAACGGAGGGCCTTAGCTGGGTTAGCGTTTCTTGCAAATCCTGACGTTCCAACTCAGCTAGCCGGGTTTCGATAATAGCCCATACAGCCAGTATCAAAGTCAGTGTTCGCTGTTGGCCATCGACGATATCCAGTCGGTTTTCTTCATTGTTATCAGTCTGATGAAACACAACTGAACCCAACCGGTAGGCCGATTTATCAAGGTGACTATCGATATCTGCAAACAGTTCACCGATGTTTTTCACCGTCCATTTATAAGGGCGCTGATAGGCTGGAATTGCTATTTCGGTCAGGTTAAGCATACCCTTGACCGACAGAACCGTCTTATCAAGGGTATGTTTCATGGCTGGTTATCCAGTGGCAAACGGATACGCCCGGTCAGCAGCTGTTGCATCATCCCTTGCTTTATATCACAAGCCTTGGTTAGTTTTTGCTCTAGCGCTTCGAGTTCATCGTCCATATCTGAAAGGATAGTAGCAATGGTGATTTGTTCTTTTAATGACGAAGGAATAGCAACTTTAAAACTATGAGCATCGTTCCTATTTAAGGTTGGTACTCCTGAACCACTTGCGAAGCGTTCAAAATCGATATATTTAAAAATATAATAGACAAACCTTGGATCTGAGTTAATGAATTTTGTAACCCACAGTGATGTATTATGAGGCCAAAAATCGCACTCTATGTAGTGAACTTTACCCAATGTTCCAGATCTGCCTGTAACCACACCTGGACCTTTAACCTGGAAATGATTATGAGTGTTAACTATGCCGTTTGAATATACTACTGGATAAGATCCTTCATGTCTTTTACCAGCAGGTAAATCAAAGCCCCTTTGCAATGGAGCAAACTTGCCTATTTCGTGGATCTCCCAGTCCTCCGGAATATATCCCAGTTCGGTAAATTTATATCCGTTAGTAGTCTCATTAGGTTGTTTAGCAAACTGCGGGAGCCGGGTGCGACCAGTCAGCAGCTGCTGCATGGCGGCGGTTTTGATGGACTGTTTTTTTGCGATTAACTGCTCAAGCCCAGTTATCAGTGCATCAGTATCGGAAAGCACATTGGCGATGGCAGTTTGTTCTTTTTTATTTGGTTTTATGACCTTAATTTTTAGGCAGGTTTGCTTATTTAATTTCGGTTGTGCAGTTCCTGAGTTTAGCAAAGAATAATCTTGACTTTCCAAGTATTCTGTCAAGTAAATAATATCAAATGAATCTTTAGGTTTCATGACGTGAGCATGATTATTTACCCATATCTTCCCTGAAACCATAAATGCCAGTGGCAAATTCCGACTCAATATATTTTCACCATCTTCACCAAGTAAAATCAAATTATCATCAAAGATATAATCATTTACGTAGTCAACGATTCCCGATGCACCGTAGTAAGGATAAGGTCCACTGATTTTTGCACGATCCCCTGATTTTATTGGCCGGCGTTGGCCATCTAGAAAGTCTACAGCTACTTGGAGTTCACAAATATCCCAATCTTCAGGGATAACTCCGACTTCCGTCTGCTTATAACCATCCGGAATTGACTGTATATCAAGCATCTGATTTAGCTCTCCCATCATGCCCATTCCAGCCCCATAGCTTTCAGATGAGCGGCCACTTTGGTCTCTAACTCAGTAACACTTTTAGTAATATCGGGCAGAGTAGCGCTATAACGCTCCTCAAGTTCTTTCACACGATTAGCCAGCCGCTGCGTAACTCGCTCAATCTCTTCTTCTAGGGCACTAGCCAAGCTAGCTTTCCATTTGTCCTGTACCAGCAGAATTCTAATGTCATTGTCAGTGAGGTTTGGATAATGAACGAACACCGCAATATCCAGTTTTTCCTGCGCTTCTTTATGCGCTTTCTTGGCTTTGGTTTCAGCATCGAACAACGCCATAGCAGCTTTAAGTACTGCCTTTTCTTCTTTATCCGTGGCAATTTTAAGTCGCGTCTTAACGCTGGCAGCAGTCACTTTCTCTTTGTCATTAACCGCATCGGCAAGTAATCCATCTTCACCACTGTTTTCTTCAAGGAAGCTTTCAAGTGCTTGGACAGCTTCATCATAAGCGACTAGGAGCTGATCAAGCTCCAGCTTCTCGGTAGTAAAATAGCGTGCCACTAAAAGGGCTGGCGGCAATAGTTCAGCCTTATACTTCTTCTTGCCTATTACCAGATCCGGCGTTTCTTTGAGTTTTTCGCCTTTTTCGACAATAAGTTCACGAAGTACTTTGCCCGCCTGCCAGCCATCCTGACTCAGGACATAAACATCGTCCTGCATCACATCCATCCAGTAGTCCATCAGTAACTGATAGATGGCGTAGTTCTCAAGCAGAGGGACGTCATCTGTGGCTTCAGAAGCATAGGCAGCGAGGAGACTCTCACCAATCTCTTCAATAAGCTGTTTCGGCGAATCACCACGAGCAATTTCATCAAGTTGACATTCTGCAAACCAATTTTCAAATGGTATTAGTGCCCCAGTTCTGAAGGCGACAAATTCCGGATGCGCCAGAATAGTGCTCTTAACTTCACTTGCTTCGACTCGAGCATTGCTGTAACCAGGCCGGGCAGGTTCGAACAGATCCTGTCGTAAAGTTGGGAAAATTTTCCAGTAAGCACTGAGAGCATCAATATCGCGATCGGGGATGCCACCAGCCAAATGGCCCGAAAGGTCGTGTAGATCTTCTGCATCACTGCTGTCGATATAGCGAGGAATATTGAGGTTGTAGTCGTTGTCAGCAATTTCAGAAAGCGGTACCAAGCGGCTAAAGCGGGGAATTTCCTGCTCCCGATTAAATGCATCGACAATTTTGTGGATATCTTGGGCACGTAGGCGGTTTTTATTACCGTCCTTAATAAAGCCCTTACTGGCATCGATCATAAAGATGCCTTGTTGACTATCGCCATTAGCGTTGAACGCTCTGGTTTGTGCGCCTTCTTTATCGATGACGATGATGCATGCCGGGATGCCCGTGCCGTAGAACAAGTTAGCAGGCAGGCCAATAATGCCTTTAATGTAGCCCTGTTTGAGTAGATTTTCACGAATACGTGCTTCAGCATTGCCACGGAACAGAACGCCGTGAGGTAAGATCACCGCCCCCTTGCCGGTACTCTTGAGGCTTTTGATAATGTGCAGCAAGAAAGCATAGTCGCCGTTCTTTTCTGGCGGTGTCCCCCAGACAAAGCGGTCAAATGGATCGTTCGCAGCATCCAGCCCGCTGGTCCAGTTTTTGTTGGAGAAAGGTGGGTTGGCTACAGCAAAGTCGAAGGTTCTTAGATTATCGTTGCCATCTTTCCAGTGTGGAGCGGCCAGGGTGTTGCCTTTCCAGATTTTAGCGGTAGCGTTGTCATGAAGGATCATGTTCATGCGTGCTAGTGCGCTGGTCGCATAATCCATCTCTTGGCCATAAATGGTCAGCCCCTTCGGACCTGCTTCGTCACTAGCTTTCAACAATAGTGATCCTGAACCACAGGTAGGGTCATAAACAGTAGCATCTTGTGGTGTTTGTTTGCTGATGCCAATCACTTTCGCCAGAATGCGTGACACCTCTGCAGGGGTATAAAACTGCCCCTTGGATTTACCTGACTCTGTAGCAAAGTGGCGCATCAGGTATTCATACGCATCACCCAGCAGATCGTCTCCCTCGACGCGGTTAGCAGAGAGATCCAATCCTTCGAAAATTGCCACCAGCTTGGAAAGGCGGTCGATCATCTCCTTACCTTTACCCAGCTTGTCTTCGTCATTGAAATCAGCGATGTCAATAACTCCCTTCAGGTCATTAGCTTCAGCCAGTAACCCGATAGTTTTGTTAATCTTCTCGCCAATTTCTTTGTTGCCCTTTAGGGACACCATATCGTCAAAACTTGCCCCTTCCGGCACTTCAATCATCGCGTAAGGGTTGCCCTTAGCTTTGTCAGAGACGTACTTCATAAACAGCAGGGTCAATACATAGTCTTTGTACTGTGAAGCATCCATTCCGCCACGCAACTCGTCGCAGCTCGCCCAAAGGGAGGAGTAAAGTTCGTTCTTCTTGATAGCCATATGGTGTCCGGTTAAAACAATACTGAGAACGCGACAGGGTGGGTAACAAGCCCCAGTGCTGAAACGCTGCCTGTCGCGTGAGAAATTGGGTGAGAGTTTACCAAGTTGGAAGCGTTGAGACTATGTCGGTGAGGGTAAAGTACGATGTAACCAGTGCATTAAACTTGGTCAAAACCAATGATTATCGTGTTGTAATATCGAGCCTATTAGCTTTGGCTGCATCCAAAAGACCGCTCCTCCCTGCTGTAATCTTTGGTGCGTTCTTTCGCAAAATAACTTAACCGAAACGTCAGTTGATCATAAATATCTCTGTAACAAGCTGAATTAACATCCAGGTAATAAAGGGGATTATCGGGAAAGCGGGCAAGCGTCCCGTAGTCTGGTCGATGACTCATTTGTAGGGCACTCAGCCAGGCCTCTCGTATCAGAGACGCCAGGCCCGTCCCATCTTCTTTGTAACTCCCCAGTCCATTGAACGTATCGTTATTTACGAACAACACCATGTGGTAATGCGACTTCTGATTAATCTCACCCACTTCCCGAACCCAGGCATCGCGAAGGTGGCATGGATATGTTCGTTTACCCTCCTTCAACTTACTTTTGTAGCGTGCTGCAATCTTCGCATCGAGGGATTCAATGAAGCGAGATATCAGGCTCTGTCGGTTAATGAGCATATTGTCAGGAAGACGCAGGTCTACCCTTACAGCCATTGTGCGTGCGTGCTCTGCAGTCGCGTTATTTATAACGCGAAGAATACGCTGCAGGTAAGTGGTGTTGAATGGTGCATGCCGTCTATCGAGACAGATATTGTCAAACATAAAATTTTCCTTGGGTAATGAATTACGGGCAGGGCAAAGCCTTACCCGCAATGGGCTGTTAAAGGGATTAAGGATTTAAAGGGTGGTAATACCAGCCATTAAGGCTGTCGTGTATGAGTGACCGTATAGGGCGAGGTGTTGAGATGATATTGCTTATATATCAGTTGTTTAATTAATATTACCAACCCGTCGTGGACTACTAATGACCAATCCACCAGCACTAGGGGCCGGATGATGGAAAGTGATTGATTTTTACTCCGAAGTTATATGCATCCATATAATAACTTTCTGGTGTACCAATCAATCCCATGATTGCCCGGTACGTATCACTAAATTCGTATCTCCCGGCTGTATATCCCTTCTCTGCATTGAGGGCAGCATTTATCACCGCTATATGACAGGCCGCACATCGTGCATTGCCATTGGGTTGTTGTAATGACTGGGGGCAGTTGTGCTACGAGTTGCTGAAGCTTCTCAATGGTGGAAGTGTCCTACCAGGGGCACTGCAAAAGGGCTTCCGGTTGTCCCCGTGGAATATCGTGTTCAAACCATGACGGTGAAGTTCTGGTGGGGAGGTGGAATATCAATGGGCACTGACAATGGTGGCAGCGCCACTCTTCACTTTCTGCCATATTCACCTGGCGGGCAGGCACAATTTCGCCGGTTCTACGCTGTGCGATATAACATTTTTGTACTCGCTTTTTCCAGACCTCACATTGGCCTGGTGGCACGAATATAATTTTCAGTTAGCGTTTTCAGTCCCCGGTATGATTTTTGTTTTTCTGACATCCATTGCTTCAGAGTGTCAGGAAGCGGTAAGTGCAGCGAATACCATTCATCCAAATCCCGGCCTGCAACCAGTTCACACCAGCAAAGTAGTGTCAGCGTTTGTCGAAAGCCCGGTTGCGTATGCAGCCGGAATAACATCTGTAATTGTTCCGCCAGTCTGCTTTTCCCAAGGCGGTAACATTCACTGAGCAACACGCCAGGTAACAGAGAATAGTCAGTACGTTTGTTCAGTCGGGGGATAACAGTACACTCTTCCTCCTGGGATGTTTGAGTGACCTGTAACAGATACTGTGGGACGACAATTACGCCACCCGGCGACCGGCATGATGTAACCGCCAGCTTGTGCCAGTGCTCTACTTCCTGCTGACACAAACCATGACACAAATTGATGCGGGTAAAGTCATTTAGCCAGGCCTGGTAATGGTTAAGCAATGGGATGTTTTTCATAGGTGATTTTCCTTGATTCTTAAATTTCAGGCAGCCGTAAGCCTCCGCAATAAGCGGATGGTGTACGTTCTATCTGGATTAATGTTGATTAGGGACGAAAGACTTACTGCTGTTTGCGGGATTCTTCTATTCGGGCCTGAAGCCAGGCTTCCACTTCACTTTTCCGCCAGCGGGAACTGCGTCCAAATTTGGTGGGCTTTGGAAACTCGCCATCTTTGATGAGTTTGTAAAACCACTTATCCGTTAACCCGGTGAGTTGGGTGATAAAAGCCATATTGATAAACTGGTCTTCGAGCAGGGAAGGTTTAATGGTCATGATTGGATTCTCCGGTAGCTAAATGGGGAACCGGAGTCGGTTTATCAATTGCTGCTGTCCGCTCCGGCATAGGTACCGGTACTGCCGTAAAAAAGTATCGTTAGCTTATTTGGGGTTTCTGGGTCTGCCCTGTCGTGCAGGGGCTGGAACCTCATTACATCCCCAAATCAGATAACCCTTCTTCTGGGATTCTTTCGTCAGATAGCTGGCAATACGCCTCAGACTATTAACGTCCTCGTCGTTGTTATAATCAACGACGTTATTGATGTTGTCCTGACAGTAGTCCTTTGGCTTGCAACGTTCGTATTTCCCTTCGTTGTTAGTTATCTTCTGCCACAATTCACCTGTCTGCTGAATAAACGGAAATGACTTCTGATGTTTTTGCCCTTTGAGATAAAAAATGGCATGAGCATGGATGGCATTTGTCTTTGTCCATTCCAGCACCCAGAAACAACCACAGAGTTGAGGCATTTGCATTACAGCCTGGGTTAACTCCCGGAGGTCATCCTGTATCTCAAATGAGGAATTACGAATGAATCGGTTGGTACCTCGCTGGTAATCAAAATCCATTCGAAACGCCAGTATTTTGGAGTGACACATCAAAATCTAATTAAGATGGTGATTGATCATATTCAGGAGGAAATCATTGGGAGTGATTTTTTAAAGTGTGGGTAATGTCTTTGCATTGTGTTATTCCTTTGGGTGAGTTCAAAGGAACAGCAGGAACTGTTTTTTGTAATACAACCAGGAGTGTTACCTGCCTGACAGATCCAGTTTATGACTGTCAGTAATGTGCCATCCCTTGGTGGGATGGTTGTTATATGCTGAGATCTACTTACCTATAATACCAATTAACCTTAATTATCAAATTCGGACAAGTAACCCCATTCTGATAGCTAATGAGACTCACACCCGATAAGAAGCGTTTTATCGAGATCCTGAATGCGTTGGCTTAAACATTTTCAGTAAACATCGAGAGGTGTTTATCATGGTCCTTGTTCGATATAACAATCGGCGATGACGTAAGAATTATGTATTGTCTCCTCCATCGGCTGGATCAGCGTTGATGAGGAACATGGTTATGCTACCACCATCTTACGGGTGAAATGTGAGTCTCATCGCAACAAAATGAGGTTTTTATGCTATCGTTATGCACATTCTTAAATTTGCATAACGAATAACCATTATGAGAATAACATTTAACTCAGATAGTGAGTTGACAATTAATACAATTGATAGATATGCGAAAAGCTATGGAGTCTCAAGATCGAAAGTAATTTCTGATTTGCTTGATTCAATATCACCCGCTCTTGATTATCTGGTTTTTCAAAACAGCTTAAAAAGCGAAATGGAAACTAAATTATTAAATTTATTTGCATATGAGCTTAAAGAAGTAGAAGCTAAAGTATCTAAGGATGAGGTTTTTTTTAGGTATTTTTATCAAGGTATAAAAAAGATTTCCCACGTATTTGTAAGTGAAGGTACAATTCGATTTTCACTGCCAGATAGAGAATTGTGGTTTGACCTTAGAGAAAAATTCAAATTAAAAGTAAGTGAGTTAGTCGAAATATATAGGCCTTTTGATAATGGCCACTATGTTTGTGTTTTTTATCCTGACCCTCTTGAAGAGGGAATGTACACATCAGTTATAATTAACTTCATGTCGTTAATTGTCGATAACTACTGTTTCGATATTAATTCTCTGTGTTTTGTAAGAGAGGAAGATTTCTTTTATTGCGGCATTAATGATTACATGAAAAGAAATCTTAAAAACAAAAATCGGTTGCATCTCTCATGGGCTCCGCTAACAAAAATTGCTGACGGGTATCTATTTATGGCTGCAATGCGCAAAGAAAACTCAAACTATGTGGTCAGACAAGAAGGAGATTTTACAGTGAACTTCCCTTACGATATATGGAAGCAATAATCCAAATATTTTCAGACAGATATTATCTCTACGAACCGTCCCCACTCCTTCACTGGAATGGGGATTTTCTTTTTCTGTCTGAGAAAGTGCTATGAATAAAAGTGAAGGACAACTATCCCTGCAGAACTCGCTTGATGGCTTGCCCCAATGGGTATCTGAACGCATTCTGCAGCAGATAAATCAGTTAACCCACTACGAGCCTGTAATAGGCATTATGGGGAAAACCGGCGCGGGCAAGAGCAGCTTGTGCAATGCACTGTTTGCCGGGGAGGTGTCGCCGGTCAGTGATATTGCAGCCTGCACACGCCAACCCTTACGCTTTCACCTGCAGGTGGGAAAACGCTACATGACACTAGTGGATTTACCCGGTGTGGGGGAAAGCAATGCGCGTGATGCGGAATATGCCACGCTGTACCGTGAACAACTTCCCCGGCTCGACCTGGTGCTGTGGCTTATCAAGGCTGATGATCGGGCGCTGGCGGTTGATGAGCATTTTTATCATCAGGTAATTGGTGAGTCATACCGGCATAAGGTGCTGTTTGTCATTAGTCAGTCGGACAAGGTTGAACCCATCAGCGGTGGTGAAAAGCTGTCTACTGAGCAGAAACAAAATATCAGCCGCAAAATCTGCCTGCTGCATGAGCTGTTCCAACCTGTAAACCCTGTCTGTGCGGTGTCGGTTCGTCTGCAATGGGGGCTTCGGGTGATGGCTGAACGGATGATCCGTTGCCTGCCACGCGAGGCCAGCAGTCCGGTAGCGGTACAGCTCAGTGCGTCACTTCGTACCGATGCCGTTAATAAAAAAGCCTGTGACGATTTTGGGGAAACGGTAGGCTCGGTACTGGACACAATAAGTTCCCTGCCCATGATACCGTCCCCGGTTCGGACCATCATTCAGGCTGTACGCGATACCGTGGTATCGGTCGCCCGTGCCGTCTGGAATTTCTTCTTCTGAATTCTTAGTAACTTAACCCGTTATTTCCTGAGCCCTGTCGCCTGTGCGACGGGGCTTTCTTTTATTGTTTTCCCGTTATGAGGAGTCTGCATATGACCCGTCTGGCTTCGCGTTTTGGCGCAGCAAACCTTATTCGTCGTGACCGTCCGTTAACCCGCGAGGAGCTGTTTCGCGTGGTGCCCAGTGTCTTCAGTGAGGAGAAGCATGCGTCACGCAGCGCACGGTATACCTGGATTCCAACAATTACCGTTCTTGAAAACCTGCAGCGTGAAGGCTTTCAGCCGTTCTTTGCCTGTCAGACCCGGGTTCGTGATCCTGAGCGTCGCGAGCATACAAAGCACATGTTACGCCTGCGCCGTGAGGGGCAAATTACCGGTAAACAGGTTCCGGAAATCATTCTGCTTAACTCCCATGACGGCACCAGTTCGTATCAGATGTTGCCGGGGTTATTTAGGGCGGTGTGCCAGAACGGTCTCGTCTGCGGTGAATCTTTTGGCGAGGTGCGGGTGCCACACAAAGGGGATGTGGTGAGTCAGGTGATTGAGGGAGCGTATGAAGTGCTGGGGATTTTTGACCGTATGGAGGAAAAACGGGATGCCATGCAGTCGCTGATGCTGCCGCCACCTGCGCAGCAGGCTCTGGCACAGGCCGCACTGGCTTACCGTTTCGGGGAGGATCACCAGCCGGTTGTCCCGACACAGATACTTTCCCCACGCCGCTGGCAGGATGAGAGTAATGACCTGTGGACCACCTACCAGCGTATTCAGGAGAACCTGATAAAAGGCGGGCTTAGCGGACGTAGTGTAAAAGGCGGGCGAACGCATACCCGTGCCGTGCGCGGTATCGATGGCGACGTGAAGCTTAACCGTGCGCTGTGGGTGATGGCAGAAACGATGCTCAGCGGGTTTCAGACAAACAAATACTAGCTCCGGGTTAATGCGGACATCACCTGTCCGTTCATTGCTCAATATACAGGCAATGCTTCCTCTGACTGGACACGAAGCCGCATTCTGATTGCATTCAGCCTGCTGAAAAAATACAGCTTCGGCTGTCCATATCCTGTCCGGCCCTCTAGTTACAATAATCACTTAATTTTCAGTCCATTAACAGAATGGAGAACGCCTCTCATGTCTCAGGCTGAGCGCCGCCATGAGCGCCTTGCGGTCCGCTTGTCGCTGATTATCAGCCGCCTTGTAGCGGGAGAAACACTGATCATGCAGAAGCTGGCTGCCGAGTTTGGCGTGTCAGCTCGCACGCTGCGTAGGGATTTTCGCGAGCGGCTGGCCTATCTCGACCTGGAGTTCAGTGACGGGCAGTGCCGCCTGCTGTCCGGTAGTCGCCAACGGGAGCTGGCGGTGCAGACCTTCGTCCGCCACTCCGGCGTGGAGGCACTCTTTCCGGATATCGACAATCAGCTGGTTACCTCTCTGTTGAGTGCCAGCGAATCTCCCTGCCTTATCTGGCATAGCGCTAACACTAGGGTACTGGCACGGCCTGACGTGTTTACGCGATTGGTTCGCGCTATCACTGAACACCGTCGGGTGACGCTGCTGGCAGAAGGCGGTCGTTACTCCGGGTTGGCTCCTTACCGTCTGGTGTGTAGCGACGGCTGCTGGTATCTGACCGGTGAGCTCGGGGGGCATATAACGGTTTTCTCGCTGGGTGATATTCACACGGTAACCTTCCACCCGGCACTGTTCGTGCCGGATGCACGGGTGCGTAACCTGCTGTCAAATCCCGATTTTCTTCGGGTATTACCTCACTTTCAAACCTTCCACTCACTGCTCGTTGTCAGTGACGACGGGTTTTCACCTCAAAAGGAACAGATATGAAATTACTTACTACTACGGCGCTGGCGCTCAGTCTGTGCGCGGGTACCGTTTTGCCAGTAGCCGCTGAAAATGTCGTAGGGACTGTTAAGGCCTGGCAATACATGCAAGCTGACGGCTGGAAATCAGCCGATGGTCTGGACAATCACACCCTCAGCAATGCGCTCTACGGTGCCAGAGTCATTGATAATTACCCCTGGACCCGGCAGTTTCTGCTACGGATGGGATACAACGGAGGCTATTTTCTCGCGGACAAAAACACCAAAACGGTACGCAAACTTACACTCAAAACGGCCAGTGGTTCTTCCTCTGATTTGACCTCTGTTTATCAGGGCGAGGGTAAGGCGTGTGGGTTCACTCTGGTTGATACCCAGGCCTCGCTGCTGGACGAGGCGCAACAGAGAGCAGGTGGAACAGATAATCCGACAGAAGCGTTGAATCATGCCCGGTCTACCTACACACCGAAAGCCCTGCTGGTCGTGCCTGATGATTGCGTCAATCCAAAACAACAGGCCGCGCTGGCGGCTAAGCGTTCTCAAAAAGACCGCGAACTGCAGCAGTGGGTGGCGAAGCAGAGCATGGCTGAACTGTGCCGCCGTACCGGTAACTGCTGAGAGTCTGGTTACAGGCGCTTTAAATCACACCAGATGCCTGGCAAATATATCGGGTGTAATACGACACCCATTAATTCAGGAAGAATGCCATGTTAAGAATTATCACCTCAACCATACCCGCTCTCATTTTGTCGCTCGCCACCTTCAGTACCGGTGCCGCGCAGCTTCCGGAAAGCCTGATGGATATAGATAATCCCGGCCAGGAGTACTGGTGCCAGGGAAACGACATCAACACCTCCATGTGCTCACTGACCGGTGTCAGCGACGACCATAAATTTGCCCTGATTCAGGACCTGCCGGGTCCGGCCTGTGAGGACTTAAGCTTCGGGGTTATCGACCTGGTGCGCCAGACCGGTGTCAACATTCCTTACGACGGTGGTGACTGTAAGGGCGATGTGCAGGCCAGTTTTCTACGCGGCACGAAAGATAATGCCCTGTATGTGAAAATTGTCCGGGGCAGCAAAACCCTGCGGCTGTATAAGGTACAAACCGGTTACTGATTATCCCCCCACACCTGCATACACCCACAACCCCTGACGCGGCAGCGTCAGGGGTTTTTGCTTTTAAGGTACATCGAATGCCTGAATCTCACATGCTGCCACCGGGAGCTTTCACGCGACAGCAGGCTGAAGCTGTTACCCGCCGGTATCACAACCTCAGCATTGAAGACGACCAGTGCACTCACTTCCGCCTGGTGGTTCGTGACTCTGAAGGTCGAATGGTCTGGCGGGCATGGTGCTTTGAACCTGATGCTGGCGAAGGACTTAATCGTTATATCCGCAAGTCAGGCATCCTCAGAGCATCCTCCTCCTGACCACATCCATTAATCATCCCTGCATGTCCTTTATTTCCCATACGCCAGCCATCGTCGCTGGCGTTTTTATTGACGGAGAATATCCATGACGACACAAACGCAATGTGAATTGATGTCCGCTAATGAACCTCAATTTGACCTCACAGCAACAACAGTGCCTGACGAGCAGCGCATCCATTTCTGGCCGCAGCATTTTGGCGCTATTCCGCAGTGGATAACGCTGGAACCCCGTATTTTCGCCTGGATGGACAGCTTCTGTGATGAGTATAGCGGTGGTATCTGGTCCTTTTACACGCTCAGCAATGGCGGTGCGTTTATGGCCCCTGATGCTGACAGTGACGATAAATGGCATCTGTTCAACGGCATGAACGGCAATGGTGCGGAAATGAGCGCGGAAGCCGCAGGTGTCGCTGTCTGCCTGATTGAATACAGCCATCACGCCTGTCGCACCGAATGCGATGCCATGACTGAGCACTATTACCGCCTGCGGAATTACGCTCTGCAGCACCCTGAATCCAGCGCCATTTTGCGCATTATTGATTAAGGATACTCATGATGGAACAGTCACTTATCCCACAGGCTCCGGCACTTCCATTGGCCGCACAGCGCACGGTAAAACGCGCTTTAACGCTGCTTGACCGACACCTGCGAGAAACAGGTGTGGCATTCACCTCCACTCAGGCCGCCCGTGACTGGCTGAAACTGAAAATGGCGGGGCTGGAGCGCGAAGAGTTTATGGTGCTGTACTTGGACCAGCAGAACCAGTTGATTGCCCACGAAACCCTGTTTGCCGGTTCCATTAGCAGCACCGAGGTGCATCCCCGTGAGGTGGTCAAACGTGCCCTGTACTTCAATGCGGCAGCAGTGATAGTGGCGCATAACCATCCCTCCGGTGATATCACACCCAGCCAGGCAGATAAGACCATCACGCAGCGTCTGGTGCAGGCGCTTCAGCTCGTTGATATCCGTGTGCCTGACCATCTCATTGTCGGTGGCACGCAGATATTGTCCTTCGCTGAACACGGTCTTCTTTGAGGTACGACATGAAAATTATCAGTAAACGCCGGGCGATGACGATTTACCGTCAGCATCCGGCCTCCCGCATTTTTCGATACTGCACCGGCAGATACCAGTGGCACGGCAGCGTCAGTCATTATACCGGTCAGGTAGTTCCTGACATTCCTGGCGTGCTGGCGGTATACGCCGAACGCCGGCAGGACCGCAACGGGCCCTATGCCTCTCTGATGAGTATCACCCTGAACTGACAATAAAGGAGGTTAGAAATGAGCAATATCACATGGGGCCTGCAGCGGGATATCACACCGCACCTGGGAGCCCGTCTGGTACAGGAGGGTAACCGGCTGTACTATCTGGCTGACCGGGCCAGTATCACCGGTAAGTTCAGTGACGCCGAATGCCTGAAGCTGGATGAGGCATTTCCGCATTTTATCAGCCAGATGGAATCGATGCTGACCACTGGTGAAATGAATCCTCGCCACGCTCACTGCGTCACCCTGTACCACAACGGTTTTACCTGTGAAGCCGATACCCTTGGCAGTTGCGGCTACATATACATCGCCGTTTATCTCACTCAACGCTAACTAATTTCACAAGAGCAAACATGAAAACTTTACCTGCAACGACTCCGCAGGCGGCGAAGCTATGTCTGTCGCCCGTGTCTGTCTGGCAAATGTTACTGACACGCCTGCTGGAACAGCACTATGGCCTGACACTGAACGACACACCATTCAGTGATGAGACTGTTATTCAGGAACATATCACTGCTGGTATTACGCTGGCTGATGCCGTTAATTTTCTGGTGGATAAGCACGAACTGGTTCGTATTGATCGCAGGGGATTCAACTGGCAAGAACAGTCCCCATACCTGCGGGCTGTCGATATTCTGCGGGCGCGACAGGCAACTGGTTTATTGAAAAGAAATCGTATTAACGCAACACGTTGAATATTGGTAATAGCCTCCCTGATTCATATTCCAGATATATTTACTTATTACAAAAGCATCAGCTGAAGCGGGCCGGTGCTTTTGCTTATATGGACGAAATATCATGCAAATTGAAGCTGTAATTTTAACTGGGCACATCATCGCAAACACAATCCGGGAATGCTGGTCCGTCGTTGTTGATGGTTTTGACGCATGCGGCGAACAAGCTTATGATCCAGCTTAATTTCTTTTCCTCATGAAGGGACGGGTATGGGCAACAGAATGTGGATGATTCGCGGTGACGGCGGCAAACTCTATGACGATTTCCGCGATAAACAAATTGTGGGAATCGGTTGGCCTCAGCTGGCTCCTTTGGTCAAACCAGGTCTGTCCCGATCCCAGTTGCTCGCTTTATACCAGGAAGCAGACCCCTTAACGAAGCTAGGAACAGCCCGTTCTGGAGCATCGCAGGTCTGGCGTTTTGTGAACGAAATCCAAAAGAGTGATTGGGTTATTACCTATTCTCCAGCCAACCGTACTTATCTGCTAGGCAAAGTTACATCAGACTTCCAATATCATCCTGAATGGGTGGAAGAGGGGATGGGGATCGCTCGGCAGGTTAAATGGAATACTCAAGAAATCGATCGCGATCGATTGTCTGTTGCTACCAAAAACACATTGGGTTCCACGTTGACGGTTTTCCAGCTTCCAGAATATGCGTTAGAGGAGCTTTTGCAGGATAAGAAACCCACTGCAGATGTTATTACTCAGAATCCAATTGTGATAATAGATGAAGATGAGGTCGTTTCTGATCCGCTTCGCGATATGGAAATGCTGGCATTTGAGGGTATCAAAGATCGCATCAACTCTCTTGATTGGGATGAGATGCAAAATCTGGTTGCCGGAGTTTTACGCAGTATGGGCTATAAAACGCAGGTTTCACCTGCGGGTGCCGATCGGGGTAAAGACATCATTGCTTCACCTGATGGATTCGGTTTTGAAAATCCACGAATTATCGTTGAGGTAAAACATCGTAGGGAGCAAATGGGGAGTCAGCAGATTCGCAGCTTTATCGGCGGTCGCCATAAAGACGATCGCGGGCTTTATGTCAGTACGGGGGGCTTTACGAAAGATGCTCGCTATGAAGCCGACCGTTCGACGATACCTCTGACGCTCTGGACGCTTGATGATCTCGTCCGTGCGCTTATTGAGAACTACGAGCAAGTCGATATTGAGACCAAACTTTTGGTTCCTCTGAAGAAAACATTCTTACCTGCTTAGCCCTTGTCTTGGCCGCCATATTGGTGTTGTACTGATATGGCTTTGTGCCCGTTGGCAGTGTCTGATTTTTGTACGGATTTCTGTTTGTGGGTACAAGTGCGGGTATAAAGCATTAGCGTTAAAAATAAAACGTATTGAAATCAGTTTGTTGATTGATTTGTGCGAGTCCGGCCTTCGCACCATTAGTATGTAAATTAAGTCACCCGCGGGTGGCTTTTTTTATGCCTAAAATCCAGTTCCCGCAAGGCTTTTCCCCGCTTTTCTCTGATTCAACCTATATCAATTTGGAATGCGCCCGAGCCCGTAGACAAATCTGTTCTATATTTTGAACTTAGGATAGGTTTAGACGCATCACTTCATCAAATAGCTGAAGAAGATTTACTTTCCAGAGCCAACTCAGTCAACGCAATCATTCTTTCATAACGCATGACCAGTTGATAAAAGAATAATGATAGAAAGGATAAGACCATGTATCCGTAAGCAATGGCTGAAATCCAATTGTAGTTTTCCGGGATTTTTGTCAAAGCAGTAATGGTTGCGACAATGCCTGGGAGGATGCCCAGCTTATCGATAGGCCCTATCAGAAGATTCATTCTTTTCTCCAGGAATTCCCTTTCATTCTTAATCTCTAATAATCCTAACTGTAACTCCTCCGTTGTTAATTCCTTTAACAAAGGGAAAAACATTCCATCCACGGATAGCTCCGTTTTCACATTAAGGTTAAGAGATTCGCACAAGGGTAAAAGAAACGATCGTTTAATTTTCGAACGATATCGATAGGCCCTATAGATTTGAATGGCTGGGATTGTAAGGTAAATTAATAATAGAAGGGAAAGGCCAGCTAATCCTAACCACACTACCTTTGTAAGATAATATAGAAATGCCATTGCTACAGACAAGAAACTCAAAGCCGAGATTATTAGCAAAAATCGAAAATCTCTTTTGTACGTTTTCTTGTGGGATTTTCTTCTTCTTTCAGCAATTTCGATGGATTTTAATATATTGAGATATCTCATAATTATGCCCAAATTTCCTTTTCAGTAAAAAATA
>Ga0308159_1001813_pt1 | contig 27869 bp, 18 predicted proteins | sample PhyCR1_FD_201040 | JGI IMG/M metagenome (GOLD analysis project Ga0308159, IMG submission 201040) | Phyllosphere microbial communities from UC Gill Tract Community Farm, Albany, California, United States - DLSLC.R1 | ecosystem: Host-associated > Plants > Phyllosphere > Unclassified | place: USA...
TACCCCATTGGCACCGCCGGTAATAGCAGCTGACCTTGAGGTTAGGTCGAAAACTTCTTTTTCATCACCAGGGTTGTTTTCATCGCAAAGCGTGTAGGTGGTGGTTGGCTGTACTGCTGTTGGCAATGCGTTTACCACAAGTTGCAGCGTTACTACATCATAACAGCCGGTTACATTATTGGTTACCCTTACATACACCGTACCTGTTTTGCTTTCGTGGCTCGCCGGGGTGGCAATGGCATTACTTCCTGCTTCGGCGTCTGCCGGAGTGGTGTAATAGCTTACCATGAACTGCGCCGGGTCATTCGTGCCTAGTATCTGGGTTTGGTAGCTTGTCAGGTCGAAGATGCCGTTACCATCAGCATCGCTTGAGCCATTGTCGCAAATGGCATAGGGGGCTGTGGGTTGGATGGCTGTTGGAGTTGGATTAACTGTTAATTGTAATGGTGCAAGAGCATAACAGCCACGCGCCAGTGTAGATACTACTCTTATATATAATACTTGGTTAAAAGCCTGCACATTTCTGTAAGCTGTATATTCTGAGGCAGCAATTGGATTAGTACCTGCCTGGGCATCATTTAAAGTACCATACATAATACCTTCAACATTCTGCTGTCCTCCTATGGCCTGAGCTATTGCCGGAGTAAGGTCTACTATTCCGTGGCCTGACTCATCAATAGCACAAGTTATAAGTCCAGATGGCGTATTAGCTACTGGTTTTTGTACAATGGTGACACTAAATTTAGACTCATTAGTACAAACAGGAACCGTATTAGTTTCGCCATAAATATACACAGTTTGTGAAGTAGTAAGTACTGTACCAACAGGTATTAATGTACCACCGTTTGCCATACCACCCGAAGCAGTATAATAATTACCCACAGATAGTGGCTCTAAAGTATAGGTTTCGCAAGCATATAGATCTTGTATTACTGGTACTCTTATTTTATTAATGGTAACAAAATAACTATGCTCATCAAAACACATATTGTTAGTACCTGTAGCAGCATAAATATAAATTTTCTGACTATCAAATAATTCCTGACCCGCAGTCATAGGGGTTCCAGTACCGTTAGCCCCCGTAAAGTAATTACCTTCTGTTAAAGCTGGTAATATATACGATTCACAAACCGAAAGATCTGCTTGTGTATCATCTACAACCGGTGTTCTGTTTATAGTAATATCCAGTTGTTTTTGGTCGATACAAGGATACCTGCCAAGCATTTCGGCCTGAATATAAATTGTAGCACTTGCTGTAATTACAGTTCCCGCAGGGATTATCTGCTGATTTTGAACCTGCGAACCACCTGGTAGTTTGTAGTAATGCTGGGTATAGGTTACATTATCTCCTTCATCAATAACCGGCAGCGTATAGCTATCACAACGTTCTACAGGATTTTCTATAGGAGCGGTAGCTTTAATAGAATAAATGTTAACAATAAATGACGTTTCTTTAAAACAATCAGTATGCAATGGGTTTGATGCATAAATATATACAATATGCCCTTGACCAGAAGTAAACGTATATCCAACAGGATACTCCTGCTGCCCTGGAGCATTTGGCCCACCTGAAACAGCATAATATTTACCTACTGTTATTGATGGTAATGCGTATTTATCGCATTCATCAACATTAGATTGTACACTGGTTAAAGGAGTATCAAAAATGGTTACTTTAAATGATTTTTCATCTTTACATGGCGTTGTACCCGTTTCGGCATAAACATATATAGTTTGTGTAACTGTTATTACATCGCCAGGCGCAAGCACATTACCACCACCCGTAGGGCCACCCGGAAGTGTATAGTAATAACTACCCACTGCTAATGGTAGTAATGTATATTCATCACATCTTACAACCTCTGCAGCATCTGGTAAAACTACTGTTGGTGTTTTATCTATAGTTACTGTAAAATAGGTATCCTGGGTACAAGATGCCGCTGAAGGAACATAAAAGTAAATATCTTGTGTTTGGGTAATAACAGTTCCTGCTTTTATTTCTGTACCGCCACCAGAAGCCGCCGTACGGTACTGCCCAATACTTAAAACAGGCAGCACATAACTGTCGCATACTCTTTCAGATTTTGGAGGCGCAGGGTTTATAATTACCTGAAATGGATATTCTGCAGTACAATTTGGGCTTGCATAGGTTGTAGCTGTTTCCGGACTGCTGCCTGTTTGTGCATAAATATACAGTGTTTGAGATGTTGTTACCTCCTGGCCGGCAGTTAGCATAGTACCCGTGCCACCCGGACCCGTAAAATAGTTACCTACAGTAAGTGCCGGTAAAATATAATTGCCGCAGCGTACCGCCAGTGGAGGATTATCTATAACAGGAACCGCTTTCATAGTTACTGTAAAGCTATCCTGAGATGGACACGCGGGCGTTGTAGCTGTTGCTGCGTAAATGTAAATAGTTCGGTTTGTTAAAATAACGGTTCCTGCCGGTATTTCCGGATTAGATGCAGAAGGCGCACCGGCTTTTGCATAGTATTTACCAACACCTAGTACAGGTAACGTATATCCTGCATCGGCACAAGCTATTGCATTCTTTAAATGATCAACTGTTATTTTATTAATAGTAACGGTGTATGTATCTGCAGCCTGGCATTTTGTAGTAGGGTTGTAAATATAAAATGTTTGTGAATCTGTTAATACCCTGCCTGTTGGTACTATACTACCGCCTCCGTTTGGCGCGGTGTAATAGTTAGTACCGGTAGGTGCTGCTGGTAAAGTATAGGTAAAGCAGGCCGATACAGATGTTGGCGCAACCGGTACCGGGTTTACTCTTACCACAAAATTATTATTAGCAGTACAGTTTGTACCTGTTGTAACCGGCTCATAAACATAAACTGTAGTGCTGGCCGCGGTTAAAGTTGTACCTGCCGGAATTACACGCCCCGTACCGTTAGGCCCATTAGGAGCCGTGTAATATGATTCTCCAAATGGTAATGCCGGAAGTGTATAACCACCGCAATAAGTAGCAGAAGGTGGCGCAACAGAACCTGTAATAATTCTTACGTTAAATGAAGTTTCTGCAGGGCAAGTAGTGTTTGGCCCTGTTGTAGCAGCATAAACATACACTGTTTGGCTTGCTGTTAAAGGCACAGCCCTGTTAATCATGGTACCTCCACCGCCAGGTTGTGTATAATAATTACCCGTGGTTAAGGCAGGCAATGTATAACTGGTGCATGTAACAACATTATTTACCGCCGCTAAAACTGGTGGCGTTGTTGCTGTTACTTTAAAGCTGGTATCGTAAACACAAGGCGTAGCTATGTGTATGTATATTGTTCTGGTTGTATTAATAGCAGTGCCGGCAGCTATTATTGTACCAGTGCCGTTAGGCCCGGTGTAGTAGTTTCCAGAGGTTAATGCAGGTAATGTATATGGGTTATTCGCACAAATATATTGGTCTGGATATACTGTAGAATTGTTAATTATAGTTACTGTGTATTGCTTTGCCTGGGTACATCCAAACTGATTAGGATTTGTTTGTGCAAAAATGGTTGTGTTAGTAGTTAATACCGTTCCTGCTGCTAATAAAGTATTATTGGCAGCATCATAATATTTAATCCCTGCGGTTGAAGGTACCGTATAGCTACCACATATAATCTCATCTTTTACATTAGGAGCTGCCGGTAACGGATCTACTGTAACCGTAAAACTTGTTTGCGTAAAACAGGTAGCATCTGTAGGGCTTACTGCATAAACGTATATTGTTTGATTTGTAGTTACTGCTGTACCTGCGGCAAGTTCTGTACCTGTGCCATTTTGGCCAGTATAATATTTACCAACCGTTAATGGGTCTAATACCACCTGCCCACAAGCTCTTTTAGGAGCAATTATAGCCAACTGAGGTTTAGTTATGTTAACAACAAAATCAGTTTCTGCGTAGCAATTAGCTGTTGCATTACGGTTATACACATAAATGGTTTGCGTGGCAGTAATATTTGTACCGGCTGCAATGGCAACACCTCCAGGGGCTGTGGCTGTACCAGGCGCGGTACGATACTCACCATTTGTAAGTGGTAATAATTTATAAGTTGTACACGCATTTACATCAGCAAGGTCATCTGCTTTTGTAATAGTTACCGTAAACTTAGTATTCTGGGTACATTGCGAGGCTGCTGTTATAAAAAAATAAACATCCTGGGTAGATGTTACTACATAACCGGCAGGCAACTCTGTGCCTTTACCGCCAGCCTGCGTAAAATAGTGCTCCCCAGCCTGCAATGCAGGTAATGTGTAACTTGTACATGCCTGCTGATTACCCGGCATAGTTGCAGATGTAGGTACATCTACTTTAAAACTAGCCTCTGCAGTACAAATATCATTTTTAGCGTAAACATATATTGTTTGCGATGATGTTACAGTACTACCATTTGCAAGCTGTGTACCTGTACCTCCTGGGCCTGTAAAGTAATTACCAACAGTTATATTAGGTAATACATACCCGGTACATGTAACCTGGTTTTGTACAGGTGCAAGTACAGGCAATAATGTTACTTGTATTGTAAACGATGTGGTTGCATAGCATACACTATTTGCATTGCTTTGCACACGTACATATATAATTTGAGATAAATTAGTTGCTGTAGTATTGCTGGTATAACTACCCGGTATTGTTATTGAGTTTGTACCCGCATTTGCATCTGCCTGGGTTGTGTAGTAAGACACACTGTAATTAGCCACGCTCTGGCTACCCAATATAGTAGCAGATTGTGCCGTTAAATTAAACACAGCCTTAGCAGGTGTAGTAGGGTCTTCACATAATTTAACCGGAGATGGTACGGCATTAGCCACTGGTGTAGGTGTAGTTAATAACTGAAATGATTTTACAACATAACAGTTACTATTATAACTTTTTACCCTTGCATATATAGTTTGGCCGGGAGTACCAGAAAAAGTTGCCGCTGTAACAGCATTAGTTCCAGCCTCAGCATTGGCAGATGTGGCATGATAAGAAACATTAGTTAATGGGTCGAGACCTGTTTTTAAATAAGGTGTATTTAAGGCAAGGTTATAAGTATAGGTAGCAGCACCGGTATCGCAGGCATATAAATTTATAGGGTTACCCGGAATTATTTGAGGTGCAAAATCTATAACTACACTCTCTGTTGTTGTACATCCTGTAGCAGTATTATTAATAGTTAGTACATAAGTACCAGATGTTGTAATTGTTACTGAGTTAGTACCAGGAAAAGCAGCACCATTTCTTGTCCAAGACTGTTGGTATACCGTAGTATCTAATCCTGTATTTATAGTATAGTTTTCTCCAACACATTTAGCAGCGCCATTAGCCAGGCTATATTCTTTACCCACAACTATTTGCCCCAGGTTAAAACTACCTGCCGGGAAAAACACCGCCGAGTCGTTAAATCCGTCTGTTCCACTTGCCGATGCGTTAGCATCATCTGCAATTACTATTTTTAAATGATATGTAGTTCCGGGCACTAATGTTGCAGAAGCATTCATTAATACCGTTTCGCCTTCAAAATTGGTGGCAGATCCTGCACTATTGCTCCCTCCGTTAAAACGGCCAAAATACTGCTCGTTAACAGAGCCACATGCATTACCAACACCGTATGTGGCATTACGTATTGTAGCTACAGATATTGGCTGACTGGTAGATGGCACTGTCGCCACATTTTGATACCCGCCGCCAACTGGTTTTAAAAGTATAGCAAAACCATCTTTAGATTTACATTGTTCGGCACCATATTCTTCAGATGCAAAAACATAATCAATAGAAAATTTACTTGTTGCCGCTGTAAAGTCAAACTCCAGCACAGTTGCATTCATAGTTTTTATAGTAACTCCACCTGCCGCAAATGCAGCTTCAAGGTCGGCGTCTCCTAACCATCCTTGGTCGGTATCGTTAGATTTACTGTTGTTAGGTCCACTGGCAACAGCAGCATTACCTGTAGATAATAGCACTCCACTTTTCATAGGGAAGTTTGCATTACCATTAGTAAAATACGATATACTTTCAATAGCCGTATTAGGACTGTTTAAAGTATTTATCCCTATTTTTTTAGTAATATTAGCCGTGCGGGCAAGGCAATTACTATTTACCAAAACATTATTAACCAGCTGCGTGGCATTTGCATTACCGTTTGCAGATGGATTTACAACAACACCTTGAGAGTATCCTTTTACCACCAATAAAAGGATTAAGATGAGTAATCTTTTTTTCATAAATTTTTTTCTACAGCAATCCTTAATATTAAACCCCAAAATCTATTAACACTATAACTTTTAAGACAATAACATCTCCCCAGATGTTAAAAAGCAGTCTTAAATAAAAAACAAAATTATAACAACTTTTATATAAATAATTTAATTAATTAACATTTTAACAAAAGAATCATATATTGATTTTTTTGACATGCATTTTAATTAAATATTAAATAATTATTAATATTTTAAATATTCTCAGTATTTTAGCCGAATACCTTTTAAAATCGCAAAAGTAATCGAATATTTGGATAATAATGCAACGTAAACAAATAATATACCATTAAACATTCAATAGTAATATTACCCTAACTATTTAACATTTGTTCAATAACATTAGTATAGTAATATTTGCTATTTTTGTATGAAAATTATCTTATATGTACGACAGGATCAGAGAAAAGCTAACCATTTTAGCCGATGCCGCCAAGTATGATGTTTCCTGTTCGTCTAGCGGTGGAAACCGCAAAAACGACAACAAAGGTATAGGCGACAGCAGTAATGGTATTTGCCATACCTATACCGAAGATGGCCGCTGTGTATCGTTGCTAAAAGTTTTACTAACAAACCACTGCATTTACGATTGTGCTTTTTGTGTGTCGCGAAAAAGTAACGATGTGCAGCGCGCTGCCTTTACGGTAGATGAAGTGGTAGAACTTACCATGAGTTTTTACCGCCGCAATTATATTGAAGGGCTGTTTTTAAGTTCTGGAATTTTTAAAAATGCCGATTTTACTATGGAACGCCTGGTGCGCATTGTTAAACGACTGCGAACCGAAGAACGTTTTAATGGCTACATTCACCTTAAAACCATACCGGGTGCAAGCCAGGAACTGCTTACAGAAGCCGGACTTTATGCCGATCGTATGAGCATTAACCTGGAAATGCCTACCGAAGCCGGACTTAAGCTATTGGCTCCCGATAAATCGCACGAAGAGGTTAAAAAACCGCTTGCTTTTATACAAAGCGGCATTACCCAATATAAAGACGAAAAAAAAACCGGGCTTATAAAAAGTGTACCCAAATTTGTACCCGCTGGCCAAAGTACCCAAATGGTTATTGGCGCTACGCCGGAAACCGATATGGAAATTATGCACAGTGCTGCCCAGTATTACAAAGATTTTTCGCTTAAGCGCGTGTATTATTCGGGGTACATACCTATAAGTTATGACGAGCGTATGCCGATTATTGGGAGCCAGCCTCCCCTACTGCGCGAAAACCGATTGTATCAAACCGATTGGCTCATGCGTTTTTATGGTTTCAACGTTAACGAATTGCTGAATACTAAAAATCCGCATTTGGATACCGATATGGACCCAAAGCTGAGTTGGGCATTGCGCAACCTCGATCAGTTTCCTATCGACATTAATACTGCCGAATACCGTATGATTATGCGTGTGCCGGGTATTGGTGTAAATTCGGCGCGTAAAATAGTCGAAGCCCGTAAATTTGGCAGGCTGCGCAGCGACCAGTTGCAAAAAATAGGTATTGCTTACAACCGCGCCAAGCACTTTATTCGCTGTGCCGATAGCCCTATTTTACTTAACGAACCCGATGCGCCCTATATTAAAAATATTATTTTGGGCGAAAGCAGTAGCAAGTATCTTAAAGTAGCGCAAAATCAGTTGAGTTTGTTTTAGCATCCTGCAAGGTTTTTAAAACCTTGTAGGTATAATTTTCAATTAACTATGGTAACCTACATTTTCGACGGATCTTTTGAGGGGCTGCTTACGGCTATTTTCGAGTTTTACGACCGGAAAGAAAAAGCCGTGCAACTGGTTTGGGAAAAATTTCACCAACCGGTAATGCTACAGGAAACCTTAGAGGTTATAAACGATGAAACCAAAGCAAAACGCGTATGGGCGGGGTTGCGTAAAAAGCTGAGCCCGCAGTGGCAGCAAATGTTTTACAAAGCACACCTTAGCGAGCAGCCTGAAGCTTTTAACGACCTGTTTAATTTTGCGCGTTATATTTTTGACAGTCCGGCGGGTGCCGAGAATAACTTTGGTAATCCGCACGTGGTGGCTGTGGGCAAGTGGGATAAAAAAGTAAACCGCGAAAAACACCGCATGAAGGCCTTTATACGCTTTCAGCAAACGGCCGACAATATTTATTACTGCCCCGTCGAACCCGATTTTAACGTGCTGCCTCTCATAGTTTCTTTTTTTAAAAACCGCTATGCCGACCAAAAATGGATTATTTATGATGTTAAGCGTAAGTACGGCCTGTATTACAACCTGCACCACGTAGAAGAAATAACCTACGAGTTTGTTGCCGAAATTGACACCAAAAAAATCATCCTGCCGGCCGAAGTTACCGATGCTAAAGAAGAACTGGCATCTGTACTATGGAAGGATTATTTTAACAGCACTAACATTCCTGCCCGTAAAAACATGAAACTGCACATTCAGCATGTACCTAAACGCTATTGGAAATATTTGAATGAGAAGGAGGGGAAGAATTAGGAATCTTTTATACTAACAATTTTGTAAAGCACCATCAAACTTCTAACTATACTTATTGATATTAAAAAAATAATACTTACAAGGATTTTAAATAAAGTATAATTTGAAATATTTTCAATGGAAATCCATACTCCATAAGCAATAATAAAACAAAATGTCAACTCTTTAATTGCTCCTTGAAAAACTCGCATAATACTCAAATAGTTTCCTGGTGAGAAAAAAAGCTCGAGTGGATTTCCTGCTTCTTGAGGAGGTTTATTTGCTATATTTGCTTTAATAGCAGCAATAATTGTTAGCGAAGCTAAAATAAATCCTGCTAATGATATTGATGCAGCGATTGTGTCTGATAAAATTGATATATTTTGCCCTTTATCTGCAATCTTAAATGGGATAATATTTAAGAAAGAATTCGAAATCCATATTACAATAAGTATTAATGCATCAAAAACAAGCGCATTATTAAAATAAAGATCTAATATTTTATTTTTATACCTATCTATCATTAATTTGAAGTTTATCAATTTCAAATATCATCTTTGGAAACATATCTTCTGAAACAATTATTTTTTGCTTTTTCTTTTTTTGTACACGAACTGTTGTGTAAATTTTATCCATTAATAGATCAAAAGTTTCAAGCGTATTGTTTTTTTCTTCATCTTCTGCTCTAATTTTCAAGTAATTAAATATATACCTTTTAGTAGGATTTGATGAAAGAAAATTTAAAATATTTAAAACTGAATTCTTAATCGCAGGTGTAGCTTTAAACTTGCGATAATCGATTTTGAGATCAACATTAGCATAATCATTTTCAAAATGTCCCGTAGCGGCGGAAGCTGATTGAAATATATTGCCATCCATTGCCTGAAGTTGTGGTATATAGTTTTTATGTAATTTCATATTAAACTCTGAAATCCTATTTATACGATTTTTAAGTCGAGCTACATCTTCATTAACAATTGGTAAAAAACCAATTTTTTCAACAATTTCTTGACTTATGCCTACTCTCTCTAAATATTTAATTAAATCATTAATTTTAGCTCCATAATGATTGTACTCAAAAGCTAATACCGTTTTTCTCTTACGAAAGTCAATAATGATATGCGTTGTCTCTACAATGCCATCACGCTCACCACTTTCTATTGCTTTCACAAGATCAGTATTCAAATTCATAATTTCAGGAAAAACATCCAATCTTATGCATCTAATCTTTGCACTTATCAAATTATTTTCATTTTTTACTGCGTGGAGAAAAATATATTTATCACCAAATCTTTGATGTCTAATCTTAGCACGTGTAATACTTAGGTGCCCTAATGCGTTAAAGAAAGTATCAAGATTATTATTAGATAAAAATGAAAAATCTAATTCGTAATAATTTATATCCCTCTTCGTATATTCAATATTCATTTACATTTATAATTAGGTTATAGTTCAAATGTAAATATTTAATTTACAATTACATTACGGAAATCCTCATTGTGATAAAAATCTATAGTTTATCTATAATTTGATTTTATATCTTACGCAAAGATACACCTGTAAAATCAGAATTTACTGTGATCATTCTTTCAGTGATCTACTAAATACTCCCCCAAATTCCTAAACAAAAAGACCGATTAATGCTATATAAAGTCGGAATCGTGTTAGCAGGGCAAACTATTGTGCCGTATCTTTGAGATGCACATTAAAACCCGCTCATGGATAATTTAGATGCCGCCCGAATGCAAATGGCATTCACGCTTATTTTTCATATTGTATTTGCCTGTATAGGTATGGTAATGCCCTTTTTTATGGTAATATCGCACTATAAATGGCTTAAAACCCGCAACCCTATACTGCTAACCTTAACCAAATCGTGGCAAAAAGGCGTAGCTATATTTTTTGTAACCGGTGCTGTTTCGGGCACTGCCCTATCGTTCGAACTTGGCCTGCTGTGGCCCACGTTTATGAAACATGCCGGACCTATTATAGGTATGCCATTTTCGTTAGAGGGTGCAGCCTTTTTTATCGAGGCCGTTGCCCTGGGCTTTTACCTGTACGGCTGGAACAAAATACCCGAACGCTTCCACCTGTTTACCGGTATCATTGTAGGCGTTTCGGGCGTACTATCGGGCATACTGGTAGTTTCTGCCAACAGCTGGATGAACGCCCCCGCTGGTTTCGACTATGTAAACGGTCAGTTCTTAAACATCGATCCGGTTAAAGCCTTTTTAAATCCCGCCTGGTTCGCGCAAGCCCTACACATGACGTTAGCCGCCTTTGCCGCAACATCGTTCGCAGTAGCAGGAATCCACGCCTGGCAGATTTACAAAAAACGCAACATTGCCCTACACAAACAAGCTTTTAATATTGCCATAGTTTTTGGCGCTATAGCAGCGTTACTGCAACCCCTTAGTGGCGACCACTCCGCTAAAGACATCGCCGAACGCCAGCCTGCAAAACTCGCCGCACTTGAAGCACATTACGTTACCGAAAAAGGCGCACCCCTATACATAGGTGGTATTGTAGATGAAGACACCCATACCGTATCGCACAAAATAGAAATTCCCAAAGCCTTATCATTCTTAGCCTTTGGCGATTTTGATGCCGAAGTTAAGGGCCTTAACGACTTCCCAAAGCAAGACCGACCGCCGGTTGCCATAACGCATTATGCTTTTCAGGTAATGGTAAGTTTGGGTATGCTGCTGGTATTGGCTGCGATTGTTTATTTAGTCAGCCTTAAAAAGAAACACTGGCAAAACAGTCAGCGGTACTGGTTGTATTTTGCCTTGATGGCGCCCATAGGTTTCCTGGCGCTCGAAGCCGGCTGGATCGTGACTGAAGTAGGCCGCCAACCGTGGATTATTCATAACGTAATGCGCACTAAAGATGCCGTAACACCCATGCCGGGCATGATATACAGTTTTTATATGTATGTGTTTTTATATACTACACTAACCATATCAGTCACGTGGTTAATGGCGCGCCAAATTAAAGTGCTTAACGCTACTAAAATATCATAACTATGCTGTATGTAGTGCTGTTTTTTACCGTATTATCATTCTTTTTATACGTACTGCTGGGCGGTGCCGATTTTGGCGCGGGCATACTCGAACTCTTTTCCTCTGCCGATAATAAAAAATCGATTAAAAAGACGGTTTATAGTGTAATGGGCCCGGTTTGGGAAGCGAACCACATCTGGATCATTATCCTTATTGTAATATTATGGATTGCTTTTCCTACGTTTTATAATATCATTATAATCTATCTGCACATTCCGCTTACGCTGGTTTTATTGGGGATTACATTACGCGGAGTAGCGTTTGTCTTTAGAAATTACGATGCTATTAAAGATAAATCGCAATTGCTGTACGACCGTATGTTTGAATTTTCGTGCCTCGTTACTCCCATATTTTTAGGAATGACGTTTGGCGCGCTGGTTAGCGGAAATATTATTCTGCTGGAAGACAAGCCCAACGCCGACTTTTTCACGATATACATACACCCGTGGCTACAGCCTTTTCCATTGCTTACAGGTTTCTTTTTTAGCGCGTTGTGCGTGTTTCTCTCTGCCACATTTTTAATAGGAGAAGTAAGAGACAATGAAAAACGAATGTACATGCGCAAAGCTGCCGTTGCAACAATTGTGGTGGTTGTGCTAGGTATGGCAACACTAAGTGCGGGTTACATTGCTGGCAACAAATTTACCACTGACTTTTTAAACAACTACTACGCACTGGGTGCCGTGGCATTATCGGGTATATTGCTTATACCGCTATGGCGAAGCATACGGATAGGCCGCATTATTATGTGTCGTTTTTTTGCGGGGTTACAGGTATTGCTAATTTTGTTTGCTGCAATAGGTACACATTTCCCTAACCTGATTATTACGAAGACTACACAGGTAAGCCTTTTGGCCGACCGCGCTCCGGATAGCGTAATAAGTGTACTGGGGATTTCGTTAATTATCGGTGGTATACTTATTATTCCGGGATTGCTGCACTTACTAAAATCATTCCGGATGATAAAAATACTGGAAGAGGAAAGAAACAGGTAACTGCTTAATATTCTCCGTAAACATAGTACCAGCTTCCACCCTCTTTTACAAAGGTTGAATATTCATGATGCACCTGCGCCTGCAGTAAATTATCAAGGTAATAGGCCTTAAATTCAACGGTAGTTTCGGCAGCGTTAAGCACTTCGAGTTTTATCCACTGGTTGCTTTTTGCCCATTCTAAAATTGCGGCTTTATTGTGGTGTTTGCGTTCCTGCGGTGCGGTAGTTTCCCATAAATAATCGGCTGCATGCACGGCATACGCCGAATAACGTGAACGCATTAAGGCTTCAGCAGTCGGTGCTTTTTTCAACCCTTTAATATAAGGTTCGCAGCAATTAGAATATGCATTTCCAGATCCGCAATAACAGTTACCCCCCATTGTAACAAAATTTAGTGGTGCAAATATAGCTAACTATTAATCATACTTATAATTTAAAGCAGACACTAATTTCACTTATTAGCACTAATTAATTAGTGAAATTAGTGTCCAAAAAATCGCTGTATTTATTAATCACGCCGCATGGTATTTTAAGTATATTTATACCCATTAAACCAATCACACTTTATGTCTTACCAACCATCTCCTACCCGATACCAAAACATGCAGTACAGGCGCAGTGGCAATAGCGGCCTTAAATTACCCAGCCTTTCGTTAGGCTTATGGCATAACTTTGGGTTTGTAAACGATTTTGAAAACAGCCGTAACATACTGCACACCGCTTTTGATAATGGCATTACCCATTTTGACCTTGCTAACAATTACGGCCCGCCACCAGGATCGGCAGAGGAAGTTTTTGGAAAGATATTGCACACTGATTTTAATGGATATCGCGACGAACTTATAATATCATCTAAAGCCGGCTACACTATGTGGGACGGCCCTTATGGCGACTGGGGTTCTAAAAAATATTTGGTATCGAGCCTTGACCAAAGCCTTAAGCGCATGAAGCTTGATTATGTTGATATTTTTTACCACCACCGCCCCGACCCCGATACTCCGCTGGAAGAAACCATGGCGGCTCTCGACCTTATTGTGCGACAGGGTAAAGCATTGTATGCGGGCATCTCTAACTATAACGCTGAAGAGGCTCAAAAAGCGATCACTATATTGAAAAATTTGGGTACACCTTGTGTCATTCATCAGCCTAAGTACAGTATGTTTGTGCGTGATGCTGAAACTGGACTGCTTGATGTTTTAGGCGATAATGGTGTGGGTTGCATACCGTTCTCCCCATTGGCTCAGGGTTTATTAACCGATAAATACCTTAACGGAATACCTGCCGATTCGCGCGTGGCAACCAGTGGTGTGTTTTTAAATGAAGGGCATATTACTCCTGAAAAGATTGAAAAGATAAAAGCCCTAAATAACATTGCTCAACAACGCGGACAAAAACTAGCGCATATGGCATTGTCATGGCTGTTAAAGGATGAAAGAGTAACATCTGTACTAGTAGGTGCAAGTAAACCCGAACAGGTTTTAGACTCGTTACTGAGTTTAAACAATATTACTTTTAGTGAAGAAGAGCTTAAAGCTATTAATACGATATTGGGATAATTGATATGACTGAAGTTACAATCAATATATTAATAAATTTTATACGAGAAGAATCTGGTGCTGGTGATACTTTTATAATTGATAGTTCAACTACCCTTGAAAATGATTTGGGAATAACGGGCGATGATGGTTTCGAGTTAATTAGAAAATTAGGAAAACACTTTTCAGTTGATGTTACTCAATTTAAATTTGATGAATACTTTTACCCTGAACCAAATTTATTAACCACTTACAAAAAGATAAAACCATTAACTATAAATCACTTATATAATGGAATAATAAACGGAATTTTGGAATAAATAGCGAGACGCATTCAATGCGTCTCTACATAAAATTATTCGGCTATAAAGTGGGTATCGGCATCTTCAATAAGAGGTATATAAATACGCTGCCAAATGTCGCCTTCAATAATTTTCCAGGTGTGGCCCTCGCCTTCGGTATCTTCGGCAATAAGCAGTATTCCGGGCTCTACAATAAAAGTATCGCCATTGGTAACTTTAAATTCAAGTTTGCCTTGTAAAGTGGCTACAAATTGTTTGCGTGGCGCGGGGTGGGCAACCTTTTGGTATGGATCTATATGCGTTTGAGCAAAGAAACCTTTAGTCTCAATAGTAACCCTATTGTGAATTTTACCTGTTTCGAAAGTACAACTACCATCTGGCAGGTTATAAATTCGTATTGCTTTTATATAGCTCTCAATTACTTCGCTCATGCTTATTATTTAAAAGATACTTCGATATCTTTTGTTAACTGGTTCTCTATAATATCTGCGGGCAGTGTAATGTGCAGTATATTATTTTTTAAAGTTATGGTTCCGGTTTTTGGTTTGTAATAGCCTGCTTTATCGCGGCAAAAACACTGCACGCCAAAAAACAAATTTGCCTGAATAGCTGTAACTCCCGCTTTAAGCTGAGACAAGTCGCTATCGGTATCAAAAATTACCTCTTCGCTATAACCGGCATCCTGAATTAGTGGATTCTTCTTTTTGTTATATGTATATCGTATCACGGTTTTGCCCGGAGTATCCTGGATGTTGTAATACATTTTACCAATATCGTTACTTTCTACTAAAAGGCTTTTATCTTTTAGTACTTCTAGCTTACAAGTACCTTCAACAGGGCATTCACTTACTATAGTATTAGCACAGGTAATATCTATAGCCTTCTTTTGAGAAGCACATGCCATTACCAAAAAAGAGACAAAAACTAACTTGATATTTTTCATAAGATGAATGTATAAAAGCTAATATACGAATTGAATTTCAGATTTATGATCTTAGATTTCAGATTCGGCTTGAACTCTAAAAGGCCAACAATCGAATAATCTAGATACTGATAATCTTATTTGCCATTAAAGTTACTCATAGTATCAGCCAATCCGGCAAGCGCGAACGATTTTATAGCTTCTACAGATTTATCTAATCGTTCCGGCAGGGCCAATTTTTCTTTATCATCCCATTCGCCTAAAACGTAGTCTATCTGCTTACCTTTTTTAAACTCATCGCTAATACCAAACCTAAAACGCGGATAATCTGAACTATTAAGCAATTGCTGAATACTTTTAAGCCCGTTATGGCCGCCATCGCTACCTTTAGCCTTAATTCGGATGGTTCCGAACGATATATTTAAATCATCGGTTACTACCAGTACATTTTCTGCAGCTATGTTTTCTTTATCCATCCAGTACTTAACAGCTTTACCGCTAAGGTTCATGTAGGTATTTGGCTTTAGGAGTATAAGCGTGCGCCCTTTAATTTTATATTCGGCAACAGCCCCTAACTTTGCAGTTTCGAAGCTAATACCTTCCTGTTGTGCCAGGCGGTCTAGTATTTTAAAACCAATATTATGGCGGGTATTTACATATTCGGCGCCAATGTTGCCAAGTCCGGCAATTAGAAATTTCTTCATAGGATCAATGGGTGCTGCTTTTTGTTTTGCAAAGAGTTGTGTAAGCCATTTCATGCGGCAAAGATAGCATTTTAGTTGATTTGAAGATTTGATAATTTGTCGATTTGATAATTCGATTGTTGGATAGTTAGAACTTTAGATTTTTAGATAGCTATAATTAGATGATTGGATTTTTAGTAGATGTTTTAGGTCGATCCAAAATTAACTAACTAAAAATCCAATATACCAACAATCTAAAATACCCCTAATAAAAAAGCGCTCCGTTTCGGGAGCGCTTTGATGTATAGAAAATAAAAAATTATTTTTTCTTTCCTTTTGCAGGTGCTTTCGCGGCTTTTGCAGCTTCCTGAGCAGCTTTCATAGCAGCACGAGAAATACGAACCTGAGCTACCACTGTATTATCAGGGTTAAGTACTTTAAAGTTATCTACTGGTACTTTAGTAACATAAAGTTTGTTACCCATTTGAAGTTCAGAGATGTTAGCCTCAACAAAGTCAGGTAAGTTAGCTGGTAAAGCTCTAACTTTAAGTTTACGTAGGTTTAAACGTAAAACACCACCTGCAAGTACACCTGGAGATGTTCCTGTAACTTTAACAGGTACTTCCATAGTGATTTCTTTATCGTCTTTTAGTTCGTAAAAGTCGATGTGAAGAATTTTGTCGCTTACCGGGTGAAACTGGATATCCTGTAGGATAGCGCTGTAAGTGTTACCTGCAAGTTCAATTACTACAGTGTGCACGTTTGGAGTGTAAACCAAGTTTTTAAATGCAATTTCTTCTGCAGTAAAATGTACTGGCTGATTTCCTCCGTATAACACGCAAGGAACCATTCCAGCATTACGTACCGTACGCGTTGCCGCTTTACCTACGCTTTCTCTTTCAGATCCTTTAATCGTAATTGATTTCATTTGAAATAATTAATATAGTTAATAAATAAAAAAATTCTTACATTAAAAATTTACCGCTAATGCTATTGTTGTTTTGCACCATGTGCATCACATCAGCAAATAAATCGGCACAGGTAACTACCCTTATTTTAGATGTTTCCCTTTTTAGCGGAATACTATCTGTAACAATAAGTTCTTTAAGCTGCGATTTCTCGATCTTTTCGTAAGCATCGCCACTTAATATAGCATGCGTACAAATAGCCCTTACGCTTAGCGCCCCTTTTTCAATCATCAGGTCGGCTGCTTTTGCAAGCGTACCACCTGTATCTATCATATCGTCTATCAGTATTATGTTACGGCCCACAACATCACCAATAAGCTCCATAGTTTCTATAACATTAGCTTCTTTACGCTGCTTGTAGCAAATTACTACATCGCTGCCTAAAAATTTGGAGTATGCATAAGCCCTTTTAGACCCACCCATATCTGGAGAAGCTATAGTAAGGTTTTCCAGGTTTAAGCTTTTTACATACGGCAGAAAAATTGTTGAAGCAAACAGGTGGTCTACCGGTTTTTCAAAAAAGCCCTGTATCTGGTCGGCATGTAAATCCATAGTCATTATACGGGTAGCGCCTGCTGTTTCAAGCAGTTTGGCAACCAGTTTAGCTCCTATTGGCACTCTTGGTTTGTCCTTACGGTCCTGTCTTGCCCATCCAAAATAAGGTATAACAGCGGTAATATGCCTGGCCGAAGCCCTTTTGGCGGCATCAATCATTAAAAGCAGCTCCATTAGGTTATCTGCTGTAGGAAAGGTAGAGCATACTAAAAACACCCTTAACCCCCTTATAGACTCTTCAAACGACGGCTGAAATTCGCCATCACTATAATGAGCCAGTGTTACCTTACCCAGTGGTACTCCATAGCTTGCCGCTATTTTCTCTGCCAGGTAGGTACTTTGAGAACATGAAAATATTTTTGCTTCCGGTTCTTGAGTAGACATTTTAAGCAGTTGTTTAGTAGTTAGTTAGTGTTGTGCTGTGTAAACAGGGTGCAAATTTAGAAATTTAATTCTATACAGGAAGTAAATTATCATGTATTTTTCTTGAAATTCAATATTATTTTCTAAATTTGCACCCGTATTAAAAATAATACCGCAAGCCTGAATGGCGGAATTGGTAGACGCGCACGACTCAAACTCGTGTACTTAGGTGTGTGGGTTCGATTCCCACTTCAGGTACTGAACGGGAGACTTTTGAAAAAGAGTCTCCTTTTTTATTTAGTCTTTATTATGGTTTGATTTTTGAAGCCCATTGAATTGCTTTCAAAATTGTATTTTTACTTATAATTCTCAACTTTCAGCTAAATTTACTTCTTCTTGTCCTGTTGTGAATTGCTTTCAAAATTGTATTTTTACTTATAATTCTCAACCTGTTGAGAGAGAATAGTGATTTGTCCCTAGTTGTGAATTGCTTTCAAAATTGTATTTTTACTTATAATTCTCAACTGCGGCGATTTAGATAATTCTAACGGTTCGGTTGTGAATTGCTTTCAAAATTGTATTTTTACTTATAATTCTCAACCGTTTATCTTTCAATACATTGTATTCATAGTTGTGAATTGCTTTCAAAATTGTATTTTTACTTATAATTCTCAACCAGATAATAGGCGCTAACGTTTCAGGTGTAAGTTGTGAATTGCTTTCAAAATTGTATTTTTACTTATAATTCTCAACTTAGATAAAGTCATCGGGTTTGTTTCGCCAGTTGTGAATTGCTTTCAAAATTGTATTTTTACTTATAATTCTCAACCCTACTGCAACGATGTAACATAACACCATTGTTGTGAATTGCTTTCAAAATTGGATTTTTACTTATAATTCTCAACTTGTTCCGGACAAAACATGCGATGAAGACCGTTGTGAATTGCTTTCAAAATTGTATTTTTACTTATAATTCTCAACACGTTTCCGCCTTTGTCGTTAATATCAATAGTTGTGAATTGCTTTCAAAATTGTATTTTTACTTATAATTCTCAACCGCTTTATGGTATACTCAACAACTATAAATGTTGTGAATTGCTTTCAAAATTGTATTTTTACTTATAATTCTCAACAAATGATGCGTGTAAATATCCTTGTATTAGGTTGTGAATTGCTTTCAAAATTGTATTTTTACTTATAATTCTCAACAAATGATGCGTGTAAATATCCTTGTATTAGGTTGTGAATTGCTTTCAAAATTGTATTTTTACTTATAATTCTCAACCAATATCAAAATACATAGCCGGGACAACTAGTTGTGAATTGCTTTCAAAATTGTATTTTTACTTATAATTCTCAACACGGTACACAGCCATGAAATCAACCTCAGTGTTGTGAATTGCTTTCAAAATTGTATTTTTACTTATAATTCTCAACTGCGCTTGGTGCTTTACTCTTATAATATGAGTTGTGAATTGCTTTCAAAATTGTATTTTTACTTATAATTCTCAACTTGGCGGTGCGATCAATCTGATTAAGGATAGTTGTGAATTGCTTTCAAAATTGTATTTTTACTTATAATTCTCAACACAAAAGAAGATAATCCACACGATCACGCCGTTGTGAATTGCTTTCAAAATTGTATTTTTACTTATAATTCTCAACATACCATGCTTTAATTTACTGGTATATTGGTAGTTATAAGCGTTTTTTGAAATAAAAAATAAAATGTTTTTGTATATGGTATTGTATTGTCCTATAGATTTTTACAATCCTATTCTATTAAAATAATTCTAATTGTTGAGAAGGCTTGTCTGTTTCAACTGGCTTTTTTCCATAAAAAAGTTCCATCATACCAAATTGCCTGTCGGTTATTTGCATTACACCAACTTTTCCGTGCGGAGGCAAACTATTTTTTACCCTTTTTGTATGAACTTCTGCGTTTTCCCTACTTGCACAAAAACGCATGTATATGGAAAATTGAAACATAGAAAACCCATTGTCTAAAAGTTTTTTTCTAAACGACGACGCTATTTTTCTGTCTTTACGCGTTTCTGTTGGCAAATCAAAAAATACTAATATCCACAAACTTCTATATTGATTTAATCGTGTGTAATGTTCATCATACATATACCGGGTATAAAATTTTCCGTGCAGTTCCTTCAAAACATTCTTGCAAAGAATGTGTTGTTCTGCTCATAGCCACCATTAAAGGACTTCTCTTATCATCTATAACTACATCAATAGTTGCAATACTTAGCAATTGCTTTTTTATTTCTACAGTAAGCTCTTCTATAGAATCTTCAGTTTCCATTATGTGGCAAACTATTAAATCTACAAATGGCCTGTATGGCTCCATAATATCATCGGCCAGGCAGTAAGCATTATATTTATTTTTATGAAAAATACCTAAAGTGGGCAACAGGCCAGAGCTTACTAATGCACGGGCTGTTATACCCCTTAAAATAGCATAATCATAGTTTAATAAATTGTTTGGAGGTATCCCTTTTTGGTAGCGGTTAAAATTTTCTACCTTAATAAGATTTTGCCAATAATAAGCCGCCGCCCGTGCCTCATGATTTAAAGTATCGCCAGATGTCACATTTTTTGCCCAGTGTTCCATATTCTTCATAGCAATGCCTTTCTCTTTTAGCAACCCGGCCTGGTTTAAAATTTTTGAAGATACAGTTTGCTGCCATAGGTTTTTCTTTAATGGTACTGATGCATTAATTTGATGTTTAAATCGCTCTGATTGTTCTGTATGCCTATTTAGAGGCATTAATAGACCAATAGGTAAATGTTGCTGATCGCAATTAATCAGCGCCACATTATTATGCGTTAGCTTTTCCAGTAGCCCATTTGTAATGGTTATTTGTTGATTTTCTAAAACTATAACACCAATATCTTCTATGGCCACGGTTTTAGTATCCTGTTCCTTATTAGGGTAGGTAATAACCAGCTGCTCATTTTTAGTACTTAAATAAGCCGGGTTACCAAAGAAAAGGGTGCGCTTTATCATAACTAATATTCTCCTATTTGCACAATTTTACCTGTATGATTTATTCGTACTTTTGTTAAATGCGATAATTGTTTTAGGCTAGTCAATCTTTTGTACACAATATTATTCAACAACTTATTGTCTGTTAATTGAGTTTCTAAATGATGCCTAAAAGTATAATCTTTGGTACCTAATTTTTGAACCCTAAATAAATACGGACTTATTAATGCATAATTATTTGTATCAAGTAAATCAACTTCTGCAGGGTTAAAATTTTCGGATGGAATAATAAAAAATTCGTTCTGTTTCATCGAAAACAGAAACTCCCAGCCCTTTTCATGATTTTTATTAATAACCGATAAACCTAAATTACTACGGGTAACGGCCTCATAAAAAGAAACAACTTCTTCTTGTAAATTTCCTTTTTCATCACGATAAATGGCTACGTGGTGGTTATTACCCGTGCTGATAAAATCAACAGGGAGCGGTTTACCATCATTATCTAAAATTTCATTACCATTATGGTCTTTTTTAGTATGCAAAGCCTGGGCATTGCTAATACCACTAATGGTAACTCTTTTTATTGCAATACCTTTTTCTTCATTTAACCAAATAGGAATTTCATCTAAATTAGAAAAAGCCAGTTTTGCATTACCGTACTCTAATTGTCTTGCAAGTAATATCTTTCTAATACCTTCATCAATAACCTTTTCAACTTTAAGGTCGGGAGTAATTTCTTTTCTAATAGTATAATTATCTTCCAGCCAAACAAGTTTTACCTTTTCAGGGACTGCTATAGTTTTTTCGGCATCTAAATAAACCGGATTTTTAGCTAATGTATTTTTACCTGTAAAAGCTTTTTTAGGGTCGTTACCATTTTCTGCCAGGCGGATTAATAGAGCTTCTCTATATTGTTTTTTTGCAACCTTACTAATCGCTTCTGCTGTAAAGTTTGCTCCCACTTTTTCTTCTTTGGTTGCATAACTTTTAATTTTACCATAAACTGTTTCCTTATGCAGCTGCCCGCGCGGGGTTAGCTGAATTTTCTCAGTCGTACTACCTTTAATTTTAGTTCTATTTTTGTTTTTAGTAACTACTTTATTTTTAGCCTTGTATGATATTAAAATAGCAGCAAGATGCTTTTTAGCCTGTTCCCTAAAATCGGGTATTGGTTTTATAAATCGTAATTTATTTTGCTTATCCCTAACAAGATATTTTGATTCTATACCATATATTTCACCGCCTTTTTTATCGTCTTTTGTTTTAGCATTCAAATTATTAAGATATTGAATGTAAGCCGGCTTAGTAAATGCTACTGTAAGCGCATCCATAGCATGGTGCCTGTGGTCGTTACGCTTTGTCCAGTCAATAATTTTATACAGGCGCTCTCCATTTTTGCCTTCTTCCTCTTTAGTTAAACCCAGTTTATGGTATTTATCCCAATTAAGTTCTTTCATAACATCCACCAGTTCCCAGTCATCTCTAAGCCTGTCTGTAATACTGCCTATAGTACTTGTTACATCTCGTGCTACTTCGCGTAAAATTTCTATAGATTTTTTGGCTATATATTGGGTTTCTCTTAATTGCCTATCTACAAACCCTTCTGGTATTTCGTCATCAGCCATTAAAAGTTTTTTATACTTGGTATATTTTATTTTCCCGGTCTTAAAAAGGTCTTTAACACGTGCCTGGTATTGTGCAAATTCAAACTCATTTAATTTTTCGCCACAGTATGAAAATGCAGTGCGATTACTTTTATCAATATTAAATTGGCGTTCGCATAGCGTTTTGTTAGAAAAACTATCATCAAACAACCTCGATTTAGGAATAATATGTTCTATATCATATTCTTTAGAAAACAATTTAGATGCCTCAATGGGTTTACCTGTATAAAGTGAAACACCCCCTGTTTCTAACCAAAGCTTATACCTTATTATATCATTTTTAGTTACCCTTTTTATTTCAAATTCTGTCGATAGTAACTTCCTAATTCTTTCATGCTCGGCTGTTGCTTTACCAATATCTGTAGTGGCCTGCTTTCTCTGGTCGTTATTTGCTTTTAACTCCCTTGCAAGCTCTACCCTTATTTCATCGGGAGTGCCCATTTCAGGATCAGCAATAATAGCGTTAACAACATTAATCATCTGGTTGATAATTTTTTCTACAACCGGATTACGCAGACTATTTTTCTTAATCAACGCAAGCCTGTCCTGTAATGGCCTGTTGCTATTTTCTTCTTTAGTTAACGATGATGAATGATTATAACCTGCCATTAAACATGCCTTATCATATTTATGGCCATCTTTTAAATGAGGCAATATTTTTTTAATGGCTTTAGCACTCAGGCTGCCATAATCTGCCTGAAGAGGTATATTAACTAAGTAACCGGTATGCTCGTTTTTGAAACCGAATTTGCTAATTAATTTTTCTTTTAGCTTTTCTTCATCTTCACCCGAATATAACAAATGCCAAAGCTGGTAATAGGGCTGCTTATCAAAATCATTACCCTGAATTTCAGCATCAAAATCTAAAATATCAGTATCAATCCCTAAATCTACAAAAGCCGATTTTGTTATTTTAATAAGTTCTTCATGCTCAAGTTTAGATACATCAAGTTCATCATAACCTTCAAGCTTTAAAATACTCTCAAAGGCTTTATAAAGCGCCGTACTAGTCCTGTTACCTTCAATTTTTTTAAAATTAACTTCGTGTTCCCTCTTTTTTAATACAAGAAAATCAAATAATTGAGCATCGCTAAAATTGTCATTATAATTTAATGCTTCTGCCAGTTGTTTTTTATTATCCTCGTCAAACAAGACAGTTTCTTTAGTTTCGCTATGCTTAATTACTATCGAATTTATATTTTGCCAGATCCTGAATTCCTGAAACAGCGGCGACGATTTTGGTATTGCCTTATGCTGTTTTTCAAATTCGCAAAGGCTTACTAAATGTTTTTGCGATTTTAACCTGCGCTGATAAAAAATAGTTATATCCCTAACTTCATCCCTTAAAGCATCAGTTAGTTCATTATTATACTTGGCCTGGGTTTCCCAAATCCTATTAAACTCATCTAAATAATCCTGACGGTAAAAAACCTGATTTTTTAATTTAGCATGACTGTTTTCTGCAAATTGTTTATATAAGTGCTGGCCTACAGTTTCATTATTAAAGTATAACTCTTTACTGCGGTCGCTAATAGCACCCAGATAGCCACTCGATTGATTTATCTGGTTATTAATTTCAGTTACTACAAAAGCTATTTCTTTTAACGATAGTTGCTCATGTAACGCATCATTTCTCCATTTATAGTGCTGCAACTTTGTTTGTTCACGGCTGCCTTTATTTTCGGCAAGTTCAATTTGTAACGTTTTACTAAAGTGCTGAGAGGTTAGTGTACGCGATTTACCCTTTACATCTTCTAAAAGTTTTTCATTTATCACATCAGGATAAAACTGCGACTGAAATCGCACTATCTTATCAAGTTCTGCTTGCAAATCAGACCTGTAAAAATCAGGAGTAAGCTTACCCCCGCTAATTAATGAATTGTATACCCATTGCCCCGGAGTTATATTTTTCTCAAACAACGCTTTGGCAATTGCCATACCATTTATAGCTACCCCTTCCTCTTCAGATTTTGCTTTGCGGCTACTTTTATAACCCCGCTTTTTATTCAGCATTAATAAAACCTGTACCAACTCTTCAATGCTAACAGCCTCAACAGCAGCTTTAGCCCTTAGCGCGTAAGTCGAAAAAGTGGTATCCTTGCCCTCTTCGGCATAAACATAGTCTTGTTTAATAAAGTTGTTGCTTTTAAAAATATTCAGCAATGCATCTCTACGCAGTTTAAAGCGTTGCAAACCACGGCGGGCACCGCGCTTTAAGGTTCTGTCAGCATTTATAGATATCGTATTGCCCTTTTTAAAATCAGCCTCTTCATCTGTAGTTAAGGGTACAATGCGAACCCCCGTTTTAATTATTTCCGATTGTTCCTTCTCTTCTCCTTCATGTACAAAAGCCCAACCTATAGATGTAGTGCCCAAATCAAGGCCTAATATTTTTTTCATGTTACTTTAACTTTGACACTGTTAAAATAATGCAAAAAAAAATACTATAAATGCGGAAACCCTTATTTATCTTAAAAATAATAGTTGTAGTATTGCATTACAATTTTGAAGCAATTCACAATAAAGATTATTCTGTTGTGAAAACATTCAAGGCGGTCTCACAAGGATCGCCTTTTTTTTATTGTACACAATGTATTATTAACTATATCATATCTCTTTTACTATCCCGCTTTGTATTTATGTATAGTAAACATCTCATCATATAAAAATCATTTATAAAACAATTATTAGCCCTAATTTGCGCCTATTACAATCGTATTTCCTGCTTTCGCTATATCTTTCCGCTGCGCTGCAAGGATACCGGCTCTATCAGGGCTAAATAAACACTTAATGCGTTGATTTGAAGATTTGGTAATTTAAATAAAATACCAATCGGTATATTTCAATCTTAATTATCAACCCATATTATTTAATATACCAACTGGTATAAAACAATAACCTAATCCTTTCTTCACATACATGGCTCCCCTCTCCTTTGGAGAGGGCCGGGGGTGAGGCCAATTATTCCTTTCTTCACACACCACATCCCCTCTGCGAGGGGTGGCCGCAGGCCGGGGTGGTTACACACATAGCACTACACTTACATTTAAACACTTTTCCCGACCTGCCTTGTGCTCCGCAATCCCGTAGGGATTGCCCCTTTGTGTAACTTCGTGCTATCCGTACTAATTCCTTGTGACCTTAGTGGTAAAGAACCTGTTGGCAAATAAATATGGTTAAATATAACAAGTAAGGGCAGCCAATTGGCTGCCCTTACTTGTTGTTTATATCGATTAGATTTTAGATCGTTCGATTTTTAGATCTTTCGAATTATCTAATTATCTGACTATCCAATTATCCAACAATCTGACTATCTCTTCAGCGCAAAGTGCGATTTAAACTCACGGGTTACACCGTTCTCGGTAAAGGTTACCGTAAACCAGTAGTCATCCGCAGGCAGTGGCCTGCCGGTAAAGGTACCGTCCCACCCTTCGCCGTTCTCCGGGTTGCTGTTAGGGCTCAGTTGTTTCAGCAGCTTGCCGTAACGGTCGAAGATGTAGATCTTCGCATCCGTGCCTGCAAGGCCGATGATGTTCCAGGTGTCGTTATAACCATCCTGGTTCGGGGTAAAGAAGTTCGGGTAGTCAATAATGCTTACACCACTTAGCTCTAACTGGCCGCACGCATTTGGCGTTTTCGTGTCCCTTACGTATACCGTATGCGTCCCTTTTGATACATTGGTAAACACATTCGACTCCTGCCATGGCCCTTCAGGGTACAAACTGTATTGGTAATCGCCATAGCCTTCTACCAGTACCGTTACGGTCTGGTTGTTGCTAAAGGCATTGCTTACCACATACCCCTGCCCTATGGCTACGGCGGGGCCGGAGCGTACTACCTCGAACACTGCCGATGGCTCGGAGATACAGCCCGCCGGGCTGGTCACGATCACCGTGTAGTTACCCGGCAGCATCGCTTCATAGGTGCCCAATGTTGGGTCGGCATCCGGTACGGCTACGCCATCACGGTACCAGTCGTACGTATGCCCGTTTGATGGGACATTGCTTTTCAGGGTCAGCGCGCCGCTTTCCAGTGCGCCGGTGGTAAAGTTAAAGCACAGGGTATAGTTGCCGTCATCGGTGCTTATCACAGGGTTGGGCAATGCTTCTACGCTTACTGTTACCGATGTAATCGCCGAACATTTGCTGATCGTCGCACTGTTGGTTACCCTGACCCAGATTACCTGCTGCGGGGTCTGGGTATTTACAAACGCCGTTGGGTCCTGTATGTAATCCGGTGAGGTGGTGTCCCCTAATATCGCTGCCGCCTGGCTGGTATAGTAGCTTACAAGGTAGGTAGCCGGGTCCTGGGTACCCAGGGCCCTGTCGCCCGCAGGGGTAAGGTTGGTGGTTACCTTCCCGTCGTTGTCCCCTTCGTAGTCGCACACCGCAGGCAGGCTGCCTTCGGCATCCTGTGCCTCCGCGCCCAGTTCGGCATACAGTTCCAAGGGTACGGCTACCTGGCACCCTGTGGCATCATTCGTTACCTGGATGTACACCGTATCGTGGTTGATGGCCCTGTTGGTAAATGCCGTAGGGCTTGCAATAGGGCTTGTCATGGCGGCATCGGTATAGAAGCCAAGGCTGTAGCCTGCAGCTTCTGCCTCGTCCCCTATCGCATTATTGACGTATTGTACTAAGTTGAACTCCGCAAAGCCGGTGCTTGGTACCTGGCAGATCGCATACGGCGCGATGTCGCTCACTGCCGGTAACGGGTTAAGGATAAGCTTCAGCTCTACTACCTGGTAGCAGCCAGGGCTGTTTGGCTCACTGCCGTTCATCGTGACACGTACCCATACCGACCCTGTTTTTGCGGGGTAAGTAGTTGGGTCGGCTATGGCGTTGGTGCCGGCCTCCGCATCTGCTTTGGTTTCATAGTAGGTTACCGTGGCATTGGCCTCGTTATCCAGGATGTCTGCCTGGGTATCGGTAAGGTTTACCGTAGCGTCATGGTTTGGCGTATCGCAGGCCTGTAATGGCAGGGCATTGGTATCCGGGTTCGGGAGGTTCAGTACCCTGATCGTTAAGCTTGTAAAGCTCTCACAGCCATTTTTGGTCGTGGCTTTGATGTAGATTACCTGTGGGTTGGTATTTGGCAGGTTGGTATACGCTTTTGGGTCGGCTATCGCCGGTTCGCCAT
>Ga0308159_1001815_pt1 | contig 27863 bp, 27 predicted proteins | sample PhyCR1_FD_201040 | JGI IMG/M metagenome (GOLD analysis project Ga0308159, IMG submission 201040) | Phyllosphere microbial communities from UC Gill Tract Community Farm, Albany, California, United States - DLSLC.R1 | ecosystem: Host-associated > Plants > Phyllosphere > Unclassified | place: USA...
TACGCATAATGCGCCCCGCAACGCCGATGAAGGTTGAGCAGAAAGAAGACGGCTACGTAGCTCAGTTGGTTAGAGCACATCACTCATAATGATGGGGTCACAGGTTCGAATCCCGTCGTAGCCACCATTCTTTTTCTGTTTGCGGGAGTGGCGAAATTGGTAGACGCACTAGATTTAGGTTCTAGCGCCGCAAGGTGTGCGAGTTCAAGTCTCGCCTCCCGCACCATTTCATCGCAGCTTGCACGGATGGGGTATCGCCAAGCGGTAAGGCACCGGTTTTTGATACCGGCATTCCCTGGTTCGAATCCAGGTACCCCAGCCATTTTTTTCATTGATGGCGTCGAAGGATGTGTCAGTGAAAATGTCAGTCATGTAAGAAGAGTCTACTCCGACCTTTAGGTCAGCTGAGTACGCAGGTGGGGTATCGCCAAGCGGTAAGGCACCGGTTTTTGATACCGGCATTCCCTGGTTCGAATCCAGGTACCCCAGCCACTTCACATGATTAAGCGTTTGAATTCTTTGTATAATGAGAACGAAAACAGCTTGCAATAACGATGTATATAGTTAAGTATTGGCTACGTAGCTCAGTTGGTTAGAGCACATCACTCATAATGATGGGGTCACAGGTTCGAATCCCGTCGTAGCCACCATTTTAATTGCATGGTTATTGAATTAAGATGTCAGTGCGTTAAGATTTACCCGTAGTAAACACTTTTGGGGTGTCGCCAAGCGGTAAGGCTCTGGTTTCTGATACCAGCATACCCAGGTTCGAATCCTGGCACCCCAGCCACATTTAGAAAAGCTCGCTTCGGCGGGCTTTTTGCTTTTCTGCCTCCGGCGAAATGATTCCCTCCCGACACATCCCGGAAAACACCCAGAAAAAAGGCAGTAAAGCCTGCGCCCTACTGCCCTCTCGCTGTACATTGCGGATTATCCAGATTGTCGGACTACAGACCCAATGCATACTCCAGCGCTTTCGATTTCAGCTTGCCTGCGCGTTGAGCGGCCATCAGCGCCAGATTGCGAATGATTCTGACAGGCGGCAGGCTATTGCTGAAAGCGGTGTAGAACAGGTCCATGCCACTTTGCATCATCAGATTGTCCACCCGACGACGGCGCTGATAACGCAACAGCACCTGTTCGCTGCTCCAGTCTTCGCCTTTCGCGCGCGCCTGCGCTACCACGTCAAGCAGCGCCTCGACATCGCGATACCCCAGATTCACGCCCTGTCCCGCCAGCGGATTAATGGTATGAGCCGCATCCCCGACCAGCACCAGTCCCGGCGAGACATAGCGCTGCGCATGGCGGCGCACCAGCGGGAAGGACCCCGAAGACAGCGCCGTAACCTTGCCGAGCCGCGCAGGAAACGCCTGCGTGATCTCCTGCGTCAACTGCGTCATGTTCAGCGTCTGCAACTGGCGAATGCGTTGCGGACTGTCATACCACACAAGCGAAGCATGATTGTCCCAAAGCGGAAGAAACGCGCGAGGACCCGACGGGAAAAACTGCTGCCAGGTCACATCGCTGTCTCTGAATTCTGTCTCGACATTGACCAGCATGCAGTGTTGACGATACTGCCAGCCGTCGATGCCAATTCCCGCCTGCTGGCGAACCTGCGAATTTGCGCCGTCGGCGGCCACCACCAGTTTTGCCTCGAGGCGTTCGCCGTCTGCAAGCTCCAGCGACCAGCCGTCATCGCCGTGCTTTTTGAGCTGCGACAGTTTGTCCGGGCAAAACAGCGTCAGGTTGTCGACCCCCTGCATCTCCTGCCACAGCGCCAGCTGCAATACGCGGTTTTCCAGCATGAAACCCAGCTCCGGCAACCCCAGCGACTGCGCATCGAACAGCACTTCCGAACCGGGCTGTTCCCAGGTTTCCAGGCGACGATAAGGCGTATGCCGCATCTGCGCGACATTTTTCCAGACGTCGAGTTTTTCGAGCAGGCGAACTGTGGCACAGCCGATGGCGGAAATCCGCAGGTCGATAGCCTCGTCGGCGGAATACGGCGCAGGGGCCGAGTTTTCGACCACTGCCACGTCAAATCCCTGGCGGGCAAATCCGAGCGCAGTCGCGGCACCGACCATGCCTCCGCCGACTACGACCACTTCAAAAGGTCTGCTTTGTCTATTTTCCACGACGGTATCCATCACTTTCGTTGTTGTTCGTTATTCAATGAGGTGCACACACTCAGTCTATTTTGCGAAGTGTACCGGATTTTTGTATCGGTATCAGGCGCAACAGGCGCTTGCGCACTAGCCACTCAGTTAATGTGGGATTACAATACGTCTCCTCGCGGGCTCTGTCCCGAGGTTAACGCCTGATGTTAACTATAGGGGCATTTTGTTTAACGCTATTTGAGTCATGGCATGTCGATGAAAAAAAAACTGCATATTAAAACCTGGGGCTGTCAGATGAATGAGTACGATTCATCGAAAATGGCCGATTTGCTTAACAGCACACACGGTTTCGAACTGACGGAAAATGCCGAAGAGGCCGACGTGCTGCTGCTCAATACCTGTTCCATTCGGGAAAAGGCGCAAGAGAAAGTGTTCCACCAGCTTGGTCGCTGGAAGTTACTCAAACGCGCTAACCCCGATATCATCATCGGCGTCGGCGGTTGTGTGGCGTCGCAGGAAGGCAAGCTTATCCGCCAGCGCGCGCACTATGTCGATATCGTGTTTGGTCCCCAGACACTGCACCGCCTGCCGGAAATGATCAATCACGTGCGCGGCAGCAAGAGCCCTATCGTTGACGTCAGTTTCCCCGAAATCGAAAAATTCGACCGCCTGCCTGAACCGCGCGCCGACGGCCCGACCGCTTTTGTGTCCATCATGGAAGGCTGCAACAAGTATTGCAGCTTCTGTGTGGTGCCCTACACGCGCGGCGAAGAGGTGAGCCGCCCGAGCGATGACGTCCTGTTTGAAGTGGCGCAGCTTGCCGCACAGGGCGTTCGCGAGGTGAATCTGCTGGGTCAAAACGTAAATGCCTACCGCGGGCCCGGTTTCGACGGCGAAATCTGCACCTTTGCCGAGCTGCTGCGTCTGGTCGCCAGCATTGACGGCATCGACCGTATTCGCTTCACCACCAGCCACCCTATCGAATTCACCGATGACATCATCGAGGTCTATAAAGATACGCCGGAGCTGGTGAGCTTCCTGCATTTGCCGATTCAGAGCGGGTCCGACCGCGTACTGACCATGATGAAACGGGCGCATACGGCGCTGGAATACAAATCGACCCTGCGTAAAATCGCAAAAGCGCGTCCGGGCATTACCTTTAGCTCCGACTTTATCGTTGGCTTCCCCGGTGAAACCGAAGAAGATTTCGAGCAGACGATGAAACTGATTGCCGACGTCAACATGGATGTCAGCTTCAGCTTTATTTATTCGGCGCGTCCGGGCACACCGGCGGCAGACATGGTCGACGACGTCGGCGAAGACGAGAAAAAACAGCGCCTGTACCGCTTGCAGGACCGCATTACACAGCAGGCAATGCGCATCAGCCGCGGCATGATTGGCACCGTACAGCGCATTCTGGTTGAAGGCACCTCGCGCAAGGACATCATGGAGTTGACCGGCCGCACCGAAAACAACCGCGTGGTGAACTTTGAAGGCACCCCCGACATGATTGGCAAGTTCGTCGATGTCGAGATTGTCGATGTCCTGACCAACTCGCTGCGCGGCATTGTGGTGCGCACCGAAGCCCAGATGGATCTCCGCCTGCAGGAATCTCCGCAGCAAATCATTGCCCGCACCCGCAAGGAAAACGATCTCGGCGTTGGGCTTTATCAGCCATAACGCCCGCTTTCGTCCCCTCTCTCAAAGGCGCTGCGGCGCCTTTTTGATTTAAAAAATGACCTGCGCCAGGGCAAGGCGGTCACGTAGTCCTCCCCTTCTCCGGTGAAAGAGGGCAAGTAGGGTTTAAATTTACGAGACAGGCCGCATATTTATTACAGGGGCACATACCTGCAAGGAATATTCCGCCAAGGGCATGTATGATTACCTCTATATCAGGACGTCATCGAAACACACTTCAACAGGTCCAGAGTGGCCCAGAGGAATAGTTTGAACGTTGTAACACAAGAGATTTTGCTGGAGCCCGAAGACAATCAGCGTTTGCTGAGTCTTTGCGGGCCGTTTGATGACAACATCAAACAACTGGAGCGCCGGTTGGGCATCGAGATCAATCGTCGTGATAACGCCTTTAAACTGGTGGGCAAGGCCCTGAATGTCGAGGCTGCCGCAAACATCCTGCGCGACCTGTATGTCGATACCGCCCCGCTGCGTGGCGAAACGCAGGAAATCGACCCTGAAAAAATTCATCTGGCGGTTAAAGAGAGCCGGGTGCTCGAGCAATCGGCCGAAAGCGTGCCCGATTACGGTAAAGCGGTCATCATCAAGACCAAGCGCGGGATGATCAAACCCCGCACGCCCAATCAGGCGCAGTACATCGCCAATGTGCTCGACCACGATATCACGTTCGGCATCGGCCCTGCCGGTACCGGCAAGACCTATCTGGCCGTGGCAGCGGCCGTTGACGCCCTCGAGCGTCAGGAAGTGCGTCGTATTCTGCTGACGCGCCCTGCAGTCGAGGCAGGCGAGAAGCTCGGCTTCCTGCCGGGCGATCTGAGTCAGAAGGTAGACCCGTATTTACGTCCGCTGTATGACGCGCTGTTTGAAATGCTCGGCTTCGAAAAAGTCGAGAAACTGATTGAGCGCAATGTGATTGAAGTCGCTCCGCTGGCCTACATGCGCGGCCGCACACTCAACGACGCCTTTATCATTCTCGACGAGAGCCAGAATACCTCCATCGAGCAGATGAAAATGTTCCTGACGCGTATCGGCTTCAACTCCAAGGCCGTGATTACCGGCGACGTGACGCAAATCGACTTGCCGCGTCACCAGAAGTCCGGACTGCGTCACGCAATTGAAGTGCTGTCGGGCGTTGAAGAGCTGAGTTTCAACTTCTTCCACAGCGAAGACGTCGTGCGCCACCCCGTGGTTGCCCGCATTGTCGTCGCCTATGAAGCCTGGGAAGAAGAAGACCAGAAGCGCCGCGACGAAACCGCCAGACAGCGTAAGCAAGATTCACAGCAGTATGCTGTCCAACCCACCCCTGAACAGAGCAATACATGAGTCATCAGGTTATTCTAGATTTACAGATTGCCAGCGAAAGCAGCGAAGGCTTGCCGGCAGAAAGCGACTTCCAGCAGTGGCTGGAAGCCGTTCTTCCCCAGTTTCAGGAAGAGTCGGAAGTCACCATCCGCATCGTCGACGAAGCGGAAAGCCAGGAGTTGAACCTGACTTACCGTGGCAAGGACAAATCCACCAATGTGCTATCATTCCCGTTCGAAGCACCGCCGGGTATGGAGCTGCCGTTGCTTGGCGATTTGGTGATTTGCCGCCAGGTTGTCGAAAAGGAAGCGCTGGAGCAAAACAAGGCGCTAAATGCGCATTGGGCGCATATGGTTGTTCACGGCAGTCTGCATCTGCTAGGGTATGATCATATCGTCGAGGAAGAAGCCGAAGAAATGGAAGCCATCGAGATTGAAATCATGCAATCCCTCGGCCATCCAGACCCGTATTTGCTGCAGGACGAGTAGCATGGCTCGACGAAAGCTAGTAAACACTATTTAATGTACACCCTGTTTTATCCAGACAGTGTGAAGCCGTTCCCTGTCATAACGTTACCGCTACGCCGTAACGTTATGATGTTTTTTTCCCTACTATGAGAATCTACAACCCAACGCCATGAGCGATGACCATCCACAAAACAGCGACAGCCCCAGTCCCAAGAAGGGCTTCTTCTCCCTTATGCTCAGCCAGCTTTTTCACGGTGAACCTAAAAACCGTGGCGATCTGCTGGAGCTCATTCGTGATTCCGAACAAAACGATCTGATCGATCCCGATACCCGTGACATGCTGGAAGGCGTGATGGATATCGCCGAGCAGCGCGTGCGCGATATCATGATCCCTCGTTCACAAATGATTACCCTCAAGCGCAATCAGCCTATCGAAGAGTGCCTCGACGTTATTATCGAGTCGGCCCACTCGCGCTTTCCGATAATCAGCGAGGATAAGGACCATATCGAAGGCATTCTGATGGCAAAAGATCTGCTGCCTTTCATGCGTTCGGAGTCAGAGCCCTTCAGCATCGACAAAGTGCTGAGACCCGTTGTGGTTGTTCCCGAAAGCAAGCGCGTTGACCGCATGCTGAAAGAGTTTCGCTCGCAGCGTTACCATATGGCGATTGTGGTTGACGAATTCGGCGGTGTTTCCGGTCTGGTCACCATCGAAGATATTCTCGAGCTTATCGTTGGCGAAATTGAAGATGAGTACGATGACGAAGAAGATCTCGACATCCGCCAGCTAAGCCGCCATACCTATACCGTTCGTGCGCTGGCCCCTATCGAAGACTTCAACGAAGTGTTTGAAACCAGCTTCAGCGATGAAGAGGTCGACACCATCGGCGGTCTGGTCATGCAGTCCTTTGGGCACCTCCCTGCCCGCGGTGAAACTATCGAAATCGACGGTTACTCATTCAAAGTTGCCATGGCCGATAGTCGCCGTATCATTCAGGTTCACGTAAAAATCCCGGACGACGCGCCGCAACCGAAACTGGAAGATTAATTTTTCATGGCATCAACATTTTTCTACGCCGTAGATTGGGCAGTACAGCAAGACAGCAATGGAACGCATTCCCGGCCACTGATATCAATCAGTCAACGGGGTAAAAGAGCGCAGTTAACGACGCTACGGTGTGAAAAATGACGAAACTGTTTGCAAGCCAGCGGGTGAGAAGCCTGCTGGCCGTGCTTTTTGGTGCCTGCGGTACCCTGTCCTTCTCACCTTATGATTTCTGGCCGGCGGCCATCGTGTCGTTGGCCGGCCTGCTGGCGCTGACCCTTGATCGTCGCCCTGCTCAGTCTGCCCTGCTTGGTTTCCTGTGGGGATTGGGGCTGTTCGGCAGCGGCGTAAACTGGGTTTACGTCAGTATCGCTACTTTCGGCGGCATGCCGGGCTTCGTCAATATCTTCCTGGTTGCCCTGCTCGCCGTTTATCTTTCGCTTTACACCATGCTGTTTGGCGGTCTGCTGGCCAGACTCTGGCAAAAGACCAGCTGGTGGCGACTTGCTTTGGCGGCCCCGGCGCTGTGGCAGATAACAGAATTTCTGCGCGGCTGGGTACTGACCGGTTTCCCGTGGCTGCAATTCGGCTACAGCCAGATCAACGGCCCGCTGAAAGGCCTTGCGCCGATTGGCGGCGTCGAGAGCATTACGTTTGTCATGATGTCGTTGAGCGGCCTGCTGGTGTACGGCCTGATAAAACACAAAGCCGTGCCGGTCGTGATTGCGCTGGCCATGCTGCTGTTGCCGTGGCCGCTGCGTCAGGTGCACTGGTTTACGCCGCAGCCCGACAAGGCGATCGATGTGGCGATGGTGCAGGGCAATATTCCGCAGTCAATGAAGTGGGATCCCAAGGCGCTGATTTCCACCCTGCAAACCTATCTGGACGAAACACGCCCCTATCTCGGCAAGGCCAAACTGATTATCTGGCCGGAGTCTGCCATTCCGGATATCGAAGTCGAGCAGCAGCAGTTCCTGACCATGATGGACGACCTGACGCGCTCGCATCACAGTAACCTCATCACCGGCATTGTTGACTACAAGCGCACGGAGAACGGCACCAAAACCTATAACAGCGTCATTGCGCTGGGTGAGCCGGAGCCGTATCGCTATCCTGATCCGAACCGGTACAACAAGTATCACCTGGTCCCTTTCGGTGAGTTTGTGCCGATGGAAACTCTGCTGCGTCCGCTTGCGCCGTTCTTTGACCTGCCGATGTCGTCGTTTAGCCGCGGTGACTATATTCAGGCACCGCTGCATGTGGCCGGACTTAATCTGACTACCGCCATCTGCTACGAAATTGTCGAAGGCGAGCAGGTCCGCGAGAATTTCCATCCTGATACCAATCTGCTGCTGACCGTATCCAACGATGCCTGGTTCGGACATTCGATTGGTCCGTGGCAGCATTTCCAGATGGCCCGTATGCGCGCCGTCGAACTGGGTCGTCCGCTTCTGCGCAGTACCAATAACGGCGTCACAGCGGCGGTCGATGCCGAGGGCAATGTGATTGCCGAGATCCCGCAGTTCACCCGTCAGGTGCTGGCGGTGAAGGTTACGCCGACTCAGGGCATCACGCCTTATGCAAGGATGGGCGCATGGCCGGTGTGGATCCTCACCGTGCTCTGTGCCGCCGCTGCGATGATATTGAGTCGCCGCAAACGGTAATTCTCCGGCAGGCAGTAGCACCCTGTGTCACTGCCTGCTTTCAGTGCAACCTCCCTATTCCCCCGTCTTTTCGACGCTGCCCGTGCGCCACATGCCCGCCCGTTTCCCGCTTTGATTCCTCTGCCTTACCCTCACGCGCCGAACATAAATAGCGCTTATCGGTTCAGATGGCATGCATCTTGCTACATCTTGTTGAAAGATATCTTGTTTATAAATGTATTTTCGATAGTTGCATCGTTTTGACACATTTTGAGTACTAAGTGGTCACCCTTTAGGTGCAAGCCGCGCCATTTGCTTTAATTTGGTGCGCGCTCAGTCTCAAAAAAGAAACATAATGATTTCACATTGTTCACATTACGCTATCTTCTCCAACGAAGGTCGCAACATACAATGTTCATTGAAGTGTGTTCATACGCAGTGCCGCGAGCTGATACAAGATTATTAACCGCCGGATTCATCTTTGATCCTTTACGAAGGATCCTCACAAGCAAAGGAGTTGGACCATGCAATTGCGCAAACTGGTGTTGTCGGTACTGTTGGCAAGTGTTGCCGCAAGTAGCCTTGCTCATGCCGAAGAACTGACGGGTACGCTGAAAAAAATCAAAGACAATGGCGTGATCGTGGTCGGCCACCGTGAATCCTCCGTGCCATTCTCTTATTACAACAATGAACAGAAGCCCGTGGGTTACTCACAGGACTTCTCCAACGCCATTGTCGATGCCATCAAGAAAAAGCTGAACGCCCCTGATTTGCAGGTAAAAATGCTGCCAATCACCTCTCAGAACCGTATTCCGCTGCTGCAAAACGGCACCTATGATTTTGAGTGCGGCTCCACCACCAATAACGTCGAACGTCAGCAGCAGGCGGCCTTCTCCGACACAATCTTCGTGATTGGCACCCGTTTGCTGGTCAAGAAAGGCTCGCCGATTAAAGATTTTGCCGATCTCAAAGGCAAGACCGTGGTGGTGACCTCGGGCACCACGTCCGAAGTCCTGCTGCACAAGCTGAACGACGAGAAGAAGCTGGAGATGAAAATCATCAGCACCAAAGATCACGGCGACTCCTTCCGTACGCTGGAAACCGGTCGTGCTGCGGCCTTTATGATGGATGATGCCCTGCTGGCCGGTGAACGCGCCAAAGCCAAAAAGCCTGACGACTGGGTGATTCTGGGTACTCCGCAGTCCAAGGAAGCTTACGGCTGCATGCTGCGTAAAGACGATGCCGACTTCAAGAAACTGGTCGATGACACCGTCGCGCAGGCCGAGACTTCGGGTCAGGCCACCAAGTGGTTTGAAACCTGGTTCAAAAAGCCTATTCCGCCAAAAAATCTGAACATGAACTTTGAACTGTCCGACGACATGAAAGCACTGTTCAAAGCGCCTAACGATAAGGCGCTGTAAGGTAACAACAATATCCTGAAGCACAGCGCTCAATCCGCTACGGCGTCAAATGCAACGGTGAATACCCAGGCAGTTGGCGGTGTAGCAAGGCGGCAAGCGAGCGAATCCCGATGAGCTGACACCGGTCAGTGATTCGGGTGAGCAAACGCCGCCAACGCCGCTACGGCGTCAAATGTGCAGGGTATTTTGTGATGAGGTCCTGACAGGGCTGCAGGAACTGCGAAAGCAGATTGAATGCGGGGTGGTCGTTCCCCACCCCGCCATTCTTTATAGCGCCACAGGCTCCGCCGTGTTCGTCATCACTCATAAAGTCATCCAAGAGGTTTTTCTATGTCTTCAGGCTGGAATTGGGGCATTTTTCTCGAGCAGGCTCCCTTTGGTAACACGACTTACCTGGGCTGGATCTGGTCGGGTTTCCAGGTTACCGTCGCGCTGTCGCTTTGTGCCTGGGTTATCGCGTTTTTCATCGGCTCGATTTTCGGTATTTTGCGCACCGTTCCCAATCGTTTCCTTTCCGCGCTCGGCACCTGTTACGTGGAGTTGTTCCGTAACATTCCGCTGATCGTGCAATTCTTTATCTGGTATCTGGTGGTGCCTGAACTGCTGCCCGAAAATATCGGCATGTGGTTCAAGCAGGAACTGGATCCCAACGTGCAGTTCTTTGTTTCATCCATGGTCTGTCTTGGCCTGTTTACCGCCGCCCGTGTGTGCGAGCAGGTTCGCGCCGCGATCCAGTCGCTGCCACGCGGCCAGCAGGCGGCAGGTTTGGCGATGGGACTGACGCTGCCCCAGACCTATCGCTACGTGCTGCTGCCAAACGCCTATCGCGTGATTGTGCCGCCGCTGACGTCGGAAATGCTTAACCTGGTCAAGAACTCGGCCATCGCGTCGACCATCGGTCTGGTGGATATGGCCGCGCAGGCCGGCAAGTTGCTGGATTACTCGGCGCATGCCTACGAGTCTTTTGCCGCCATTACGCTGGCCTATGTCCTCATCAACGCGGTCATTATGCTGATCATGCAGCAGGTCGAACGCAAGATCCGCCTGCCGGGCAATATGGGGAGTAAATAATCTATGTACGAATTTGACTGGAGCTCAATCGCTCCCAGCCTGCCCTATCTGCTCAACGGCATGGTGATTACCCTGCAAATAACCGGAATTGCGATTGTCTTCGGTATTCTGTGGGGCACGCTGCTGGCGGTCATGCGCCTGTCGTCGTTCAAGCCTGTTAGCTGGTTTGCCCGCGCCTACGTCAACCTGTTTCGCGCCGTACCGCTCGTCATGGTCTTGCTGTGGTTCTATCTGGTGGTGCCGACTTTCCTGCAAAAAGTGCTGGGTCTGTCGCCGAAAACCGATATTCGCCTGATTTCGGCCATGGTGGCCTTTGCCCTGTTCGAAGCCGCCTATTATTCAGAAATCATTCGTGCCGGTATTCAGAGTATTGCCCGTGGACAGGCTTCCGCCGCGCTGGCGCTCGGCATGACGCACTGGCAGTCGATGCAGCTTATCATCCTGCCGCAGGCCTTCCGTGCCATGGTGCCGCTGCTGCTGACACAGGCCATCGTCCTGTTCCAGGATACCTCGCTGGTTTATGTGCTGAGTCTGGCGGACTTCTTCCGTACCGCGACCAACATCGGCGAGCGTGACGGAACCCAGGTCGAGATGATCCTGTTTGCCGGTGTCGTTTATTTTGTTATCAGTCTCTCTGCCTCGCTGCTGGTGAGCTATTTGAAGAAAAGGTCTCATTCATGATTTCACTTAAAAATGTCTCAAAATGGTATGGTCACTTCCAGGTATTGACGGAATGCAGCACCGAGGTCAAGAAAGGTGAAGTTGTCGTGGTGTGTGGACCTTCGGGTTCCGGAAAGTCGACGTTGATTAAAACCGTCAACGGATTGGAGCCGATTCAGAAAGGCGAAATTCTGGTGAACGGCACGCCGGTCAACGATAAAAAGACCAATCTGGCGCAATTGCGGGCCAAAGTCGGCATGGTCTTCCAGCATTTTGAACTGTTTCCGCACCTGTCGATTGTCGAGAACCTGACGCTGGCGCAGGTCAAGGTATTGAAGCGCGACAAGGCGGCGGCAAAAGAGAAAGGGCTGAAACTGCTGGAACGTGTCGGGCTGTCGGCGCATGCCCACAAATTCCCGGGGCAGCTTTCGGGCGGACAGCAGCAGCGTGTAGCGATTGCCCGCGCGCTGTGTATGGATCCTATCGCCATGCTGTTTGACGAACCGACCTCGGCGCTGGACCCAGAGATGATAAACGAAGTGCTGGACGTCATGGTGGAACTGGCTAACGAGGGCATGACCATGATGGTGGTCACGCACGAAATGGGCTTTGCGCGCAAAGTGGCGAACCGCGTTATCTTTATGGATGAGGGGAAAATTGTCGAAGACCGCAATAAAGACGATTTCTTCAATAATCCCGAGTCGGATCGCGCCCGCGACTTCCTGGCGAAAATCCTCCATTAACGCCTGACTGAAAACACTCCCGGCCATCCAACGACACGGGGCCGCTTTTTCGGCGGCCCCGCAACAGGAAAAGCAAGAGAGCGAATCGCGCAGCCGTCGCCTCGTCAACGCTGGTGCATCAAGGCTTGAAAGGCCTGCGGGAGAATTCGTCATGCCCGCATTCAGGGCATTTGGTCAGCACCTCGGGTGTGTAAACGGCCAGATGGAAGTGGCACTTTTCGCAGACTAAATCCCCCAACCCGACCACCTCGCCGCTGTGGTAAATGCCGTGGTGATTGACATCCTTGAACACCTCTTTCCACTCCAACTGCGTTTTATCGGTGATATCCGCCAGTTCGCGCCACAGGCTTTCCTTGATGACGCGCATAAAGACGCTGTCCTCTTCGTCGTTTTCTTCGGCAACCGGCTGCACGGCAGGCTGTGCAGCCGCGGGTTGCGAAAAGGTTCGGCGCGCGGGCGCGTATTCGCCATAGATGCGGGCGAACTCCTGTAAATCGCGACGCGCAGACCAGGTCAGGCGGTCAACCTCCACCGGCGAGAGCTTGCCTTCGTTTTGCAATGTCACCCGCGCATCACTGACCAGCAGGTCGATATCGCGTTCACCGCCGCGCAGACGCTCCGTCAATGACACCATCAACTGGCGATAGTCCTGTTCTACATCACTCATAGCTTCTCCTTAATGTGCGGCTTAACGCATCAAACAGCGCGTTTATGTGTCATCTACTCCTGTTATTTTAGTCACGATTCTCTGAATGAGCTGGCCGCAGCGCGCAGTTTCCGCTTTGTCCTAAAAATAAACCTCGGCAGATCAGTAGAAAAAGCCGCCGGTGCCAAGCTTGGTGTTGTTGCGCTGGGCGCTTATCAGCTATGCTATGCGGATCTGTTTGAAACTTTTGTTATTAACATATTTGATTAACGAAATAGGGCTACGGATGTAGCTGTTTTTAACTAACATCAACCCGAAGTCTCTGAAGCCGCGGTTTCAGGCACTGAAGGTATTAGGGATCGTCGGCCGCCATGCAAGAGCAATACCGTCCAGAAGAAATAGAGTCACAGGTTCAACTTCACTGGCAAGAGAAGGAAACCTTTAAAGTCACCGAACAACCTGGAAAAGAGAAGTACTACTGCCTCTCCATGTTGCCTTATCCGTCGGGCCGCCTGCATATGGGCCATGTGCGTAACTACACCATCGGTGACGTGATTTCCCGCTACCAGCGCATGCTCGGTAAAAACGTGCTTCAGCCGATTGGCTGGGACGCCTTTGGTCTGCCTGCCGAAGGAGCCGCCGTTAAAAACAACACCGCACCGGCGCCGTGGACCTACGAAAACATCGAATACATGAAGAACCAGCTTAAACTGCTGGGCTTTGGCTATGACTGGAGCCGCGAACTGGCGACCTGTCAGCCGGAATATTACCGCTGGGAGCAGTGGTTCTTCACCAAGCTGTACGAAAAGGGTCTGGTCTACAAGAAGACCTCTGCGGTCAACTGGTGTCCGCACGACCTGACCGTTCTGGCTAACGAACAGGTTATCGACGGCTGCTGCTGGCGCTGCGATACCAAGGTTGAGCGCAAAGAGATCCCGCAGTGGTTCATCAAAATCACCGCCTATGCCGATCAACTGCTGAATGATCTGGATACGCTGGAAAGCTGGCCTGAGCAGGTCAAGACCATGCAGCGTAACTGGATCGGCCGTTCCGAAGGCGTCGAGATAACCTTCGATGTCGAAAAGAGCCAAGAGAAGCTGACCGTTTACACCACGCGTCCTGACACCTTTATGGGTGCAACCTACGCGGCGGTGGCGGCGGGCCACCCTCTGTCACTGCAGGCAGCCGCTTCACAGCCTGCGCTGGCCGATTTCATCGACGAATGCCGCAACACCAAGGTCGCCGAAGCAGAAATGGCGACCATGGAGAAAAAAGGCATGCCGACCGGCCTGTTCGCCGTGCATCCACTGACCGGCAAGCAGATCCCGATTTGGGTCGCCAACTTCGTCTTGATGGAATACGGCACGGGCGCCGTGATGGCCGTTCCGGGGCACGACGCGCGCGACTGGGAATTCGCCACCAAATACGACCTGCCTATCGAAGCCGTTATCCTGAATGCCGACGGCAGCGTGCCTGACGTCAAGGCGGAAGTCATGACCGAAAAAGGCGTGCTGTGCAATTCCGGCGAGTTCGACGGTCTGGATCACGAGCAGGGCTTCAACGCCATCGCCGACAAGCTGGTCAGCATGGGCGTAGGCGAGCGCAAGGTGAACTACCGTCTGCGCGACTGGGGTGTATCACGCCAGCGTTACTGGGGTGCGCCAATTCCGATGATTACGCTGGAAGACGGTACCGTCATCCCGACGCCTGAAGATCAACTGCCGGTGATTCTGCCGGAAGACGTGGTCATGGACGGCATCACAAGCCCTATCAAGGCCGATCCCGAGTGGGCCAAAACCACCGTTAACGGCGTGCCGGGTCTGCGTGAAACCGACACCTTCGATACCTTCATGGAATCATCGTGGTACTACGCGCGCTATACCTGCCCGGACTACGACAAAGGCATGCTGGATCCGGCTGCGGCCAACTACTGGCTGCCGGTTGACCAGTATGTCGGCGGTATCGAACACGCCATCATGCACCTGATGTACTTCCGCTTCTTCCACAAGCTGATGCGCGATGCGGGTCTGGTGACCTCCGACGAGCCGGCCAAACGCCTGCTGTGTCAGGGCATGGTGCTGGCCGATGCCTTCTACTACCTCAACGAAGGTGGCGCACGTGTCTGGGTTTCGCCTATCGATGCTACCCTCGAGCGCGACGAAAAAGGCCGTATCGTGAAAGCGACCGACCCTGAAGGGCGCGAGCTGGTGTACGCGGGCATGAGCAAGATGTCCAAGTCCAAGAACAACGGTATCGACCCGCAGGTCATGGTTCAGAAATACGGTGCCGACACCGTGCGTCTGTTCATGATGTTTGCTTCACCGGCCGAAATGACGCTGGAATGGCAGGAATCGGGCGTTGAAGGGGCGAACCGCTTCCTGAAGCGTGTCTGGAAACTGGCCTTCGAGCACACCGCCAAAGGCGCGACCTCTGCGCTGGACGTGGCTGCGCTGACCGCCGAGCAGAAAGACCTGCGCCGTGATCTGCACAAGACCATCGCCAAAGTGACCGATGATGTGGGTCGTCGTCAGACCTTCAACACGGCCATTGCCGCGATTATGGAACTGATGAACAAACTGGGCCGTGCGCCACAGGAAACCACCCAGGATCGCGCGCTTATCCAGGAAGCCCTGCTGGCCGTGGTACGCATGCTTTATCCATTCACTCCGCACGTCTGCTTCACTCTGTGGCAGCAGTTGGGCGGCGAAGGCGATGTGGATACCGCACCTTGGCCGGTTGCCGACGAAAAAGCGATGGTTGAAGACTCCAAGCTGGTCGTGGTGCAGGTGAATGGCAAGGTCCGTGCCAAAATCACCGTCGCGGCTGACGCAACGGAAGAACAGGTTCGCGAATTGGCGGCACAGGAATATCTGGTCGCAAAATATCTGGATGGGGTCACCGTTCGCAAGGTAATCTACGTGCCAGGCAAGCTGCTTAACCTGGTTGTGGGTTAAATCAAGGAGGCTTTTTTTGCGAGAAAAACTTTTGGAACGAAAAAACTCGGTGCCACAGCGTATTTTGATGCTGTTGTTAGGCGCTCTGGTGCTTATTACGTCGGGCTGTGGTTTCCACCTTCGCGGCACGACCAACGTGCCGGAAGAGCTGAAGACCATTACGCTCAACAGTTATGACCCTTACGGTCCGCTTACGCGCGAGATCCGTAACCAGTTGAAACTGAGTGACGTGAAGGTAGTACCAGCGACCGCAACCAACAAGAAAAGCCTGCCTGAGCTGCGCATAGTCAACTCGACGCAGGGTGAAGCGACGGCCTCCATCTTCCAGGATGGTAAAACCGCCGAGTATCAGTTGGCGATGACCGTTCAGGCGCAGGTGATGATGCCGGGTAAAGATATTTATCCGATATCCGTTACCGTGTTCCGCTCCTTCTTCGATAACCCGCTCGCGGCGTTGGCCAAAGACGCCGAGCAGGAGATAATCCAGAAAGAGATGCGCGAACAGGCCGCTCAGCAATTGATTCGTAAACTTCTGGCGGTTCACGCCTCGGAGCTGACGAAGAAAGAGCAAGTGACCGGCACGCCTGAAATTATCAGCTCCGGAACCGCTCCTGCGGCCAGCCTTACTGATAAATGATCCGTCTTTATCCTGAACAACTTGCCGCGCAGCTCCGAGAGGGGCTGCGCGCCTGTTATCTGCTATGTGGCAACGATCCCCTGCTGTTGCAGGAGAGCCAGGACGCCGTGCGTCAGGCCGCGAATGCCCACGATTTCAACGAACACTTCAGCTTTATTCTTGATGCCCATACCGAATGGGACGCCATATTCAGCAGCTGTCAGGCGCTCAGCCTGTTTGCCACACGCCAGACGCTGACCCTGCATTTTCCAGAAAACGGCCCCTCTGCGCCGATGGCGGAACAGCTTAAAACGCTGGTCAGCCTGCTGCATGACGATATTTTACTGATCCTGCGCGCCGGCAAACTGACCAAGGCGCAGGAAAATGGCGCCTGGTTCAAGGCCATCAGCGATCGCACCGTGTTTGTCTCCTGCCAGACGCCGGAACAGGCGCAGCTGCCGCGCTGGGTCGCCAAGCGCGCAAAAAGCCTTTCGCTGGAGCTCGATGACCCCGCCAATCAGTTGCTGTGCTATTGCTATGAAGGCAATCTGCTGGCGCTGGGGCAATCGCTCGAACGGCTTGCGCTGCTTTATCCCGACGGCAAACTCACCCTGCCCCGCGTGGAAGAAGCCGTAAACGATGCCGCGCACTTTACGCCGTATCACTGGCTCGACGCGTTGCTGGCCGGCAAAGGCAAACGTGCGTGGCACATCCTGCGCCAGTTGCAGCAGGAAGACAGCGAACCGGTGATTTTACTGCGAACCTTGCAGCGCGAACTGCTGATGCTGCTCAATCTGCGCCGCAAGATGGACACCCAGCCGCTGCGCAACCTGTTCGACCAGTACAAGGTATGGCAGAACCGCCGTGCGCTGGTAACTCAGGCGTTGCAGCGCCTGTCTCTGCAACAGCTTAATCAGGCGGTCCAGATGCTGACGCAGATGGAAATTCGCCTGAAACAGGACTATGGTCAATCGGTCTGGCCGGAACTGGAAAGCCTCTCCATGCTGCTGTGTGGAAAGCCGCTGCCGCCGAGCTTTATCGATGCAGGAACGCTGTAATGACCTCGTCCACAAAAGATGAAAACACGTTGATGGCGCTGTTTGGCGGCACCTTTGATCCTGTCCATTTTGGTCATCTGCGCCCCGTCGAACAGCTTGCGCATGAGATAGACCTCGAGAAAGTCATTCTGCTGCCCAACAACGTGCCGCCGCACCGCCCCCAACCCGAGGCGACATCGGCCCAGCGGCTGAAAATGGCACAGCTGGCAATCGAAGGTAACCCGTTGTTTTCAGTGGATTCCCGCGAGCTGCAACGGGATACGCCCTCCTATACCATCGAGACTCTTGAAACGTTACGTAAAGAACGTGGCAATAGGCAGCCATTGGCGTTTATCATTGGTCAGGATTCATTACTGACGCTTTACAAATGGCACCGCTGGGAGGCATTGCTCGACGTGTGTCATCTCGTGGTTCTGGGGCGACCGGGCTATGCCCGCGAGTTGACGACCCCCGAATTGCAGCGTTGGTACGAGGCGCACAAGCGGGAAGATGCCCGTCAGCTCAGGGAACACCCTCACGGCTTTATTTATCAGGCCAATACGCCGCTGCTGGACATCTCCGCCACCGAGATCCGCACGCGTCGTCACGAGGGCCGCGATTGCTCTGACTTACTTCCCTCCGCCGTTGAGCGCTATATCGACTCTCAGGGGCTCTACGTCGCGAATCCTTTATCTCGCGAATAGATCACGCGCGCAGACAACGCGTGTTATACTCCGCCGCTTAATTTTCGGTTCAGACAATACAATCCCCAGGGGGAATCTTTGCAAGGTAAAGCGCTCCAAGAATTCGTTATCGACAAAGTCGATGACCTCAAGGCCCAGGACATCATTGCTATCGATGTTGCGGGTAAATCCAGTATCACTGACTGCATGGTAATCTGTACCGGTACGTCAAGCCGCCACGTGGTGTCCATTGCGGGTCATCTGGTGGAAGAAGCCAAAGCGGCAGGCCTCGACGCGCACGGCATCAAGGGCATCAACGAAGCTGACTGGGTCGTTGTCGACCTGGGTGAAGTGATCGTTCACGTCATGCAGGAAGAGAGCCGTCTGCTCTACGAACTCGAGAAGCTTTGGGGTTAATCTGTGAAGCTGCAACTTGTTGCCGTGGGCACAAAAATGCCCGACTGGGTGCAGACCGGCTTTATGGATTATCTTCGCCGTTTCCCGAAAGACATGCCGTTCGAACTGATTGAAGTGCCCGCGGGAAAACGCGGGAAAAACGCGGATATCAAGCGCATTCTTGAAAAAGAAGGCGAGCAGATGCTGTCGGTGGTTGGAAAAGGCAATCGCATTGTTACGCTGGATATTCCGGGCACGCCCTGGGAAACGCCACAGTTGGCCCAACAGCTTGAACGCTGGAAGCAGGACGGCAGAGATGTCAGCTTGCTGATTGGTGGTCCTGAAGGGCTGGCACCAGCATGTAAAGAGGCTGCGGTTCAGAGCTGGTCGCTCTCTCCGCTGACGCTGCCCCACCCGCTGGTCCGGGTGCTGGTGGCCGAAAGCCTGTATCGTGCATGGAGTATCACCACTAATCATCCGTATCACCGCGAGTAGGCGGTTGGTCAATATCAGCAGCACAGTGAACTAAGTAGTGGGATGAAAATAGATCGTAACCCTTTTCGCGACTATACGGCTGAATCAGCCCTGTTTGTGCGCCGTGCACTGGTGGCGTTTTTTGGCATTCTGCTGCTTAGCAGCATACTGGTTTACAATCTCTACACCATCCAGGTGGTGCGTTTTCAGGATTATCAGACCCGATCCAACGACAACCGCATCAAGCTGGTCCCCATTGCGCCCAGCCGTGGGATAATCTATGACCGGAACGGCACGCCGCTGGCGCTTAACCGCACCATCTACCAACTGGAGATGATGCCGGAAAAGGTCGACGACGTGCAGGCTACGCTGGCTGCGCTGACGCCTATTGCCCAACTCACGCCGGAAGATCTCGACAATTTCGCCAAAGAACGCAAGCGCGCGCGACGCTTTACCTCGATCCCCATTAAAATTGGGCTTAACGAGGTACAGGTGGCGCGCTTTGCGGTCAATCAATTCAATTTCCCGGGCGTTGAAGTCAAAGGCTATCAGCGCCGCTATTATCCCTATGGTTCTGCCCTGACCCACGTGATCGGCTATGTTTCAAAAATTAACGATCGCGACGTTGAAAGGCTGGACAAAGACGGTATTCTTGCCAACTACGCCGCCACGCACGACATCGGCAAGCTGGGCATCGAGCGCTATTACGAGAGCACGCTGCACGGTAAAACCGGCTACGCCGAGGTGGAAGTCAACAACCGCGGCCGCGTGATTCGCCAGTTGCACGAAGAACCTCCGCAGGCGGGTAAAGACATTACGCTGACCCTGGACCTGCCGTTGCAGACTTATATCGAAGAGTTGCTGAAGGGCAGCCGTGCGGCCGTGGTAGTGACCGATCCCCGCGACGGCAGCATTCGCGCGCTGGTGTCGAATCCGAGCTACGATCCTAACCTGTTCGTCGACGGGATCTCCAGCAAAGAGTACAACACGTTGCTGAATGACCCTGACCGGCCGCTCATCAACCGCGCGACCCAGGGGGTGTATCCACCGGCCTCGACGGTCAAGCCTTATGTGGCCGTGTCGTCCCTGACGGCGGGCGTTATCAATAGAAATACGTCGCTGTTCGACCCGGGCTGGTGGCAGCTACCGGGGTCGGAGAAGCGTTATCGCGACTGGAAACACTGGGGCCACGGGCGACTCAACGTCACCAAGGCGCTGGAAGAGTCCGCCGATACCTTCTTCTATCAGGTGGCTTACGACATGGGTATCGACCGCATGGCCGAATGGATGACCAAGTTCGGATTCGGCCAGTATACCGGCATCGATCTCTCCGAGGAGCGCAACGGCAATATGCCTACCCGCGACTGGAAGATGAAACGCTTTAAAAAGCCGTGGTATCAGGGTGACACCATTCCGGTCGGCATCGGCCAGGGTTACTGGACCGCCACGCCGATTCAGAACATGAAGGCGCTGACGACGCTGATTAACGACGGCAATGTCAAAACGCCGCACCTTCTGCTCAGCACGCAGGACGGCGCGACCAAGATTCCTTACCGCCAGCAGGAAGTGACCCAGATTGGCGATATTCATTCGGGTTATTGGGAACTGGCCAAAGACGGCATGTTTGGCGTGGCGAACCGGTCAAACGGAACGGCGCGCAAATACTTTATGGATGCGCCCTACAAGGCGGCGGCAAAATCCGGTACGGCGCAGGTTTATGGTCTGAAAGCCAATGAAACCTACAACGCCCACAAGATTGCCGAACATTTGCGTGACCACAAGCTGATGAACGCCTTTGCGCCGTTCGATCACCCGACCGTTGCGGTCAACGTGGTGCTCGAGAACGGCGGTATCGGTCCTGCGGTAGGCACGATTACAAGACAGATTCTCGACCATATCTTACTGGGCGACAATACGACGACATTACCGGCCGAAGCTCCTGCTCCGCCCGGCATCGAAGGTGATTAACCAAGAATGACTGAAAGCCAAAAACAAGGGTCGCTGTGGCACAAGATGCACATCGACATCACGCTCCTGCTCATCGTCATGGCGCTGCTGGTTTACAGCGCCTTCGTTATCTGGAGCGCCAGCGGTCAGGACATCGGCATGATGGAGCGCAAACTCGGCCAGATTGCGGGCGGACTGGTGATAATGCTGGTCATGGCGCAAATACCGCCGCGCGTCTATGAAAGCTGGGCGCCCTATCTGTATATTTTCTGCGTGTTTCTGCTGGTGCTGGTGGATGCCTTCGGACAGGTCAGTAAAGGCGCACAGCGCTGGCTCGACCTCGGCGTAGTGCGTTTCCAGCCCTCGGAGCTGGCAAAAATCGCCGTTCCGTTGATGGTCGCGCGCTTTATCAACCGCGATATCTGTCCGCCCTCGCTGAAAAATACCGCCATCGCGCTGGTGCTTATCTTCGTCCCTACCCTGCTTGTGGCTGCGCAGCCCGACCTCGGAACGTCGATTCTCATCGCCGCATCCGGGATTTTCGTGCTGTTCCTCTCCGGTATGAGCTGGAAACTGATCGCCTGCGCCGCCGTTCTGGTCGCGGCCTTTATTCCTATTCTGTGGTTCTTCCTGATGCATGATTATCAGCGCGACCGCGTCATGATGCTGCTTAATCCCGAAAGCGATCCGCTCGGCGCGGGTTATCACATCATTCAGTCGAAGATTGCCATCGGCTCCGGCGGATTCTCGGGGAAAGGCTGGCTGCACGGCACACAGTCGCAGCTCGAGTTTCTGCCCGAACGTCACACCGACTTTATCTTCGCGGTGCTGGCCGAAGAACTGGGTCTGGGTGGCGTCCTGGTGCTGCTCGGTCTTTACTTATGCCTGATTACCCGCGGGCTGGTGATTGCCGCCAAGGCGCAAACCACCTTCGGCCGCGTGATGTCGGGAGGGTTGATGTTGATATTCTTTGTTTATGTCTTTGTTAACATTGGCATGGTGAGTGGTATAGTCCCTGTGGTCGGGGTGCCGTTGCCTCTGGTCAGTTATGGTGGTTCGGCGCTAATCGTGCTGATGGCTGGGTTTGGTATCGTCATGTCGATACATACTCATCGAAAAATGTTATCGAAAAATTTATAGGGGTGAGTGATGCGCAAGGAGTGGTTAGGGGCGATTATCGCCGGGCTGTTATTGAGTGCCTGTAGTACGACGCCAGACAATCAACCGCAGCAGGCTGCGCCGGAACCGGCCTACAACGGCCCCGTGGTCGAGATTGGCGGTGCCGATCCGGTCTATGAACCGCTGAATGCCAATGCCAATAACGACTACAGCGCCAACGGTAACAGCTACAAGATTATCCGAGACGCCTCGCGCTTTACCCAGACGGGCACCGCGACCTGGTACGGCACGGAAACCGGCAGCAACGTCACCGCAAGCGGCGAAGAGTTCGATGCCTCGGCCATGACCGCCGCGCATCCAACCTTGCCGATTCCGAGCTATGTGCGTGTCACCAACCTCGCCAACGGCCGTATGCTGGTGGTACGAATCAATGATCGCGGCCCGTTCACTTCCGACAAGATAATCGATCTGTCGAAAGCGGCCTTCGATCGCCTGAATCTGACCAACAGTACACGCGTTAAGCTCGATATCATCAATGTCGCGCAAGACGGCACTCTGTCCGGTCCGGGCACCGTCGGCACGACCGTCGCCAAGCAGACCTACGCCCTGCCTTCCCGCCCGAGTCTGGGTGCGAGCGATATGGGCACTCCGATTCAGTCCGCCCCACCGGCTATCGGTGCGGCAGTACGTCCTATCGACAACAGTTCGCTGAATACGCAAAACGATGACGACAACGGCGACGGCGCGTCCTCCGGTGCGGCGGCTTCAACCGGCGGAGGTTTCCTGCAGGCACCGAAACCTTTGCCTTCCGGCGTGCTGGAAAGCAGCGAACCGGCGGCCGAGGAGAGCAGCTCGTCTTCCTACAGCACTGCCGCCGTTGTAGCCGCACCGGTTGCGGCCGCTTCCGTTGCGACTGCCCCACGCGCAGCACCGGCTCCGCGCCAGTCCGCCCCGGTATCTGGTGGCGGTTACATGGTACAGGTGGGCGCGCTGAGTAATCCGCAAAATGCCGATCTCTGGCAGAAAAGCCTGAGCAAGCGTTTTTCCGTTCCGGGTAAAGTACAGGCCAACGGCAGCACCTATCGCGTACAGCTGGGGCCGTTCAGCAGCCGCCAGCAGGCGACCCAGCTGCAACAGCGTCTGGCAAGCGAAGCCCAGCAACAGTCGTTTGTGGTTTCAGCCGCAGCGATGTAATTCCGGTTGCCCGAGCACTGGCGCACGTCAGTGCATCGGGCACTTAAAAACCGTCAACGCCGCGCAAAATCAAGGGCAAAGCGGGGTAACAGCCTGTAAAATTCGGTAAATACCCGCAACCTCGAGTATTGGCAGATGTCTGAATGTGTCTGTTCTGCTATAGTGTGGCACGTTTTTAATTCACCTTTACGGATGTTGTTGTCTCAATCATGAAACTCGCCTCTTCTACTCGTTTAGCCAAAGGCATTGCTCTTGGCACTGTCATTACGTTGGGTTCCGCGTCCGCTGCCTTCGCAGACGATATCAATCTCAAGACCATGATTCCTGGCGTTCCGCAGATCGATGCCGAAGCCTATGTTCTGATTGACTACAATTCCGGCAAAGTGCTTGCAGAAATGAACGCCGACGCGCGTCGTGACCCTGCCAGTCTGACCAAAATGATGACCAGTTACGTCATCGGTCAGGCGATCAAGTCCGGCAAGATAACGCCTTCGGATGTCGTGACCGTCGGTAAAGATGCCTGGGCGACCGGCAATCCGGTGTTCAAGGGGTCATCCCTGATGTTCCTGAAGCCTGGCGATCGCGTGCCGGTTTCCGAGCTTAATCGCGGCATCATTTTGCAATCCGGTAACGATGCCTGTGTTGCCATGGCCGATTACGTTGCCGGTAGCCAGGATGCCTTCGTCGGCCTGATGAACAACTACGTGAGCGCGCTGGGTCTGAAAAACACCCATTTCGGTACCGTTCACGGACTCGACGCCGAAGGTCAGTTCAGTTCGGCGCGCGATATGGCGCTGATAGGTCAGGCACTGATCCGCGATGTGCCGGAAGAGTACGCGACCTATAAAGAGAAAGAGTTCACCTTCAACAATATCCGCCAGACCAACCGTAACGGTTTACTGTGGGATTCAAGCCTGCAGGTTGACGGCATCAAGACGGGTCATACCGAATCTGCCGGTTACAATCTGGTGGCTTCTGCCACCGAAGGCCAGATGCGTCTGATTTCGGCGGTACTGGGCGGCCACACCTATAAAGGGCGTGAAGTTGAAAGTAAAAAGCTGCTGACCTGGGGCTTCCGCTTCTTTGAAACCGTGGCACCGCTGAAAGCGGGCAAAGAGTTCGCCTCTGAACCGGTCTGGTTTGGCGACAGCGATCGCGTTGAGCTGGGTGTTGATAAAGACGCCTATCTGACCATCCCACGTGGCCGTATGAAAGACTTGAAAGCCAGCTATGTGCTCAATAACACGGAACTGCATGCCCCATTGCAGAAAAATCAGGTCGTTGGCAGCATCAACTTCCAGCTTGACGGCAAAACCATCGACCAGCGACCGCTCGTAGTATTGAACGAAGTTAAAGAAGGTGGATTCGTCAGCCGCATCGTCGATTATATTAAACTGATGTTCCATCATTGGTTTGGCTAAAAGACCGTATGCAGGGGTTGAAAATGTGCGCGTTAACCCCACATAAAATATATAATTAGCTCCCGCTCCGGCGGGAGTTATAATTTATACATCTATTAGCAGTATCTACGCGGGAGTGCACATGAAAACCAAACTTAACGAACTACTCGAATTCCCCTGCTCATTCACCTACAAGGTAATGGGTCTGGCGCAGCCCGAGTTGGTTGACCAGGTTGTGGAAGTCGTGCAACGTCACGCGCCTGGCGATTACAACCCGCAGGTGAAACCAAGCAGCAAAGGTAACTACCATTCCGTTTCAATTACCATCACGGCAACGCATATCGATCAGGTCGAAACCCTGTACGATGAGCTGGGTAATATTGAAATCGTGCGTATGGTTCTCTAAAGACAGAGAAAACAGGTCAGCGTAGCCCTTATGAGCTACGCTGATTTTCTTTGTATCCCCCCTCTTTTGCCAATGACGATGACCGCCGTGCAACGAGAAAAACTGCAAGACCGCATCACACTGCGCCACCTTGGCCTGCAACCCTACGAACCCGTCTCGCATGCCATGCATCTGTTTACCGACACCCGTACTGCCGATACGCAAGACGAAATCTGGCTGGTCGAACATCCAAAAGTGTTTACCCAGGGTCAGGCCGGTAAAGCCGAACACGTGCTGTTTCCGGGCGATATTCCGGTGATTCAGAGCGATCGCGGCGGACAGGTGACCTATCACGGGCCGGGCCAGCAGGTGATGTATGTGATGATCGACATCAAACGCAGAAAAATCGGCGTGCGTCAGCTTGTCACCGCCATTGAACAGACCGTGGTAGAAACACTGGCCGCTTTCGGCATCGACGCCTATCCCAAAGCCGATGCACCGGGGGTGTATGTTGACGGCAAGAAAATCTGCTCGCTGGGACTACGCATTCGCAAAGGCTGTTCGCTACACGGTTTGGCATTGAATATCGATATGGATCTCGAGCCGTTCCAGCGCATCAATCCCTGCGGTTACGCCGGGTTGCAGATGACGCAGGCCAGTGCCGAAAAGCCCGGCGTCACCGTCGAGCAGGTTTTGCCGGTGCTGGTCAAAGCCTTTAATAAACAGCTGGGATATCATCAGGTAGATTATTCGTTCGGGCTCCCGACCGCCGCCGTGGCCGAGTAACCAGAAACGGATTGGTTCATCTTTCCAGCGGCCCATGAGCAGAGGTAATAATAACCTCATGATTCATAGGTTAAATTTTAAAATTAATATCTTATAAACAAAAAAATAACAACTTTTCGTCCTATATCGCCGTTCAGGGGCTGAATGCTGTCCCGCTTCGATGATATAATTTGAGCATAATTTCTAATATTTTTTTAATGAAGCAGCTAGTTCATTGAATGTCATAAAAAATCTCGCCTGCGAGAGACGATACTGGAACCTGCAAGATTATGAGTAAACCGATTCAGATGGAACGCGGCGTCAAGTACCGTGATGCTGATAAGATGGCGTTAATTCCGGTGAAAACCGTGGTATCAGACCGACAGGAAATGCTCCGCAAGCCGGCCTGGATGAAAATCAAGCTTCCTGCCGACTCTTCTCGTATTCAAGGCATCAAAGCTGCGCTGCGCAAGAATGGGTTGCACTCCGTTTGCGAAGAAGCGGCCTGCCCCAACCTTTCCGAATGCTTTAACCACGGAACGGCGACCTTCATGATTTTGGGCGCTATCTGTACCCGTCGTTGCCCATTCTGCGACGTGGCCCACGGGCGTCCGGTTGCGCCAGACATCAATGAGCCGCAGAAGCTGGCGCAAACCATCGCCGACATGGGTTTGCGATATGTCGTTATTACGTCCGTTGACCGTGATGACCTGCGCGACGGCGGTGCCCAGCACTTTGCCGACTGTATCAGCGCGATTCGCGAGAAAAACCCGACCATCAAAATCGAGACACTGGTGCCCGATTTCCGGGGTCGAATGGACCGCGCGCTCGACATTCTGAATGTTACGCCGCCCGACGTGTTCAACCACAACCTTGAAAACGTGCCGCGCGTGTATCGTCAGGTGCGTCCGGGCGCAAACTATGAATGGTCACTCAAGCTGCTTGAGCGTTTCAAGGAAGCGCATCCTGAAGTGCCGACCAAATCCGGTTTGATGGTCGGTCTGGGCGAAACCAACGAAGAGATCCTCGAGGTGATGCGCGATCTGCGTCGCCACGGCGTGACCATGCTGACACTGGGCCAGTATTTGCAGCCAAGCCGTCACCACCTGCCGGTGCAGCGCTACGTGTCTCCGGAAGAGTTCGAATACATGAAAGAAGAAGCGCTGGCGATGGGCTTTACCCACGCGGCCTGCGGTCCTTTCGTTCGCTCGTCCTATCATGCCGATTTGCAGGCCAAGGGTATCGAAGTCAAATAACCCGGCTTTCAGACATAAAAAAAGCTGCTTAAAAAGCAGCTTTTTTTTTGCGTTGGATTCAATAAAGACGACTTAGTCTTTATGTTCTACACGCTGTTCAGTCTGTGCATCCGCTTTGGCAACGGGGGCCGGATCGTCATTCATGGCCTTTTTGAAGCCTTTCAGCGCAGCACCGAGATCGCCACCCAGTGAACGCAGTTTGCTGGTACCGAAAAGCAGCACAATCAGCACGCCGACAACTAACAGTTTAGTAATACTCAAACCTTCCATAAATACCTTCTTTACACTGATTGCTGCATGAAACAGCTTGGGGATAACGGCGTCGCGCATGGCGACCTGAATTTCGTCCCTGTACGGAATGTAACCATTGCCGTCATTATGGGCCTGCAACACCCAGCATTAAAGCTTTTCTTTGCATATTCAAGATTTCTTACAAAGAAGCGAGGCGTACAAAAAGTGCGGAGATTATACGCTCGTGATCGCCCTTGAAACAAACCTTGCGTGCTCTCTTTAACGAGAAATCAACAGATCGACAACAAAAAAGGGCGAGTCAGATAAATATCCCCTCGCCCTGCTGCATTTTGCCTTCTAGATAAAACGACTCAGAAACGCCTGGAAACGCGGATGCCGAGGATTAACCAGCACCTCCTCCGGCGGCCCCTCTTCAATCACATGACCGCCGTCCATAAACACCACCCGATCGGCCGCTTCACGGGCAAAGCCGATTTCGTGGGTCACCACGATCATCGTCAGCCCCTGATCGGCCAGACTGCGCATGGTCGCGAGCACTTCACCCACAAGCTCGGGATCAAGCGCGGAGGTCGGCT
>Ga0308159_1001817_pt1 | contig 27847 bp, 22 predicted proteins | sample PhyCR1_FD_201040 | JGI IMG/M metagenome (GOLD analysis project Ga0308159, IMG submission 201040) | Phyllosphere microbial communities from UC Gill Tract Community Farm, Albany, California, United States - DLSLC.R1 | ecosystem: Host-associated > Plants > Phyllosphere > Unclassified | place: USA...
TGGCGACCGCGATGCGGTGTTCAACGTTTATGAATCGCTGCTGGCCGAGCGTCCTTCGGACAACCGCATCACTGTGAGCCTGCTCGACAATCCCGAGATCAAAACCACCGGCACCGTGCGCGAAGTCACCCCGGCGGTGTCGGCGCAATCCGGTACCGTGCAAGTCAAAGTCAGCCTCGACAAATTGCCGCCGGGCATGCAACTCGGTTCGGTCGTCAGCGCCACCGCCAAGGGCAGCGGCGCCTCGGCAGTTGAGCTGCCATGGTCGGCGCTGACGAAGAACATCAGCGACCCGGCAGTGTGGCTGGTCGATGACAAGGGCGAGGCGCAACTGCACACGGTCACCGTCGGCCGTTACCTCACTGGCAAGGTGATCATCAGCGCAGGCCTCAAGGGCGGCGAAAAAGTCATTGTCGCGGGCGGCCAGTTGCTGCACCCCGGAATGAAAGTCGAGATTGCCGAAAACACCTACAAGGATCTGCAACCGGGAGCGCAGCCATGAAGCGCCTCGGACTGGTGTGCATGGCGCTGCTGCTGGGCGCTTGTTCGGAAAAGGAAAAGCCGCCGGAGCCGGTGCGCCCGGTGCTGTCGGTTACGGTCAAAGCACTGAACGAAGAAAGCCTCGGTCGTTTTGCCGGCAGCATTCAGGCGCGCTACGAGAGCAACACCGGTTTTCGTGTGGGTGGTCGCATCGCCAGACGAAATGTCGACGTCGGCGCTGAAGTGCAGAAAGGCACGTTGCTCGCCACCCTCGATCCGTCCGACCAGCAGAATCAGCTGCGCTCGGCCCAAGGCGATCTGGCCAGGGTTCAGGCGCAACTGATCAACGCCCAGGCCAACGCGCGTCGACAGCAAGCGCTGTTCGATCGCGGCGTCGGTGCGCAGGCACAACTGGACGTCGCCAACACCGACCTGAAAACCACCCAGGCCTCGCTCGATCAGGCCCGCGCGGCGGTCAATCAAAGCAAGGATCAACTCGCTTACACCGAGCTGCGATCCGATCACAAAGCCGTGGTCACCGCGTGGAACGCCGAAGCCGGGCAAGTGGTAACAGCCGGGCAACAAGTGGTGACGCTGGCGCAACCGGATATCAAGGAAGCAGTGATCGATCTGCCCGATACGCTGGTCGATCAGTTGCCCAGCGACGTGGTGTTTTCGGTAGCCGCGCAACTTGATCCGAGCATCAACACCACGGCGATCATTCGCGAGATCGAACCCCAGGCGCAAAGCGCCACGCGCACCCGTCGCGCGCGGCTTACCCTGACTGACACGCCGGACGGCTTCCGCCTCGGCACCGCAGTCAGCGTAACCCTCAGCTCGGCAATCAAGCCGCGTATCGAACTGCCGCTGACCGCGTTGCAGGAAGTCGATGGCAAGGCGCGTATCTGGGTGATCGACACTCAAAGCAAAACCGTCAGCCCGCGCGATGTCAGCGTGATCAGCCGCACCGACAGCAGTGTGGTGCTGGCTGGCGGGGTGCAGAACGGCGAGCGTGTGGTCAGCGCCGGCGTCAACAGCCTCAAACCCGGACAATCGGTAAAACTTGACGAGGACAGTCAATGAAAGGCTCTTTCAACCTCTCCGAATGGGCCCTCAAGCATCAGTCATTCGTCTGGTATCTGATGTTCGTCGGATTGCTCATGGGGGTGTTCTCTTATTTCAATCTGGGCCGCGAAGAAGACCCGTCGTTCACCATCAAGACCATGGTCATCCAGACCAAGTGGCCCGGCGCGACCCAGGAGGAAACCCTCAAGCAGGTCACCGACCGCATCGAGAAAAAACTCGAAGAACTCGACTCGCTCGATTACGTGAAAAGCTACACGCGTCCCGGCGAATCGACGGTGTACGTGTATCTGCGCGACACCACCAGCGCCGAAGACATTCCGCAAATCTGGTACCAGGTGCGCAAGAAGATCGATGACATTCGCGGACAGTTTCCCCAAGGGATCCAAGGGCCCGGTTTCAACGACGAGTTCGGCGATGTGTTCGGCTCGGTCTATGCGTTTACTGCCGATGGCCTGACCATGCGCCAGTTGCGCGATTATGTGGAGCAGGCCCGCGCCGAGATTCGCAGCGTGCCGGGGCTGGGCAAGGTCGAAATGGTCGGCCAGCAGGACGAAACGATTTACCTGAACTTCTCCACGCGCAAACTCGCCGCGCTGGGCATCGATCAGCGTCAGGTGGTGCAGAGCCTGCAGTCGCAGAACGCGGTGACGCCGGCCGGGGTTATCGAGGCCGGGCCCGAGCGGATTTCCGTGCGCACGTCGGGGCAGTTCGCTTCGGAGAAGGATCTGGCCGAGGTCAATCTCAAGCTCAACGATCGCTTCTATCGTCTGGCCGATATCGCCGACATCCGTCGTGGCTACGTCGACCCGGCCACGCCTGAATTCCGCTTCGACGGCAAACCGGCCATCGGTCTGGCCATTGCCATGCAGAAGGGCGGCAACGTTCAGGAATTCGGCAAGGCCTTGCACCAGCGCATCGACGAACTGACGGCAGACTTGCCGGTGGGTGTCGGCGTGCACACGGTGTCCGATCAGGCCGTGGTGGTGGAAGAAGCCGTCGGCGGCTTCACCAGCGCCTTGTTCGAGGCGGTGATCATCGTGCTGGTGGTGAGCTTCATCAGCCTCGGCGTGCGCGCCGGTCTGGTGGTGGCGTGCTCGATTCCGCTGGTGCTGGCAATGGTGTTCGTGTTCATGGAATACAGCGGCATCACCATGCAGCGGATTTCCCTCGGTGCGCTGATCATCGCTCTCGGCCTGCTGGTGGACGATGCGATGATCACCGTGGAAATGATGGTCACGCGTCTGGAGATGGGCGAAAGCAAGGAGCAGGCGGCGACGTTCGCCTATACCTCGACGGCGTTTCCGATGCTCACCGGTACGCTGGTGACGGTCGCCGGGTTCGTGCCGATCGGCCTCAACGCTAGCTCCGCCGGTGAATATACGTTCACGCTGTTTGCGGTGATTGCCGTGGCGATGATCGTCTCGTGGGTGGTGGCGGTGTTCTTTGCGCCGGTGATCGGCGTGCATATTCTCAGCGACAAGGTGAAGGCGCATGACGCCGAACCGGGGCGCATCGGTCGCGCCTTCAACGGCGGCCTTTTGTGGGCGATGCGCAACCGCTGGTGGGCGATCGGTGTCACCGTGCTGTTGTTCGTGCTGGCGGTGTTCTGCATGCGCTTCGTGCAGAATCAGTTCTTCCCTGCGTCGGACCGTCCGGAAATTCTCGTCGACCTGAACCTGCCGCAAAACGCCTCGATCGATGAAACCCGCAAAGCGGTGGACAAGCTCGAAGCCACGCTCAAGGGCGACCCTGACATCGTGCGCTGGAGCACCTACATCGGTCAGGGTGCGATCCGTTTCTACCTGCCCCTCGACCAGCAATTGCAGAACCCGTACTACGCGCAACTGGTCATCGTCAGCAAGGATTTCGAGGCCCGCGAAGCGCTGAGTCAGCGCCTGCGCGAGCGCTTGCACAAGGATTTCGTCGGCATCGGCAGCTACGTCCAGGCGCTGGAAATGGGCCCGCCGGTCGGGCGTCCGATCCAGTACCGGGTCAGCGGCAAGGACGTCGATCAGGTGCGCAAACATGCCATCGACCTGGCCACCGAACTGGACAAGAACCCGCACATCGGCGAGATCATCTACGACTGGAACGAGCCGGGCAAAGTCCTGCGCATCGACATCGCCCAGGACAAGGCGCGCCAGCTCGGGCTGTCGTCGGAAGACGTGGCGAACCTGATGAACAGCATCGTCAGCGGCTCGCCGTTGACCCAGGTCGATGATGATATCTACCTGATCAACGTGGTCGGTCGCGCGGTGGATTCCGAGCGCGGCACGCCGGAAACCCTGCAGAACCTGCAGATCGTCACGCCGAGCGGCACCTCGATTCCGCTACTGGCGTTCGCCACCGTGCGCTATGAACTGGAGCAGCCGCTGGTGTGGCGTCGCGACCGTTTGCCGACGATCACCATCAAGGCCTCGGTGCGCGATGAGATCCAGCCAACCGATCTGGTGAAATTGCTCAAGCCATCGATTGACGCGTTCGCGTCGAAACTGCCGGTCGGCTACAAGGTCGCCACCGGCGGTACCGTCGAGGAAAGCGGCAAGGCCCAGGGACCGATCGCCAAAGTCTTGCCATTGATGCTGTTCCTCATGGCGACCTTCCTGATGATCCAGTTGCACAGCGTGCAGAAGATGTTCCTGGTGGCCAGCGTCGCGCCGCTCGGGCTGATCGGCGTGGTGCTGGCGCTGGTGCCGACCGGTACGCCGATGGGCTTTGTGGCTATTCTGGGGATTCTCGCGCTGATCGGCATCATCATCCGCAACTCGGTGATTCTGGTGACGCAGATCGATGAGTTCGAGCAGAAGGGCTACGCGCCATGGGATGCGGTAGTGGAAGCGACCGAGCACCGACGCCGGCCGATTCTGCTGACCGCCGCCGCGGCGAGCATGGGCATGATCCCGATCGCTCGTGAAGTGTTCTGGGGGCCGATGGCCTACGCGATGATCGGCGGGATCGTGGTGGCGACGTTGCTGACTTTGCTGTTTCTGCCGGCGCTGTATGTGGCCTGGTACAAGATTCGCGAGCCGCAAAAAGAAACAGAGTAAAAGCGGCCCCTTCGCTCATCGCCATCAGGCTGGCGATGGCGTCTTGATCGTTCCCACGCGGAGCGTGGGAACGATCAAAGTGTCCACCATGTCTCCGAACACCTGTCTACCATGTGTCCGGTACATACAATGGGAGAGGGCTGGGGTGAGGGGCTCTTCCTGGCTCAACACTTGCGCCAGACACTCGCCAACCAAGGTTGCTGCTCGCGCGGCAGCCCCGCTGGCCGGTAGTAATGCTCCAGTTCGACAAATCCCGCCGCCGTCAGCAAGCCTTGCCAGGCCTCAAGATCGTGATAGGAGCCATAGCGCGGCCCGTTCCAGCCCTCACGATTGTCGCCACGGGGATTGGAGCTGAACAACACCCCACCCGGTTTCAACGCGCCGTGCAATTGCCTGAGCACCCGCGGTAATTCCTGCAACGGCACATGAAACAACACCGCGTTGGCGAAGATCCCGTCGAAGCGCTCCGCCGGCAGATCCAGCTTGAGGAAATCCTGCTGCAACACTTCGCAGCCGCTGTCCTCGCGGGCCATTCGCGCGAATTCTTCGGAACCGTCCAGCCCGACAGCGACGTGACCCATCCGCGTGAAAGTTTGCAAATCCCGCCCCGGCCCGCAGCCGAAATCCAGAAGGGTAAACGGCGCCTGGCCTTGAATATGCCGCAGCAACGCATCGATGTTCTGACTGACATCGTGGTCGCGGGTGCCTTCGCGGAAGTCCTCGGCCACCGAGTTGTAATGGCCTAGCGTGGTTGCAGTGATTTGTTCGAGGTCGCTGGGCGTCTGCTTCATCATCGGTGCTGTTTTTGGCGGAGGAAGAGCGGACTATAAGCTTTTTCGCCGACAAGAAAACGCCGCCTGCGCTGGCACCAGCGCAGGCGGCGACGGGTGCCGCGGTCTCAGGGCTGCTTCGCCCCCAGACAATCGATTGAGCGATCCATCATCGCCTTGGCCATCTCCAGCAGATGCCAGACCGAGAACACCATGGCTCGATCCGCGCCCCCGAGCTGATCGCCGCATTGATGGACGGTCACCGAAGCGCAGCGCAGCAGATCGGCGACGTACAACTGGGCATCTTCCAGCGTCACGTCCTCACTGATGCTGTAGACGCGTTTCTGTCCCGCCAGCGTGACCTGTTTACCGGCCAGATGCGAGTCGACGGCGCGGCATAAGGCAGAGCGATCCTTGAGCAAATCCTCGGTGAACCGCTTGCTGGAGGTGAGGCTGAGTGGCGGATCGGCAAGATTTTTTTCCATGGGTAAACTCCTGACTTCAAGTGGGGAGCCAACCATTTCGCGACTAAACGAGCAGGACGGCGGCTGCACGCAGATCAGTCGTCGGCCGCCGGTTATCTGCGCACCCGAAAGTGCCCTGCGCACAGCCAACATCGGGCAGCTTGGAGCTCTGCCAAGGTCAGGCCTGACCGCACGCCCAGCGAATCCGGACAACTGAATCCGGTCACCGCCAAGCAGTGACGAGCGGAGATTAGCTACGGGATATTTCGGGTACAAGCGGGCAAATCATTCTAGGAAGTGTCCTGCAAACCCGCGTGCTTCGGGCTGGCGAAACGATAAATTTCGCGTAGGAAGGTTCTGGTTTTTACGAAGGGCATTGCCCAAATACGTGCGATCACATGGATCTGGTTGATGGCCACCTGCCGCTATCGACCTTAGCGCTTATTCAGTCCGCGCGCCAGCCTGTCTCCACCCAACTGAATCACCGCCACCAGTGCCACCAGCAAGACAATCACCGTCAACATGATCTGACTGTCAAAGCGCTGATAGCCGTAGCGATAGGCGATATCCCCCAGCCCACCAGCACCAATTGCCCCGGCCATGGCCGACGAATTGATCATCGTCACCAAGGTGATGGTGAAGCCTCCGACAATCCCCGGCAGCGCCTCGGGCAGCAGTACATGCCAGACGATGTGCCAGCGCCGGCAACCCATCGCCTGCGCGGCTTCGATCAAGCCATGATCAACCTCTCGCAGACTGACCTCGGCGATCCGCGCAAAAAACGGTGTAGCAGCGATGGTCAGCGGCACCACGGCGGCCCAGACACCGTAGGTGGTACCGACGATCAGGCGGGTGAACGGAATCAGCGCGACCATCAGAATCAGAAACGGGATCGAGCGGAACAGATTGACGAAGGCGCCCAGCGCACGATTCAACAGCGGCGCTTCGTAAATCCCGCCCTTGTCGCTGGTGACCAGAATGACCGCCATGGGAATGCCCACCAGCAGCGCGATCAGCGAGGACACGCCAACCATCAGGAAGGTGTCGATAAAACCCTGCAGCAAGCGATCAAACCACATAGCCCAATACCTCCACCCGTTGCGCCCATTGCCCGGCGCGTTCGCGCAATTGCTCGGCGCTGAATGCCGAGCCGCTGACGGCCAGCAGTAACTGCCCCAGCGCATGACCCTGAATCCGTTCGACCCCGCCCTGAAGCAACTTCACTCGTCCACCCAGCGCCGCAAACAACGCGGCCAGATCCGGCCCATCAGCGGCACTGCCGGTGAACTGCAAACGCAACACCACCGCTGCATCAGAAGCCGCGGATTGCGCCAGCAAACGGCTCTGGAGTTCTTCCGGCAAGGCGTGTTGCAGCGGCGCAAGCAGGGTCTGGCTGACCTCGTGCTGCGGATTGCCGAATACCTGCCAGACCGCGCCTTGCTCGACGATACGGCCGTGCTCAAGCACGACGACGCGGTCGCAGATCTCGCGAATCACCGCCATCTCATGAGTGATCAGCACAATGGTCAGACCCAGACGCTTATTGATCTCGCGCAGCAGGGCGAGGATCGATTGCGTAGTTTCCGGATCGAGCGCCGAGGTGGCCTCGTCGCACAGCAGAATGTCCGGGTCGTGTACCAGCGCACGGGCGATGCCGACGCGTTGTTTCTGTCCACCGGAAAGTTGTGCCGGATACGCTGTGTCCTTGCTTTGCAGGCCCACCAGCTCGAGCAGTTCGCGGACCTTTTTCTCGCGCTGTTCCTTCGGTACACCTGCGACTTTCAAGGGCAGTTCGACGTTCTGCCAAACGGTCTTGGCCGACATCAGATTGAAGTGCTGGAAGATCATGCCGATGCGCCGGCGCAACGCGACCAGACGGTCTTCGTCGAATTCGCCGATGTCGACCTGATCGATCAGAACGCGCCCCGAGGTCGGCTGCTCAAGGCGATTGATCGTGCGGATCAACGATGACTTGCCGGCGCCGCTGCGACCGATGATGCCGAACACTTCGCCGCGCTGAATGGCCAGATCGATGCCCTGCAAGGCGGCGACCGGACCTTGTCGACCGTTGTAGGTTTTGCCTAGCCCAATGAAGCGCACATGGGCACGATTGAGCTCGGGATGCAGCTCGGCTTTTTGCGCAGTGTGTGGCTCTGGAGTCTCCAGTCGCCGTTGGATCGCGGCGGTCATGCTCAGCTTTCCCAACCAGCTTGATAGAGCTTGCCGTGGGCTTTATCCAGCGCGGCGCGAACGGCGGGCGAATGCTGGTAGATGTCGACGAATTTGATCAGTCGCGGATCAGTTTTGCTTTTCGGCTGAATGACGAACTGAATCACGTATTCCTTGTGATCAAGGCCGTCGAACAGCAGCGCCGAACCGGCATCGAAGGTCTTCGCCAGACGAATATAGGCCGGGTAGCCCTGGACCAGATCGGCGTCATCGTAGGCGCGCACCAGTTGCACGGCTTCGACCTGAAGAATCTTGATCTTCTTCGGATTGGCGACGATGTCATCCTCGGTGGCCTTGTAGCCGACGCCCGGTTTGAGCGTGATCAAACCGGCCTTGGCCAGCAATTGCAGACCGCGACCGCTGTTGATCGGATCGTTGGCGATGGCAACGCTGGCGCCTTCCGGTAATTCGTCGAAGCTTTTGTATTTTTTCGAGTACAGGCCGACGTTGTTGATGATCCCCGGCGCGAACGGCACCAGATCAAAACCCGACGCGGCTTTGGCGTTTTCCAGAAACGGAATGTGCTGGAAATAATTCACGTCGATATCGCCAGCAGCGAGGCTGACGTTCGGCGCGATCCAGTCGGTGAACTCCACCAGCTCGACCTTCAGGCCTTGTTTCGAGGCTTCTTCGACGGCCGCTTCCAGCGGAATGGCGAAGGCGGCGGTGGTGCCGATTTTTAACGGCGCGTCGGCAGCGAATACTGTCGAGCTGAACAGGCCGAGGGCCAGGGCCAGTGCTTTGACCGGGTGGGAGAGCGGTTTCTTGGTCATGATGGTTTTCCAGTCAGTGCATGAGTTTGTGGTGTATTGGATGGCCTCATCGCTGGCAAGCCAGCTCCCACAGGTTTTGTGAACGCCACAGACCCTTGTGGGGGCTGGCTTGCCAGCGATGCTTTTAGCGTCGGTACGAAGATCCGCTGTGTTGCGCAGGCAACTGCGCCCCTTCGTGAAACAGCTTTTCGCGCAAGGTGCCGCCGTCATACGCGGTCTTGTACGAGCCGCGCCGCTGGAGTTCGGGAATCACCAGTTCGATGAAATCCACATAGCTTTCCGGCGTGACGATGCGGGTCAGGTTGAAGCCATCCAGCCCGGTTTCGGCGATCCACGACTCCAGCTCATCGGCCACTTGTTCAGGCGAGCCGACCACGGTGATGTAGCGGCCACCGAGGGCGTGCTGGTCGAGCAATTTGCGGCGGGTCCAGTCGTTGTTCTGCAGGGTCTTGGTGGCCGACTGGATCGCGTTGCTTTTCACGTACTGGATCGGTTCGTCGATTGCGTACCGGGAAAAATCGATGCCGGTTGAAGCGGAAAAATGCGCGACGCCGGCCTCGGCGCTGGCGTAGCCGAGGTACTCGGCATGCTTGGCCCAGGCGGCCTCTTCACTGGCACCGACAATCACGTTGAGGCCCATGAACACCTTGATGTCTTCGGGGTTGCGCCCCGCCGCAACGGCACTGGCGCGGACTTTGTCCACTTGCGCCTTGGTCGATGGCTTGTTCTGGCCGCTGATGAATACGCACTCAGCGTGGCGCCCGGCGAACTGCAAACCGCGCTCGGAACTGCCGGCCTGAAACAGCACCGGGGTACGCTGCGGCGACGGTTCGCACAGGTGATAACCCTCGACCTGGTAGAACTCGCCCTTGTGCTCGACCTTATGGACTTTGTCCGGCTGCGCGTAGATGCGCTGCTCGCGGTCGTTGAGCACCGCGTCGGTTTCCCAGCTGCCTTCCCAGAGTTTGTAGAGCACCTGCAAGTACTCATCGGCCTGATCGTAACGGCGGTCATGTCCGACCTGCGCGCTGAGGCCCATGGCTTTGGCAGCGCTGTCGAGGTAGCCAGTGACGATGTTCCAGCCCACCCGGCCACGGCTCAGATGATCAAGCGTCGACAGACGCCGGGCGAACAGATACGGCGCTTCGTAGGTGAGATTGGCGGTGAGGCCGAAGCCCAGATTTTTGGTCACAGCAGCCATCGCTGAGACCAGCAGCAACGGGTCGTTGACCGGCAACTGGATCGACTCTTTCAATGTCACGTCCAGCGAGTTCTGGTAGACGTCATACACACCGACGATATCGGCGATGAACAGACCGTCGAACAAGCCGCGCTCAAGCAATTGCGCCAGTTCGGTCCAGTATTCGATCGTGTTGTAACGGGTCGAGGTATCGCGCGGATGTGTCCACAAGCCGTGATTGATATGGCCGATGCAGTTCATGTTGAACGCGTTGAGCAGAATCTTCTTTTTCGCCGCGCTCATCAGATCGTCCCTCGCAGCGGAGGCTTTTCGTCGTTGAGGTAGTAATTGCCAACGGCGTGATATTTCCAGCGCACCGGGTCATGCAGCGTGTGCACCCGGGCGTTGCGCCAGTGGCGGTCGAGGCCGTGCTCGGCGAGGGTGGCCTGGCTGCCGGCCAGTTCGAACAGGGTGCTGCCCGCCGCCAGGGAGATTTGCGTGCTGATCGCGCGAGCCTCGGCTACGGCGATAGAGGCCGCTGCAACGGTTTCGGCGTTGGTGTCAGCCTGTGCGGCATCAAGGAACTCGCCGGCGCGTTCGAGCAAAGCTTCGGTGGCGCTCAGGCGGATGCTCAGGTGGCCGAAGCTCTTCAGGGTCAGCGGGTCCTCGGTGGCCTTGTCGCTGCCGGAGTCGATCCACGGCCGCGTCTTGCTGCGCACAAAATGCAAGGCGTCCTCATAAGCGGCGCGGGCGATACCGGTATCGATGGCGGCGTGAAGAATTTGCGCCAGCGGGCCGACCGTGGTCGGTCGTTCGAAAGCACTCTGAAACGGCAGGACGTCTTCAGCGGCAACGTAAACGTCTTCGAACACGACCGAACCGCTGCCGGTGGTGCGCTGGCCGAAGCCGCTCCAGTCATCGATGATGCTCAGGCCTTTACTGTGGCGTGGAACGAAGGCCAGTTGCTGTACGCCGTTTTCATCGACCACCGAGGTCGGAATGCGCTGCGCGTAAATCGCCCCGGTCGCGTAGAACTTGCGTCCGTTGATGCGATAGCCTTCGCCGTCGCGTTTGAGACTGGTGACGCGGTCGTGAGCGGTTTTGGTGCCCAGTTCTGCCAGCGCATTGCCGAAGCGTTGGCCGGCAAGGACCTCTGCGTACAGGCGCTGTTTCTGTTCGTCGCGGCCATTCACGCGCAGCACTTCCAGTGCGTAGAAATGGTTCTGTGGAATCTGCCCCAGCGAGCCGTCAGCCTGCGCGATCAAAGCGATGACTTTGGCCAGGGTGACATTGGATACGCCCGCACCGCCATATGCTTTCGGCACACTGATACCCCATAGGCCGGAGCGGGAAAACACTTCCAGTTCTGCCAATGGCAGGCGGCGTTCGCGGTCACGCAGGGCGCTGTCGCGTTGGAAATCTTCGGCCAGGTCGCTGGCGATAATCAGGGCTTGCTCGTCGCTGGTAATGACCGCGACGGGTTGGGAAAAAGTCATGTGCTTCTCCGGAGATCTGGTCAAAAGTGTTCTGGTCGTCAGATCCAGGAGTGGCGAGCCGGTAAAGTGCCGTTGAGGCGATACGCGCCGACCGCGTGGTATTTCCAGCGCACCGGATCGTGCAGGGTGTGCACCCGGGCATTGCGCCAGTGGCGGTCGAGGTTGAATTCGGCGAGGGTTGCGCGGCTGCCGGCCAGTTCGAAAAGCTTTTCGCTGGCGAGCAAGGAAATCTCGGTGGTCAGCACTTTCGCCTCGGCCACGGCGATCGACGCACGCGCGGCGGAGGCCGCGGTGATCGGTGCGGCATGCACCTGATCAAGCACCTGTCCGGCCTTGCGCAGCAGCGCTTCGGCGGCATGCAGTTCGATTTTCAATCTGCCGATATCGGCGATCACGTAGAGGTCATCGCTGGCGCGATCGACCTTGGCGTCGATCCATGGCCGTGCGCGGGTTTTGACGAATTCGATGGCGTCGTCGATCGCGCCACGAGCGATGCCGGCGTCGATGGCCGCTTGAATCAATTGCGACACGGCGCCCTGGGTGTTCGGTTTTTCGTTGATCTTCCAGTTGTCGATGACCAGGCTCGGCTCGACACGCACGTTGTTCAGCACAATCGTGCCGCTGGCGGTGGTGCGCTGACCGAAGCCCGACCAGTCGTCGACGATGCGCAAACCGGGCGTGCCGCGCCGGACGAACGCCAGTACTTGCTTGCCTTCATCGTTGAGCGCTTTCACCGCCACCCAGTGGGCAAACAGCGCGCCGGTGGAGTAGAACTTCTGGCCGCTGATCACGTAATCGTCGCCATCGACGCTGATCCGCGCTTTCAATTCCAGGGTGTTTTTGCTGCCGCGTTCCGGGCCGGCGTTGCCGATGCGCCAGCCTTGCAGAACACTGTCGAGCAATTGCTGTTTCTGCGCCTCGCTGGCGCAGCCAAGGATCAGATGGATGATGCCGAACTGGTTCTGCGGGATTTGCCCCAACGCCGGGTCGGCGGCGGAAATGATCGCGAAGACTTCCGCCAGCGTCACGAACGAAACCTGCGGGCCCCCGTATTCGCGCGGGATCGCTATGCTGCCCAGACCACTGCGGGTGAATTGTTCGATTTCCGACCACGGCAGCTTGCGCTGACGATCGCGTTTCGCCGCATGAACGCGGGCGACCTGCGCCAGCTCATGGGCAGCCTTGATGGCCTGGGCATCGTTGCGCAAGACCTGCGCGGGCAACAGCAGCGGGGCGATGTCCAGATCCGACTGGACGTTTGCATCGGCCAGACTGGACATCAGCGCCACTCCCTGGCTGCACGCAATGCCCTGGCGATCTGCACTGGGGTGATTGACTTCCGGACCATACGACCTACCTCACATCTCATTGAAAACGCCGCAAGGTGCGGCGAACGAAGGAATGTCCGGTGGTCCGGTATATATACCCTAAGCGTGTATAAATATTAAATAAACTAACTTTTAGGAATATGTATAGAAGGAGGGGGCGCACCCCCGTCGCCTCTCGGGAAGATCAATGCTCGCGCGCTTCGGCCGCTTTGATTTCGTGCCTCAACGGGACTTTCAGGTAAGGATTGACGCAGCCGATTTTCAAGGTGCGCGGCGGTGCCCAGCGGGAGTTGTTGCCGACCCGATCGAGGATGCAATAGGTCACGTCCAGGCGCAGATCCTCGCCCGCTTCGACAATCACCGCCGGCGGTACCCAGACCTGGATCGGCAGGCCGATGTCGGCTGCAGTGATCGGTGCCAGGTCCATCCGCACATCACCCCAGCGCAAGGTAATGGCGTCATCTTCAGCCATGTTCAGGTACGGCTCGATGCTCAGCGGCACGCCGCGTTTGATCTGGTTCGGGTTGACGCCATGGCGGCGGATGGCCTCGGGGATCGTCACCGGGGCCAGTTGCTGGTTTTCGTCTGCGCTCAGGGCCGATGGCTGGCCGCCGGGGCAATCGAGTTTGACCAGCACTCGTGTCGCCGCCGAGAAAGCCGGGCCCTGGCCGACCTGCATGACCCGGTAATGAATGCGCGCAGTGCCGTTATCGATGAAGCTCTCCGGTACACGCAGGCTGACCGCCATGCCGACATCCTCGGCGGTCAGAACTCTGGAGGCGACGTAACACTTGTTCCAGAACAATTCGATAAGGTCGCCGCTGTCCATGTCGGGGTAGGGCGCTACCTCGATCAACAGATGAGCGGCGGCGGCCAGATTGATGCCGGTTTTCTGCGCGGGCGCCAAGCTCGGCGCTGCCAGTTCGGGGGTATGCGAAGTGCGGGTCATCGATTTCTCTCCTTGAAGCCTTGCAGCGAAGTCCGTTTCTGAAAGAACAAAAGGCGTGAATAAACCGGCAATAAAGCGTCGAACTTTTATTCAAGTTGAAGACGGCGTGATTGAACTGGATGGTGCCGGTTGTCGACTAGATAAGAGTGTGTCGAGAGGAGTGTCAATAGACGAGATTAGTTAATTCGCGAATTACAAATTAATCAGAAAACTCCTACGGTACGGACGCCGAATGCCTATGCAGCGGGGCGAATCGGGCCACGAGCTTTGCGGCTTTTTGTCCGTTTACGCTTGGGTTTAGGGATGGATGATCAAGCCGGAGGGGTCGAGTTACCTGCGCAACTCAACTGTTGCGCAATGTTTGAAAATGCGCTCGTTACAACTTTTTTATATGGATTTATATAAATCGGATAAAGCCGCTTCCATCCATGGAAGTTGCCGGTACGCATTCGAAAGAGTCTCAGGCGTGATTTAGAAACTTGCTGAGAAACTGTTGCGTGCGCTGTTCTTTCGGATTGGCAAACAATGCCTTGGCTTCGCCTTGTTCGACAATCACGCCCTTGTCGAAAAACACCACACGGTTGGCCACGTCGCGAGCAAAACCCATCTCGTGCGTGACGATGACCATGGTGCGTTTCTCCTCAGCGAGGCCGCGGATGGTCGCCAGCACCTCGCCGACCAGTTCCGGGTCGAGCGCCGAGGTCGGCTCATCGAACAGGATCACTTCCGGCTCCATCGCCAGTGCCCGGGCAATCGCGACGCGCTGCTGTTGACCACCGGAGAGACGGCGCGGATACGCGTCCTCTTTGCCGGCGAGTCCGACTTTGGCCAAGAGCTTTTTGCCCAGCGCGACGGCCTCGTCACGCGGGATCTTCTTAACCACAATCGGGCCTTCGATGACGTTTTCCAGTGCGGTGCGATGGGGGAACAGGTTGAAGTTCTGGAACACGAAACCCACGTGCTGGCGCAGATTGCGCACCAGGCTCTGTTGCTGGTTCAGCGGGCGGCTGGTATCGATTTCGATATCGCCGACCTTGATCCGGCCGCTGGTGGGTTGTTCAAGGAAATTCAGGCATCGCAGGAACGTGGTTTTCCCCGAACCACTGGGGCCGATGATCGCCACGACCTCGCCTTCCTTGACCTCCAGGTCGATGCCATTGAGCACGACCTGCTGCTTGAATTGCTTGGTCAGTTTTTCCACGACAATCATGGGCTCAGGACTCCTGGTCGTGCCGATTGACCCGCTCTTCCAACTTGTTCTGCAGGTGCGACAGCACCGTGGCCAGAATCCAGATACATGGTGAAGACTTCGAAAGTCCGGGCGGTAATCAGTTGCGCCTGGCGGAACAGCTCCGGCACCTGAATGGTGGCGGCCAGCGCGGTGTCCTTGACCAGCGAAATGAAGCTGTTGCCCAGCGGCGGCAGCGCCGTGCGCATCGCTTGCGGCAGGATAGCCCGGCGCAAGGTCTGCGCGCGGGTCATGCCGATGCTCGCAGCCGCTTCCCACTGACCACGTTCGATCGAACCGATCGCGGCGCGGAGGATTTCACAGGCGTAGGCGGCCATGTTCAGCGAGAAGCCGATCAGCGCTGCCGGCAGCGGATCAAGTTCGAGACCCAATTGCGGCAAGCCGTAATAGATCACGAACAGTTGCACCAGCAACGGCGTGCCGCGAAAGAACGACACGTAGATGCGTGCCAGCCAGCTGACCGATTTGAAGCGCGACAGGCGCATCAGCGCCAGACCGAAGCCCAGCAGCAGGCCGAAAAACATGCCGCCGAGGCTGAGGACTACCGTGTAATACGCGCCCTTGAGCAGGAAGGGCGCGGAATCCAGGGCGAGTTGGAAAGCTTCTTCCATTATTGAGTGACGTCAGCGTTGAAGTATTTCTCCGACAGCTTTTTCAGCGTGCCGTCGGCGCGCAGTTCGTCGAGGGCCTTGTTCACCGCCGCCAGCAGCTCCGGCTCGCCTTTGCGCAGGGCAATCCCGGATTCCTGACGCGAGAAGGCTTCACCGGCGGCGACAGTTTTCGGGGCTTTCTTGGCGTATTCCAGCGCGGCCAGACGGTCGATCAGGATCGCATCGGTGCGGCCGTTGTTGAGGTCGGCGAATTTGGTCGGATCATCATCGTAGGTGCGTACGTCAGCACCTGGCACGTTGGCGCGTACCCATTGTTCGTAGTTGGTGCCCAGGCCGACGCCGACTTTCTTGCCGGACAGGTCAGTGGCGGTCTTGATGTTCAGCGCGGCCTCTTTGCTTTTCAGCACCAGCGCCTGAATCCCGGAAACGGTATACGGTTTGGAGAAGTCATACTTCTTCTTGCGCTCCTCGGAGATGGTCACCTGGTTGACGACGATGTCCAGGCGCTTGGATTCCAGCGCGGCGAGGATGCCGTCCCACTTGGTTGGCTGAACCTTGGCTTTGACGCCGAGTTTTTGCGCCAGCGCTTCCGAGAGTTCGACTTCGAAGCCGGACAGCTTGCCGTTCTCGTCGACGAAACTGAACGGTGGATAAGTGCCTTCCAGGCCGACGTTGAGCACGCCTTTGTCCTTGATCTGTTGCAGTTGCTCACCGGCCACGGCCTGGCCGATCAGGCCGGCGCCCAGCGCTAGACCCAGCGAACCGACCAGCAGAGTGCGACGTAGTGCGGAAAAATTCATGACAAGCCCCTGTGTTTTCTTATGGAAGACGCTTAAGGAATGTAGGCACATTCGGGAATTTGACGACAGCGCTATCCTGCCTCAAAGCAGCTTATGCGTCTCGCCCGAAATTCGCCTGCGGCGTGACTATAGGATGTCGGCTATAGACTTGAAAATACTCAATATCTTGCTGGTTATTCTTTTCCTGCATATGGATCGTTCCCACGCTCGGCGTGCAAATGCCTCAAAGGACGCTCCGAGTTGCAGCTCCGGAAGGGACGCAGCCCGGGCTGCCTTGCCACGCGGAGCGTGGGAACGATCAGTTACAGAAAATCCTTGTAGGCAAACAACGCTGGTGACCCGCCGGTGTGGAGGAAAATGATCGGCCCCTCATCAAAGCGCTGGCGACCGAGGCCATCGAGCAATCCCGCCATGGCCTTGCCGGTATAGACCGGGTCAAGCAACAGACCTTCCTGACCCGCCAGCAGTTTCACCGCTGCCAGGGTTCCTGCATTCGGCTCGCCATACCGCGGGCCGAAATACTCGTCCCACAGCTCGACCTTGAAACTGGCCGGCAATTCGACTCCGAGCAAGTCTGCGGTGCGCTCAGCCAGGCTCTGGACTTTCGGCCGCTGATCCTCTTCGCTGCGCGACACCGTCACGCCAATCACCGGCAGTTGCGGCAGCGCCTCGCTCAGCGCCAGGGCCAGACCGCTATGCGTGCCGGCGCTGCCCGAGGCCAGCACGACAGCAGCGAACTCCAGTCCGGTGTCCTTGATCTGCTCGGCCAGTTCCAGCCCGGCGCGCACGTAACCCAACGCACCCAGCGCATTGGAACCGCCGATCGGCACCAGATAGGGTTTCTTGCCGTTGCTGCGCAGGCGCACGGCGAGGGCAGCGAGTTGGTCGTCAGCATTATCGAGGTTGTCGACTAATTCGACCTTGGCATCGAACAGATCCAGCAGCAGGCGATTCCCGTTGCCGGTGTAATTGCTGTCCTCGGTGTCCAGCGGATTTTCCAGCAGTGCCACGCAACCAAGACCGAGTCGGGCGGCCAGCGCAGCCGTCTGGCGAACGTGGTTCGATTGCAGCGCACCCGCGGTGATCAGCGTGTCGGCGCCTTGGGCGAGGGCATCGGCGGCGAGGTATTCGAGCTTGCGCAGCTTGTTTCCGCCCATGGCCAGCGGCGTCAGGTCATCACGCTTGATGTACACCTCGTGGCCGAGCCAGGCGGAGAGGCGCTCGAGTTTTTCCAATGGCGTAGGGTGGCCGAGCAGGTCGAGACGGTTGAAGCGTTCCAGCTGATTCTTGATCATGAGTCCGTACTGGCGGAGGAAGATGAAAGGACTATAGGCACGCGCTTTTGCAGGGGCAACCGCCAATCGCTTATAGCCCGTTGGACTTAGGTCAGCACTATCGGTTCTTAATTTGCCCTCACGCTCATGCCGTAAAGTGGGCGCCGTTGACGCGGCCAGACAGTCCGGCCGCCCGTGAGGAGTCTCTACCGTGAGCGAGCGTTCCAGTCATTGGCAATTGCACACCATCGTCGGCCAGTTGCGCAGCGCGCGCGATCAATGGCGGGCACAGAACGGCCGGGCTTCCGGCGAGCAGGGTGGCCGCGAATTGCCTTCGCGTGCAGCGATGGCGGAGATTCTTGAAGCACTGTGCGGCGCGCTGTTTCCGATGCGTTTGGGGCCGGTCGACCTGCGTGAAGAAAGTGAAGATTTCTACGTCGGCCACACCCTCGACGTCGCGCTGAATGCCTTGCTCACGCAGACCCGCCTGGAACTGCGTTACGTAGCGCGCCACAGCGCGCAGGACGACAGCGAAGTCGAAGCCCGCGCGATTCAGATCGTTCAGGATTTCGCCCTGGCTTTGCCTGGCCTGCGCATCTTGCTCGACACCGATGTGCTGGCGGCCTATCACGGTGACCCGGCCGCGCGCAGTGTCGACGAAGTGCTGCTGTGCTATCCGGGAATCCTGGCGGTGATTCACCATCGCCTGGCGCATCATTTGTACCGCGCGGGGCTGCCGCTGCTGGCGCGGATCAGCGCGGAAATCGCCCACTCGGCGACCGGTATCGACATTCATCCGGGCGCGCAGATCGGTCGCAGTTTCTTTATCGATCATGGCACGGGTGTGGTGATTGGCGAGACGGCGATCATTGGCGAGCGGGTGCGGATTTATCAGGCCGTGACGCTGGGGGCGAAGCGCTTTCCGGCGGATGAGGACGGCCAGTTGCAGAAGGGCCATCCGCGCCATCCGATCGTTGAGGACGATGTGGTCATTTACGCCGGGGCGACGATTCTCGGGCGGATCACCATCGGTAAGGGCTCGACAATCGGCGGCAATGTGTGGCTGACCCGCAGTGTGCCGGCGGGGGCGAATCTGACGCAGGCGAATTTGCAACATGATGACGGGACGCAGAAGTAAGTACGTGGAATCCTTTTCCCCTCACCCCAGCCCTCTCCCGGAGGGAGAGGGGGCCGACCGGGGTGTTTTGGGTTATCCATCGACCTGAGAGACCGAGTCGATTATGGATTCGTGACAGCAGGTTCGCCTCGGCGTATCTCTTGAATATCCCCCGATCAGTCCCCTCTCCCTCTGGGAGAGGGTTAGGGTGAGGGGCTTTTGATTCTGCGACCGGAGCAGTGAACGAATCCCCTGAAACCCGCGTCATACCCCTCCTCGGGCCGCTGTAGGAAAACTACCGCCCAGCCCTGCGATTAGTCCTTACCACCCTATCCATGTTTAACTTGAACGTTCATTCAAGTTAAACCGGTGGTTCGCTGCCCGCTCACAACAGGAGGCTTGCCTTTGCTGAGTCCGATCATTTCAGCCATGTTTCAACCCCTTGAGGTGCACGTTTCATGAGTGCATCGTCTACCCCCGCCAGCGGTCTGGTGCGGATGAATCCGCCGGTGTTCTACTTCGCCGCGACGGTCATTCTGCTGTTTGGTCTCGTCGTTATCGCCATGCCCGAGCAGGCCGGCGCCTGGTTGCTGCAAGCGCAGAACTGGGCGGCCAACACGGTCGGCTGGTATTACATGCTCGCGATGACGGTGTATCTGATCTTCGTGGTGGTCACTGCCTTGTCCGGCTACGGCAAGATAAAACTCGGTGCCGATCACGACGAGCCCGAATTCAGTTATCTGTCGTGGGCCGGCATGCTGTTCGCCGCCGGGATCAGCATCACGCTGTTTTTCTTCTGCGTGTCCGAGCCGCTGACCCACATGATTCAGCCGCCGCAAGGCGAGGCGGGTACCGCAGAGGCGGCGCGTCAGGCGATGCAGATTCTGTTTCTGCACTGGGGCCTGCACGGCTGGGGCGTGTTCGCCTTCGTTGGCATGGCGCTGGCCTATTTCGCCTACCGCCACAACCTGCCGCTGGCGCTGCGCTCGGCGCTGTACCCGCTGATCGGTAAACGCATCAACGGCCCGATCGGTTACGCCGTCGATGGCTTTGGCATCATCGCCACGGTGTTCGGTCTGGGGGCCGACATGGGCTTTGGCGTGCTGCACCTCAACTCCGGTCTCGATTATCTATTCGGCATCGCTCACACCCAGTGGATTCAGGTCGGCCTGATCACATTGATGATGGGCGCGGCAATCATCGTCGCTGTTTCCGGTGTCGATAAAGGCGTGCGGGTGATGTCCGACATCAACATGCTGCTGGCCTGTGCGCTGCTGCTGTTCGTGTTGTTCGCCGGGCCCACTCAGCACCTGCTCAACACCTTGATCCAGAACCTCGGCGATTACCTCGGCGCCCTGCCGATGAAGAGTTTCGATCTCTACGCCTATGACAAACCGAGCGACTGGCTCGGCGGCTGGACGGTGTTCTATTGGGCCTGGTGGATTGCATGGTCGCCGTTCGTGGGCCTTTTCATCGCACGGATTTCCCGTGGCCGCACCATCCGCGAATTTGTCTTCGGCGTGCTGTTGATTCCGCTCGGTTTCACCCTGGCGTGGATGTCTATTTTCGGTAACAGCGCTCTCGATCAGGTGCTCAACCATGGCATGAGCGCGCTGGGCATGTCGGCCATTGATAACCCGTCGATGAGCATTTATCTGTTGCTGGAAACCTATCCGTTCAGCAAAACCGTGATCGCCGTGACGGTGTTCATCAGCTTCGTGTTCTTCGTCACCTCGGCGGACTCCGGCACCGTCGTGCTCTCGACGCTGTCGGCCAAGGGCGGCAACCCTGACGAGGACGGGCCGAAATGGCTGCGGGTGTTCTGGGGCGCGATGACCGCGCTGATCACCAGTGCGCTGTTGTTCTCCGGCAGCATCGATGCACTGAAGTCAGCAGTGGTCCTCACGTCGTTGCCGTTCTCGCTGATTCTGCTGCTGATGATGTGGGGGCTGCACAAGGCGTTCTACCTGGAATCGCAGAAGCAGATTGCGCAGCTGCATTCGCTGGCGCCGGTTTCCGGTTCGCGGCGTGGCACCGGTGGCTGGCGCCAGCGCCTGAGCCAGGCAGTGCATTTCCCGTCGCGTGACGAGGTGTATCGCTTCATGGACACCACGGTGCGTCCGGCGATTGAAGAAGTCACGGCGGTGTTCGTCGAGAAAGGCCTGAACGTTGTCACCCAGCCAGACCCGGCGCATGACAGCGTCAGCCTGGAAATCGGCCATGGTGAGCAGCATCCGTTCATCTATCAAGTGCAGATGCGTGGCTACTTCACGCCGTCGTTTGCGCGCGGTGGCATGGGCTCCAAGCAGCTCAACAACCGCCGCTACTACCGCGCCGAAGTGCACCTGAGCGAGGGCAGTCAGGATTACGATCTGGTCGGCTACACCAAAGAGCAGATCATCAACGACATCCTCGACCAGTACGAACGGCACATGCAGTTCCTGCATCTGGTGCGTTGATCGGCGGCTGAGCGTCGGGTCTGTTCAGGACTCGGCGCTCAGTGCGAGCGCACCCGTTGCGGCAGTTTTGTGAAACGTTTCAGCTCTTTATCGAGTCTTTATCTGTCAGCGCACTCGTCGGCGTATGCTTGGCTCCTCGCAACGCCGTCGATACCGTTAAAAAACCGACAAGAGAGCATTCGATGACCTACACCGCTGCCGAAAACCGCTACGACTCCATCCCTTACCGCCGCGTCGGGCGCAGCGGTCTGGTGCTGCCGGCACTGTCGCTGGGCCTGTGGCACAACTTCGGCGACAGCACGCCGATCGACACCCAGCGCGCCCTGCTGCGCACTGCCTTCGACCTGGGCATCAACCACTTCGACCTGGCCAACAACTACGGCCCGCCGTACGGCAGTGCTGAGATCAATTTCGGTCGTCTGCTGCGTGAAGACTTCCAGCAGTACCGCGATGAGCTGATCATCTCCAGCAAGGCCGGTTGGGACATGTGGCCCGGTCCTTACGGCCAGGGCGGCGGTTCGCGTAAATACGTGCTGGCCAGCCTCGACCAGAGCCTGCAGCGCCTCGGTCTGGACTATGTGGATATCTTCTATTCGCACCGCTTCGACCCGGATACCCCGCTGGAAGAAACCGCCAGCGCTCTCGCTACGGCGGTGCAGCAGGGCAAGGCTTTGTACATCGGCATCTCGTCGTATTCCGGGGTGAAAACCCGCGAGATGGCCGAGCTGTTGAAAGAATGGAAAGTGCCGCTGTTGATTCATCAACCGGCGTACAACCTGCTCAATCGCTGGGTGGAAAAGGATTTGCTCGACACCACCGAAGAACTCGGTACCGGCGTGATTGCCTTCACCCCGCTGGCGCAAGGTCTGCTCACCGACAAATACCTCAACGGCGTACCGGCGGATGCGCGGGTCAACCGTCCGGGCGGCGGCTCGTTGCAAGCTTCGCACCTGTCCGAGGAAAACATTGCTCACGTGCGCGCGTTGAACGAGATCGCCAAGCGTCGCGGGCAGAGCCTGGCGCAACTGGCGCTGGCATGGACGCTGCGCGATCCGCGTGTGACCTCGGCACTGATCGGCGCGAGCCGTCCGGAGCAGATCATCGAGAACGTTGGCGCGTTGAACAATCTGAATTTCAGCGCTGAGGAACTGGCGGAGATTGACCGGTTTGCCCAAGAGGGCGGGATCAATCTGTGGGAGAAGCCTTCGACGGCGGAGTGAGCCACCCTCACCCCAGCCCTCTCCCAGAGGGAGAGGGGGCCGACCGAGGTGTCTTGCGTCTTACATCGACCTGAAATAACGAGTCGATTATGGATTCAGCAAAGTACGTTCAGGGCGGCGTACTTCTACAGCATCCCCCAATCAGTCCCCTCTCCCTTCGGGAGAGGGTTAGGGTGAGGGGCTTTTGCTGTTCAGGGCTCAGCGAAAAAAAGGCACATCCCCCAACACCGTCGCCCGCTGCATCACCCGCCGCGCCGGGCGGTAATCGTCCACCGCGTAATGCTGGGTCACGCGGTTGTCCCAGAACGCAATATCGTCTTTCTGCCAGCGCCAGCGAATGGTGAACTCCGGCCGCGTCGCGTGGGCGAACAGAAACTTCAGGATCGCTTCGCTTTCGGTCTCGGACAGCTCGTTGATCTTCGCGGTGAAGCCTTGGTTGACGAACAACGAGCGCCGACCGCTGACCGGATGCGTACGAATCACCGGGTGCGACAGCGGCGGATTCTTGCGCCGCGCTTCTTCCCACTGCGCCAGCGCCTCGGGCGTGTTGCCGTAGCGCTCCAGCGGAAACGAACGGGTGAAATCGTGGGTGGCGGTCAGCCCTTCGAGCAAGGCCTTCATCGGCGCCGACAGCGCCTCGTACGCAGCAATGCCGCTGGCCCACAAGGTGTCGCCGCCAAACTCTGGCAGCAACTTGGCGCTGAGCACCGCGCCCATCGCAGGGGTCGGCAGGAAGGTCACGTCGGTGTGCCAGATGGCGTTGTCGCGCACGTCGGTGACAGCGGTATCGAGGATCAGCACTTCAGGCTGCCCGGGCACGTTCGGGTAGATCGGATGAATGTGCAGGTCGCCGAAATACGCGGCGAAGCGTGCCTGTTGCGCCGGCTCGATCGGCTGTTTGCGGAAGAACAGTACCTGATACTTGAGCAGCGCCTGTTCGACGGCATCGCGATGTTCCAGGCTCAGTGGCTGGCTGATATCGACGCCACTGATCTGCGCGCCGAGGGCCGAGCTTAACGGGGTGATGGTGAGGCTGCTCATGGTCGTTCTCATCAAATTCGGGTATCGGGCTTCTTGTGGGAGCGAGCCTGCTCGCGAATGCGCAGTGTGTCAGGCAACAGTGCTGTGACTGATCCGACGCTTTCGCGAGCAGGCTCGCTCCCACAGGAAATCAAAGGAAACTTGTCAGTGCGCCTGGCCATGCCACGGCACGAGTTTGCGCTGCAGGGCGCGCAGGCCCATTTCCATGGCGAAGGCGATCAGGGCGATGACCAGAATCCCCAGCACTACCACATCGGTGACCAGGAACTGCGCGGCCGACTGCACCATGAAGCCCAGGCCACTGGTGGCCGCGATCAATTCAGCGGCGACCAATGTCGACCAGCCAACCCCCAGGCCAATGCGCACACCGGTCAGAATGTCCGGCAGCGCGCTGGGCAGAATCACATGGCGAATCAATTGTGCGCGAGTCGCACCCAGCGACTGCGCCGCGCGCAATTTAGCCGGATCAACCGTGCGCACACCGGTCGCGGTGGCGATGGCAATCGGCGCGAAAATCGCCAGGTAGATCAGCAGCACTTTCGACAACTCGCCGATGCCGCACCAGATCACGATCAGCGGCAGATAAGCCAGCGGTGGAATCGGTCGGTAGAACTCGATCAACGGATCCAGCACGCCCCGGGCGATGCGGTTGGCGCCGATGGCGATGCCCACCGGCACGGCGGTCAGAATGGCAAAGCCCAGGCCCAGACCGATGCGGCCGAGGCTCGCGCCCAAGTGCTGCCACAGCGACGAATCCATATAGCCAGTGGTCGCCAGCAACCAGCCTTTTTGCAGCACCGCAGACGGTGGGGGCAGGAACAGCGGTTCGATCAAACCGCTGGCCGTCACGGCCCACCAGATCGCCAGCAACGCGAACAGCGTCAACAGGCTGATCCAGCGTGTGCTGACGCTGCGGCGCACAGGCGTGGTGACCGAAGGAGTCTTCACCGCGGAGGCGGAAACGTCGTAAGTGCTCATGCGCGCTCCTGCCGTTGCCCGGCGCTGCGTTGTGCGAACACCTTGCTCAGCACATGCTCGCGGGTTTCGATAAAGCGCGGATCGGATTTGATCGCGCGGGCCGACTCACCAGCGGCATAACGCTGGCCGAAATCCAGCTGCAGTCGCTCGACGATCTGCCCCGGATTCGGCGCCAGCAGAATCAGGTCAGTGGCGAGAAACACCGCCTCTTCAATGTCATGGGTAATCAGAAAAACCGGTTTAGCCGTGCGCTGCCAGACTTGCAGCAACAGCTCCTGCATTTGTTCGCGAGTGAAAGCGTCGAGGGCGCCGAAGGGCTCGTCCATCAGCAACACGCGCGGATCGGCGGCGAGGGCGCGGGCGAGGCCGACGCGTTGTTTCTGACCGCCGGACAGTTGCCAGATACGGCGGTTTTCAAACCCCGAGAGATCGACCAGCGCGAGCATTTCACGGGCGATTTTTTCACGTTTGCCTCTGGCGACATTGGCCAGTTCCAGTCCGAACGCAACGTTGGCCAGCACGTCCTGCCATGGCAGCAAGGCGTCGTCCTGGAACACCACGCCACGCTCGGCGCTCGGGCCTTTGACCGGCACGCCGTCAAGGGTGATGCGCCCGGCACTCGGTTCGACGAAACCGGCAATCAGGTTCAACAGCGAAGTCTTGCCACTGCCGGACGGGCCGAGGGCGACCAGCAATTGCTGCGGCCCCAGCGTCAGAGAAATATCCGCCAGCACCGGCTCCGGGCTGCCCGGGTACTGTGCGCTGATGCGCTCCAGCTGTAGCAAGGCCATCGCTGTCTACTCCCGATCAGTTGGTGATGTATTTGGCGCTGACGTACGGCGCATAGTCCGGCAGCACGGCTTCGACCTTGCCCTGCTCCTTGAGGAACGCGGCGGTGTCGGTGATGGCTTTGGTGGTCGGCGCGCCAAGGTCGCTGACCTGATCCGCCGCCAGCGGGTAGACGTTGCCTTGCAGCAGCAACGGAATGTCGCTGGCCTTGGCACCGGACAGTTTGACCAGCTTGTCGACGTTGGACTGATTCGCCAGCCAGGCTTGCGGGTCCTTGCGGTAATCGGCGTAGGCGTCGAGGGTGACCTTGGCGAACGCGGTGACGATTTCCGGGTGCTTCTCGGCGAAGTCTTTGCGCACGATCCACGCATCGAAGGTCGGCGCGCCGAATTTGGCCAGTTCGCCGGAAGTGATCAGCACTTTGCCGTTTTCCTTGGCCACGCCGAGCGCCGGATCCCAGACGTAGGTGGCGTCGATGTCACCGCGCTTCCAGGCGGCGATGATCGCGGGCGGGGCGAGGTTGAGCACAGTGACTTTCGACGGGTCGATGTTCCAGTGCTTCAGCGCGGCGAGCAGGCTGTAGTGCCCGGTGGACACGAACGGCACGGCGATTTTCTTGCCGATCAGATCCTGCGGGGTCTTGATGCCGGAGCCATCGCGCGCAACCAGTGCTTCGGCGGCGCCGATCTGCGTGGCGATGAGGAAGGTTTGCACCGGAACCTTGCGGGTGATCGCGGCGGTCAGCGGGCTTGAACCGAGGTAGCCGATCTGCACGTCACCGGAGGCGATGGCGGCGATGATGTCGGCGCCGTTATCGAACTTGCGCCAGGCGATATCGGCTTTGGTGGCTTTTTCGTAAGCGCCGTCGGCCTGGGCAACTTTCGCCGGGTCGACGGTGGTCTGGTAGGCGACGGTGAGATCGGCAGCCTGCGCCAGAAAGCTTGCGGCAGCCAGAGTGGCAGCGGCGAGCAGGCGAAGCGGGACATTCAGTTTCATTGAAGAGCTCCATATCAGACGACCGAGCGTCGGCGTGAATGGAGACTAAATGATCTAAGAATCCGAAAATAAATAACTTTTTAGAATGAGCTTATGAGCGGAAAAATCTAAGCGCAGCGGCCGTTCGCGAGCAGGCTCGCTCCCACAGGAGATCGGATTTCTCTGTGGGAGCGAGCCTGCTCGCGAAAAGGGCCGGAGGACCTTCTATATCAGTTGCTGATCGCGAGGATGCTCGCCTGATACGCCCCGACAAACACATCGAAATCGCCGACTTCGTTCTGCTCAAGCTCTGCCTGTTGCGCCAGTGACGAGCGCGCCACTTCCTCGAACTTCGCCTGCTCATCCGCAGCCAAAGGCTCGCTACGGAAAAACTCTGCATGCGCCTGGCTCTGGCGCAGCGAGAACTGCGCAAAGCTTTCCTTGTGCTCGGCCATTGCTGCCAGCACCTGCGCGGACGGCGTCAGGGAGGGATCGCTGACTTTCGCCAGTTGCGCATCCAGCGCCTTGTTGTGCGCATCGCCGCCGTGGCTCTGATCGAGCAGCGCAGCCAGCGGAGCGATTTGCTCGAGCAGTTCAGCAGCCCAGGTCTTCATTTCGACCGCTTGGCCGTCACGCTGCAATTGCAGGCCCGGACGTCGGCCTTCCTTGACCACGCTGAGGAAGTTCGAGGTCGCGTTGCCGCAGGACGTGTTGGTCAGCAACGGGCTGTCGTTCAACGCGCAGTACAGCAGGAACGCGTCGAGGAAGCGTGACTCGGTCAGGTCGATGCCCATCGGCAGGAACGGGTTGATGTCCAGGCAACGCACTTCGACGTATTGAATGCCGCGCGCCATCAAGGCCTGGATCGGCCGCTCGCCGGTGTAGGTCACGCGTTTCGGGCGGATGTTGGAGTAGTACTCGTTTTCGATCTGCAGAATGTTGGTGTTCAGTTGCACCCACTCGCCATCCTTGTGCGTGCCGACTTCGACGTACGGCGGGTACGGCGTGGCCACGGCTTTGCGCAGGCTGTCGGTGTAGCTCGCCAGATCGTTGTAGCACGGCGTCAGACCGGCCTGGGCGTTGCTCTGGTAACCGAGGTCGCTCATGCGCAGGCTGGTCGCGTACGGCAGGTACAAGGTGTCCGGATCGAGCTGTTCGAGCTGATGCGAACGACCGCGCAGGAATCCTGCATCCAGCGCCGGCGAGGCACCGAACAGGTACATCAGCAGCCAGCTGTAGCGACGGAAGTTGCGGATCAGCGCAATGTAGGAAACCGACTGGAAATCGCGGTCGGTGCCGACAAAGCCCTCGGACTCGCGCAACAGCGGCCAAAGCTGTTCCGGCAGCGAGAAGTTGTAGTGAATCCCGGCGATGCATTGCATGGTCTTGCCGTAGCGCAGGGCCAGGCCCTTGCGGTAGACGTACTTGAGCTGACCGATGTTGGAGGTGCCGTAATAGGCGATCGGGATATCTTCCTCGGCCGGCAACGGGCACGGCATCGACGGACTCCACAGGTACTCGTCGCCGAGTTT
>Ga0308159_1001818_pt1 | contig 27775 bp, 25 predicted proteins | sample PhyCR1_FD_201040 | JGI IMG/M metagenome (GOLD analysis project Ga0308159, IMG submission 201040) | Phyllosphere microbial communities from UC Gill Tract Community Farm, Albany, California, United States - DLSLC.R1 | ecosystem: Host-associated > Plants > Phyllosphere > Unclassified | place: USA...
CTTCGCGGCCACCACCGGCGTGGCGGCCGACCGCGTCACGCTGTACCGCGTGCTCGACCGGCTGGTGGAGACCGGCCTGTGCCAGCGCCGCGTGGGCGACGACCGGGTGACCCGGTTTTCGCAGGCGTTGGACGCGCCCTCGGGCCATGTCTTCGAATGCGACCAATGCCATACGCAGCTTGCGCTGCCAGCCGACCCCGAACTGCCCAGGGTGATCGGCCGGCTCGGCAAGGCGTTGCGCGCGCAGGGCATCGACCCGAACTGCACGGCGGTCACGCTGCACGGCACCTGCGGCGCCTGCACCCTGCGCTGAGGCCGGGCGCGCTGGCGGATCGGACTGCCCGCCGGCTGACGGCTCAGGCCACCAGGTCGGCCTCGTTCCAGAGAGGGAACGGATCTTCCAGCCGGCGCCAGACGTTGACGCCGGCCTGCATTTCCGCATCGTCGAGCAGGCAGGCGTCCAGCCGCCGGCGCAGCGCGGCTTCGTCCACGTCGATGCCGATCACGACCAGTTCCTGCCGCGCATCGCCTACCGCATCATCCCAATGGCCGCGGATGCTCTCCTGCGACTGCGCGTCCTGCGGCCATTGTTCCTGCGGCACGGCGGCCCACCACAGACCGGCCAGGCCGTAGTGGCAGGCACCCCCGGCCTGCGACCACTGGCCCGCATGCCGCACGCGAGTGGCCAGCCAGAAGAAGCCCTTGGAGCGCAGCACGCCCGGCCACTCGCTTTGCGCCAGTGCCCAGAAACGACCCGGATGAAAAGGCCGTCGCGCGCGGAAGACGAAGCTCGCGATGCCGTAGGTCTCGCTCTCGGGCAGGACTTCGCCGCGCAGTGCGGCCAGCCAGCCCGGCGCATCCGCGGCGCGTTCGAAGTCGAACAGGCCGGTGTCCAGCAGGCGCTCGGGCGCCACGCGGCCAAAGCGTGACAGCTCGATGCGCGCGCGCGGATTGAGGCCGCGCAGGATGGCTTGCAACTGCGCCAGTTCGTCGGCGGTCACGCGGTCGATCTTGTTGACGACGATCACGTCGCAGAACTCGACCTGCTCGATCAGCAGGTCGACCACCGTGCGCGTGTCGGCGTCGCCCAGGGCCTCGCCGCGCACGGCCAGGCTGTCGGCGCTGGCGTAGTCGTGCAGGAAGCTGAAGGCGTCGACCACGGTCACCATCGTGTCCAGGCGCGCTACGTCGGCCAGGCTGCGCCCGTCCTCGCCTGCGAAGGTGAAGGTCTCGGCCACCGGCAATGGCTCCGAGATGCCGGTCGACTCGATCAGCAGTTGGTCGAAGCGCCCTGTCCTGGCGAGCCGCGCCACTTCCACCAGCAGGTCTTCGCGCAGCGTGCAGCAGATGCAGCCGTTGCTCATCTCGACCAGCGTTTCCTCTGTGCGCGACAGCGCCGCGCCGCCGTCGCGCACCAGCGCCGCGTCGATGTTGACCTCGCTCATGTCGTTGACGATGACGGCCACGCGCCGGCCGTCTCGGTTGTTCAGGATGTGGTTGAGCAAGGTGGTCTTGCCAGCGCCCAGGAAGCCGGAGAGCACAGTGACGGGAAGACGTTTCATGAAGGTTCGACAGATCGATGCAAATCGCAACTGAATTGCATTATAGAAACAAACGCAATCGAGTTGCGTTTGAATTGCGGCCCTTCGACCGCTGCACTCACCAGCGCGGAATCGGCTCGTCCTTGAGCTGCCGGCGCAGCATGCCGTAGTCGGGCAGCACGCTTTCCACCGTTTCCCAGAAGCGCGGGCTGTGGTCCATCACGCGCAGATGGCTGAGTTCGTGCGCGACCACATAGTCGATGACCTGCAGCCGGAAATGCACCAGCCGCCAGTGCAGGCGGATGCCGCCGTCGGAACTGGCGCTGCCCCAGCGCGTGGTCGCATTCGACAGCGACAGCTTCTTCCAGCGCACGCCCAGGAGCGGCGCGAAATGGTCCAGCCGCTCCTGGAAGATGCGCCGCGCCTGGCGTGCCAGCCAAGCCTGCACCGCGTCGCGGATCTGCGCGGCATTGGCATTTTTCGACAGCGCAATGCGCAAGACGCGCGGCAGGGCCGCCTCGCCCGGCGCCACCGGCTGCGCGTCGTCGAGCACCGCGCCCACGCCATCGAAGCCGTGCCGCGGATCGAGCTGCACCACCACCGGCTCGCCCAGGAAGGGAAAGCTCACGCCATCGCGCCACTCGATGCGCGCAGCTTCCACCTGCGCATGGCGCTGCTGCGTTTCGACCAGCTTGCGCACGATCCAGTCGGCCTTTTCCTGTACCGCGGCATCGACGTCGCGCAGCGCCACCCAGCGCGGCGCGCGCACCGACAGGCCCTCGGCGCCGACCACGAAACCGATGGTGCGGCGCTTGCCGCGCGTGAGTTCGTAGGCGACGCGAGCGTCGCCGATGCGGGCCTCGCGGGTGGCACGCGGGTGTACGAAGCGCGCCGGCGCAATCGAGTCGGCCAACGGGAGGGCGGGGAGTGCCGACAGGTCGGGCCCGGTGCGCCGCGGTGGCCGCGCGGGCAGCGTTGGCGCCGACACCGCGGGCGATGCGTCGAGCGCAATCGGTGTCTTCGGCCCGTCAGGCGCGTCAGGCGCATCGAACAGGTCCAGCGTCAACTGCAGCAGACCGCGCATGTCCGGCTCTCTGGGGTGCCGCCTCAGGCGACGCGGTATGCGTCGGGGTCCAGTCGGCGCATCTCGGCCTCGATCCAGGCCTCGACTTCACGCATCAACTCGTCGGGCTTGCGGCCCACGCTCGAGATGGCCGGACCGATCGACACATCGACGATGCCCGGGCGCTTGATGAACGCCTTGCGCGGCCAGACCTTGGCGGAGGTCACGGCGATCGGAATCACCGGCGCGCCGGTGTCGATGGCCAGCCGCGCGCCGCCCGTCTTGTACGTGCCCTTCTGGCCGCGAGGAATGCGCGTGCCTTCGGGGAACATGATGATCCAGATGCCCTGGGCCAGCAGTTCCTTGCCCTGCGCCACGACCTTGTTGAAGGCGCGCGCCTTCTGCTTGCGGTCGATGTGGATCATGTCCAGGCGCGCCATCGCCCAGCCGAAGAAGGGCACGTAGATGAGTTCCTTCTTGAACACGTAAGCCAGCGGATGCGGCATCAGCGTGGGCATGAGGAAGGTCTCCAGCGTGGACTGGTGCTTGACCAGCAGGATGGCGCCCGCGCGCTTGTCCTGCGGCAGGTGCTCCATGCCGGTGACGCGGGTGCGGATGCCCAGGATGAGCCGCGCGCCGCCGATGGCCCAGCCGAGCCAGCGCTCGGCCATCCAGTACAGCGGCTCGCCGCGCCGCCAGAGCGAAGCGACCACCATGATGATGCCCCATGGAATCACGGTGACGAGCATCCACAGCATGTGGACGACGGAGCGGATAAAAGCCATGGGCATCAGACAGCCACCTGCAGGGCGGCCTGCATCTGTTCGCGAGCAATGAGGAAGTCGGCGAAGGCGCCCAGGTTTTCATGGACCTGCGTGCCCGCCGGGAATTCGGGCGGCAGCGGCGCGCCGCGGCAGGCCTCGCCCTTGCCCGTGAGCAGCAGGTGCGGCTCGCAGCCCGCGGCGGCACCGGCCAGCACGTCGCGCAGGCTGTCGCCCGCCGTCGGCACGCTGGCCAGGTCGACGCCGAAGCGCTCGCCGATCTGCAGGAACAGGCCCGGGCGTGGCTTGCGACAGGCGCAGTCCTCGTCGGGGCTGTGCGGGCAGTAGAAGATGGCGTCGACCTTGCCGCCGACGGCGGCCAGCATCTTGTGCATCTTGGCGTGCATGGCATTGAGCGAAGCCACGTCGAACAGGCCGCGGCCCAGCCCAGACTGGTTCGACGCGATCACCACGCGCCAGCCTGCATGGTTGAGCTTGGCGATCGCCTCCAGCGAGCGTGGCAGCGGCGTCCATTCGCCGTCGGTCTTGACGAAGTCGTCGCGGTGCAGGTTGATGCTGCCGTTGCGGTCGAGGATGACGAGTTTCATGGCGTGGGGCGCGCGCGTTGCGTTGCTGTGCGTTGCAGGTCAGCCGGCCAGCCGTTCGAGCAGCGCCACGCGGTTCATCGCCGCGTGCAGCAGCTTGAGCAGGCCCAGGCGGTTCAGCCGCAGGTCGGTCTGCTCGGCGTTGACCATGACGTCGTCGAAGAAGGCGTCGACGGGCGCGCGCAGGGCGGCCAGGGTCTGCAGCGAGCCGGCATAGTCGCCGGCATCGAACTTCGCGTCGGCTGCGGGCACGACCTGCTGCATGGCGGCGAACAGCGCCTGTTCGGCCGGCTCCTGGAGCAGCACTTCGCTCACGTGCGCGTCGGCTTCCGGCGACTTCTTCAGGATGTTGCCGATGCGCTTGTTGGCCGCGGCCAGCGCGGGCGCTTCGGGCAGCGCGGCAAAGGTGCGCACGGCCGCGAGGCGCTCGGGAAGGGTGGACCACAGGCCCAGCTTCTGCGCGTAGATGGCGGCATCGACCTCGGCTGGCGCGTAGCCCGTGTCCTTCAGGTAGCCCTTGAGCCGTTCGACCAGGAAATCGTCGAGCGCGGTAGCCGCGTCATGCAGCATCCCTTCGGGAAAGGCGCCGAAGGCCAGCCGCGTGATGTCGTGGAACTGCAGTGGCAGCTGCTTTTCGACCAGCATGCGCACCACGCCCAGGGCATGGCGGCGCAGCGCGAACGGGTCGCGGTCGCCTGTGGGCAGGTTCCCAATGCCGAACATGCCGACCAGCGTTTCCAGCTTATCGGCCAGCGCCACGACCACGCCGACCTCGCCGCGCGGCAGCGTGTCGCCGGCGAAGCGCGGCTTGTAGTGGTCTTCGATGGCATCGGCCACGTCGGCGGCCAGGCCATCGTGCAGCGCGTAGTAACGGCCCATGGTGCCCTGCAGTTCGGGGAACTCGCCCACCATGTCGGTCACCAGGTCGGCCTTGGCGAGTTGCGCTGCCTGGGTCGCCTGCGCTGCGAGCGTGCCGTCGCCCCATTGCTCGGCGATGGCGCGCGCGATGTGCATCACGCGCGTCACGCGTTCGCCCTGCGTGCCCAGCTTGTTGTGATAGACCACCTTGCCCAGGGATTCGACGCGCGAGGCCAACGACTTCTTGCGGTCCTGGTCGAAGAAGAACTTGGCATCGGCCAGGCGCGGGCGCACGACGCGCTCGTTGCCGCCGACGACGGCGCTGGCGTCGTCGGGCGTGATGTTGCTGACGACCAGGAACTGGTTCGTCAGCTTGCCGGCCGCGTCGAGCAGCGGGAAGTACTTCTGGTTGGCCTTCATCGTGAGGATGAGGCATTCCTGCGGCACGTCGAGGAACTCGCGCTCGAAGCTGCAGACCAGTACGTTCGGCCGCTCGACCAGCGCGGTGACTTCGTCGAGCAGCGCGTCGTCGTCGATCGCCTTCACGCCGCCGCCGATGCGCGCGGCCGCGGCATCCAGCTGACGCACGATCTCGTCACGCCGCGCATCGAAGCTCGCGATCACCGCGCCCTCGTCGGCCAGCTGCTGCGCGTAGCTGTCGGCGTCATGCAGCACGACCGGATCGACCCTGGCTTCGAAGCGATGGCCGTGCGTGTCACGGCCGGACTTCAGGCCCAGCGCCTCGATGGCGACCACATCGGCGCCATGCAGCGCGACCAGGCCATGGGCCGGGCGCACGAAGCTCACGCTGCTCCAGCCGGGCATGTCGCAGCCGGTTTCCAGCTGGTAGCTCATGACCTTGGGAATCGGCAGCTTGGCAATCGCCTCGGCCAGCGCCTTCTGCAGGCCCTCGGCCAGCGCGGCGCCCTTGGCGGTGCTTTCGTAGAACAGGGCTTCGGCCTTGCCGTCCATGGCGCGCTTCAAGCCGGGCACGGCGGACGCGTCGGCGCCCAGGGCCGCGAGGCGCTTGAGAAGCGCAGGCGATGCGTTGCCGGCCGCGTCGAGGCCAACGGTCACCGGCATGAGCTTTTGCGAGACTGCCTTGTCTGCAGCCTGGGCTGCGACCTGCGTGAGATGCGCGGCCAGCCGGCGCGGCGAGGCGTAGGCCGTCAGCACCGAATCGGCGCCGGCCAGGCCGAGTGCCTTGAGCTGCTCGGCGAGCACGCCGGCAAAGGCGTCGCCGAGCTTCTTCAATGCCTTGGGCGGGAGTTCCTCGACGAACAGTTCGACGAGCAGGTTCTTGGAAATCGTGGTCATGGGATCAGGCTGCCTTTTTCGTCGTCGGCGTCATCTGCGCCACCCACTCGCGCGGCGCCATCGGGAAACCGAGCCGTTCGCGGCTCTCGTAATAGCTCTGCGCCACGGCGCGCGCGAGGTTGCGGATGCGGCCGATGTAGGCGGCGCGTTCGGTCACGCTGATGGCGCCGCGCGCGTCCAGCAGGTTGAAGCTGTGCGCGGCCTTGAGCACCTGCTCGTAGGCGGGCAGCGCGAGCTGCTCGGTCATCAAATGCTTGGCCTGCTTCTCATGCGCGTTGAAGGCGGTGAAGAGGAAGTCGGCATCGGAATGCTCGAAGTTGTAGGTCGACTGTTCGACCTCGTTCTGCTTGTAGACGTCGCCGTAGCTCAGGCCGTCGGTCCATGTCAGGTTGTAGACGTTGTCCACGCCCTGCAGGTACATGGCCAGCCGCTCCAGCCCGTAAGTGATCTCGCCGGTGATCGGCTTGCAGTCGATGCCGCCGACCTGCTGGAAGTAGGTGAACTGCGTCACCTCCATGCCGTTGAGCCAGACCTCCCAGCCCAGGCCCCAGGCGCCGAGCGTGGGGTTCTCCCAGTCGTCCTCGACGAAGCGGATGTCGTTCTTCTTCAGGTCGAAGCCCAGCGCCTCGAGCGAGCCGAGGTACAGCTCCAGAATGTTCGACGGCGCGGGCTTGAGCACCACCTGGTACTGGTAGTAGTGCTGCAGGCGGTTCGGGTTCTCGCCGTAGCGGCCGTCCTTGGGGCGGCGGCTGGGCTGCACGTAGGCGGCTTTCCACGGCTCGGGGCCGAGGGCGCGCAGGAAGGTGGCGGTGTGCGAGGTGCCGGCACCGACCTCCATGTCGTAGGGCTGGAGCAGCGCGCAGCCCTGGTCGGCCCAGTAGGACTGCAATTTGAGAATGATTTGCTGGAAGGTCAACATGAGGCTGGCCGGCAGAGGCCGGACGTTGGACGGTCGCGCGGGCCAGACCCGCGAAGCCCGCGATTTTACGGGCGGAGAGCAACTCTCCCACATGCGCCCGGCATGTGAGCCGCTCGACGGAACTTCCGGACGCGCCGATAAACACAGACTGTCGCGTGTCCTCGACGTCCCTGCTCTTTCCCACTTTCACAACCGCTGCGCCGCCCTCCTACCATGCTGCAACCGCCTCCTGCCGGCCCCGACGCGCCGCTTTTCATCGTGCTGAATGCCGGCTCCGGGCGCGACGACGCCGACGAGGCGCGCCAGACCATCGAAGCCGCCTGCGCCGCGGCCGGCCGGCGCCACCGCATCTTCCTGATCGACGGCCCGGACCGCGTCAAGCCGCTCGCGCGCGAAGCGGTCGAGCGGGCCCGCGCAGCAGGCGGCGTCGTCGTCGTGGCCGGTGGCGACGGCACCATCAACGCGGTGGCGCAGGCCACCTTGGGCAGCGGCTGCGCTTTCGGCGTGCTGCCGCAAGGCACGTTCAACTACTTCAGCCGCACGCACGGCATTCCGCGCGACACCGCCGAAGCCATGAAGAACCTGCTGACCGAGCAACCGCGGCCGGTCCAGGTAGGCCTGGTCAACGACCGTGTGTTCCTGGTGAACGCGAGCCTGGGCCTGTATGCGGAACTGCTGGAAGAGCGCGAAACCTACAAGTCGCGCTATGGACGCAGCCGTGTCATCGCCTTCTTCGCCGCGCTGCTGACCGCCATGCGCGGCCACCAGCAGTGGCGCTTGCGCATGGCATGGCACGGCCAGGAGCGTGACATCCGCACGCCCACGCTGTTCGTGGGCAACAACGCGCTGCAGATGCAGCAGGTCGGCATTCCGGAGGCCGAGGCGCTCGAGCATGGCCAGCTTGCCGCCATTGCGCTGAAAGAGACCGGCCCGCTCGCGCTGCTCGGCCTGCTGGTGCGTGGCGCGATGGGTCGGCTGGGCCAGGCCGACCAGGTCGTGAGCTTTCCGTTCGAGTCGATGACGGTCAAGCCCGCCCGCACGCGCGGGCCACGCCGCCTCAAGGTGGCGACCGACGGCGAGATCGGCTACATGGAGATGCCCCTGCTCTTTCGCATCTCACCCGAACCGCTGTGGCTCATCCGTCCGGAGGTCGCGCCCGAGCTGGAAGCGGCCAAGGAATGAGTGGACTGCTCCAGATCTCCGACGCCCACTTCGGCACCGAGCAGCCCGGCGTGGTGGACGCGCTGGAGCGCCTGTCGCGGACCGTCTCGCCGGACGTCGTGCTGCTGTCGGGCGACATCACCCAGCGCGCGACGCATGCGCAGTTCGCGGCCGCGCGCGCCTTCGTCGATCGCCTGCAGGCACCCGTGACGCTGGCCATACCGGGCAACCACGACATTCCGTTGTTCAACCTGGGCGCGCGCCTGGTGTCGCCGTATGCGCGCTACGCCCAGGCGTTCGGCAGGGAACTGGAACCGGTGTTCGCGTCGCCCGACTGGCTCGTGGTCACCGTCAACACGACGCGCTGGTACCGGCATTCGGACGGAGAGGTGTCGGCCGAACAGATCGACCGCGTGGCCGCGCAACTTGCAACCGCCACGCCTCGCCAGTTGCGCGTGGTGGTGACGCACCAGCCGGTGACCGTGACTCGCTCCGAGGACCACCCCAACCGGCTGCACGGCCGTGAAGCGGCCGTGGCGCGTTGGTCGCAGGCCGGCGCCGACCTGATCCTGGGCGGCCACATCCACCTGCCATTCGTGCGACCCTTGCACGAAGCACGCGAAGAACCTGCTGCCTGCGCACGCGCCATGTGGGCCGTTCAGGCCGGCACGGCCGTGTCGTCGCGCGTGCGCGCGGGCAAGCCCAACTCGGTGAACGTCGTGCACCCGCAGATGGACGCGCGAGGTTCGGCACGGGCCTGCATCGTCGAGCGCTGGGATCACTCGGCCAACGAGGGGGCATTCGTCTGTGCAGAATCGCTGCACCTGCCACTGGCACCCTCCTCATGACCGCTGCGTCCATGCCGAACGACATTCCCGCCCCGCTTGCAGCCGCCTCCTCCCACCCGGTCGTCATCCTGGCCCAGCAACTCGGCGAACATGCGCTGGCGTGGTTCCTCTTGACGCTGGTCGGCTCGATGCTGATCGGCGGCCTGGCCTGCCTGACGGTCGACCGTCGGCGTGTGCGCCAGCGCCAGAAATCTGCGCCGGTAGAAGGTGAGGACCAGCCGCCCCGCCTTCTGGCCGGTCTGCTGACCGGCTTCGCGCTCATCGGCGTGTCGTCGTTCGTGTTTGCGCTGATCGCCGAACACCTGGGTGACGGACGCGTGCTGGGCCTGGCCGACCAGGCGCTGTCCGACGCGATTGGCCAGCACGTGTCATGGAGCGTGTTGGTGGCCTTCAGCTGGCTCACCCACCTGGGCGACTTCCAGACGGTGACAGTGATCTGCCTGGTCGTGGCCGCCCTGCTTTGGCGCCACGGGCACCGCAGCCTGGCGCTGGGCTGGGTGCTGTCGCTGTGTGGCAACGGGCTGCTCAACCCCATGCTCAAGCAGATCTTCGAACGCGCACGGCCGGTGCACGACCACGGATTGGCGCACGAAACCAGCTTCAGCTTTCCGAGCGGCCACAGCTCGGGCGCCATGGTCACCTACGGCATGCTGATCTATCTGGCGTTGCGCACCCTGCCCACGCGCTGGCACGCGCCGGCCGTGATGGCCGCCATCGCCGCCATGCTGACCATCGGCTTCAGCCGCATCTTCCTACAGGTGCACTTTGCCACCGACGTGGCAGCCGGCCTGGTGTCTGGCTTCGCGTGGGTCACGGTGTGCGTGCTGAGCATCGAATACGCCCAGCGCCGTTACGTGCACCCACGCTGAGGACGCCACGCGGGCGGGAGCGCTCAATACTCCCAGAAGATCCGCTGCAGTTCCTTGGTGTCGCTGGTCTTGGTCAGCGCGACCATCGCCAGGATGCGGGCTTTCTGCGGGCGCAGGTCGTGCGCCACCACCCAGTCGTACTTGTCGTCCGGCTGCTCGGCGTTGCGCAATACGAAGCCGTCAGGCACGCGCGAGCTGCGGATGACGATCACGCCATCGGTGCGCACCTTCTGCAGGTTCGGCACGATGCGGTTGGCGACCGAGCCGTTGCCCGTGCCACCGTGCACCAGCGCCTTGATGCCGCTCTTGCCGAGCGCGTCGATGGCCGTCGACGACACGCCTTCGTAGCCCATCGCGATCTCCACCGGCGGCAGGGCCGTGATGGTGTCGATGTCGAACTCCGACTGCATGGTGTGGCGCTTGACCGGCGCGCGGAACCAATAGTTCTTGCCCTCGACGATCATGCCCAGCGGTCCCCACTGGCTCTTGAACGCCTCGGTCTTGATGTTGATGGACTTGCTCACATCGCGGCCGCTCTGGATCTCGTCGTTCATGGTCACCAGCACGCCCTTGCCGGCTGCGTCCTTGCTGCCCGCGACGTTGACCGCGTTGTAGAGGTTGAGCGCGCCGTCGGCCGACAGCGCCGTGCCCGGACGCATCGAGCCGACCACGATGATGGGCTTGTTCGTATGCACGGTCAGCGTGAGGAAGAAGGCGGTTTCTTCCAGCGTGTCGGTGCCGTGCGTGATGACGATGCCGTCCACGTCCGGCTGCTTGGACAGCGCGGACACGCGCTTGGCCAGCGTCAGCAGGTTGTCGTCGGTCAGGCTTTCGGAGGCGACCTGGAACACCTGCTCGCCCCGTACGTTGGCCACCTTGGCCAGCTCGGGCAGGCCGGCGATCAGCTTGTCGACGCCGACCTTGGCGGCCGCATAGGTCGCGCTGTTGATGGCCGACGCACCGGCGCCGGCAATGGTGCCGCCGGTGGCCAGGATCACGACGTTGGGCAGCGCGGTCTGGGCGTGCGCGACGGCCGCGGCAGCCAGAAGCGCGGCTGCGGCAGCGAACGTGCGCAGACGGGAAGAGCAGTACATGGAAGTGTCCTTCTTGAAGTTGTGGAACATGGAAAGAAAACGGGAGCCGCTATTGGGATACAAGACGCGTGCCCGCAGCCATGCACCACCATGCCAAGGCGGCATCCGTTCATGCGCGCCACGCAACAAGGCGCGTGCCGTGTCTGGCAGTACCATTCCCACCAGCGCCCCTCCGGGGCTCGTCCGATCCCAAGTCCGCTGCCCGTCATCGTGGAACACACGCCCCTCTCCTCCCCTGGCTCTCCCCTCGGCTCCTCCACCGTCGCCGCCGACATGCCCCTGCCCGACGGTCCGCTGTCCCGGGCACGCCCCGGGCGCGAACGCATCATGGCGGCGATCCGCACGGCAGCCATCGCCGAATTCAGCCTGCACGGGCTCAAGGGCACGTCGACCCAGGCCATCGCGCTGCGCGCCGGCATCACCAAGCCGCAGCTGCATTACTACATCGCCGGCAAGGAAGAACTCTACGAAGAACTGCTGATGCAGGTACTGCACGCCTGGAAAGTCGTGTTCTCCTTCGACCAGGCCGCCAGCGGGCCGACGGCGGTGCTGAGCGACTACATCCGCAAAAAGCTTGACCATGCCTTCGATGCACCGGAGATGTCGCGCATCTTCACGCGCGAGGTGCTCGACGGCGGCAAGAACCTCGAGGGCTACTGGCCCAACTCGCAGGCCTGGACGCAGAAGAAGATCGACATCATCAACGGCTGGATCGCCCGCGGCCTGATGCGCCCGCTCGACCCGCGCCTGCTGCTGCAGCACATCTGGGCGATGACCCAGTACCACGCCGACTACGCCCTGCAGGCGCGCGTGATGATGGGCGTGGACACCGAAACAGCCATCGACCGCGAGCAGGTGGCGCGCGAGCTGATCGCGTTCGTGCTGGGTGGCTGCGGCATCAAGGCCTGAGGTCTCCTGACGCCCCGCCCCTGCGCGGGCGGATTTTTGAACGTGGTGACTTTCGGCACTCGCCTTCCGGCGGGCGTACGCCTACCTTCGCTGGCTTCGCAGAGGCCCGATGCCGCCGGCCCTGCGAGTTCGCCTCGGCCCCTGCGCCGGACCATCGACACAGAAAGACCGCACCATCATGACCCTCCGAATGCTCACGGCAGCAACCGCTGCCGCCCTCGTGCTCACCTTGTCCGCCTGCGGTGGCGGCAACGACCACGACGCAGCGCCGCCGCCCGGCCAGGGGACCCCGCCGCCGACCCAGCCGGAGCCACCACCGCCGCCGCCCCCTCCGGCGCAGGGCACAGCGAAGATCAGCGGCCGCGTGACGAATGCGCTCGACGGGCAGGGCATCGCACAGGTCACGGTCACGGCCGGCGGCGCCTCCGGCGTCACCAGCGACGACGGCAGCTACACGCTCACCACGGTGTCGCCGGGTGCATCGGTGCTGGTGAGCTTCGCCAAGAGCGGCCTGGTGCCCCAGAGCCGCGCCACCAGCGCGCTGACCGCGGCGGACGCCTCCACCGTCGTCAACGTGCCGATGCTGCCAGTGGCCGTGCGCGAGACCTTCAATGCGCAGGCGGCACGCGACATCGCGGTGCCGGGTTCGACCGCGATGGTTCGCCTGAGCGCCGGTTCGCTGCGCCGGCCCGACGGCAGCGTCCCCACCGGGCAGGTGACCGCGCAGGTCACGCCGATCGCGCCGGCCAGCGACGTCAACGTCATGCCCGGCAACTACCTGGCCGCCACCGACGCAGGCGCAGCGCCCATGGAGAGCTTCGGTGCGCTCGACGCCAGCTTCACGGATGCCGACGGCACGCCGGTGAACCTGGCTGCCGGCTCCACCGCGACCGTGCGCATCGCGCCCTCGTCGCGCAGCGGCACGCTGCCGGCGTCGGTGCCGCTGTTCTTCTACAACACGACCACCGGGTTGTGGGTGCAGGAGGGCAGCGCGGCCCTGCAGGGCGCGGCGCCCAACCAGTACTACGAAGGCACGGTCACGCACTTCACGACCTGGAACGCGGACCAGATCTACAACACCGTTCGCATCAATGGCTGCGTGCAGGATGCCGCTGGCGCACGGGTGGCCGGCGCCCTGGTGACCTCGGAGGGCAAGTCGTACACCGGACAGGCGTCCACGATCACGAACGCGAACGGTGAGTTCTCGGTGGCCGCCAAGCGCGTCAGCGACGTCTTCGTGGTGGCCACCACCAACGCCGAACTGTCGAACGCACCGACCATCAACGTGGGCAACCAGGACCAGGCCCTGGACGGCTGCCTGACGCTGACGCGCTCCGCGCTGTCGATCAAGCTGACGTGGGGCGGTAGCCCCTCGGACCTCGACTCGCACACGCTGGGTGCCAACGCAGGCGAACACGTCTACTACAGCGACAAGGGCTCGCTGGCCACGGCACCTTTCGTCGCGCTCGACGTGGACGACATCGACAGCTTCGGCCCCGAAGTGACGACCTTTGCCAAGCTGGCCAAGAACCGGACCTACCGCTTCTATGTGCGCAACTACTCCAGCACCTTCGACCCGGGTCAGACCGGATCTCCCGCACGCGTCGAGGTGAACAACCGCGGCACGCAGACGATCTTCGCGCCGCCCGCTGGCGAGAGCAGCAACACCGACTTCTGGCATGTCTTCGACCTGCGAACCGACGAGTCGTGCAACGCCTCGCTGGTGCCGGTGCAGCAGTTCCTGGAAACCGCGCCGGCCGAGGTCAACACCGACGCCAACGCGCAGTACTGCAACTGAGCCCGGATCGCGCACGAGGCGTCCGCCTCGAGCCCGTCAAGACAGAGGCGCCTTCGGGCGCCTTTTTCATGGGCCGGCCCGTGGGCAGCCGCGACGCGCCTGGCGGCTCGCGCGCACCATGCGGGTGCCACGACTTGGCACGTCGCTTGCATAACCTGACCACTTGCTCTGATTAAGCGGTCAAATCCCATGCGCGTGCTTGTCGTCTATTGCCATCCGGTCGAAACCAGCTTCGCTTCGGCCCTGCACCAGGAGGTGCTGAAGAACCTGCGTGCGGCCGGCCACGAGGTGGACGACTGCGACCTCTACGCCGAAGGTTTCGACCCCGTGCTGTCGCGCGAAGAGCGCCTGGGCTACCACGACGTGCCAAGCAATCGCGTGCCGCTCCAGGGCCACATCGACCGGCTGCAATGGGCCGAAGCCATCGTCTTCTGCTTTCCGACCTGGTGCTTCGGCCTGCCCGCCATGCTCAAGGGCTACTTCGACCGCCTGTTCATGCCGGGGGTGGCCTTCGACATCAGCGACCCGGCCAACGTCAAGCCGATGCTCACGCACATCAAGCGGATCTCGGCGGTCGTCACCTACGGCCGACCACGCTGGGTGGCCTGGTACATGGGCGACCCGCCGCGCAAGATCGTGACGCGGTACATGAAACGCCTGACCGGCCAGGCCGCGCGGGTCGACTACCACGCGCACTACCACATGAACGTGGCGACCGAGCCGCAGCTCCAGCGCTTCAAGGCGCGCGTCGGCCAGGCCATGGCCCGCTTTGCCTGAGGTCCGCGCCATGGCTTCGACCCCGTCACCTTCCTGCCTCGAACAGGTGCGCCTGCCGCGCTGGCTGTTGCCCGGCGCATGGCCGACCACGAACGACGGCGCACCGGCGCTCGCCCGCCTGGGCCTGGAGCGCGGGCGCATCGTGCAGGTGCAGCCGATGCGCGGCGCAGTGACGCCCGGCGCCTGGGATCTGCACGGAACGCTGGCCTTGCCCGGCCTCGTCGACGCCCACACGCACCTGGACAAGGCCTTCACCCTGGCGCGCATGAAAGCGGTGCAGCCGGGCCTGCTGGGCGCCATCGACGCCATGCTCGCCGACCGCGCCAACTGGACGCCCGCCGACGTGCGTGCTCGCGCCGAACGCGGGCTGCAGTGGGCCTGGGAATGCGGCAGCACGCTGGTCCGCACGCACGTGGACTGGTGGGAGCCCGAATCGGTGCCGATGGCATGGACCGTGATGGCCGAGCTGGCCCAGGAATGGCGCGGCCGCATGAAGCTCGAACAGGTCAGCCTGATCAAGCTCAGCCTGTTCGAGGACGCCGACCTAGCGCTGCGCCTGGCGCGCACCTGCGCAGAGACCGGCCCGCACGCGCGGCTGGGCGGCTTCGTGCATTCGACCAACTTCAGCGAGGCCGCACTGCGCCATCTGTTCGTTGCGGCGCAAGCCTTCGACCTCGACGTCGACCTGCATGTCGACGAAGAGCTCAACGCCGACGCCCTCGGGCTGGCGACCACGGCACGCCTGCTGCGCGAGCTCGGCTTCGAGGGCCGCGTGGTCTGCGGCCACACCTGTGCGCTCGCCGCGCAGGAAGAATCCGCGGCATTGGCCACGCTGGACGCCGTGGCGCGTGCGCCGATCACGCTGGTGTCGCTGCCAGCCACCAATCTGCTGCTGCAGGACGCCGTGACCGGCCGCACCCCGCGCCAGCGCGGTCTCACGCTGGTCAAGGAAGCACGTCAGCGTGGCATTCCGGTGCTGTTCGCGAGCGACAACGTGCAAGACCCGTTCTGCCGGCTGGGCAGCTTCGATCCGATCGAGGCACTGGGCATTGGCGCGCTGGTGGCGCAGCTCGACCAGCCCTTCGACGTCTGGTCGCAGAGCGTGTGCCGCGGCGACTGGCTGCAACGCACGCCGTCGGCCGCGCCCACGCTGGTCGGCGCGCCGGCCGACCTGGTGCTCTTCCCCGAAGCCGACATCCATGGCTGGCCCTCGCGCACGGCTACGCGCGTCGTGATGCGTCAAGGACAGGCCGTTCGCGGACTGCCACCTCCCCATTGGAGGGCTGCCACTGCCGCAGCCACACCCTCTTTCTCCTGAACCGGAACCTCCCCATGCTCCACGGCTACATCCCGCCCCACCGCTTCCTGCCCTACCTGAGCTGGACCGAGATCGACGCGCTGCCCGACCGCGAGAACACCGTCATCGTGCTGCCCTGCGGCGCCATCGAGCAGCACGGCCCGCACCTGCCTTGCTCCGTCGACAGCGTGATCAGCTCCGGCGTGATGGGCAAGGCGCTGGAGAAGCTGCCGGCCGAGGTGCGCGCCTTCGCGCTGCCCACCATCACCTACGGCAAGTCGGAGGAGCACCTGCACTTCCCCGGCACCATGACGCTGACCGGCACCACCCTGCTCTCGACCGTCATCGAGATCGGCGAGTCGGTGTACCGCTCGGGCTTTCGCAAGCTGCTGTTCGCCAACGGCCACGGCGGCCAGCCGCAGGTGCTGGAGATGGCGGCGCGCGAACTGCGCCTGCGCCACGGCGACTTCGTCGTGGTGCCGCACGGCGTGTCGCGCCTGCCGAATGCGTCGAGCAAGCAGATCAGCGATCAGGAAAAGCGCCTGTCGATGCATGCCGGCCATTCGGAGACCGCGCTGATGCTGGCCTTGGCGCCCGACACCGTGCACATGGAACGCGCGGCCGCCAACTTTCCGCCGCCCTTTCCGATCAAGCTGCTGTCGCCCGATGGCCGGCCCGCCTGCGCCTGGAGCGCCCGGGACTTCGGCCCGAGCGGCGTGATCGGCGACCCGACGAGCGCCACCCGCGCGCAGGGCGAAGAGATTCTCGACACGCTGTCCGACAGCTGGGTGCAGGCGCTGACCGAGCTGTACGCACTGCGCTGGGTCGTGCGCGACGAGCCCACCTGGGGCCTCGGGCACCAGACCGGCTTCATCCAGACCGCCGCCGGCCTGCACGGCACGGCCTGACGCAGCAGCCCGTGCACGCGGCGCGCTCGTTCCTTGCACCGGCGACCCTCCCAGGCTTCCTGATTTCCCGTCCCTTCGTCTTCCCTTCATCTGTACTTCGAGAGGTTCCTTCCATGCGCACGCGTTCCCCCTTCCGTCTCGCCTCCCTCGCCGGCACCGCGGCCACGCTGGCCTTCGCCCTGGCCGCCGCGCCGGCCCAGGCACAGGACAAGTTCACCTACATGACCAACTGGTACGCGCAGGCCGAGCACGGCGGCTTCTACCAGGCGCTGGCCGAAGGCATCTACAAGAAGCACGGACTGGACGTGACCATTCGGATGGGCGGCCCGCAGGTCAACATCACGCAGATGATGGCCGCCGGCCAGGCCGACTGCATCATGGGATCGAGCGACATCCAGATGATCCAGGTGCGCGAAGGCGGCGTGCCGGTGGTCAACGTGGCGGCCTTTTTCCAGAAGGACCCGCAGGTGCTGATTGCCCACGAGGACGTCACGAAGTTCGAGCAACTCAAGGGCAAGACGCTGCTGATCGGCGCCCAGGCGCAACGCGGCTACTGGCCGTGGCTGAAGGCCCGGTTCGGCCTCACCGACGAGCAGACCCGCCCCTACACCTTCAACATCCAGCCCTTCGTGGCCGACAAGAACGCCGCGCAGCAGGGCTACCTGACGTCCGAGCCCTACGCCATCCAGAAGGCCGGCGTGAAGGCCAACGTGCTGATGTTCAGCGACCACGGCTTCCCCGCCTATGCCACCACCGTGTCGTGCATGGACAAGACCGTGAAGGACCGCAGCAAGCAGGTCGCCGCCTTCGTCAAGGCCTCGGCCGAGGGCTGGAAGAGCTACCTGGCGAACCCGGCGCCGGCCAATGCGCTCATCAAGAAGGACAACCCCAACATGACCGACGACCAGCTGGCCTACAGCGTCGCCAAGCTCAAGGAGATGGGGATGATCACCGGCGGCGATGCGGCCAAGCTGGGCATCGGCGTGATCACCGATGCGCGCGCCAAGGCGAGCTACGACTTTCTCGTGAGCGCCAAGCTGATCGACGCCTCCAAGGTCGAGCTGGCCAAGACCTACACGACGGAGTTCATCAAGGACGCCAAGATCATTCCTTGATACAGCCTGCCCGGGAACCCCTGACATGAACCGCATCGAACCCCAGACCCTGGCGCCGCCGTCGGCCCACGCCGTGCCGGCGGTGGAAGTGCTTTCCGCCGAGAAGACCTACCCCAACGGCACGCAGGCCCTGCTGCCGGTCGACCTGACGATTGCCGAGGGCGAGTTCGTCACGCTCCTGGGCCCGTCGGGCTGCGGCAAGAGCACGCTGCTCAAGATGGTCGCCGGCATGCTGGAGCCCAGCGACGGTCGCCTGCTGGTCTGGCGCAAGCCGGTCGCGCAGCTGCACGACTGCCCACACAAGCTGTCCTTCGTGTTCCAGTCCGCCACGCTGATGCCATGGGCCAGCGTGCAGACCAACGTGCGCCTGCCGCTCGACCTGGCCGGCGTGCCGCGCAAGGAGGCCGATGCGCGCGTGACCGAAGTGCTGGAACTCGTCGGGCTCGACAAGTTCGCGGGCGCCCTGCCGCGGGCGCTTTCGGGCGGCATGCAGATGCGCGTTTCGATCGCACGCGGGCTGGTGACGCAGCCCGACCTGCTGCTGATGGACGAGCCCTTCGGCGCGCTCGACGAGATCACGCGCCACAAGCTGGACGCCGACCTGCTCGACCTGTGGCGCAAGAAGAAGCTCACGGTGATCTTCGTGACGCACTCGATCCACGAGGCCGTGTTCCTGTCGAGCCGCGTGATCATGATGGCCGCACGACCGGGCCGCGTGGTCGAGCAGTTCACCATCGACGAACCCTATCCGCGCACGCCCGACTTCATGGTGTCGCCGCAATTCAGCCGCTACGCCAAGCAGTTGCAGGACAGCCTGCTGCGCGCCAGCACGGCGCAAGAGGAGTCACTGGGATGAGCACGCTCGCAACCACGACCACCACCGCCCGTGCGCCCATCGTTCGCAAGGCCGCACGCATTCCCCTGCTGCAACAGCCGCGCGTGCAGCGGGTGATCTACCCGTTGATCGTCGGCACGGTGCTGGTCGCGATCTGGCAGGCGCTGGTCACACTGATGGAACTGCCGCCGTACCTCGTGCCCTCGCCCTACCTGATGATGGAAACGCTCATCAAGGACTGGGTGCCACTGGGCAACGCGCTGCTGGTCACGCTGAAGATCACGGTCTTCTCCTTCGTGCTGGCCACCGTCGCCGGCGTGCTGATCTCCTTCCTGTTCGTGCAGAGCAAGCGCATCGAGACGGCCCTGTTCCCGTACGCGGTGCTGCTGCAGGTGACGCCCATCGTGGCGGTTGCGCCGCTGATCATCATCTGGGTCAAGAACCCGGTGGCGGCGATGACGGTGTGCGCCGCGCTGGTGGCGCTGTTCCCGATCATCGCGAACACGACGCTGGGCCTGCGCAGCATCGACCCCGACCTGCAGAGCTACTTCAAGCTCAACCGTGCGACGCGTTGGCAGCAACTGGTGCGCTTGCGCATCCCGAGTGCGCTGCCGTACTTCTTCGGCGGGCTGCGCATCTCCAGCGGCCTGGCGCTGATCGGCGCGGTGGTGGCGGAATTCGTCGCCGGCACCGGCGGCTCGGGTGCGGGCCTGGCCTACCAGATCCTGCAGGCCGGCTTCCAGCTCAACATTCCGCGCATGTTCGCCGCGCTGCTGCTCATCTCGCTCACCGGCGTCGGCCTGTTCGTGCTGATGGCCTGGCTCTCGAAGCTGGCGCTGGGCTCCTGGCATGCGAGCGAGCTTTCCCAAGACTGAAACCGACCCCCCATCCTCATCATGAACGCCCCCATTTCCGTATTCGAACAGCTGCAGCTCGAACTGCCCGAGCTCGACTGGATCACCGACCCGGGCCGAGTCGCCCGCCTGTCTCAGGATTTCTCTTGGTTCAGCCCGGTGCTCAAGCGCCAGCTGGAAGACAAGCGTGCCGACCTGGTGGTGCGCCCGCGCACCGAAGACGAAATCCGCGCGCTGGTGAGCGCCTGCGCCCGGCGCAAGTTGCCCATCACCATCCGCGGCAGCGGCACCGGCAATTACGGCCAGACCACACCGCTGGCCGGTGGCGTGGTGCTCGACATGACCGCCTACAACCAGATGCTCTGGGTGCGCGACGGCGTGGCGCGCGCCCAGGCCGGCATCCGCCTGGGCGACATCGAAAAGCAGACGCGGCCCCAGGGCTTCGAATTCCGCTGCATCCCCTCGACCTACCGCAGCGCCACGCTGGGCGGCTTGTTCGGCGGCGGCTTCGGTGGCGTGGGCTCGATCAACTACGGCCCGCTGGCTGCACCCGGCAACGTCCTGGGCGTGCGCGCGATGAGCATCGAGGCCGAGCCGCAGATCGTCGAACTGCGCGGTGCCGAGGCCCTGCGCATGCACCACCTGTGGGGCACCAACGGGCTCGTACTGGAGATCGAGGTGGCGCTCGCGCCCGCGCGGCCGTGGCTGGAAACGCTGGTCACCTTCGGCGGCACCGACGGCTTCGACCAGGGCCTTGCGTTCGCCGACGCGCTGGCGCGTGCGCCAGGCATCGCCAAGCGCGAAGTTGCCTTCTTCGGCAGTCCGGTGCCTGACCATCTGGGCCAGCTTGCCGAGTACCTGCCGCGTGGCTGCCACGCCGTGCTGTCGCTGGTCGACGAGAGTGCCGAGGCCGCCATGCTCGACCTGGCCGCGGCCCACGGCGGCACCGTGAGCTATCGCCGCACGGCCGCCGAGGTCCAGAAGAGCAACCGAACCCTGATCGAGTTCACCTGGAACCACACCACGCTTCACGCGCTGCGCATCGACAAGACGCTGACCTACCTGCAGAGCAGCTTCACGCCGGGCGAGTACCTGCAGCAGATCAGGGAAATGGAAGCGCTGTTCGCGGGCGAGGTGATGATGCACGTCGAGTTCCTGCGCGGCATGGACGGCCTGCTCAACTGCAGCGCCCTGCAGCTGGTTCGTTTCACCACCGAAGAGCGCCTGGACGAGATCATCCGGATCCACCGCGAACGCGGCGTGCGCATCAACAACCCGCACACCTTCATCGTCGAGGACGGCAAGGCGGGTGGCGCGCTGCCGCCCGAGATCATCGCGACGAAGCATCGCTTCGATCCGCTCGGCCTGCTCAATCCAGGCAAGCTGCGCGACTGGCCTGCGAACCCGGCATGAGCGCCGACCCGCAGCAACCCGGCGCGATGGGCGCACCCATGGCGAACTACGCGGCCGCGCGGCGCGTCGGCGATTTCGTCTTCATGAGCGGCGTGGTGGCGGTCGACCCGGCCCGGCGCATGGCCGTCGCCTCGTACGAGGACATCCCCGAAGCCGCGCGCGCCGCACTGCAGCCGCTGGGCTACGTCACCGGCCAGATGTCGGTCGACGTGTACGAGGCACCCATCGTCGCGCAAAGCTGGTTCGTGCTCGAACGCATCCGCCAGCTCGCGGCCGAACACGGCGGCACCATGGCCGACGTGGTGAAACTGGTGCAGTACTTTCGCGACCTGCGCCACTACGCGCCGTACAACCGCGTGCGCGGCCTGTTCTACCCGGGCGAGCCGCCGGTCAGCACGGTCGTGGAGGTGTCGCGCTTCCTGCCAGGCGACGCGTTGCTGGTCGAGGTCGAAGCAACCGCGTACCTGCCGCGGAAGAACTTCTAGCGCCTGCGCACGGCCGCCAGCGATGCGAGGGCGACCACCGCCAGGCAACCGCCCCACAGCGGCCACAGGCCGAAGCGCGACACCCACCAAGCGAAGGGCGTGAGCCCGCTGCGGCCTTCGACCTCGGCCACCAGCACGTTGCGCGTGAGCCGCGGCAGCGAATGCGTCACGCGGCCCTGGTGGTCGATGACGACCGTGGCACCCGTGTTGGTCGCCCGCACCATCGGCCGTGCGAATTCCAGCGCCCGCATGCGCGAGATCGACAGGTGCTGGTCGATGGCCACCGAGTCGCCGAACCACGCGATGTTGCTGACGTTGAGCAAGATGGTCGGCGCCGTGGCTGCATCGCGGAAGTTGGCGCCGATCTCGTCACCGAACAGATCCTCGTAGCAGATGTTCGGCGCAATGCGCTGGCCTTGCCAGAGCAGCGGCGCCTGCCCGAGGCCGCCACTGCGAAAGTCGCCCAGCGGGATGTTCATCATCTCGGTGAACCAACGGAACATGCGCGGGATGAATTCGCCAAAAGGAACCAGATGGTGCTTGTCATAGCGGTACGGCTCGCCACCCGGGCGCAAGCCGATCACCGCGTTGCGGTAGCCCGGCCGTGCATCGCCGGGGCCGACGCCGGCCGGGCCGCCGACCGGCAAGCCGATGATGGCAGCCTGCGTGCCTGTCGCAAAACGCGCGCCGATGGCGTCGAGGTAACCCGGCGGCAGTTGGGAAGGCAGCAGGGGCAGCGCGGTCTCCGGGGTGATCACCAGCGATGCGTTGGCGTTGAGCAAGCGTTCGCCGTACCAGCGCAAGGCCGTTGCCACGCCGCCGCCCGGGATGAACTTCTCGTCCTGGGGAATGTTTCCCTGGAGCAGTTCGACCGTGATCTTGCCGCGCGATGCACCCGCGTCCTGCACCGTGCCGGGCGCCGGCTGACTGAGCGCGAGCCACGCCGCCGGCACGACCATCAGCGCTGCCGCGACGCCGAATGGCACGGCGCGCTGCCGGGCACCCGACCGCCGACGCCAGACCAGCACCGTCAAAGCGGCAACGAAGGCACTGACTGCGCCCACGCCGTACACGCCGAGCCACGGGATGTACGCGCTCAACGGACCATCGACGTGGGCGTAACCGCCGGCACCCCAGGGGAATCCGGTGAACCAGCTGCCGCGCAGCAGTTCGCCCAGCGTCCAGAGCGCAGCAAAGACGACGGCCGCGCGGCCGACACCGCGCGTAGCCAATGCAACGAACAGGCCGCATGCCAGCGCGTAGTAGAGGGCGAGAGCTGCCGCCAGCGACAGCACGGCGATGGCCGCCAGCGGCGCAGGCAGGCCGCCGTAGGTGTGCATCGAGATGAAGAGCCACCAGAAGGTGCCGCTCAGCCAAGCCGTCGTGAACAGCCAGCCATAAAGAAAGGCGCTGCGCCATGGCACGGGGCGAACGGCGCTGCCGCGCAAGGCGTCGAGCTGCCAGACCAGCGCGGCAAGCGACAGCATCTGCAGCCACCACAGGGCTTGCCCGTTCCAGGGCGTGGCCATCGACAAGGCCTGGGCCAAGCCGGCCGCGCCGAAACCCAGGAGCCGAAGCGGCGTGCGCGCGCGCGACGCAAGTGGACGCGGCGCGGCGCCATGGACAGCTTGCATCGAGCGTGTCAGTCCGCGGCGTCGCTGCCGCGTGCCGGCGATACCCGGAACCAGCGCACGGCGCCACCCTTGGTGTGCAGCACGACGAAGTCGAAACCGCCCAGCGCGTGGTGCTCACCCTTTTTGGGCACGTGGCCCATGTTGTGCGCGATCAGGCCCCCGATGGTGTCGAAGTCTTCGCTGAGCGCTTGGGCGTCGAAGGTGATGCCGAAGGCCTCGGCCACCCGCTCGATCGGCGTGTCGCCCGACACCCGATAGGTGTGGTCGGCCAGCCCGAAGATGTCGCCCTCGTCCTCGCCGATGTCGAATTCGTCCTCGATCTCGCCGACGATCTGCTCGAGCACGTCCTCGATGGTGATGAGGCCTGCAACGCGGCCGAACTCGTCGATCACGACCGCCAGGTGATTGCGGTTGCCGCGGAAGTCGCGCAGCAGGTCGTTCAGGCCTTTGCTCTCGGGCACGAAGGTGGCTGGGCGCAGCAGGGCACGTATGTTGAGTTCAGGTGCGCGTTGCAGCTTCAGCAGATCCTTTGCTAGGAGGATGCCGATAATGTTTTCCTTCTCGCCCTCATACACCGGGAAACGCGAGTGCGCGGTGTCGATCACCGCGTGCAGCAAGGTGTCGTACGGCCAGTCGATGTCGAGCGCGTCGACCCGGGGCGCTGCGACCATGACGTCGCCGGCGCTCATGTCGGCCATCCGCAGGACGCCCTCGAGCATGACGCGCGACTCGGGTCCGATGACGTCGTTGTCCTCGGCGTCGGCAAGGGTTTCGATCAGCTCGTCGCGCGAATCCGGTCCTGGATGGATGAACTCGGCGAGTTTTTGCAAGAAGCTGCGTTTGTCTTCCCGTTCAACGGGCAGGCGGTCAGGGTGAGGGTCGGCCACTGCGGGAGGGCGAAGTTGAAGAACGACAAGGATAACGGATTGCGCGGGACTGGCCCCGCGCAGGGTCAGGACGCCGACTTGCGGCGGGCTGCGCGCATGCCGCTGCGCACTTCCTGCATGCTCGCCAACAGCGACCAGAACTGTTTGGCGCGCGCCTTGAGGTGGAAGTCGACCTGGGCGTAGTGCTCCAGCGCGATCTCGCTCATGCGGCTGTCGAGCGTGGCCATCGGAAGTTGCAGGTGAGCCTCGGATTCGGAGCCGCTGCGCACGACCGTGGCGCCGGCACGGCGTGCGATCTTCAGCATGGCCGCGTTCTCGCTGAGTGCGTGAATGAACAACATGCCCACGCCTTCGTTGCGCGCCACGACGACCGCGCGCTCGAACAGGCGCGCGCCATAGCCGCGGCCACGCGCTCGCTCCGACACCGACACGCCGAACTCGGCACAGTCGCTGTACTGGTCGGGCGGGGCGAACGCAACGTGGGCCATCGCGATCAGGTCGAGCCGGCGGTTGTAGATGCCGAACATTTCGTCGCGCGCAAAGTCGAGGCTGTCGACATAGCGCTGCACCTGTTCGTCCGAGGCGGCATAGCCGAAGCGCAGGTAGCGGTCGTGCGCGCTCAGGTCGAGCAGGTGCCGGGCGATGCGTTGGCGCTCCCGCGGTCCGATCGAGCGAATGGGAACGAGCAGCGGAGACGGCGCAGCCGCGCCGCGCGGTTGTGCGTCGACGATCGGCGTCTTGAGAAATGAGCCGGTGCCGAGGGCAGCACGGAGGAAAGCCTTGGCGGGATTCATGATGCTTGAAATATAAGGGTTTTCCCTAGAGTCACAAGACCTCAGTTTCACCGGGTGGGAAAGGATGCCCTTTTGGGCGGCTAAGCCCATAAACCGTTGTACGAATGCGTCGCGCACATCGTCGGCGCCATGCGCTGGCCGTGCCTATCGCGCAGGCGACACCACTGCATCCGTCCTAGGACAAGCCCGCTGGTGCGCGACCCGTTGCGCTTCTCACAATGCGCGTAAAGGAAACCGCATGCAAGCCTCCGTGTTGAAGAGTTATCCGGCCGGCGTCCCGCACGACGTCGACACCTCGCAGTACCGATCATTGGGTGCGCTGTTCGATGAGTCGTTCGCACGCCATGCGGATCGGCCGTTCTCGGTATGCATGGAGCGCTGGATGTCGTACGGCGAACTCGACCTTCAGTCGAAGGCGCTGGGTGCTTGGCTGCAATCGCTGGGGCTGGAAAAGGATGCGCGGGTGGCGATCATGCTGCCCAACGTTCCGCAGTTTGCCGTCACCATGTGCGCCGTGCTGCGCGCCGGCTACGCCTGCGTGAACGTCAACCCGCTCTACACCGCACGCGAATTGGAACACCAGCTCAAGGACTCCGGTGCGACGGCCATCGTCATCATGGAAAACTTCGCCTCGACGCTCGAGACGGTGATCGACCGCACCGACATCCAGCACGTGGTGGTGACCGCCATGGGCGACCTGTTGGGCGGGGCCTATGGCACGTGGATCACCCTGGCAGTTCGCCACCTCGCCAAGATGGTGCCGCCCTTCAAGCTTCCGCTGACCCAGGGACGAACCGTGACCACGATGCCGCAAGCCCTGGCGGCCGGCAGCGGTCGCACGCTGGACGCGGAGCGCGCCACGCTCGATTCGATCGCATTTCTCCAGTACACGGGTGGCACGACGGGGTTATCGAAGGGGGCGACCCTCACGCACCGCAACATCGTGGCGGCAACCCTGCAGGCCGACGCCTGGTTCTCACCGGCCTTGGCCAAGGCGGGAGACGCTGCCAACGTCAACAGCATCGCTGCGCTGCCGCTGTATCACATCTTCGCGCTCACGTTGAGCTTGCTTGCCATCCGGCGTGGCTCGCACATGACGCTGATTCCCAATCCGCGGGACATCGGCAAGTTCATCGCGGTGCTCAAGAAGCGACCCTTTCACGTACTGCCGGCGGTGAATACGCTCTTCAACGCACTCCTGGTCCATCCCGAATTCAAGACGATCGACTTCTCACAACTGTATGTCTCGCAAGCCGGCGGCATGGCCGCGTCCGAAGGCACGGCCAAGCGCTGGTTCGAGGCGACCGGCTCTCCCATGATCGAAGGCTGGGGCATGAGCGAGACCTGCGCGATCGGCACCAACAACCCGGTGCTCAACACCGCGTTCACCGGCACGATCGGGCTTCCATTGCCCGGCATCGAGATTGCAATCAAGGACGATGAAGGGCGCACGGTGCCCGACGGCGAAGCCGGCGAACTCTGCATCAAGGGCCCGAACGTGATGACGGGCTACTACAAGCAGCCCGAGGAAACGGCGGCGGCCTTCACCGCGGACGGTTTCATGCGCACCGGAGACATCGCCGTCATGCAGGATGACGGTTACAGCCGCATCGTCGACCGCAAGAAAGACATGATCCTGGTGAGCGGCTTCAACGTGTTCCCGAACGAACTGGAGAACGTGATTTCTCTGTGCCCTGGTGTTGTCGAATGCGCGGCCATCGGCGTGCCGGATGAACGCAAGGGCGAAGCCATCAAGGTGTTCGTGGTGCGACGCGACCCGTCGCTGACCGAAGAGGCGGTGATGCGCTACTGCAGCGACAAGCTCACAGGCTACAAGCGGCCGTCGCACATCGAGTTCCGCGAAACCTTGCCCAAAACCAATGTCGGGAAGATTCTTCGGCGCAAGCTACGTCCCGGCGCGAACCAGTGACTGCAATGGCCAGGGCGGCGCAGAGATGAGCAACACGTTGCCTCCCGCGCTTCAGATCTTCGAGCGGGGCTGGCTGTCTGCCAACGGCATCCTTTTCCGGGGCAGCGAGGAATGTGTGCTGGTGGACAGCGGCTATGCGTCCCATGCAGCGCAGACCATCGCGCTCGTCTCGCACGCTCTGGATGGGCGGCCCCTGGACCGGTTGTTGAACACCCACCTGCACAGCGACCATTGCGGTGGGAACGCAGCCCTGCAACAGCGCTATCCCGCCCTGCGCACGTACATTCCCACGGGCGAAGCCCGCCATGTCGCGCAGTGGGACGAAGACGGCTTGAGCTTTCGAGCGACAGGTCAGCACTGCCCACGTTTTCGCTTCGAGGAGCAACTCCAACCTGGCAGCAGTCAGTGGCTGGGGGATTTGGCGTGGCAGGTCCATGGGGCGCCCGGTCACGATCCCCATTCGATCGTTCTCTTCGAGCCGGCATCGGCGACCTTGATATCGGCCGACGCCCTGTGGGAGAACGGCTTCGGCGTCGTATTTCCAGAGCTTGTCGGCGAGCCGTCCTTCGACGAGGTGTCAGCCACCCTCGACTTGATTGAAAAACTGGCACCGCGCACCGTCATTCCCGGTCATGGCCGCACTTTCTACGATGTCGCCACCGCCTTGGCCACGGCGCGCAAGAGGCTTGCCGGCATGGCGATGCAGCCTCATAAGCATGCGCGGCATGCGCTCAAGGTTCTGATGAAGTTCAAGCTGCTCGACGCTCAAACTCTGTCGGCCGAACAATGGCAATCATGGTGCGTGGCGACGCCGTATTTCGAAGTTGTTCGGCGCCGGTTTTTCTCGGCCGAAGATCTCCGGATGTTGCTGGAGGATGTGCTGTGCGATCTGATTGCATCGGGCGCGGCGCGAAGAGCGGCGGGGCATGTCTTGAACGCGTAGTTTGAGGGTGGAGGGTCAGAGCGAGCTCCTGGCGGGGGCTGTGAGTGCAAACCGTACCCGCAAAGCAAAAACCCCCCACTTGCATTGCAAGCGGGGGGTTTCTGGGCTGTAAGAGCCTGACGATGACCTACTTTCACACGGGAACCCGCACTATCATCGG
>Ga0308159_1001822_pt1 | contig 27736 bp, 29 predicted proteins | sample PhyCR1_FD_201040 | JGI IMG/M metagenome (GOLD analysis project Ga0308159, IMG submission 201040) | Phyllosphere microbial communities from UC Gill Tract Community Farm, Albany, California, United States - DLSLC.R1 | ecosystem: Host-associated > Plants > Phyllosphere > Unclassified | place: USA...
CCGACGGCGTCCCGATCGTCGCGATGGTCGAGTCGGCCGCGGCCTTGCTCGCCGCCCCCGCGATCGCGGCGCACCCCGCGACGCGACGCCTCGCCTTCGGCACCGGCGACTTCCGCCGCGACACCGGGATGTCCGCCGACCGCATCGCGCTGTCGTGGCCGCGCGCGCAGCTCGTCATCGCCTCGGCGGCGGCGGGGATCGCCGGTCCCGTCGACGGCCCGTGCGGTCCGGTGGATCAGGCGCGCGACGCCGCGCTCCACGCCGTCGCGATGGGCTTCACCGGCACTCTCGCGCTCCAGGATGCCGCCGTCCCCGGCGCCCACGCCGGATTCACGCCCGCGCCCGACGAGGTCGAGCGCGCCCGGGCGGTGCTGTCGGCGACGCCCGACGGTCCCGTCGACGGCTCGTACGCCCCGACTCTCGCGCGCGCCCGCGCCCTGGTGGAGCGGGCGGAGGCCCTGGCCGCGCTGTAGCCTGCCCCTGGTGCGCTCGCCGCAGCCCCGCCGACACCACACGATCCGCGCGAAATCACAGGTTGCGGTGAGCTCGGCGCGGGTGATCTCGACACGAACGTGTGATGTCGCCGCGGCCCACTGAGCCTCGCTCAGGATCCGAGCGTTCGGCTCAGCGGCCCCGTCGGAACCACCGCCGCCGCACCACCGGCGCGACAGCCGCCGCCTCTTCCCGCGCGCGACGACGCTCGGCCCACGCCGCCACCTCGACCTCCACGTCGACCGTGGGTGTCACCACCGGCGGCCCGCCCTGCAGCTGCCGCCGCGCCTCGATGACGCGCCGGTTGAAGTCGTGCAACGCCTCGCGGACGTCGGGCTCGCGGGCGATGGCATCCATCCGCTCCGCGCGTTCGGCGTATTCGACGCGCAGCGTGAGCGCCGGCGGCCCGAGGCCGGTGAGCTGCTCGGCTTCGATCTTGCGGCGGATCCACCAGTCGGGGTCGTGCGCGCCGCCGAGGTCAGGCAGGGGTTTGCCGGCACCGGGCAGGTTGTCGAACTCGCCGCGACGGATCGCCTGCTGGATCGACATCTCGACGTAGGCGGCGCGTTCGGCGGCGGTCGATCCGCGGTCCGGTCCGGCCGCCGCGGACTCGGGCTCGAGACCGCTCTCCCGCAGCTCGCGGTCGAGCCGGTAGCGCTCGGCCGACTGGCGTGGGTCGTCGCTCATGGGCACCTCCGGTCATTCCAGGCTACGACGGCCCAGCGAGGCCGGGGCGGACCCGGCGAGAACGGGGCGGTGCGGGCGCCGGCGGAGTCTCGGGCGGGCCGGGCGCGGCCGGCGTCGCGTGCCGGACTCCGGAGAAATGGATGCCACGGCCAGAGCCCGCAGCCACATCGGCGTCGATGCCACGAAAACTCCGGAGTTCGGCACGCCGCCCGGCCCGTGCGCACCCGGCCCACGCCGCCCCGCCCGCGCACACCCGGCCCCGCCCGCGCACACCCGGCCCGTGCGCACCCGGCCCCCGCCCGCGCGCACCCGGCCCCGCCCGCGTACACCCGGCCCCCGCCGCCCCGCCCGCCGCATGCGCCCCAGACCCCGCGTCACCTCCCCAGGCGCCGCAGCCTCTCCCGCGCCATGTCCTGCGCCCGCGGGCCCGACCCGAGGGCCCGCTCGGTCACGCGCAGGACCAGCCGTGTCACGGTGAGCACGGGAAGGGGCGAGCGGCGCAGCCCGAGCATGCGCCGGAACCGCGGCGGGATCGTCGCGACCGCCGCGGCGAACAGCACGCGGTACGACACCCCCATGAGCCCGCGGAACGGCGGCTTCTTGAGGAACCGCACCACCTCGTCGACGCGCTCGTCGTGGCGCAGTTCCCCGCGCTCGAGGAATCCGTCGAGCTCGGCGCGCAGGGCCGCACGGGTGAGGGGCGGGTCGACGACGCGCATCAAGCGGCCGGCGGTCGCCCAGTCGGCGACGTAGGCGTCGGGGCCGCCGGGGATGGGCCGGCGCGACACCTCGTGTCCCGACAGGAACGCGTCGGTGAAGGCGAGGTGCACCCAGCGCACGAGGTCGGCCGCCTCCGCCGAGTAGGACCGTTCGCTCCCGTCGCCCGCGCGGTACTCGCCTTTCACACGCTGGTGGAACCGACCGACGCGTGCTGTCTCGGCATCCGCCTGCGTCCGTGAGCCGTAGGTGAGCGTGACGACCCAGCGGACGGTTCCGGTGAGGCGCCCGAGCGGGTCCTCGCGGTAGCGCGACCAGTCGTGCACACCCGCGAGAGCGCCCGGGTGCAGGGCCTGAAGGAGAAGGGCCCGGATGCCGGCGACCAGGGTCCCCGTTCCGGCGTGCACCGTCCACGCGGGACCGTTCTCGGCGAAGTACCCGGCGTCGTCGCCCTCGGCGATCGCACGGACGTAGGGGGCCATGCCTGTCGGGTCCCCGGCCAGGGCGATGAGGAGCTTTCCCCGCAGCGAGGGGAGCCAGCCGGGGGCGGGGGAGGGGGAGTCGCTCACCTCTCCAGCGTGCCACCGCGGCGCCCCACGGGCGCCGAGGTGTCGCGGCATCGAGAGAGTCAGTGCCCCTCGTGCGAGATGACGGGAACGGTGCCGTCGTCGCGCAGCAGCACGGCGTTCTGCGTCGCGCCGAGGGCGGGGGTCACCACGACCGCGATGACCGCGGCGGCGACCAGGAGCCCGACGACGCTCATCGGCTGCGCGGTGCGCGTGGCGGTGGTCGCGCGGCGTTCACGCCGCAGGTGCACCGCGGCGCTCGCCCCGACGATGACGAAGAGAAGGGATGCCGCGGCCACCGCGAGCACGCTCGTGTGCGCCGGGACGACGAAGAGCAGGACGGTGACGCCGAAGATCGCGACGAGGCTCCCGCCGAGGACGACGGCGGGCACGATGAGGCGTCCCGCCCAGAGGACCACGCCACCCCACGCGAGGGCGGCGAGTCCGAGGACCACCAGTGCGATCCCGAGGCCGCTTGCGACGGCCCCGGAATCGGCACGGGTGATGGCGCCCGCACCGAGGGCGGCGGTGATCAGGCCGGCCCCCCATGCGAACACAGAGGGCCACGACCGGACGAAGGTCGCAGCAGTCATGCTCAGACCGCCGCGGTGCGGGGGACGTTGCGCTCGGTGCCGAGGCCGACACCCAGCAGCACGACGGCGCTGGCGAGGTGCAGGAAGTGGTCGGGCACGTTCAGGGCCAGGATGTTGGCGGGGCCCATCAGGAAGAAGCCGACGATGCCGAGCAGCAGGTAGACGGCACCGACGGTGGTGTTGACACCCTTCGCTGCGCGGGCGTTGGCGAGACCGGCGACGAGCAGGGCGCCACCGATCAGCAGGTGCGCGATGTTGTGGAGCGGGTTGACCTCGAAGATGCCGAGGAGCAGGCCGCCCTCGTTCGAGATGAAGCCCACGCCGCCGGTGACGGCGAAGCCGAGCAGACCGACGAGCAGGTAGACGGCCCCGAAGATGGTGGCGACGAGGCGGTTGGGCGAAGAGCTCATGATGAACCTCCCAGTGAGTTAGCAGCGACCTCGTGGCCGCCTTCCCCACATCTTCGGAGACAATGAGTGGTTCGGATTGGCCTTTGCTTTGCCGCGTGTTCTCCGGTAAAAGCTGTCGTGCGAATCCCTGAGCCCGGAAACGACAGAAGGCCCCCGAGTACTCTCCGAGGCCCTCCGCAACAGATGCCAACATACGGAGCGAACGGATGCCTCCCGAGGGGATTGCATTTCACACGCTGTTCACGTACCCCGTGCTCTGCCACTATCGGCTCATGACGTTCGAAACGACTCTGCTGCAGATGGGCAACAACACGGGTATCGAGGTTCCGGCCGAGGTCGTCGTGGAGCTGGGCGGCGGAAAGCGCGCGGCCGTCATCGTCGACGTCAACGGCTACGTGTTCTCGAGCACCCTCGGTGCCATGGCCGGGAAGACCCTCATTCCGTTCTCGGCCGACAAGCGCGCCGCGACCGGTCTCTCCGGCGGGGATGCCATCACCGTCGATCTGAAACTCGACACCGCCCCGCGCACGGTCGAGGTGCCCGATGATCTCGCTGCGGCTCTCGCCGAGGCGGGCGTGCGCGCCGCTTTCGATGCCCTCGCGCCGAGCGCGCGCAAGGCGCACGTGACGAACGTCGACGGGGCGAAGGCGGCCGAGACCCGGGCTCGTCGCATCGAGGCGATCGTCGCCAAGCTGGTGTAGTCCGACCGGCTCGTCGGAACCTCTCGACCGATAACCTGGAGCGGGAGGATCTCGTGGGCCGCACAAAGGATGCCATTGCCGAGGGGCTGTCGATCGCGACGGCGGCGGCGCGGCTCACGGTGCGCAACCGGATCCTCGTCGAGACGATCGCCCGCGGCGGCCACTTCGACAGCGAGGTGTTCGCGGACTTCGCCCGCGCCACTCTTCGTGCCCTCGCCGATGAGCAGGACCAGGCCGCGGAACGGGTGACGAACCAGCGCAAGCGGGCGTGGGGACGGTTCTCCGACTCGTCGGGAACCCACGACTACCGCGATCGCGACACCCGTAATCTGCGCCGTCGCGCCAACCAGTCGCGCGGTGTCGCGAAAGAACTGCGCGCCCTCGCCGACGACGCGACGCGTGTGAACGCGCTCGTCGCCGACGCCCGCATGGCCGCGTGGGGCGACGTCGAGGCTAACCTGAGCCAGCGTCTCGACGTCGAGGGCATGACCGCCGACGCCGATCCCGACTACGCCACCATGCGTCGCGCCCGTATGGACGCGCTCCGTATGGTCGACCTCGCCCGTCTCGCCTCGCAGGCGAAACGCAAGGCGAAAGAGAAGGCGGCGTCCGAGACGGCCGAGGCGGAGGCCGACGACGACGACAAGCCCGCCAAGGGTGGCAAGAAGAAGAAGTCGGCCGCGCGCTGACGCCGGATCTTTCGCGGCCGGGATGTCACACGACGACGCCGACCGGACATTCCCGGGTATGGACGAAGCCGAGCTGTGGCGCCGCGTCACCGCCGACGGTGACGACCGGGCGCTGAGTGCGTTGTACGAGCGGCACGTGGATCGCGTGTTCCGTCACGCCGCGCGATTGGCATCCGATCGACGGGATGCCGAGGATGCCACGGCAGTGGCCTTTCTCGAACTCTGGCGCCGGCGTGACGCGGTGCGTGTCGTCGACGGGTCTCCGCTGCCCTGGCTGCTCGCGACGACGACGAACGCGCTGCGCAACCTGCAGCGCGCCGCCGCTCGCTACCGGCGCCTGCTCGACACTCTGCCCCGCGCCGCCGACGCGGCATCCGCCGAGGACGCCGCCTTCGCCGATGAGGGCGCTCTCGCGTTGCTCGCCCCGCTGGGCGCTGTCGATCGGCAGCTGGTCACTCTCGTGCACCTGGAGGGGTACCGGGCCGACGAAGCGGCGGTGGTTCTCGGCGTGAGCGCCGTGGCGGCGCGGGCTCGTCTGTCGCGGGCGCGGGCGAAGCTGCGTCGCCTCGTGCCCGGGGATGCCGCACTCGAGGAGGATTCCGCATGAACGCACCTCGCATCGACCCCGTCTTCCGCGCGGGTCTGCAGCGCGAGCTCGTTGCGCAGACGAGGCGCCCGCAGCGGCGCAGTCGAGCACGGCTCTTCGTCGTCGCCGGCGTGGGTGTTGTCATGCTCGCCGCGGGGGGAACGGCGGCCACTGCCGAGCTGTGGACGCTGCCGGGTGGCACGACCGTCAGCGAGCTGGGTGTGCCGACGAGCGTGGAGGGCTCGGGTGGGGGAACGCTCGCGCTCCCGCCGCGCCCCGACGGCGCGAACCATGTTCGCGTGGAGGTGCGGTGCCTCACTCCGGGGACGTTCCGCTTTCCCGGCGGCTCCGCCAGCTGCACGGCTGACGACTTCTCCGTCCGTCCCGAGGGCGTGACGTCGTGGATCGATGTGCCCCTCGATGAGGTCGGTTCCGAGGTAGTGGTGTCGGCGGGCGCGGGTGAGAGGTGGCGCCTGACCGCGACCTATCTCGATGCCGAGTCGGTGCCCCTCGCGGTCAACGATCGCGGCCAGACCTACGGATCCGCGGGTGCGGGGGAGGAGCCCGACCTCGTCGCGGTTGTGGCGACCAACGGGCGCCAGGGTTACGTGGATGCCGACGAGTTGGCGGATGCCACGGGCTCGAGCCTGAACTTCGCGTCGCCCGACGAGGCTCTGCGCTGGCAGGACGAGCGCGCGGGCAAGGTTGTGGTCGTGCCGGTGTACCTGTCGGACGGCGTGACGCGGGTCGGGGATTTCGTGGTGCAGTGACGAACGAGAGAGCCCCCGTCGACCGATGTCGACGGGGGCTCTCTCGAAGCTGTGTGTGCTTACGCCTTGTTCTCGGCGCGGTTGCGGCGAACCTTCGCGGCGACCGCGACCGTCGCACCGGCGAGCACGAGCGCGCCGCCACCGATGTAGATGCCCATCAGCGACTCGCCGTTGACACCGGTCTCGGGGAGAGCGTTGGTGCCACCGTTGTTGTTACCTCCGCCGTTGTTCGAGCCGCCGCCGCCGTTGCTGTCGACGCGGGCGCCGGACGCTGCAAGCGTGTACGAGCCGCTCGGGTTGGCGGGGAGGGTGACGACAGCGGTCGCTGCGCCGGACGAGTCGGCGGTCTTGGTGACCGACGCGGACGTGACGGGCAGGTTGGCCGTCGCGATGTTGGCTCCGGTGACGCCGCGGCCGACGAGGGTGAAGGTCACTTCAGCGCCAGGCTGGAAGCCGGTGACGGGGACCGGGCCGTTGGAGGTCACGGTGATCGTCACGGTGTTGGGGCCGGTGGGGACGTACGCCTGAGCGGCGACGGGCGCGGCGAGGAGCAGCGCGGCGGCGACAGATGCCGAGGCAACTGCCGTAGTGAGACGACGCTTCATGAGAGCCTGCTTTCGAAACCGGTTAAGGCAGTACGAGGTGGGTCCGCGCGCTGCCGCCAACCGTCCCGGTGGCGCGTGAGGACGAGAATGTAGCGGTGTCGTGCGGCTGAGTGCTTTCTTGAGTATCCCCTACGGATCCGCTGGATTGCAAACCGTAACGGTTTCTTTCTTGTGAACAAAAAGCGACACGAAGGAAGTCTCGGCTAGGGGTTGGCGTTTTTCTCCTGGACGGCCACGAGAGACGCTAATTTCGGCCGCACGACGCCTCAACAGTGGGGTTGATCGAAGCGTCGGCCGTGGGAGTGACGAGAGCCTCTGAGCGGGCCGGGCCCGCGAGAGAACGCACCATGACGCTGAATCCCGCAGAGGCGCCGGGGGTGAGGGTGGTCTCTAACGTCAGAACATCGAGTCCTTTGTACTGACCACTCCCCGGCGACGAGCCGTCATCGGTGTAGACGGACTCGACGGTGAAACCTTCGGGCACGTAGATGTTGCTGATAACTTTTGCGTCGCCTGGTGACGTTCCGTATGCCCCTTCGCCGGTGATGTAGGGAGGTAGCGAAGTAGCCGCGTCAGTCGGCGCAGTATTTGTCAACCGCACACGAAGGGTGAGTTGACGCTCAGCCTCGCCGGGACCGGAACTGCAAGATGACGATGTTACTGTCACTTCTGGTTTGACGTAGTAGCTCATCTTCGACCCGGTCCCATCGTTCAAGAACACGCCAAAACGCGCGATCCTCGCGTCCGTCACCGGCAACTCGCCAGCGATTGTGGTGCCGTCGAGGACCGCCTGCTCATCGGGGTCAGAGCTCCAGATCAGCAGGCGACGTTCCTCACTGGCGCGGCCCAGCGCGGATATCAGCCCCTCTGTAGATCCGCGCCCGTCAATGATTCCTTGGAAAATGGCACCGGCCGCGCTGGCGAAAACGGTGTCCTGTGTCGCTGGATCCGGGTAACGGAGGTAGACCTCATTAAGGAGAAACTGGACCGCATTACTATCCGTGAGCGTGTCTCCCGTTGGGAGCTTCACGGGGCCGATCGATTTCAGGACGTACGACAGGACAACGGGATCGACGGCGAGGACCCCGTCCACGTCCACTCCAGTCTTTGAACGATACATCTCTCGAGCGATCCGGCCGTCGACGGGGAAGTCGGGAATCTGCGTCAGGTTGTGGAAGTATCGCGCAGGCCGCGTCCCGTAGATCTGGGTGACGTCCGTGGGTAGAGGAACGATGGGGTCGACGAGGTCGCGAACCAGCCCGGTAGCTGACTGCGTATCAACGAGGGTAATCGCGCCTTTGTCGGTGTGGACAAGGATTGCCGTGCCGGTAATTCCGCCCAGTGACCGCCACTCTGCGTTGTTCTGGACTACGAGAAGGTAGTTTCGCGGGCCATCCTGCCCGAGCATGGCAGGGAGAAGTTGAGATGTGCGTGCCAGCCCGTCGATAGCGCCGGCGATCGCATTGAATTGCTTGGTCGCCTCGCCAACAGCCGAATCGACAACCCCCAGAAGTGGCGTGCGATTGATATCTTGTGCGGCCTCGGCAGCCGCGGCCGCTTTCAGACCTGCCGCGCGGGCAGGCTCGACCAGGGTGCCGAGCGCGCTCGTGTCGATCTGGCCGTCGACGGGCTCAAGACTATGGATGGATAATCCCTTTGCCGCAACGGCGAGCGGCAGCAAGCTCTCCCGGAACAACTGATCGGACGACGAAGCGACGGTGCCAAACGCAGCGAGCTGAGGTCCGATCCAGGGAAGGTTCTCCGCTGCCGCCCATATCGGATCAGACGTCAAGTTCCGTGCATCAGCTGCGTCCGCGGCGAGACTTGCAAGGGTCGAAGCAGTCGCCGAAGGGTCTTTTGTCATCGTGGCGACGCTCTCGGAGGCCCCAGTCTGGATACGTTCCAGATGTTTGTACGCCAACGCTCCACGAACCCCGATCCAGACCATGCCGAGGAAGACGACGACAAGAATCGTCACCAGCGCCCACGCAAAAACTCGACCAGTACTGAGAGCCCGAGGGGGAAGAACCCTGCTCATTCCATCAACCTCAACGCAGCGATCGTGCGGGTCCGAGATAGCGCTGGCTCGAAGTGCTCACGCATCCGCTATGGCCGCGCAGGGACTCACAACCCACCGATCAACCTTCTGTGTTCACTCCGCGCGATGTGCGCCGTGACGGCAAGCCAAGTTCGTCTAGAGCGGGTGCATCGGGACCAGCCGCGAAAGGGGCTGATCTGCCGCGCCGCTTCTCGGACGCCCGGCCTGTCTTCGGCTTTTGCGGGGATTCCTCCGTGTATCCGTAGCCATATCCATAGGCGGAGTAGTACGAGTCGGGGCCGCGAGTGGGAACCATGGACATCACGAAGCCCGCGAGTTTCGCCCCGACGGCGTCGAGTGCTGCGGTAGCCAGCGTCAGCTGGTGCTTGGTGGTGCGCCCGGCAGAGACGACCATGAGGGCGCCGCTGGTCGCTCGGGACAGAATAGCCGCGTCGGTGACGGGGAGGAGCGGCGGAGCGTCACAAAGCACCACATCGAATTCCCGCTCAAGCATTTCGAGGAGGGCGCTCATCCTGCTGGACCCAAGGAGTTCGCTCGGGTTGGGCGGAATTTTGCCCGCGGTCAGCACATAGAGGCTGCGACCACCCCAGGGCAGCATGACTTCGTTCACCTGTGCCCGTCCAATAAGAACGTCGGTCAAGCCTGCCGCACCTTCGATGTTCAGATACTCGGCGACCTTGGGTTTTCTGAGGTCCGCATCGATCAATGCGACCCGCTTACCTGCATCGGCAAGCGCTACGGCGAGGTTGATGGTCGTCGTTGATTTGCCCTCGCTAGGAACGGAGCTGGTGATAACGAAGCTTGCACGGCCGCCCATGTCAAGGAACTGCAGGTTCGTGCGCAAAGCTCGGAACGACTCGGCGCGCGGGCTCAGCGGATCCGCGTGCACGATGAGGGGTCGTTGCTTCGCCTTCGCGTCGAACGCGATCGCGCCTATGCCGGGCGCGTTTGTGATCTGCTCCACGTCGCGAGGAGTGCGTACCCGGTTATCGAGGCGTGTGCGGAGAACGGCGGCGCCGATTCCCAGCGCCAACCCCGCCAATGTTCCCAGTGCGAGATTGAAGGGCACGTTCGGGCTCGACGGTGTCAACGCTGGTTGAGCCTCCCGAACGCGAGTGAGGCGGACAGGGCTGGACCCGTCCGACGTTGTCGGTTCGAGTCCAGGAACAACCGAGGCCAGGCTTGATGCGACGGCGTTGGCGATGGCAGCAGCCTGGGCCGCGTTGGTATCCGATGATGTGATCGAAACCAATGTCGAGTTCAAAGCGGCAGACGCCCGCACCTTGGTCGAGAGTGACTCGGCGCTGGTTGGGAGTCCAAGCTGGGAGATGACAGGATCCAGCACGATGGGGGTGCTCACCAAACCGACGTATGTGTTGATTCGGGCTTGCGTGAAGCTGGATCCCTGTTGCAATTCGGCTGCTGTGCTCCCGGCCTGAGTCGAAACGAACACCTGGCTTGTCGACTCGTAAACCGGGGTTCGAGTCAGGGTGTATCCCGCGGCCGTGCTCGCCCCGAGAAAAGTCAAGGCAACGATGACGAGCCAGTTCTTTCGGAGGGTTCGGATAAGGTCGCTGAGCTCCATGGTCCCTCTCGAAGGCGCGTTGGCGACGTGCTGCAGGGCAACAGTCGCACGATGTCAATCAGTGTGCCACACCGATTGTTTCGAACACGTGCATCGGCGGGCTGCCCGTTCTCGCCAACCGTCGTTTGCCTGTGAGCCAAACACCTGGGATAGCGTATTGGAAGCCCGGGATTCAACTGTCAGGCCGCTTCGGCCGCCGGATCGAGAAACGTGAACACCTGCCCGTTCGACATTCGGGAGACGAATCGCTGGCCTTCGAACGCGGGCTAAGCCTATAGATTTGCCGCGTGTCAGAATTGCGCAGCGACTCCCCTGAGTCGGTGGTCAGCGCGCTTGCTCCGCATGACGCCTCGAGTGGCTCGGGCCTCGTCGCTTCCCCAAGGCGTCGGAGACGACGCACCGATTGGCGTGAGGGGGGCCGAGACGTCCGCCGATGGGACATACGGGTGCTGTCCGTTACCGCCGTGAGCCTGGGGCTAGGTGTTGTCGCCGCCGCGACGGTAGGACGGCTCGGCACCTCGTGGGCGTCGTTGGCGTCGACCGCAACCCTCTGGGCGAGCTTCGCCGCGGCGATCGCTTACGCCTTGGTAAGAGCCCGACCAGCGGGCCTTCTTCGATTCCGGCCTATCGACCTCCTCTGGGGGGTCAGCGTGGGATTGGGGCTTCGTGCCCTCGAAGGATGGCTGAGCGGCAGCATGTCCTCGGCATTTCCGACGGCTGGCACATTGGATGGCACCGTGCCCGCGAACTGGTGGTGGATGACGGCCCTCCCCGGCGGTCTGCTGGGCCCTCTCGTCGAAGAGTTCTTGTTCCGGGCGGTCATACTCGTTTCCGTCTTTCAGGCATTTCGCCGATGGGCTGGACAGCAGGCAGCAGGCGTTACCGCGTTGTTGACATCTGCGGGTGCTTTCGTGTTGCTTCATGCAGCGTTCTCTCCGACTGCGCTTGCGGACGGCGTGCAGTTGTTCCTGGTCGGGGCCGTCTGTTCACTTGCTGTTCTGCTGACAGGGCGTATCTGGGGCGCAGTACTGATCCATCTGGTGTACAACGCGTCGTTCCTCCTCCTCGTCATTGTCGGCACATCGCTCAGCTGAACACGGCGTGCGAGTCTGGCGAATCGTTCCGTGAGCGATCGCTGCGACGATTGGAAATCAACTGCTGTTACTGTTCAGCCGAGGTACGTCGCGAGCCCACTCGAGTACTGAGAAAAGGGTCTTCGGGCTCGTGGTCAGCTGAAGGCCGTTTCGCTCCAAGAACACCAGAAAGACCATACGTTGTCGCCCAATCTGAATCAGATAATCGTGTCTCAGGGACACAGCGGTCATCGGCTTATGTACGTGCGCCTTCTGGCGGAGGGTGCTTTCGCTCGAGGTCGCGCGCCAATCTTGCTGCTCGGTCCTGGGGCTGTCGGTTCAGAGGAGTTCTCTACGCATCTAGGTGAACTTGAGAGCCGAGTGCGGATCATCACCTTCGATGGGCTCAGCGTGCGCGGCCTGCTCCTTGCACTCGAGAACGAGACGTGGAGCCTCCCTGTCGTTTTCGCGGACGGGGATCCGTGGCTTCCCCGGTTTATCACTTCTCCTCCCATTCGCGGGGGTGTGACGGCCCTCGTGATGCGGGCTGATGGGCAGGCGTCACGCGGAGTGGTGCGTGCGGCCCAGACAGAGGCGAAGAGCCTCCTGAGGCAGTCAGTCAGGCTGCTCCGGCGGTATGAGATATTTACCTTGACCGGGGCCACGAATCGGCACCCATCGAGGCGTCAGATACCGGACCCCGGCACGATGATTGCGAGTGCTTCCGACGGTGCCGAGGTCAGAGCATCGTGGGACCGCGCGACTCCACGGGCACCTCGGTATTGGGTGGGCGTCGTGGGCGCGATCGGCCCAAGAAAGAACGTCGACATCGTTGCAGACGCGATCGCGTCGACAGGAGGCGAAATCGGACTGATAATTGCCGGCCAGAACGAAGTCGACGAAACGACGATAGATGCCTGGCTCCAACCGCTCACCCGACAAGGAAATCCAATCGTCCGGGTCTCGGGAACCCTCGATGAGTATGAGTTCGACGCCATCATCCAGGGACTTGACTGCGTGCTGGTCGCCCATTCCAACGAAGGACCAAGCGGGATACTTGCGAAAGCCGTCCTGGCGGGCACAAAAGTCGTCGCCGCGGGGGCTCAGTCTCTGAAACGCGATGCCGAGAACTCGGAAGGCATGGTGATCTGGTCTGCGCTTGACGCGAAGGCGATCGCACGAAACCTCGTCGAGTTCCTGCCCATTCCCTCTCCATCTTCGCCCTCCGCCGAAGCAGGGAAGGAAATCTTCTGTGATCGACTGCTGTCTAACAAGAAGCGAAAGTAGTTCGCGTTGAGGAGACTGAGCATGCCGCCGTGTGCAGGTGGCGGTAGCACGTGAAAAAGTCACCCGGGGCCTCCTCGCAGGCTATCTACCTCGTACTGGCAACAGGGTCTTCGCAAGCGTTGGTCGCTTTCTCATACATCTTGGCTGCGCGCGGGAGCGAACCTGCCGCATTCGGCGCAGTCGCCTCCGCTATCGCGATAGGCATGGCACTCATCGGAATTGTGGATTTCGGCGCCAATTCGCTCTGGGTGCGATCGATTGCTTCCAAAGAACTCAGCATTCAGGAAGTCACCCGAAGAAGCGCGTGGAAGGCCGTTCTTGCGGCGCTGATCGCTGCGATCATGACCCTTTCCGTGTGGACGCTGGACCTCCCGCCGGAGTATGTCAGCGTCGGCTTCATCTTCTTCCTAACGACGCTGGCGCAGCTCACCCAAGTGCCATTGCGAGCGGCGGCGCGAAGTGACCGAGTCGCCATGTCCGTTGTCATTAGTCGGGTGGCGGGCTTCGCGGTCTTGCTGGGACTGACCTTCTGCGAGGTCCCGAGCACCACATCCCTCTGGGTATCGCTCAGTGTGAACGCTGTCGTCGAGGCGGTTATGTACGTGGTCCTCACACCGCGCGGCTTTCGGTATCGCTTCGACTCGCTCCGCATCGTCAATCCCTGGAAGGACTCGATGCACTTCGGCGTGTACTCGATCGCAACGAGCCTTCAATCCCTAGACGTCCCTATTGTCTCGGCCGCAGCCGGTCCGGTGGCGGCCGGAGCATACGCGGCCGTGAACAGGTGGACCCAGCCGTTGGGACTAGCCGTCGGGGGGTTCACAACGGCGTCGGCCCCGTTTGTTGCTGGCGCTAGTTCTTTCGCCCACGCGTGGCGTGCGGTGAGGAAGGCCACCTGGATGCTGTTTGCGGCGCTCGCAAGTTGTGTTGTCGCATTCTTTCTCGCGGAACCCCTCGTTCCTTTGCTATTGGGTCAGGATTATCTCGATGCAGTCGGAGTCTTCCAGGTCATGGCTCTGGGTACAATTCCTGCCCTCTTGAACCAGCCGCTCGCGGTGTTCAGCCAGATGAGGGGTGGTGACAGGGCAGTAGGCGTCGTCACGGCGGCGGGAATCAGCATTCGACTCGTGTCTGCGTTCGCTTTGAGTGTCGCCTTTGGGGCCGTCGGTGGAGCTTTCGCCTTCGCGATTTCACAGGTTGTCTTGCTCGTCGGTCTGTCTGTCATCCTCGCTCGAATGGTGCGCTCGGAGTGAAAATGCGAATTTTACAAGTTCTTCTCAGTCCACGAATCGGAGGCGCCGAGTCTGCTGCCGCATCGCTGGCAGAAGAGTGGGCGAGGATTGGGCATTCGTGCGATGTCGTGTACCTCGACAAGGACGCCTCCGTCGGACCGTTCGCCCGTCTCGCGGGGCTTCGGTCCGCGATACGTGACCTGAAGCCGGATGTCTTGATCTCTCATTCGGCGTTGCCGAACATTTACACACGGCTCGTCGCCGGCTCGATTCCTGTCCTCACCGTATTGCATAGTGCGACGCGAGACATGGACGATCCGAAGCTGCGATTTGCGGAACGCGTGCTTCAGTGGAGAACTCGCTCGGTAATCGCGGTGAGTCCGACGCAGAAGGAGGAGTACCTCGACCTTTTCCCCAACCAGCGGGTCATCGTCATTCCCAATGGCGTGTCTCTGAGGTTCTCTCCGCCTTCGATCCCGGAGCTTGACGGACCCATCGTGACGATCGGCCGCGTCGTCGCCCAGAAGGATCCGCTGCTATGGTCCGCGGTGGCGCGATCACTCTGCGCGGAGAGGCAGAGCGTGCGGTTCGAGTGGCATGGGCCGCTCGCATCTGGTGCCCTCCCGAATGAAACCCTGCGCTGGCACCAATCGCCGGAATCTCGCGCTGTTTTGGCAGGACCGACCGATCGAGTGCACGAGGTACTTCGTTCCGCATCGATTCTCTTTCACCCTGCTATACGTGAAGCCCATAGCGTGGCACTTCTTGAGGCAGCGGCCACAGGTATCCCAATTGTCTGCAGCAGCGAGGTGGCAGCGACCTTGCCAGGCTGGCTGCCAATGTCGGTCTTCTCTGTGCGGGATGCGCAAGACGCGATACGGGCCGTTCGGACCGTCGCCGACGACCTACCGCGCTGGAGTGAGAACGCCATTCTTGTGGCGCGGCGCGTGCAGGAGGAGTTTGGTATCAAAGGGTCTGCGCAGGCTTATCTCGCGGAGATGGCTATTGCGGTTTCGTAGTCGTGCGTGCGACCGTTCGCGGCGGTGGCCGTGTGCACAAGTCCCGCGAATCGCATACCGCGGACGAGATCATCTGAATGATCCCTGCGCGCCAATTGGTCCGTCCTCCGCCCCGAACGAGTCCAGCTCGGCACCCACGCCGCTCGTTGTCCGCTTGACCTCGTCGCATACCTTCGGGGGGCTCGACCCCGGGCGACGAAGCCTCGGCTCCCGCCGTCGCGGGCCACGTTGCGACCATGCGCTAGCAGGGCATCTAGAGCGTCTTGCGGCGGGTGTCATGCTCCGCGCAGGACGTGTTTGCCGTCCCGCGGGGCTCCATCGGGCCAGTGCGTGATAGCGGGATCGACGGGCTCAGTGAGACCGCTTAGCAATGCGACGGGGCAAGGGGCCACCATCAAGACCCGGATAAGCATCGCTGTATTCCTCATGCTGGACTGTCAAACAAGGCCCGAGAGACGACAGAGACGTTCCTTGCCTCGGCCGCATCTGCGTGTGATCAGAAGCCAGGGGCCGTTCCGTCGATGGGCCGAGCGATACTATTGCGCGGTGCGAGTCCAGGGCGAAAGCCGGCAAATATCCGCCTTGGCGGCAAGTCCGTCAAAGGCCACTGTCTTGTTGCTGCAGGTGCCTCGTAACCTCATCGCGAGCGGTCCCGTCAGCGCTGCCGCGGCGACAGGGCGGATTCGCGCCCTCGTGCGCCTGGGCCTAGCGGTGCGGATGAACGATATTGCGGACCAAAAGTCTGTCGTCGGCGTGAACACATGGCCCTTCGTCATGGCGAGCCCGACCATCGTCCTGAGAGGGGAGCCGTGGTCTTGACAACCCGCGAAGAAGCGCATGTTGCAAATGGGATCCAAGGGGTTGACTGGCTTTGGGGCGGCGCGATCCTGGCCGGCATTGCGTTCCCCGTCACGCTTTTCGTTACCGCCAAAGCAGAGGTTGCTGCTGTCGCGTTCGTCGTCGTCATCGGTGCGGCTTTTCTTGCGTTCTTCGCTGGACCCCGAGCCATCCTGTCGGCGGCGCTTCTCTTTTTGGTTGCGCCCGGAGTTCTCGGGGAGACCTCATTCATAGTTTCAGCGTCCGGCATCACCGCTCTCGCGGTCGTCGCCCTCACTTACAAACGAACGACTCCCTCATCTTTCGGCAGCGAGGCTCTGGTCCTGGCGTTCCTGCTCCTTCCCGCTGTCGCTATGATCTGGGTGTACGGTGCTCCCGTCGCCGGTGTCTTCGCCGTAGGGGCGTTCGTTGCGTGGCTTTCTCTGTCTCGCCCCCGGTTCGCTATTGATGCCCTGTGGGGGCTGACGTGGATACTTGGCCTCTTCTGTGCCTCATTCGTGATCACGTCCTTGATGGGAGGCATCGGGGCATCTGCAATACCCTTCCCGGTGGGAGGGCGGACCCTCTCGTTGAACTTTCCTTTCACCGTCACAGCTGGCGGTGAGCCGTTCATTCCCGGAACGAGAAGGCTCTCTCCCATGGTGGGTGAACCAGGGCTTCTCGGACTCTTCCTGGCCCCTCTGATCGCGCTGATTTTCGCGAGAAAGATCAGTGGACGCCGAAGGGTGGCCGTGGCATTGGTCACGACGCTCGCCACCACTTTTTCACAGTCGGCGGCGAACGTCCTCGCTGTTGGATTTGCTTTGGTGCTGGGAACGGTTGTGGTCCTTTGGTTGCATCGGCGGTTCTTGGTGGCTGTCGCTCTCACAGCTACGGCCGCCGTGATCGTGCCGATCGTTGCCATTTCAGCACTCGGGGAAAAAGCGACCGTCGCAGCAGCATCTTTCACCGACCGAGGGATAGCGGATCTTGGCTCCGGCAGCAGTGCCATGTACGGCAACATCAACCTCCTCATCACGATGAGGAATGACCCTCTCCTTGCGATTCTCCTCGTGGCAGGGATTGCGTGTGGGCTGCTGCTCGCGATGAAGACACTGGGGGGCACGCTCTCTTTCGTGGCCTTCGCGATCATCGCCATCGTCGCGCAACCGACGCAGTGGCACCCGGGAGGTTGGCTGCTCGTAGCCCTGGCAGTGATAGCTGCACAGGCTCTGCAACGCGCTCCCGTGACCTCGGGTCTCTCTGCCAGTGAGACCTCGTAGAGGCTAGTTGAATCGGCCTGACTTTTGTTCCGTTCTTCAAGCAAGGATGGAAAACGATGAACACGAAGTATTCGCCGGAGATGCGTGAGCGTGCGTTGCGGACGCTCACGGAGACGCGGCCGTCGTACCCGCGACGTTGATGAGTGCCGTCCAGCATGTGGCGGGGCTGTTGGGATGACTCCGGAGACGTTGCGGTTATGGCAGCGCCAGCCGGAGGTCGACGCGGGCGCCAAACCTGGCGTCACGAGCGATGCGTCCGCGGAGATGATGCGGCTGAAGAAGGAGAACGCCGAACTGTGCAAGGTGAATGAGATTCTCAAGGCTGCGAGCGTGTTTTTCGCGAAGGAGCTATACAGCCCCTGACCGCGATGGTCCGGTTCATCACCGAACACCGGGATCGTTTCGGGGTCGAGCTCATCTGCCGGGTTCTCCGACGCGCAGTCCAGGGGTTGCTCACCTCCCGCGGATACCGCGCAGCCGTTGCCCGAACGCCGTCTACGCGACGGTTGCGTGACGACCTGCTAGTCCAGAGGTCGCGCGGCTGCACGCGGAGGACTACGGCGTCTTCGGTCGCCGGAAGATGCACGCCCTCATGCGCCGGCACGGGTGTGGTATCGGCCGCGACCAGACCGGGCGGCTCATGCGACTCGCCGGCGTCTGAGACGTCCGCAAGTCGAAGCGGATGTTCACCACGCGCTCCGACAAGATGACCGTGCTGCCGAGCGATTTGGTGAACCGCCGCTCCACCGCGCCCCGCCGCGGCGGCTCTGGGTCTGCGATGTGACCTACGTCGCGACCTGGTTCGGGTTGGCGTACGTCGCGTGGGCCACCGACGTCTACTCCCGACGCATTGTCGGCCGGAACGTCGCCTCCCGCTCGATCGAGATCCTGCCTATGCAGGCCCTCGGTCGGTGTAGACCATGGCGGCGTAGTTCGATCCGTGATCCGCGTGATGTTTCGATAAAGCGATGGCCGAGGCGGTGAACAATCTCTGCAAAACCGGGCTGATCCGCAAACGCGGATCCCGGCGGACCATTGAGCAAGTCGAGCTCGCGACCCTCGAATGGGTGTCATGGTGGAACAACCAACGGCGCCACGGCGAGCTCGACATGCGCACCCCGATCGAGGTCGAAACGGCGTACTACGCTGACCACGAATCAGGCCAGCCAGCATCCGCCGGACAAGGCCCCCGATAGGAACGAAAGTCAGGCCAATTCACCATGCCGGCGTTCTCGCGTCGAGGGTGACCGGCGACGCCGTCCGTAGCAGCACTACCGGCTCTGCAAGGCGCTCGAGGATCGGGCAGGTCGTACGTACTTGCTGTCCCGTCCAGTCAGCGGTGATCGCGAAGACCACCGTGTCCAATCTCGGGAAGGAGTACCGCGCTGACGCGCTCATCGCTGCGCTGCTGGCCACGGCGTGGCGGACCAGGCCCGCCGGGGCGGGCTCAATAGGGCTTTCGTCAGCGCGCGCTCTACGCGGACTCATGTACTGCTTTCTCCGCATGTCAGCTAACTAGCGCCTCCAAGAACGCGTTCGAGAATCGCCGTGGTGTGAACTGCAGAATCTCATGCGCCATCATCGGCGATTGCCAGGTGCGTCGAGACGACGTCATCGCTGCCACGAGATCGTCGACCGCAGGTGACGAGACGAACACGCCTCGCATGCTCCGCACACTTGGGGCCACGCCCGCTCGGTCGCTGACGACGACGTGTCGTCCAGCGGCCAGGGCTTCGTTCACGACAAGCCCCCAGACCTCTTCATGAGAAGGGAGCACCAGGGTGTGCTGCGTCGAGAGGAAGGCCGGGAGGTCGTTGTAGGCGACTCTCCCCACGAAGCGAATCGACTCGGCTCGACCAACTTCCTTGGCGAGAGAACGCAGCTCGGAAAGCTGTTCGCCATCACCCGCGACGTCCAGCATGTCGTCGGGCGCGCCACACCGAGCGAAGGCCTGGACAAGCCCCGCGACGTTCTTCCGTGAGATGAGCTGTCCGATGTAGACGAAGCGGTGGCCCTCGGTGAGCGGAGCAATGCCCGCGACGGCCGCGAAGCGCTCGACGTCCACCGCGTTGAATCCCTCGATGATTCTCTCGCGGCTCACTCCGAGGTCGAGCAGCGCGTCCGCCGCTGCGGTACCGGGCACGACGACGGCATCCATGCTGCGGAAGAAGTGGCTCCGAGCGCGAGCGACGGGTCCGGATTGATGACGCTGGGACATCCGTGTCGATTCGTAAAAACCGACCCGACGGACGCCGCGGGACTTCGCGGCCAACGACAGCTGCCAACAGGCCGGTGATTCCCACGCGCCCAGGAGGATTGAATCGCACGACCGCGCCAGTTCGTCTGCGGACTCGGTCAGGGCATAGTAGAGACGCTCCCCCCCTCCGAACCGGTAGGTGCGCAAGCTCGCAATGTCGAGGTCGCTGGAGCGAGCTTGCGCGGCGGTCCATTCTTCTGAGCGTCGTGATTCGGACCGAACTTCTTCATCGGGTTGTAGGAGCCGGATCTGCAGATCTGTGTGTTCAGCCAGGGCTGTCCACACCGGCACCCGGTATGGTGCGGCGTTGTTTGTGATCCAGAGGACCTTCTTCTTTTCCGCGCGCGGCGACACGATGACTCCAAATCGCACTCAACTGGGGAGAGAGCGACGGCAGGGATCCACCGGTCGGATCCGATGCGATGTGACGCCCGGGGGAGTCAGCCTCCTGCCTGCTCCATCGAGGCCTTCGCATCGTATCGGCAAACGTCCTATGTTTGCGTTCAGCGTCCGTGATCAATCTGAAGAGGCCGCCGTGGCGCGCGGGTGCTATCGCAAAAGTCGCCGGACGCCGGATCGAAAGTTCTGAACCATTGCCTGGATTGTGGGCGGGGCGGGCCACGCCTCGTCGGCGGGCGCAAGAGCCCCGGACGCGCCTCGATCCATGGCATCGGCGAATGCGTCCACATCATTGGCGGCCACGTGCATGTGCACACCTCTCGTGAGGTACTCGACCTCGGGGGCGTGCCACGGCCACTCGGTCGTGATGAGAGGAGTGCGCGACGCCAGACAATCGACGGCGATGAGGCCGATGCGGCCCGGGTTCACGACCGCCTCCGCGCCGAGGAGGACCGAGGCTTTGTCCGCGGTGCCGCCGTAGCCGAGCAGGGTGACCTGCCCGCGGGCCGCTGCCGGACCTAAAGTCCCGGATTGCTCCCCGCTCCCCAGTACGACGAGATGCACGTTGCTGTTGCGATCGTGGAGGACATCGAGGGCGCGAGCGAGGAAGGCGATGCGTTTGCTCTCGTCGAGTCCACCGACGTAGGCGAGGTACCGTCCGTCGGGAACGCCGCGGGCACGCAGTGATTCGCGCGCAGAGGCGGCGCTCTGGTGCGTGAGCTCACTCTCGAGGTCCGCGGAATCGATGCTGTTCATGATCGTCGTGATGCGGCTGCTCTCGACTCCGGCCCGTCGTGCGAAATTCGCCCCGCCCGGCATGTAGGCGAAGACATGGTGGGCACGGCGCAACTGCCACCGTTCGATGGCGCCGTCGATGACGTTCAAGGGCGACGTGTAGGGCGCGATATGACCCCAGACGCCCACCCGCCGGCTTCCGCGATACGCGAGCGCCGAGACAGCGTCCAGTGACGTCCCCTGATGAGGCACGATGACGGCATCCGCGTTGCGCCATAGCGAGCGTGAATACGTCAACGAGAGGTGCCTTGAGCCGATGTCGAGTCCTCGCGGAGTGACCGTCTCGAGCCAATCGGCCTGGGCGGCGTCAGCACGAGCTTGTTGCGCCCCCGTCGGCGTGCCTGCGATTACTCGCAGAGTGACGCCATCAGCTTGCAGCGCATGAGAGAGTCCCTCGAAGAACGGCACCCGGTACTGCGGGACGTATGGCTGGACGATCGCGAGCTCACGCATGGCGCACATCCGCGCAAGCGATTTCGTACTCGTGTTCGAGGGTTGCCGCCAAGCCCGCGATATCGAGCTCATCGGCGATGTAGCGGCGTGCGCCTTCTCGGAGTTCGTGGCCACGCGAGGGAGACGAGTAGATCGATTGGACCGCATCGGCGAGGGCTGCGGGGGATCCGTCGGTGACGATTGCGGCACCGTGACGCTCGCATGCCGCTGCGATACCGAGGGAGGACGTCGTCACGACCGGAGTTCCGGCGGAAAAGGCCTCGAGGATGGACATGGGGAAGACCTCATTCACGGCCGGTAAGACGTACACGCGTGCCGCGGCGAGGGCTTTCGCCGTCTCACTCGGGGCGAGTGCCCCCGCCCACAGGAGACGGTCGCCCATCCCTGCCTCCGAGATCGCCCTCGTCACTGCAGTACCTTCCCCCTCGTCCGGGCCGAAGAGGCGAAACGTCGTCGTCGGTAGCCGCTCGGAGAGTATTCGTGCCATCTCGATGAAGGCGAGTGGACGCTTGCGCTCGTGCAACCTGGCGAGGAAGAGCACTTCGTCCGGACGGCCCTCGGCTGCAGGCAAGGGCTGGGGGTTGACGCCATTCGGGATCGACACGACGCGTCGTGCCGATGCCAGAGCGGCGAGCTCTGAGCGTTCAGCGTCGGTCAAAACCAACCACGCGCGGGCATTGCGCAACGCCCGGCGCGTCGCGATGACATCAAGCGCTTTCGCGAGGGGACGGTTTGACGTATCCACCATGCCGTGTGTCTGAACGACATACGGGAGCCGCGTGATATCTGCATGGAGCGCGGTGGGAAGGGTGGTCAGGTCGCGCGCGAGATGGATGTGGGCGACGTCCGTACGCTCGAGGTCGCTGCGCAGGGCACGTTGCAATCCGGTGGGCCACAGCGTCGCGAACCCTCCGAAAGGCGCGAGACGACGAACGGGGAAGGTGCGCAGGCGGTAGCCGTCTTGTGACATGTCTACGCACTCATCGCGCGGTGTTCCGGCGTACACGGTGACCTCGTGGCCCCGTCGCGCGAGCGCCTCGGCCTGCGCGAACGCAACCCGGGTAGGTCCTCCGAACGCGCCGTCGGCGGACGCGTAGGTCACGACATGCGCGATCTTCACCGTGGTACCGCAGACGACGGGAAGCGCGATGCCACGAAGCTCAGGGGGTTTCCGCCCCAGACCTCGCCGGCGGGGATGACACAGCCGTCGACAAGGCTCAAAGGTCGCAACAACGCGCTCCGGCCGATGTGGCTCCCTCCGAGCACGACGCAGCGAGACGTCACCCATGCTCCGTCGTCGACGTGGATAGGACGCGTGATGAGAGCCATGTCGCGGCGGTGCGCGTGGCTTCCGGTGGTGAGAAAGGCCTCTTGGGAGAGCACGACATCGTGGCCGACGTAGACGTGGTCCTGATTATGAAACCAGACGCCCTCGCCGATCCACGAGCGGTCGCCGATGTGGAGCTTCCAGGGAAACTTCACGCGGGTGCGCGGGCGAAAGACCACGCCGCGGCCGATCTCTGCTCCGAAGGCTCGGAGTACGCGGACCCGGACGCTCGAGCTGATTTGCCAAGGATTTGTTATGAATATCAGCTCGCAAATCGCCCAGAAATACACCTGCCAAGCCGGGCGATCCCAGGCCGCACGCTCGCCCGGTGCCTTCGAAAGATCGATCACCGGAATGTCGCTCACGGTGGTCCCTCTCTTGTAACTGTGTCGTAACGGTCGCGGAGGTATTCTCAGACCCGTGAACCCTCCGCGAACGCTCATCTTCGGGCTGAACTATCCCCCGGAGACTACGGGAATTTCTCCGTACACCGGAGCCATGTCCGAGGGGCTCACGCGGTACGGGCACGAGGTCCGCGCCGTGGTCGCGCATCCTCATTATCCGCAGTGGAAGATCACGCCAGGTTACGGGCAGTGGTCACGCAACGAACGGATCTCGGGCGTCGACGTTCTGCGGGTTCGGCATTTCGTCCCCGAAAGCCCTTCTTCGGTGCCGCGGGCGATATCTGAGGCGACGTTTGGTGTTCGCCAGAGTTTTACCCGATGGGGACGACCGTCGGCGATTGTCGTGGTGTCTCCGGCCCTCATCTCGTCAGTGTTCGTTCGTCTGCGCTCGTTGTTGTTCCACCGGCAAACACCCTTCGTTGTGTGGGTTCAGGACCTCTACGGCATCGGCATGGCAGAGATCGGGCAGGGCGGCGGCCTGGCGGCGCGCATCATCCGTGCGCTTGAACGTTGGCTGCTGCGGTCGGCATCGATGGTGGTGGTCATCCACGATCGTTTTGCGGATCGCATTCACGGCGATTTCGGTGTGGCGCTGGAGCGGATCGCCGTCATTCGAAACTGGTCGCACCTGCCGCCGCTTCCATCTGCCGACGTCGATGCCGTGCGCGCTTCCTACGGCTGGGGCCGAGACGAGACAGTGGTCGTGCACACCGGCAACATGGGGACCAAGCAGGGGCTGCACCACGTCGTCGACGCCGGTCGCTTGGCCTATCGGCGGGGAGAGCGGGTGCGCTTCGTTCTCGTTGGGAACGGGTCTCAGCGGGAGCAGTTGGCCGAGCAGATCGCCGCGGAGCCGACCACGACGGAGGTCTTGCCGCCGCTCGACGATGACGCGTTCGCCGCGATCCTGCAATCCGCGGACGTGCTTCTGGTGAACGAACTGCCAGGAGTCGCTGAAATGTGCGTGCCGAGCAAGTTGACGTCGTATTTCACCTCAGGTCGTCCGGTTCTGGCGGCCACAGACGCCCTCGGCATAACTGCCCAAGAAGTTCACAATGCAGACGCCGGGATGATCGTGCCGGCCGGTGACCCGGAGGCCCTTCTCGACGGGGCGATCGCGCTCGCGGCTGACCCCGAAAACTGCGCTCGTCTTGGAGAGAACGGCAAACGTTACAAAGAGACGGTCCTGAATGAAACATTTGCTATCGAGCGATTCGATAGTCTGCTCGCGGATCTGACCGCCGAAGTTGCCGTGAAGACTCCAGTGTGACTCTCTCTTTCTCGCTTCCCGAACGGCAGAAAAAACGTGGCAAAACGCGCCCTGATTACCGGCATCACCGGTCAAGACGGTTCCTACCTCGCTGAACTCCTCCTCGCGAAGGGATACGAGGTGCACGGAGTGATCCGTCGCGCTTCGACCTTCAACACAAGCCGAATCGACCACCTCTACGTCGATCCGCACGACCCGGACGCCAAACTCTTCCTGCATTACGGCGACCTTTCCGACGGCGCGCGACTCGTCACGCTGATGTCGGAGATCAACCCCGACGAGGTCTACAACCTCGCTGCGCAGTCGCACGTGCGGGTGTCGTTCGACGAGCCGGAGCACACGGCCGACACGACGGGAACGGGAACGATCCGCCTCCTCGAGGCGGTGCGTCTTTCGGGAATCGACACGAAGTTCTACCAGGCCTCGACATCGGAGCTTTACGGCGCGACGCCTCCGCCCCAGAACGAGGAGACGCCGTTCTACCCGCGCTCGCCCTACGCCGCCGCGAAGCTCTACAGCTACTGGATCACCAAGAACTACCGCGAGGCGTACGACATGTTCGCGGTGAACGGCATCCTGTTCAATCACGAGTCGCCCCGTCGCGGTGAGACCTTCGTCACCCGCAAGATCACGCGCGCGGTCGCTCGCATCAAGGCGGGTCTGCAGAAGGACCTCTACCTCGGCAACCTCGACTCGATCCGCGACTGGGGTTACGCCGCCGAGTACGTCGAGGGAATGTGGCGCATGCTGCAGGCCGACACCCCCGAAGACTTCGTGCTCGCCACGGGTGTGGGCTACACCATCCGGGAGTTCCTCGAGACGTCCTTCGGGCACGTCGGCCTCGACTGGAAGGAGTTCGTCAAGTTCGACGAACGCTACCTCCGGCCGACCGAGGTCGACGCCCTGATCGGAGACCCCACCAAGGCCGCCGACAAGCTCGGATGGGTTCCTTCGGTTCGCGGCGACGAGCTCGCGAAGCTCATGGTCGACGCCGACACCATGGCGCTCGAAAAGGGGCCGGAGTGGATCGACACGGTGTCGCTCCCCACCTGGAGCAACGCCGAGCTCCTGGGGGCGCGTGCGTGAGTACCGCTGTCGACGGCGTGAGCTTCACCCCGCATGAGCTGGATCGCGACGCGACCTTCTACGTCGCCGGCCATCGCGGTCTCGTCGGCTCGGCGATCTCGCGCAAGCTGGCATCCGCGGGCTTCGAGAATGTCGTCGGAAAGACCTCCCGCGAACTCGATCTGAAAGACCGCGACGCCGTCTTCGCCTACGTGGGCGAGATCAAGCCGAAGTACCTGGTGCTCGCCGCGGCGAAGGTCGGCGGCATCCTGGCGAATTCGACGTACCCCGTCGATTTCCTCAGCGACAACATGCGAATCCAGGTCAACGTGCTGGATGCCGCTCTCGCCAACGACGTGGAGCGCGTGCTGTTCCTCGGGTCGTCCTGCATCTACCCGAAGTTCGCGGAGCAGCCGATCCGCGAGGACTCGCTTCTCACGGGCCACCTCGAGCCGACGAACGACGCGTACGCGATCGCCAAGATCGCCGGCATCCTGCAGACCCAGGCGGTTCGCCGCCAGTACGGACTGCCATGGATCAGCGCGATGCCGACCAACCTCTACGGCCCGAACGACAACTTCTCACCGCAGGGGTCGCACGTGCTGCCCGCGCTGATCCGTCGCTACGACGAGGCCGCGCAGGCGGGGGCGGCGAGTGTCACCAACTGGGGGACGGGTACGCCGCGACGCGAGTTCCTGCACGCCGACGATATGGCCGATGCCTGCCTGCACCTGCTCGAGCACTACGACGGGCCCGATCAGGTCAACGTGGGCACGGGATCGGACGTGACGATCCGCGAGATCGCCGAGACGATCGCGCGCGTCACCGGGTTCGAGGGTGAGACCGAGTGGGACACCTCCAAGCCCGACGGCACGCCGCAGAAGCTCCTCGACGTGTCGAAGCTCGCCGAGGCTGGCTGGACCGCCAAGATCTCGCTCGAAGAGGGCATGGAGCGCACGGTCGCCTGGTATCGCGACCACGTCGGCTCGCTGCGGCAGTAAATGTTCCGCCACGTCGTTCTGTTCCGCGTCCGTGACGATGTCGCGGACCCGGACGTTTCGGCGGCGATCGCGGAGTTGCGCGCAGTGGGGGAGGGGCGCGGCATCCTTTCATGGGATATCGCGCTGTCGCTCGATACGCGCAAAGGACGGGTGATCGTCGAGGACGGGACGTTCGTCGATCGCGCGGCGTTCGATGCGTGGCGGGCGACTGACGCTCACCGTGCCGTCGGGGAGAGGATGTCCGCGATCAGCGACTGGTGGGTGGGGGACTGGGAGCGGGAGTGAGCGGAGACCGCGGATGACGCGGTGGATCTGCGAGCGCGGCTCTCGCCTCGGCGGCGGTTCACGTTCGCATCGTATCGATGGGTGCGGCGCCCTCTTGCTGCTCTGGCGAGCGCGCCGTCGACCCGCGCACGAGGAGAGCCCTCTCGATCAGCGGCGGCTGTCTCGAGGAGTTGCCGTCGAGGCGGCTGATGAGGAAGTCGACGGCTGCCCGGGCGGTGACCTCCGGTGCGAGGTCGACCGAAGTGATGGGGGGAGTGCTTCGGCGCGTCTGCTCGCTGTCGGAACCGGCGACGATCATCACGTCTCGGGGGACGGAGAACCCCGCGTGCTGAACCCCGGCCGCGAGCCCGGCTGCATGACGCCCGGTGAGGCAGTACACCGCGTCCGCTCTCGGCCCGGATGCGTCCACCAGTGTGCGGGCGAACTCGCGTCCGCCCTCTTCGCCGAGCGTCTCGTCGCAATGCGAAACGAGAGGCTCTTGACCGTGTTCCCGTGCCCAGTTGCGGTAGGCGAGCTCGCTGTCGCGATTCCACGCATTCGCGTCGGTACCCGTCAACAGGGCGATCCGACGTGCGCCTCTCTCTCGGAGATGCGCGATCACCGCGAGAGTGTCAGCCGTCGACGTCGATCCCACCCAGTCAGTGAAAGACGGACGTTCGATGTCGCGCCCCACCGTGACCAAGGGGATGGCGTGACGGTTGAGCAGATCGATCACCGGATCGAGGGCCACCGGGTCGGCGATGATGTATCCGTCCACGGCCATGGCCACTCCCGGCACGTTGGGGGTGGTGGGGTCTCGCACGAGCATGAGACCGAATCCTCGATCGAGTGCCTCCACCGCCGCGGCGCCGGCGAAGCGCACGAAGTAGTCGACGCCGACCGGCGAGTAGGAGTCGAGGGTGTCGAGCGGGCGAATGACCAGCCCCAGCACCCCGAGGCGGCTGCTGCGGAGACTGCGGGCGATCGCATCCGCGCTGTAACCCAGCTCCGCGGCGATCTCGACGATGTGCTGGCGGGTGCTGTCTTTGACGACTCCCTTGCCGTTCAGCGCGTGGGAGACCGTGGTGATGGACACACCGGCCCGCCGCGCGACGTCGTGGATCGTCACACGGCGTCGCCCCTCCGTTGACGTCACGAGAGCAGGATACCCGCGTGAACGCAGCTCCCAAATCGTTTTCATTCCGAAACAAACAAAACGTTTTGGTTGCGTAGCGTTCCTCGGGTATCGCACTCGACGCCCGTTCCGGGTGGCGCTCCGCATTCGAACGCTAGGGGACCTCAATGAAGAAGAAAGCAGCACTCGGTATGTT